>OOBO01001928.1_pt1 | contig 12587 bp, 8 predicted proteins | sample 1671031 | NCBI WGS metagenome assembly OOBO01 (sample SAMN06348115, study PRJEB24527) | human gut metagenome | biome: human gut; feature: ankylosing spondylitis patient; material: feces | host: Homo sapiens | place: China | collected 2015-10 | reverse complement strand
ACCGTGTTGCCGCGGCTCCGGGCGGCCTCCGACACAACGAGCAGTGGCCGGTCATGGCCGGGGCGGAACGTGATGCAGGAATCTGTCAGCTGCAGGCCGAACAAACGGCGGCGCAGCAGGTCCAGGATCTGGTTGCCGATGAAGGTATCGTTCATATCGGGCGGCAGGGCGCAGGCCACCGCGCCGCGGCGGTCACACACCAGCACAAAGGGGCACTGCCCGACGCTGGCGGGCATGTAGGCGGCAGCGTAATCCGCGCCCGTGACCTGCAGCGCGGCCAGCGCACGGCCCGCTGCGGCCTGCACAATGTCGCCGGGGAAGCGCCGGAGCAGCTGCTCCGGCACGGTGATGCGGCGGGATTTCTGCGGGTCGGCGTAGCTCTCGGTGCCAAAGTCAAAGACGGCCTCGCTGTGGGGCAGCGGCTGCAAAAGGCTGCCCAGCAGGCGGCCCGTCGGCTCGTCCACGGCAACCAGCAGCTTGCGTTTTTCCAGCAGCGCGTCCAGCGTGGCCTGGGCCAGGCTGGTCTCCCCCTCGGCAAAGACATCGTCGCCGAACTTGGCGCGCAGCCGCGCGGCCCATTTATCGCAGTATTGCTCCGCCATGGCGCGGTTGGGGGCGCTGACCTGCACACAGATGGCAAACTCGCCGTCCCGTTCCAGCAGACGCAGGCCGGGGCAGCCATCATCCCGGATGCCCCGCAGCACGGAGGATACCTCCGCGCCCGTGGGCCCGAAAACACGCAGGATTTTCAGTTGAGTGTTGACCATGGTGGAACCTTTCTTGTGTTGTATTGCCTTTCCCTTGGGGAAAGGTGTCTGCGGCCCCGCCCGCAGACGAATGAGGGGCAGCCTTGCCACAACCACCCGTAAACAGGCGGTCCCGGGAGCTTTCACCTCATCCGCCGCTGCGGCGGCACCTTCCCCTCAAGGGGAAGGCTTGGGGCTTTATATATCCAGTTCTCTGTCCGCCGTCTCCGGCGTGAAACGCACGCTGTCCGGCACATCGAGGCCCAGCGCCATGCGGCGCAGCATATCCAGCGCGTACAGGGCGGCGCGGGTGCGGATGATCTGGCGGGCCTGATAGCCGCCCAGGGTCAGGCGCATTAAATACCCCGTGTCCGTGCGGGTGTCGGCACCGGCCAGATAGACCGTACCCACCGGCTTGCCGGGCAGTGCGCCGCCGGGTCCGGCCAGTCCCGTGATGCCCACAGCCAGCTCTGCACCGGATTCCCGGGCAGCGCCAAAGGCCATGGCCGCGGCCACAGGGCCGGACACGACGTTGTACTTTTCAATGACAGCCGCATCCACACCCAGCAGCTTTTGCTTGGCGGCCTCGGCGTAGGTGACAAAGCCGTAGCCGAACACCTCGCTGGAGCCGGGCACGTTCGTCAGCCGCTCGGCGATCATGCCGCCGGTGCAGCTCTCCGCCGCGGCGGCGTGCAAGCCGTGCTCCCACAAAGCGCGTACCACCGTGTATTCCAGCGCGGGCACGTCCACATCGTAGGCGGCTGCGCCGAGAATCTCTTTAAACTCCGCAATGCGGGCATTGCAGGCGGCCTCGGCGGCCTGCTCGGTGGCCTCGCGGGCCGTCACGCGGATCTCACACTCGCCGGTCTTGCAGTAGATGGCGGCGGTGGGGTTCGCGGCCTCAAACAGCGGCGCGACCTTGCTGGCAATGGCGCTCTCGCCGCCCAGCACCCGCAGTGTGCGGCTGTGGATCGTGCAGTTTTGCCGTTTCAGCAGAATCGGGCGGACCTGCTCGGCCCACATAGCCTTCATCTCCCGCGGGACGCCGGGCATCAGCGCGGCGCAGTGACCGTCGGCGTCCTCAAACCACGCGCCGGGGGCCGTGCCGTGGTCGTTGATGAGCTTGTGGCCCACCGTCGGGCACATGGCCTGCTTGCGGTTGTTCGGCGTGGGGCGTCTGTTTGTCCGGGCGAAAAAGTCGATGATCTTCTGCCACTCGCCCTCGTCAAAGGCCAGCGTATCGCCGAACGCCTCGGCCACGGTCTCCTTCGTCAGATCGTCCTCGGTGGGGCCGAGACCGCCCGAAAAGACGAGCAGGTCGCTGCGGCTTTTCGCCTGCAAAACCAGCTCCTTCAGGCGGGCGGGGTTATCGCCGATGACATGCTGGTGCATCACGCTGATACCCAGCTCGGCCAGCTCGCGGCTTAAAAACTGCGCGTTGGTGTTCAGGATGTCGCCCAGCAGAAGCTCCGTACCTACGCAGATAATTTCAGCAGTCACAGCAGCTCGTCATCTCCCATGCGGATATAGATTTTCTCGACGTTCTCGGCGGCCTCGGCTTCCAGCGCGGCCAGGCCGGGCATAGCGGCCTCGGCGGCCAAAATCTCGTCCAGCGTCGGGTTCGTCTTGGGGTGCGGCGGGGTAAAGATCGTGCAGCAGTCCTCATACGGCTCGATGGACGTCTCAAATGTACCGATCTTACGCGAAATATTGATGATCTCGATCTTGTCCATGCCGATGCAGGGGCGCAGCACGGGCAGGTCCTGCGCCTGGTCTGTGCAGGCCAGCGCGGCCATGGTCTGGCTGGCGACCTGAGCCAGGCTCTCGCCGGTGATGAGGGCCTGCAACTCGAGCTTTTTCGCCACCTGATTGGCAATGCGCAGCATGCTGCGGCGCATCAGAACCGTGAACAGCACGTCGGGCGCGTTGTCACGGATATACTCCTGCGGCTTCGTGTAGGGCACGACGAACAGCGTGCAGTTGCCGGTGTACTCGACCAGCTCGCGGGCCAGATCGCGCACTTTCAGCTTGGCGCGCAGGCTCGTGTACGGCGGGCTGGCAAAGTGGATGTGGTGCAGCGCCAGACCGCGGCGGGCCATGCACCACGCGGCGACGGGGCTGTCGATACCGCCGGACAGCAGGTTCAGTGCGCGCCCGCTCGTGCCGACGGGCAGACCGCCCGCGGCCTCGACCTTGGGGCCGTGGACATAGGCGGCGTAGTCGCGAATTTCCACCATGATCTCCAGCTGCGGGTTATGCACGTCGACGCGCAGATGATGGTGCTTGTCCAGCAGGTAGGCACCCAGCTCGCGGCAGATTTCGGGGCTCTTCATCGGGTAGGTCTTGTCGGCGCGCTTGGCCTCGACCTTGAAGGTGCGGATGCCGCGCAGCGTCTCGCCGAGATACGCCTCAGCGGTCTCGCATATTGCGGCAAAGTCCTTCGGGCACTCGACGGCGCGGCTCAGCTTGACGATGCCGAACACATGGGACACGCGGCGGAACGCCTCGTCCATGTCGAGGCCGTCCTCCTTCGGTTCGATGAAAACGGTGCTCTGGGCCTGATAGACCTTGAACTTGCCCAGCGGCTCCAGCCGCCAGCGGATCGTCTTGGCCAGCCGCGCCTCAAACTTGCCGCGGTTCAGGCCCTTCAGCGTCATTTCGCCCTGATAGGCGAGGATGAGTTCTTTCATAGGAATATTCCTTTCCATATAAATCCTTGGCTTCCCCCTTGGGGGAAGCTGCCGCCGCAGCGGCTGATGAGGGAAAAGTTTACTGCGGCAGCCCGTTCACGGGTCACACCAGCAAGGCCGCCCCTCATCCGGCTGTGGTCGGGGCCACAGCCACCTTCCCCCAAGGGGGAAGGCATCGCTTCAAATATGCTGCAGCTCCTTCAGCCCGTCCCGCAGCCCCGCCAGCAGCGCGTCCACGTCCTCGGCGGTGTTATCGGCGCAGAAGCTCACGCGCAGGGCGGTGCGGACGGTCAGGTCGGCGCAGCCCATGGCCAGCAGGGTGTGGCTCGGCTCGCCCTTGTCGCAGGCAGAGCCGCCCGAGACATAGACCGCGCGGGTGTTCAGGTAGTTGATGAAGGTCTGGCTATTGATGCAGCCGGTGGAGAAATTCACGATCTCCCCCACCGCGTCATCGGGCGAATTGAGCGTAATGCCGTCCAATTCTTCAAGCCCTGCGCGCAGCTGCCGATTCAGCGCGGCAATGTGTGCAATGCGGGGGCGCAGCTTCTGCTGGCCCTGCGCGGCGGCCACGCCGAGACCCACAATGTAGGGCGTGTTCTCGGTGCCGGGGCGCAGGCCGCGCTCCTGATGGCCGCCGAGATAGGGCGGTTTGAGCGTCTGGCGCTGGCTGTCCCGGATGAACAGTGCGCCGACGCCCTTGGGCGCGTGGACCTTGTGGCCGGAGACGGAGAGCGTATCGACCTCGCGCCATTTCTGCAGGTCGATGGGCATGCGCAGCCACGCCTGCACGGCGTCCACATGGAAGTGGGTGCGGCTGTTGCGCGCCTTGATGCCCTTGCCCAGCGCCGCGATGTCCTGCACGGCGCCGGTCTCGTTGTTGACGGCCATGCAGGCGGCCAGCACCGTGTTTTTGTCGATCTCGGCCAGGAATTTCTGCGTGTCAATGCGTCCGTCCGCCCCGGGCATGACCTCAACGACGGTGAAGCCTTCGTCCTTCAACGCGCGGATGGGGCGCTGCACGCTGGGGTGTTCAAAGCCCGTGACGACGATTTTATTGCCCCAGTGCTTACGCGGGCGGGCCGCGCCGGTCACGGCCATGTTGTTGCCCTCACTGCCGCAGGCCGTGAAGTAGATTTCATCGCTGCGGCAGTGCAGCGTTTTGGCCACGCGGGCGCGGGCCGCGGCAATGGCATCCTGCGCGGCAACGGCGGGGTCATACAGGCTGCTGGGGTTGGCCCAAAGCTCAGTCAGCGCCTCGCTGACGGCCTGCGCCACCGCCGGGTCCACCCGGGACGTGGCGGCGTTATCAAGATAATGCAGCTGGGGGTCGGAAAGCATAGCACTCATTCCTCACATTATTGCACAAAATTATACAGGTTAAATTATACACGTTCGCCCAGCAAAAAACAATATTCAGAAACAAAAAAAGGCTTCCCCCGTGGGGGAAGCTGGCCGCGAAGCGGACTGATGAGGGGCGAACTTTGCCAGACTATCCCCTGTATGGGTAATCACGGTATCTCCGCCCCTCATCCGTCTGCGGGCAGGGCCGCAGACAACTTCCCCCAGGGGGGAGGGCACTCTTACCGAACAAAGGCGTCAACCATGTATCATCCTTTCTTCCAATTCGTTCTTCCGCGCCTCGGGCAGGTGGCGCTGGATGCTTTGCTGTACCTGAACTTTTTGCAGCTGCCGCCCTTACAGCTGGTGGCCCGGTGGCCGGTGCTGTATTACGGACTGCCGCTTGTGCTGATGGGCGTGCTGGCGTATATCAGCCGCGACCCGCTCGGGCTGGGCATCGTGTTTGCCGGACATCTTGTGACATTCTACTGCATCGGTACCGCCATCGGGCTGGCGCTGCGGCGCATCGGCGGCACACCGCTGACTGTTTGGCATATTATCTGGCTGGACGGCATAACGCCGTGGCTGTTGACGGGCCTTATCATGTGGTGGGGGCGGCGGCGTGCGCTGCGGCTCTGTACGACAAAATACAGCCTTACAACGCGGAAAAAACTGCCGAACGGCAGGCTGACCATCGTGCAGGTCAGTGATGTCCACCCGCGCGCCTGTGCGGCGATGGATCACACCCGTATCCCGGAGCTGAAAGCAAAAATCGAGGCGTGCCGTCCCGACCTGCTTGTGCTGACCGGCGATATTTTCGACGAGTTCACCGAGCCGGAGGAGCTGGACGCCTTCTGCAAGCTGTTTGGCGAGCTGAACGCGCCGCTGGGCAAGTATTACGTCCTCGGCAACCACGACCTTTTCCACCACTGGCGGGAGCCGAGCTTTGGCCGCGCGGATCTGGAGCGCGGGTTCGCCGCCGCGGGCGTGCGCATCCTGGAGGACACGTCCGTCCTGCTGCCCTGCGGTGTGCGCGTCGTGGGCCGCAAGGATTATCTGTACACGAACGGCAGCCGCTTTACGGCGGCGCAGCTTATGCCCGGCGGCCCCGACGACCACTACACGGTCTGGCTCGACCATGAGCCGCGGGACTTTAAGAACGCCGCCGCGGCGGGGGCGGACCTGATTTTGAGCGGCCACACCCACGGCGGGCAGGTCTGGCCTGCGGGTGCGGTGGGCATGGTTGCCAAAAATGAGCGCAACTACGGCAGAAAGAACATTGCAGAACATTGCGATGCCATCGTCAGCGGTGGCACGGGCACCTGGGGCTACAAGTTCCGCACCCAGGGCCGCACGGAAATTGTCTGCGCGGAAATCACTACCGAAAGGGAAAACTGATTTATGAACGAACGCGAACGCCTGAGCAGCCGCCTGGGCTTTATCATGCTGTCGGCGGGGTGCGCCATCGGCTGCGGCAACGTCTGGAAATTCCCCTGGATGTGCGGCCAGAATGGCGGCGGCAGCTTTATGCTGCTCTACATCCTCTGCCTGCTGGTGCTGGGCCTGCCCGTCATGGTCATGGAGTTTGCCGTGGGCCGCGCCGCCCAGGCTAGCCCCGTTACCATGTACCAACGCCTGGAAAAGCCCGGCCACAAGTGGGGCGTATTCGGCGTCGTCAGCCTCATCGGCAACATTGCCATCATGGCGTTCTACACGGTGGTCACGGGCTGGATCTTGTACTATTTTGTCAAGTTCCTGACCGGGCAGAATGCGGATTTCGGCTTTGCGCAGATGATCGCCGACCCCGGGCTGAACGTGACCTACCTGCTTGTGGTCCTTATAGCGGCGTTTGTGCTGCTGAGCTTTAATTTGCAGGGCGGGCTGGAGCGCGTGACCAAATACATGATGAGCGCGCTGCTGGTGCTGATGCTGGTGTTGGCCGTGCACAGCCTGACGTTTGCCGGTGCGGCGGAGGGGCTGCGGTTCTACCTTGTGCCGGATTTCTCGGCCATTGACGGCGGGGTCATCGTGGCGGCCATGAACCAGGCGTTTTTCTCGCTGTCCGTCGGCATGGGCGGCATGGCGATCTTCGGCAGCTACATCGGCAAGGATCACGCGCTCATGGGTGAGTCGCTGCGGGTCATTTTTCTGGACACGTTCGTGGCCGTGCTGGCGGGCATCGTCATCTTCCCGGCGTGCTTCACCTACGGGCTGGAGGTCACGGCAGGCCCCAGTCTGCTGTTTGACACGATGGCGGGGGTGTTCGGCAATATGGCTGGGGGCCGCTGGTGGGGCGCGCTGTTCTTCCTGTTCATGGTGTTTGCGGCGCTGTCCACCGTGCTGGGCGTCTGCGAGAATATCCTTGCCATGGTGCGTGAGCTGACCGGGTGGAGCCGCCCGAAGGGCTGCGTGGTCTGCGGCGTCGGCATCTTTCTGCTGGCGCTGACGACGGCGCTGGGCTACAGCGTGCTGCACTTCCAGCCGTTTGCGCCGGGCAGCGCGTGGCTGGACTTCTGGGACTTCATCGTCAGCAACAATGTGCTGCCGCTGGGGTCGCTGGTGCTGGCGCTGTTCTGCTGCAACCGCTTTGGCTGGGGCTGGGACAATTTTGTGGCCGAAGCCAACACCGGCAGGGGCCTGAAGGTCCGCCCCTGGATGAAGCCGATTTTTAGGTATTTTGTGCCGGGTGCGATTTTGTTTATTTATATTTACGGCATGGTTACGTTTCACTGGCGGTAAAAAGGAAAAAGTCCTGTCTCCGGGAAAGGGAGGCAGGACTTTTCGGTTTTACGCTGGGATGCGCGGGCAGAGCCCGCTTGCGGGTGCTACGACACCTTGCGGAAGTAATTTATCAAAATGCTCTTGATATAATTATACCGCCGCGCGTAGCTGTTCTCGACGCGGATCAGCTCAAAGCCGTGCTCGCGGCAGATCTGGTCCTTCTTGCGGTCACGGCGCTGGACGGCGGGGTCGTCGCGGTGCTCGCGGCCATCCAGTTCGATGGCTAAAATCGGCATCAGGCGGCGGCCCTCCCGCTGGTAGACGACGAAGTCGAACCGCCCGGTGTAGAAAAGGTCGGCGCAGCCGGGGTTATCCTCAAACACCTGGGCGATGGGTACCTCCTTGCGGACCGTACAGCGGCTGCCGTCGAGGAAGGCGTTGTCCAGCGCGTGGTTCAGATTTTCCAAAAAGGCATCCTCGGTCTTGGTGCTGTAGGGCTTGATGCCCAGCGCACGGCTGGCGGCGGGCTTCTCGGTCACCTCGGACTGGCCGTTTTTGCGCACGTACTGAACCAGCTCGTAAATATCGTCGTCGGTGCTGTCGGCGTGCAGGCGGTCCAGCGCGGCCTGGTTCGAGAGGATGACCAGCTGCTCCCGCGCGCGGGAGGTCGCCACGTTGATGAGCTCCTTGTTCGTTTTCAGCCAGTCGTAGGTGCGCGGGCGGGTCTGGTCGGTCAGCGCCAGGGAGAAGATGACCACGTCTTTCTCGTCGCCCTGAAAGGCGTGCACCGTGCCGCAGGCGGCGTTCTCAAAGTGCTTCGCGCGCAGCATGGCCTCGATGGCGGCGCGCTGCTTCGCAAACGGCGTGATGATGCCCACCTGCTTGTCCGGGTGCGCGGTCAGGTATGCCTCGATGCGGCGCACCTCCTGCGGGGCGGTGTTTTTCTCGTCGGTGGTGTCGTTGGGCACGTCCACATAGACGAGCGGCGTGGGGTCGGTCTCGCGGCTGGCAATGTGCAGCTTGTGGTTGTAGTATTTGCGATTGTTGAACTCGATGATCTTGGGGCTGCACCGGTAGTGGTAGCTCAACAGCGTCTCGTCGCTGACGGCGTCGCAGGCCAGAAAGCATTTGTAGATCGAGTTTTCGATGTAATCGTACTCCTGCGTGACACCGTAGCGGCGGCGCAGCGTGCGGTTGTCGGCGGGGTCCAGCAGAATGACAGGCGAGAGCTGCTGCGGGTCGCCCACAAGCATCAGCGACGCCCCGCGCAGGATGGGCACAAGAGACATGGCCGTGCTGCACTGGCTGGCCTCGTCCATGATGACCATGTCAAAGCTCGGCTCCGGGTCGCCCAGACGGTGGGCGGAGATGCAGGTCGTGGCCACAATGGGAAAGACGCGCAGCAGCTTTTTCAGGTTCTCCGGCTCCGAGATGTACTTGTTGAACTGCGTGACCCGCTCCTTGTCGGTGTCGGGGCTGTGGACGATGCTCATTAAATCGTTATATTTCGGCTCCTCCAACCGGCGGATGCAGCGGGCCGAGGTGTAGTAGAGGTAGCGCAGCAGCTCGTCCTCGTTGCGGTCCAGCAGGGCCAGCGCGTCGGCAGAATCGATGCTGCCGTAGGCGGCCAGCTCACGGTCCACCTGCGGCAGCTGCCCGGCCTGCAGCTCGTACTGGAAGTTCATCTGGCCGCGGGCGTCCAGCAGGCGCCGGATGGTCTCCCGCCGCTCCCGCAAATCAAGGATGCGCTCATACCGTTCCAGCAGGGCGGTCAGCTGTTTGGCGCGGGCCGTGCGGTCCGCGTGGTTTTTGTCCAGCAGCCGCTCCGGTACGGGGATTTTTTTGCACTGCTCAAACAGCTGGTCGATGGTGCGCAGGGCCTCGGCGGTTTTCTCGTTGTTGCCAAGGCGCAGGATCGGGAACGGCACGGTCTGGCCGTGGTAGGTGACGGCCTGCAGCTTTTCCACAACGCCGTCGATGGGATGGTTGTTGTAGCTGGAAAAAAGCACCGTGCGCTCGTTGAAAAACGCCGTCGTCAGTGTGTTGACGATGGTGTTGGTCTTGCCGGTGCCCGGCGGGCCCTGCACGTAGGCCAGCGGATAGCGCATGGCGTTGTTGATGGCCAGCAGCTGGTCCAGATTGACCTTGTTGTTCAGCAGCGCCAGCGGGTAGGACTTGCGGCGGCGCGGCTTGGCGGTCATCTCGCCGAAGAAGGCCCGCAGCGGGGCGGTGGCCGTCTCGCCGGAGGGATCCTCGAACATAGTAAGGATGCCGCGGTACTCATGCTCCAAGTCCACGGGGCAGTCGCGGCTGATGGCGACGAGGTAGGGCAGGTCATCGACCCGCACCCGCGGGTTGCTGCGGGTGATGCGGTCTTTGATGGTCTCGGCGTGCTTCGTGAACTCGTCCAGCAGCGTATAGTCGTCGGCATCCAGAAATTGATGGATGCTCAGCTTGCTGCCGTTGACGGTGAACTCCCGGCAGATGACCGGCTCCGCCTCGGCCCGCAGGGCGCGCTTTTTCACGTCGAGCCGCAGCGGGCGGTAGGCCAGCACGTACAGCCCCTGCCGGGTGTCAATGCTGATAAGGTTCAGCCCCAGCGTGGGCAGGCTGGGGCGGGCGGCGTTCTGGCGGCGGTCCTCGACCCGGCGCTGGAACCGGCCCACCAGCTCACGGAACTGGTCGTCGGTCAGCTCCAGCGTGTCCTCCTTATAATCGGCAAAGCAGTCGGCGTCAATTTGATGGATCAGGCTGTAGTTGGACTGGTAGGGCGTGGCGTCCAGCCGGTTGCAGGCGGCCAGATAGTCCAGCACCCGCAGGTTGGCGGCGTTGTCAAACAGCGCCGCGTACCGCCCGGGGTTGTCGCGGATGTCGTCGATGAGCGTCTGGTTGACGGGGCACCACGAGCCGTCCACGACCTCGGCGGTCTGGATGCGGTCAATGCTGATATGGTCGAGCGCCTGCACGCTTAATTTGCCCAGATGCAGCCCGTCAACGTTCAGGGTGCGGGTCCTGGGGTTCAGCCCGCGGATAGCGACCCAATATTTGGTCTGCTGGGTCTGTTGGTTTTTGTATTCAATGCTCAACCACCGCCCCTCATGAATGGCACGGAAAATCGAGCGCGTGATGTTGTTCAATTTTCCGCTCCTTTCGGGTCGTGGCTTTCTTGCCTCCCTCTGCGAGGGAGGTGGCCAAGGGCATTTTACTTCGACAAGCGCCGGTATTCCAGCGGGGTCAGGCGGAACTGGTCGTAGAACGCCTGGGCAAAGCGGCCCTGGCTCTCGTAGCCGACCCGGGCGGCGATGTCCTGCACCCGCTGGGGGGTCGTGCGCAGCAGCTCGGCGGCTCTTTCGAGCCGGCGGCGGCGGAAGTAGGCGAGATACCCCTCGCCCAGCACGTTCTGGCAGTACAGCTTGAAGCCGCTCTCGCTCAAACCAAAATGGTCGGCCAGCTCACGGGCCGGGCGGCGGACCGAGAGGTCCTGCAGGACCAGCGTCTCGGCCTCGCGCACACATTCGACCTGCCGCGCGGGGCAGCGGGCCGTGTCGGCCTCGTCGGGCAGGCGCAGCAGCTCATACAGCAGCCGCACGGCGGCATAGCGCAGCTCGCCGGGAGCGGCGTAGGCGGCGTCGTCCCAGACCTCGTCCACAATGGCTGTGATGGCGTCGCTCATCGGGCAGCAGTGGACGCCGCCGCGGCAGAAATAATCCGCGATGCCGCCTATTTCCAGCCCCATCAGCGTCAAAAAGCTGTCCGCCTGCACGGCGTCGGGGTCAATGAAAAGCTGCAGCGCCTCGTACTGGCTGCCGGGCAGGTAGAAGTCCGCACCGGGCACAGCAAAGCTGACGGCGGCATGCCCCTCCGTCACGATGGCATACTGTGCGCCGTCCGGGATGGCGCGTCGTCCGCTGCGGCAGAAGTCAAAGACGAGCAGCCGCGGCCAGTCCAGCGGGGGCGGGCAGAGCGGCGCGTCCAGCCGGGTGAAGCAGAGCTGCACGCCGGGTGCAAGCTCCCGCCGGTCAAGCGGGGCTGCGGGGATGAGGTTGTCTGTTTTCATGTTTGGTTATACAATAACTAAATATTTTAAATTTTCGAAAAACTGTGCGCAAAATTCCGATACTGAAATGCACTGAAACGGCCATACAAGCCGAAAATGTGCGCATAGAAAGCTGCTAAAAAAGCAAAATGTGCGAAATCGGAAAAATGGTAAAATAAGGGAAACGTGTGATCAAAAACCAAAAAATCAGTCTGTGACCGGCACATCGAGCCCGAACTCCTGCGGGCGGAACCGCGGGCAGACATTCTCCGAGATGCAGATGACCGATGCGGCCAGGCGGCTGCCGATCTCGCAGGCCTCGGCCAGCGTCTTGCCGTAGGTCAGGCCGATGACCGTCCCGGCGAAGAAAGCATCCCCCGCGCCGGTGGTGTCGATGACATCGACCTTCTTGGCGGGCACCATGCCGCTCTCACCGTCGGCGCGGGCGTAGACGGCGCCCTGCTCGCCCATCGTCACGACCATGCAGGGAATGTTGGCGCTGCGCACATTGGCGGCCAGCGTGGCGCGCATCTCGTCCGGCGTCAGGTGGTCGTAATCGTCGGAGAACATCAGCCCGGCCTCCTGCTGGTTGCAGACAAAGCAGTCGATCTCCTGCAGGAGGCTGCGGCGCTCCATGGCAATGCTCATGTTGGAGACCGCGGCGTAGACCTTTTTGCGGTACTTTTTGGCGTAGTGCAAAATCTGCTTGACGGTCTCCTTCTCCAGATCAAACTCGATGGCGATGCCGTCGCAGTCGGAAAAGATCTCGTCGCCCTTTTCCTTTAATAATGCGGTCAGCGGCGTCGTGTCGGGCCGCTTCGAGATGGCGGCGCAGACATCGCCGTCGTTGTTGAACACGGCCAGCCAGGTGCCCATGCCGTCCTTCACGCGGCGGATGAACTGGGTGTTCACCTTGTGGTTGCGCAGTTTGTCGATGACATCCTGGCCCATGCCGGTGTCGTCCACCAGACCCACAAAGGTGGGGCGCAGCTCCACATTGGCGATGTCCTCCACGATGTTGCGGCTCACACCTCCGTGTACCTGCTCGACCCGGCC
>OOBO01001908.1_pt1 | contig 12666 bp, 10 predicted proteins | sample 1671031 | NCBI WGS metagenome assembly OOBO01 (sample SAMN06348115, study PRJEB24527) | human gut metagenome | biome: human gut; feature: ankylosing spondylitis patient; material: feces | host: Homo sapiens | place: China | collected 2015-10 | reverse complement strand
GGTGTTGTTATCAGCCAGAAGGACGTATCAGAATATGTACCGCTTTCCAGAGCATCAGACGGGTCTATTGTCACTCAGTTTACCATGACAACACTGGAAGAATTGGGACTTTTGAAAATGGACTTCCTGGGACTTCGTACCCTGACTGTGATCCAGAATGCAGTAAAGCTGATCCAGAAGGATGCAGGAGTGACTCTGGATATGCAGAAAATCAATTATGATGATAAAAAGGTTTTGGATTCCCTTGGCACCGGTCGTTCTGATGGTGTATTTCAGCTTGAAAGTGCGGGAATGAAAAATTTCATGAAGGAACTGAAGCCTCAGAGTCTGGAAGATGTGATCGCAGGAATTTCTCTTTACCGTCCGGGCCCCATGGATTTTATCCCTCAGTATATCCGGGGCAAAAACCGTCCGGATACCATCCGTTACGACTGCCCTCAGCTGGAGCCGATCCTGAAGCCTACTTATGGGTGTATTGTCTATCAGGAACAGGTTATGCAGATCGTTCGTAACCTGGCAGGTTATACTCTGGGCCGAAGCGACCTGGTGCGCCGTGCAATGTCCAAAAAGAAGGCCTCTGTCATGGAAAAGGAGCGCCAGAACTTTGTTTACGGAAATGAAGCAGAGGGAGTTCCAGGCTGTATTGCAAATGGAATTGATGAGGCAACGGCAAATAAAATCTATGATGAAATGATTGATTTCGCCAAATATGCTTTTAATAAGTCCCATGCAGCAGCCTATGCAGTTGTTTCCTATCAGACTGCATATCTGAAATATTACTATCCTGTGGAATTTATGGCTGCATTAATGACATCGGTTATTGATTTTCCCAATAAGGTTGCAGAATATATTCTGGTCTGCAGACAGATGGGGATTAAGATCCTGCCGCCGGATGTGAACTGTGGAATGTATGGATTCTCTGTAGATAACGGTGCGATCCGATATGGTCTGTCCGCTATAAAGAGTGTGGGACGTCCGGTTATTGAAAGTCTGGTAAAAGAGAGGGAAGAGAACGGACAATATCGTTCCCTGAAGGATTTTATGGAACGAAACTCTCCGCAGATGAATAAGCGTGCAGTAGAAAACTTTATCAAAGCAGGTGCACTGGATTGCCTGGATGGTAACCGCCGCCAGAAAATGCTGGTTTATCAGAAGATTTCAGACAGTATCAGTCAGGAGAAGAAGAATTCACTGGCAGGCCAGATGAGTCTTTTTGATCTGGTAAGCGAGGAGGACAAGAAAGAATTTGAAATCCGTATGCCCGATGTGGAGGAATTCGGAAAAGAGGAACTTCTGGGATATGAGAAGGAAGTTCTGGGAATCTACCTCAGTGGTCATCCTCTGGAAAATTACCGGGAAATGATGGAGAAAACCATTTCTGCGAAAACCTCGGATTTTCAGCAGGATGAAGAAACAAATCTTCCGAAAGTCATGGATGGTCAGAAAGTAATTATCGGTGGAATGATTACGGATAAAACCATCAAATATACAAAGAATAATAAGGTTATGGCATTCCTCACAGTGGAGGATCTGGTAGGAACAGTGGAGGTAGTTGTGTTCCCCAGAGATTATGAGAAAAGTCAGCAGTTCCTGAATGAAGAAGGCAGAGTATTCATTCAGGGCAGAGTATCTGCAGAGGACGATCGTGCCAGTAAACTGATCCTTGAAAAAATCCGTCCCTTTGACAATATGCCAAGGGAAATCTGGATACAGTTTGACAATAAAGAAAGCTACACACAGCAATCTCAGGAACTGCTTGCAGACCTCAGACGTTCACCGGGTGACAGTGCTGTTGTGATCTACCTGAAAGACGTAAAGGCCATAAAGAAGCTTCCGGTTGGATATCATGCACAAATTCAGGACTCATGGCTGAACTATATGTACGAAAAATATGGTAAAACCAATGTTAAAGTTGTAGAAAGAGGATTGAAAAACTTATAGAAATGCGCTAAACTATTCCCGGATATGTGTATAGTAACAATGAGATAGATTCAGAAGATGGAGGAAGAAAAGATGGCAGAAAACAAGATAAAAACCATTGGTGTCCTTACCAGCGGTGGTGACGCACCTGGAATGAATGCTGCAATTCGTGCAGTTGTCAGAAGAGGTTTAAGCAATGGATTAAATGTAAAAGGTATTCTGAAAGGATACAATGGTCTGTTAAACGAAGAGATTATTGACATGAGCGCAAAAGATGTATCTGATACAATCGAGCGTGGAGGTACAATCCTTTATACAGCACGTTGTGCAGAATTCCGTACAGAAGAAGGCCAGAAACGTGGAGCAGAGATCTGCAGAAAACATGGAATTGACGGACTTGTTGTCATCGGTGGTGACGGATCTTTCGCAGGTGCTCAGAAGCTTGCGAATCTCGGAATCAATACAATCGGTCTTCCCGGAACAATCGACCTTGACATTGCATGTACAGAATATACCATCGGATTTGATACAGCTGTAAACACAGCAATGGAAGCAATTGATAAAGTACGTGATACTTCCACTTCTCATGAGAGATGCAGTATCATCGAGGTTATGGGACGTGGTGCAGGATATATTGCTCTGTGGTGCGGTATTGCCAACGGTGCTGAGGACGTTCTGGTTCCTGAGAAATATGACTATGATGAGCAGAAGCTGATCAATAACATTATCGAGAGTCGTAAGAAAGGCAAAAAGCATCACATCATCATCAATGCAGAAGGTATCGGTCATTCTGAAGCAATGGCAAAACGTATCGAAGCTGCCACAGGTATCGAAACACGTGCTACAATTCTTGGACACATGCAGCGTGGTGGAAGCCCGACATGTAAAGACCGTGTATATGCATCTATGATGGGTGCCCTGGCTGTAGACCTTCTTGTTGCAGGCAAGACATGCCGCGTTGTCGGATATCGTCACGGTGAATTCGTAGACTTCGATATCAATGAAGCACTTGCTATGCAGAAAGGTATCTCTGATTACCAGTGGGAAGTATGCCAGTCACTTTCTCATAACTATGATAAAAACAACAAATAACAAATGAATAAAAAGATGCAGTTATATAACAGACTGCATAAATTAAATACTGCTCAGATAATTACCCTCGGTTTTGCGGGGGTGATTATCTTAGGGGGATTACTTCTGTGGCTGCCGTTTTGTACGGCACCCGGATACCACACATCTTTTACAGATGCCATGTTTACCGCAACCACAAGTATATGTGTAACAGGGCTTGTGACAGTTGTTACGGCAACTCACTGGACTCTGGCAGGCAAGATTATTATTCTTATCCTGATCCAGATCGGAGGTGTGGGACTGATTTCCCTGGGCAGTATTATTTTTATAAGTCTGAGAAAGAAAATATCGCTGAGGAACCGGCGTGTTATCCAGGAGTCCTATAATATGGACAGAATGGGTGGGATGGTCAGGCTGGTGAAGAAAGTTCTGATCTGTGTGTTTGGAGCAGAAGGAATCGGTGCAGTGTGTTATGCAGTTCGATTTATTCCGCAGTTCGGTCTGGCAAAAGGTCTGGGATACTCTGTTTTTACGGCAGTATCTGCATTCTGTAATGCTGGTATTGATCTGCTTGGAGAGGACAGCCTGGCTCAGTATGTTGCTGATCCGATCGTAAACTTTACAAGTGTAGGACTGATCATTATGTCAGGTCTTGGGTTTGTGGTCTGGTGGGATATCTGGGATAAGATCAAACGAGTCATCAGAGGGAACCTTCCTGTGGGACGTGTGTTTAAAAATCTTCGTCTTCATAGTAAGATTGTGTTGATGATGACGCTGATACTTGTTGTGGGCGGTACAGTACTGATCTTTCTGTTTGATCATGGAAATCCGGAAAGTATTGGGACATATTCGCCGGGAACGAAGTGGATGGCATCTTTGTTCCAGTCAGTTACCACAAGAACAGCCGGATTTTTCACTGTAAGCCAAGAGAGATTTTCTAATGCAACTTATATGCTGTGCCTGATATTGATGTTGATCGGCGGTTCCCCTATGGGAACAGCAGGTGGAATTAAGACAACAACAGTTGCGGTCCTTCTGCTGAGTCTGAAATCCAATCTTCAGGGAAAACGGGATGTGGAAGTACACCACAGGAGAATCAGAGACAGCTATATCCGTTCTGCGATCGTAGTGACAGGTATGGTACTTACAGTACTTATTCTCATGAGTATGCTGTTGTGTGCAGCCATGCCGGAAGCACCTATAGAAGATGTTGTTTATGAAATTACATCTGCGGTTGCAACGGTAGGACTTAGCAGAGGGCTGACACCCTGCCTGAATACAGCAGGCAAATGGATCGTGATCCTGACTATGTATCTGGGAAGAATCGGTCCGCTGACTCTGGGAACTGCAGTGACTGTACGTGTACAGAAAATGCCGGCAGATTCACATCTGGCAGAAGAAGATATTATGATTGGATAGTAACGGTTCGGCAGTCAGGCGGATATTCGCAGAGGATAACGAATACATGTTCAGAAAGAGAAATGAGGAAGAAAATGAAGAACAAATCTTATGCAGTGATCGGTCTTGGGCAGTTCGGGATGACGGTAGCCCTTACTCTGGCAGAGGCGAACTGCGATGTACTTGCCATTGACGATAAAGATGATAATGTGCAGGATATCGCAGAGAAAGTTTCCTATGCTGTCAAGGCAGATGTGCGTGATCCGGGAATTCTGGAATCGCTTGGAGTTCAGAACGTAGATGTTGCGGTCATCGCAGTAGCCGAGAATATGGAGGCCAGTATTACAGCAACGATGCAGGTGAAAGAACTTGGAGTTCCTTTTGTCATGGCGAAGGCAATGAATTCTCTTCATGGCAGGATACTGGAGAAAATAGGGGCAGATAAGGTGATTTATCCTGAACATTCCATGGGTATCAGAGTTGCAAGAAATCTTCTCTCCAGTGGATTTGTCGATATGTTTGAGCTTTCTTCTGATTTCAGTATGGCAGAATTTAAGATCCCGCGGGAATGGATAGGAAAAACACTTCGGGAGCTGAAGGTCAGGGAAAAGTATAACATCAATCTGATCGGTCTGAAGCATGGCGATAAGATGAATATGAATGTGGCGCCGGATGAAGTGTTTCCGGCAGACTGCACAGTTGTTGCAGCAGGAGCAAACAGTGACCTGAATAAGGTTTCGGAAAATTGAGGATAAGATATGATCACCAGTGTAAATAACGGACAGGTAAAAAATATCATACAGCTGAACCAGAAAACAAAAGCCCGCAGAGAACAAGGGCTTTTTGTTGCAGAAGGAAGAAAAATGTTCGGCGAAGCACCTAGGGATTGGATTTCGAAGGTGTATGTATCAGAAGCTCTCAGCGGTGATGCAGAACTGATGGCTCAGGTGGAGAAACTTCCATATGAAATAGTAACAGATTCAGTGTTTGCCCAGATGAGTGATACGCTGACGCCGCAAGGAGTGCTTACCGTTGTGCGTCAGTATCATTATACAAAGGAAGAACTGATGGGGGAGAAAGAGCACCCGCTGTTTCTCGTCCTCGAAGATCTGCAGGATCCGGGAAATGCGGGAACTATTCTCCGTACAGGAGAGGGTGCCGGAGTAAGCGGAGTTCTTCTGACAAAGACCTGTGTGGATATCACAAACCCGAAGGTTATACGATCAACCATGGGTTCTGTCTACAGAATGCCTTTCCTATATGTGGAAAGTGTGGTATCATTAGCACAGGAACTGAAAGACAGAAATATCCGCACATTTGCGGCGCATCTGCATGGTAAGAACTCTTATGATCAGGAATCCTACACAGGAGGAACTGCTTTCCTGATCGGCAACGAGGGAAAAGGACTGACAGATGAACAGTGCTGATTGTCTGATACGGATTCCTATGTGTGGAAAAGTAGAATCTCTGAATGCTGCCATGGCATCCGGAATTCTCATGTATGAAGCTGCTCGTCAGAGACGATAGCAGACGAAAGGAGGAGTTTCATGCAGCCTTTGATCTGGCTTGGGATTCTTGCGTTATTGCTTGTTGTAGAGGCAATTACGGCAGGACTGACCACCATCTGGTTTGCCGGCGGCGCACTGGTCGCTGCTATTGCATGTTATGCAGGAGCGAACCTCACTGTACAGATATTGCTGTTTCTGTGTGTTTCATTGGTACTTCTCATCTTTACCAGACCACTGGCAATGAAGTACTTCAACAAAGAAACCATACAGACCAATGCAAACAGTCTGATTGGAAAGAAAGCAGTTGTGATTCAGGAGATTGACAATCTGGCGCAGACAGGCCAGGTTCGTATCAATGACATTGAATGGACTGCACGTTCTGCTGATGACGAAAAAATCGGCGAAGGCACCGTTGTAACGATCGAAGAGATCCGAGGTGTGAAACTTATCGTAAAACAGAATAAGGAGGATTAGTTATGGGCGTGGTTTTTCTGATAGTTATTATCGTTATTGCGGTATGGGTCCTTGCATCCTGCGTCCGCATTGTACCACAGGCATATGCAGTAATCCTGGAACGTCTGGGAGCTTATCAGGCGACCTGGAGTACAGGAATTCACTTTAAGGTTCCGTTTATTGAACGAGTGGCCAGAAAGGTAAATCTGAAGGAACAGGTAGTGGATTTTCCACCGCAGCCGGTTATCACAAAGGATAACGTAACAGTTGTATATTTTCAGATCACTGATCCAAAATTATACAGTTACGGTGTAGAGAACCCGATCATGGCAATCGAGAATCTGTCCGCAACAACATTAAGAAATATTATCGGTGACATGGAACTGGATGAGACACTTACATCACGTGAGACGATCAATACCAAGATGAGAGCTTCTCTTGATGAAGCTACTGATCCATGGGGAATCAAGGTCAATCGTGTGGAACTGAAGAACATTATTCCTCCGGCAGCTATTCAGGATGCAATGGAGAAACAGATGAAAGCTGAGCGTGAACGTCGTGAAGCAATCCTGATCGCAGAAGGTCAGAAGAAATCTACGATCCTTGTTGCAGAAGGTAAGAAACAATCCGCAATTCTGGATGCAGAAGCTGAGAAACAGGCAGCAATCCTCCGCGCAGAGGCTCAGAAAGAGCGTATGATCAAGGAGGCAGAAGGACAGGCTGAGGCAGTTCTGAAAGTTCAGAATGCCAATGCAGAGGGTATCCGCATGATCAGAGAGGCAGGAGCAGATGAGGCAGTTCTGACACTGAAGAGTCTGGAAGCATTTGCTAAAGCGGCAGATGGTAAGGCAACCAAGATCATTATTCCGTCGGATATTCAGGGAATCGCAGGTCTGGCAAGTTCGCTGAAAGAGATCGTCACTGATCCGAAAGCGGAGACAGACAAATAACAAAAGAGAATAAATGACATCGGGGAGAGAATTATTATGAACTTAAAAGGAAGAAACTTTCTGACACTGAAAGACTTTACACCGGAGGAAATCACATATCTTATTGATTTATCCGCAGAACTTAAAGCAAAGAAGAAAGCCGGCGAGCTTCACGAATATTACAGAGGCAAAAATATTGCACTTATTTTTGAAAAAACAAGTACAAGAACCCGTTGCTCTTTTGAGGTAGCTGCCCATGATCTTGGAATGGGAAGCACATACCTGGATCCGACAGGTTCTCAGATCGGTAAGAAAGAAAGCATTGCAGATACAGCAAGAGTTCTGGGAAGAATGTATGATGGTATCGAATATCGTGGATTTGGTCAGGAAGTCGTAGAAGAGCTTGCAAAACATGCAGGTGTTCCGGTATGGAATGGCCTTACGAACGAATATCATCCGACACAGATGATCGCTGATATGCTGACAATCCGTGAGCATTTCGGAGATTTAAAAGGACGTAAGCTTGTATACATGGGTGATGCCCGTTACAATATGGGTAATTCCCTGATGATTGCCTGCACAAAACTTGGCATGCATTTCGTAGCCTGCACAACTAAGAAATATTTCCCGAATGCAGAGTTAGTTGCTCAGTGCGAGGAATATGCAAAAGCATCCGGCGGAAGCATCACTCTGACAGAGGATGTTCAGGCAGGAACAAAGGATGCAGACGTTATCTATACAGACGTATGGGTATCTATGGGTGAGCCGGATGAGGTATGGACAGAGAGAATCCATGATCTGACACCTTATAAGGTAACAAAGGACGTTATGAAGAACGCAGGAGAGAAAGCAATCTTCCTTCACTGTCTGCCTGCATTCCATGACCTTAAGACAAAGATCGGCAAGGAAATGGGCGAGAGATTCAATCTGACAGACATGGAAGTGACAGACGAAGTATTTGAATCTGAGCAGTCCAAGGTATTTGATGAGGCAGAGAACCGTATGCATACCATCAAAGCTGTCATGGTAGCAACATTAGGAGAGCCGGAGAACAAATAATGGCACATCTGTATAATGAAGAAACAATTTCACAGGCAATAAACACAAAATGGGCGGGCAAAACCGTCCATTTTGCAAAAGAAACAGATTCTACGAATGCGTGGATCAAGAGTCTGGCAAAAGAAGGTGCGGAGCATGGAACTCTGGCAGTTGCGGAATTTCAGTCTGCGGGAAGAGGGCGTTTTGACAGAAGATGGGAAGCGCCGGAGGGCAGCTCTATTATGATGACACTGCTCTTACGTCCGGAATTTTCACCGCAGTATGCATCTATGCTGACATTGGTTATGGGAATGGCAGTGGCACAGGCAGCAGAGGAACTGGGGTTTAACGTAAGTATTAAATGGCCCAATGATATTGTGATCTCTAAGAAGAAAATCTGTGGTATCCTGACCGAGATGGGAACAAATGGTGTGAAGATCAATTATGTTCTCATCGGAGTAGGAATCAATGTAAACCTGAAAGAATTTCCGGAAGAAATGCAGGACAAAGCGACTTCACTGATTCTGGAGGGCGGTCATGAATATGACAGAAATCAGGTGATTGCACAGGTGATGAAATATTTCGAGATCAACTATGAGAAATTTATCCAGACCTGTGATTTTACTCATCTGCTGGATGATTACCACAGAATCCTTGCAAATCTGAACCAGCCGGTCAGAGTGATCGATGGTGACAGAAGTTTCGAAGGAATCTGCAGGGGGATTGATGAAAAAGGTGAACTGCTTGTGGAAAGGCAGAATAAAGAAGTTGTGAAAGTCAGCGCAGGAGAGGTTTCGGTGCGTAGGCTTTACAGCTATGTAAGATTCTGAATAATTTCGAAAGAGGGAAACAGTAATTTATGTATCAGGACAACATTACTCTCTGCGGCGCAAGTGCCTATGAGAAGAAATTTTATTTTAATCAGGATTTCAATGCACTTCCGGATCATGTGAAGAAAGAACTTCAGATCATGTGTGTTCTTTACACAGAGGATGTAGGAGGAATCCTGACTCTGGAATTTGACGAAAACGGCAGACTTCAGTTTAAAACAGAAGCTCTGGAAGCAGATGCCCGCTACGATGAGATCGGAAGCGGACTGAAGATCAAACAGCTTCAACAGGACAAGAAAGAACTTCTGGAATCTCTGGAAATGTATTATAAAGTATTCTTTCTCGGAGACATCCCGGAAGAAGAACTGAAGAAAACATCGGGCAGTGAGGACTGAATCCATGCAGATAAAGAATGAGCCGGTACAGGCAAGAGAACCATTCATGAAGATGCAGTGGAAAATAGGAAACGTACAGATTGACAATCCGTTTGTTCTTGCACCAATGGCAGGTGTCACAGACCTGCCATTTCGAACGCTCTGTAAAGAGCAGGGAGCCGGACTGATCTGTATGGAAATGATCAGTGCAAAAGCGATTTCTTTTCACAATAAAAACACCATTGCCCTGATGGAGATTGATCCATGTGAGCACCCGGTTTCCATGCAGCTTTTTGGCAGTGAACCGGATCTTATGACAGAGGTTGCGAAATCCATTGAGGACAGAGATTTCGATATCTTGGACATCAATATGGGATGCCCTGTGCCGAAGGTTGTCAATAACGGCGAGGGATCTGCATTGTTGAAGAACCCGAATCTGATTGAAGAGATCGTTCGAAAAGTATCATCTGCAATCAGTAAACCGTTGACTGTCAAGGTGCGAATCGGATTTGAGAATGAACCGGTAGATATTGTTGAAATCGCGAAACGTATTGAGGATGCGGGAGCAGCAGCACTTGCAGTGCATGGGCGCACCAGACAGCAGTACTATTCCGGCACTGCAGACTGGGATACGATCCGCAGGGTAAAAGAAGCGATTACCATTCCTGTAATTGGAAACGGAGATGTAGATTCTCCGCTGAAAGCAGAAGCACTGGTAAAACAGACCGGATGTGATGCTGTTATGGTGGGACGTGCAGTAAGGGGAAATCCCTGGTTGTTCCGCGAACTGAACCATTATTTCCGGACAGGAGAACTGTTGGAACGCCCGTCTGTAGAGGAAATACGTGAAATGATCCTGCGTCATGCCAGAAAACAGATTGAATTAAAAGGTGAATTCGTAGGAATCCGTGAGATGCGTAAACACGTTGCCTGGTATACTGCAGGCATGCGTCACAGCGCAGGGCTCAGAAGAGAGTCAAACACCATAGAAAGTTATGAAGCGCTGGAGGCGCTTTTATCAAGATTAGCATAAAAGTTAAAACCATGTGAAATGAGAAATATAAACAATAGCAAAGGCGCTCGGAATGCTTGACAATCCGGGTGCTTTTTTGTATAATACAGAAATTGTGAATATCCTAGAATAAGTCTGCCCTTTTTCAGGTATGATGTATCAGGAAGCACATAAATCCATGTAGTGATCCGGGGCGAAAAGAAACGCAGAAGACTATACCGGATGTTGAAAGGGAGTAAGGTTATTATGGAAGAAAAGAAAAACTTACTAACTTATGCAGGACTTAAAAAATTAGAAGAAGAGCTGCATGATTTAAAGGTAGTAAAGAGAAAAGAAGTAGCAGAGAAAATTAAGGAAGCCAGAGAACAGGGCGACTTATCTGAGAATGCGGAATACGATGCAGCGAAAGACGAACAGAGAGACATTGAAGCACGTATCGAAGAACTTGAGAAAATTTTAAAGAACGCAGAGGTAGTTGTAGAGGAAGAAGCTGACTTAGATAAAGTAAGCATTGGATGCAGCGTAAAGATCCTTGACTGCGAATTTGAGGAAGAATTAGAATATAAGATCGTTGGTTCTACCGAGGCAAACAGCTTAAAAGGTAAAATCTCAAACGAGTCACCGGTTGGTAAGGCACTGCTTGGCAAAAAGGTAGGTGATACCGTTACTGTTGAGACACCGGCAGGTGAGTTTTCATACAAAGTGCTTTCAATTCACAGAGCAAACTAAGAGATATAACGCAAGGGCAGACCGTCTGTCCGTGGAATAAAACAAGTGGAGGATAAACATGGCAGAGCAGAACAATAACCAGCAGGATTTAAATCAGCTGCTTCAGGTACGTTATGACAAGCTGCATGAACTGCAGGAAAACGGAAAAGATCCGTTTGTCATCACAAAATATGATGTGACAAGTCACTCAACCGATATCATTGACAATTTTGAAACAATGGAGGGCAAGCAGGTATCGATTGCCGGCCGTATGATGTTCAAACGTGTGATGGGAAAAGCATCATTCTGCAATATTCAGGACTTAAAGGGACGTATCCAGGTATACGTTGCAAGAGACAATATTGGTGAGGAGATCTACAAAGATTTCAAGAAATCTGATATCGGCGATATCTGGGGCGTAAAGGGATACGCTTTCCGTACCAAAACAGGCGAGATTTCTATCCATGCTGAGGAGATGACACTGCTGTCAAAATCATTACAGATTCTTCCGGAGAAGTTCCACGGACTGACTGATACAGATATGCGTTACCGCCAGAGATATATCGACCTGATCATGAATCAGGAGAGCAAGGAAGTATTCATCAAACGTTCCAAAATCTTAAAAGAGATCCGTAACTTCTTAGCTGACCGTGATTTCATGGAGGTTGAGACTCCGATGCTTGTATCCAATGCAGGCGGAGCAGCAGCAAGACCGTTTGAGACACATTACAATGCCTTAAATGAGGATGTAAAACTGCGTATCTCTCTGGAATTATACTTAAAGAGACTGATCGTCGGCGGACTTGAGCGTGTATACGAGATCGGCCGTGTATTCCGCAATGAGGGTGTTGACACCCGTCATAACCCGGAGTTCACACTGATGGAGCTGTATCAGGCATACACAGACTATGAGGGCATGATGGAACTGACAGAGTCCATGTTCCGTTATCTTGCAGAAAAAGTCTGCGGAAGTACAAAGATCAGCTACAATGGCATCGAGATCGACCTTGGCAAGCCATTTACACGCATGACCATGAACGATGCGATTAAAAAATATACCGGAATCGACTTTGATACCGTAGCAGATGATGCAGCAGCAAAGAAACTTGCTGAGGAGCATCACATTGCATACGAGGAACGCCACAAGAAAGGTGATATCATCAACCTCTTCTTCGAGGAGTTCTGTGAGAAAGAACTGATCCAGCCGACCTTTATCATGGATCATCCGATTGAGATTTCTCCGCTTACCAAGAAGAAACCGAGCGATCCTACCAAGGTAGAGCGGTTCGAGCTTTTCATCAATACATGGGAAATGTGTAACGCATACTCCGAGTTAAACGATCCGGTCGACCAGCGTGAGCGTTTCGCAGCACAGGATGCAAATGCAGCAGCCGGTGACGATGAGGCAGAGCACACAGACGAGGA
>OOBO01001903.1_pt1 | contig 12692 bp, 10 predicted proteins | sample 1671031 | NCBI WGS metagenome assembly OOBO01 (sample SAMN06348115, study PRJEB24527) | human gut metagenome | biome: human gut; feature: ankylosing spondylitis patient; material: feces | host: Homo sapiens | place: China | collected 2015-10 | reverse complement strand
TTCGTTGGCGATAGCAGTACTACTTCATTGGCAAAGTAAGTAGTACTGCTTGAATCCTACCAAGATTCACATGTATTTCGCAAGGATTCATAGTCCTATTTTAACTCGCCCCTAATCTTTTAGTGGACACGAGTAGCTTCTTGTCATTTTCTAATGACGACCTATTGAGGATAAAATTGCTGCTGAAGCAGTTAGAGCAATACCCGACACAAAAGACAAAGGAGGAAAGACAGCCCTATCTGCTGCTTTCCTCCCTTGTTCTGGTGCCCGGAACGGGAATCGAACCCGTACGGCCGCAATGGCCAAGGGATTTTAAGTCCCTCGTGTCTACCAATTCCACCATCTGGGCGACCTTTAGCGGCTACAAAGGTACGCCTTTTGCACGAATGCCAAAAGGAAATGGGGCAAGAAAACACAACACTTGCCTCAAATTTCCAGCCCGCACCAAGGGCTCAGACATTTTTCACGTTTCAAAACACAAGAACGCTTCATCGTGAATTTCGACCCGAAACGAGGGCAAAAACTACCATAAAACATAAGAAAATTGAAATAATGCAAAATCGGGCACAGAAATGCTTTTTTGTTCGACATAATTAGCTACTTTTGCAGCGTGAACGGGATGAGAACCCTGACGAGGGCTTCTACATTCGAAAAAGCACTTTGCCCAAGTGGTTCTGCGCGACATATTTTACACATGACGCACCTGATTGTGAAATCGGAACCAGGATGCACCGGGTAACCAATCAAGCACTTCCGCCGCCCCGTCAAAAGGGCTGGCAAACGATATAAAATTAGAATGTTTTTTTGCAAAGGTGCAGTGATGCACGTAATATGGATATGGTTAATATATTTTCATTAGGTTAATTTGAATGGTTGATACCGTTTCGATTTGGTAAGAAGATATTTGGTTCAGATAACATTGTGTGGGGCGCCAGGAAGTGGGTGCCCCACTTTCGTTTGCCACAGTCTGCACCGCTTGCCCCCGCAGCCTCCCGACCTCTCCCCCACAACCAACAAGCATCCCCCAATAAGCCCACCGAAACCACTCCCAGAAGCGCACAAGACTCTGACGATAGCACGCGTAAGCCTTTCCATAAAAACCGGAAGACGCTGGCAAAAGTGCACCTAACACCCTCTAAGAGCACCGAAGAAACCTCAAAGGAGCCAACATAAATTCTTCGAGAAGCAGAAGTGAAATCTCCGTTTGCAGGCTTTGGATGCACATACGCAGCCTTTGTACGGCCATCCAAAGGCTTTGGATGGCCATCAGCAACCTGCAAACGGAGATTTCTATTGTCTTAAACGAGAATTGGAGATAGGAAAGAAGCAAAAGACATGCTGCTCCCATCGCCTTATCAGTCTGCCGCCTCGCAGTTGCCAACGGCTTGTCTTTTGCCCGTTTTCCTTGCAAATGGGGAGAAAAACCAGCCTCATCGCCGGCATAGAACCAGGAGACGCGACACCGCCCAGGGCATTGGAAGGCGGGAAATAAAGCTACATTTTAGGGATTTCCTTGCTCTTGCAACGATTATTCATTAACTTTGCCGCAAGATTTGCGGCATTATTAGGCGTATAACGTTGCATTGGCATTATAAATAGAATATGTATATACACGAAAGAGACAATTGGACGGCATTCAGATGGGATGCTTCCGGGCTTACGGTAATACTGGAGAAGGTAAGCCGCAAGCAAGGTTTACTGTACGGCCGACTTGCCTCGCTCGGATTCGACGGCAAGTTGAAGGCTATGGCCGAGAACCTGACGTATGATGTGGTGTATTCCTCAGAGATAGAGGGCATCCGCCTGAATGTTGACGAGGTGCTCTCGTCTATCGCACGGAAACTGGGCATCGAGAACATCAAATACACTGCGCCATCCCATTATGTAGATTCCGTGGTGGCGGTCATGCTGGATGCCATAAGCCACTACGACCAGCCACTGACAAAGGAAAAGCTGTGTGCATGGCAAGCCGCATTCTTCCCCACTGGCTTCAGCGAAGGTTCACAGATAGAAGTCGGCCAATACCGCACCAACGAGGAGCACATTGTCTCGGGAATGTTCGGCAGAGAAAAGATCCACTACATAGCCCCTGCACCGGAGCGTGTGGAGGAAGAGATGGACCGATTCCTTGACTGGTTTAACAAGGACGAGAACGTCAGTTCCGTCATCCGCTCTGCCATAGCCCACCTGTGGATGGTGAGTATCCACCCCTTTGAGGACGGCAACGGGCGCATCGCCAGAATACTCTCCGACATGCAGTTGGCACGTGCCGAGAAAAGCGGATTCCGCTTCTACAACATCTCCACGCAGATAAACAAGGACAAGAAGCACTATTACGACATCCTGGAAAAGACCCAACATGGCGATGGAGACTTAACGGAATGGATAGCGTGGTATGCCCAGACGCTGTCTGTAGCGCTTGACGAAGCAGAAGCCGCAGTGAGCACCATACTCAACAAGAGCTTCTTCTGGCAGAAAGCAGCGGCTGTGTCATTGACCCCACGCCAGACAGATGTGCTCAACCTGTTCCTTGACGGATACGAGGCAAAGATAACCTCGAAGACATGGGCATCACTTGCCAAGTGCTCCAGAGACACTGCCATTCGCGACATACAGAATCTGGTGGACAAAGGAATCCTTCGTGAGGACATCCCTGGAGCCAAGCGTCCAAGCTATTCCATCATATACAACCCTGACGACATCACGGAGTTCTTCTCCGACATCAAGCTTGTGGAGGACGACGGCAACTGGTATGTGACGGCATTGTACAAAGGCAGAACGCCCATACGCGAGAGGCTACTGCCCCTGGACGCTGAGCGCTACCAGAAGGGAGAGCTGCCCTTGGACAATCTGCTCTCCAAGTATTGCTCATATATAAGAACAAGTGACTTGGGATGAGCCAAGCGGAAACAGCAGAACCTCTGTAGGGAATCAAAGGAAAGAGGAAACAGCACGGATTCGGTGGGCAGTCAGGATCAAAGGAAACTCCAACTACATGCCCGAAGTCCCCCTTCCATAAAGAAAACTGGCATTCATTTATCCTGGAGGGCAGCGTATGCCGCGAGGATAATGAATGCCAGCTGTGTTTTTCTAAAGGGCCAATGCCCATGGTATAAATGAGGGACGGGAGAGGCCGGGTGCGTGGGGGAAGTCACCAGCGGCCTCCGTCCCTAGGTAGGTTTGGGTTATTTCTTCGTTACCTTCTTGCCGTTGACAATATAGATGCCCGACGGCAGTTTCTCAAACGGGGTGTCGAGGCGGTTGCCTGTGAGAGTGTAGATGCCCTTAAGCTTCTGGCCGGGAGCGGCAAGAACACCTTCTATGCCATCGGGATTGCCATGAGGACGAACTTCCACTTCGGCTCCCAGTGCACGCAACTTCTCGGCCGCTTCATCGGCTACGAGCAGCGTCAGGTTCTCTGCGATGACGGATGGAGCATTATCATAAAGCTGCGAACACTCAAGCAGTCCAAGTCCAGTGAGTTCCTTGATAATCTTGACTATTGGCGCCTTATTGTTGCCATCATTCGATTGTTTCAGCAGCACCAAGTCAGACTGTTGCACAACGGGGCTGATGATCACAGTTCCCAACCAAGGCGCGCCGTCCAACATCACATAGTGGTTAGTAGTATCGTACTCGCCACCTTCGGGAGTTACTATCCGGCAGCCCAGGAGGCTGAGTGACTTCAGGTCAGCGATAGGCGTATAGTCGCATCCAGTTGCCTTGACCGTAGCAGCCCTGACTATAAGCCTCTCCGCCGAGCCATTCTCTCCTGCTATACCCCAATCGCCAGAAGCAATCACAGTGCACCTGTCGATGACGAGATCCTTGAACATATATATGCCGCAACGCGAATCGACAGCCGTCACATTCAATGTACCTTCGCCATTGATGGTCACATTGCCCATGAGCCTCAGTACAGATGACTCATCACTGCTCAGGGTGACATTGTTGGAGACATTGATTGTGAGTTCCTTGTCTCCTGACATGAAGATAGCATTGGTAGTACCACCATTTATCGTGGCACCATCCAGATAGAGGGTATAGGTTTCGGGATCAAAGCTGGCCTTGCCTTCTACCCCATTGATAGAACTGAGGTCGCCACAGTTGCCCCTTGTCACCTCCGTGCCGGCTATCATGAGACCGAAATCCTCCTTCTTGGTGGTCACACTCACTTCACCATATCGTTTATAGTTTCCACTCATATCCTCGACACGGACGTCAACCCTGTAGTTAGAAGCGGGATCAAGGCCTTCTATCACGTATGAGGTGAGATTCTTGGTTAATGGTGTCATCTCCCAACCGTCATCTCCTTCTTTCTGATACTCAACACTATAGCTCAGATCCTTCTGCGGAGTATCGTTGTCCGTAGCAGGTGTCCAAGTGAGTGCAATGGAACTGTCGGTTATTTGTCCAATGGAGAACGTGCCCGGTATAGGGGCAGTCCATTCTGTCCGGAAATCAACATCAAAGGTATAGGCATTTCCATCACCCTTCACATTGTCAGTAATCTTACCGTAAAGGGTCAGGCCGAAACGTCCTCCCCTGGGGTTACCTGTGACACAGAAGGCTCCAGACTCAAAGAGAGCCGTCTCATAAGAAGCATAACCCACTGTCTGTACCGCAAATCTATCATCCCTGACGTATCTCACGACCCAGGGGCATTGGCCCTCAACAACAGGCTGATGACTTTTAATAGAGACAAACTTGCCAGTGGCATGACGGTCATTGTCGCCCATTACCAGCAACCTCTCTTTCCTGTCCTGAGACAGGTAGATGACGATGCTGAATGCGTTGTCGTATTCAGAGACTTCATTTACGACGTGTCCGTACACCTGTTTGCTCACTCCATTGATCTCGACTTTGTTACCCGCCATCATGGGCAGCGTGAACATTGTCACCAAGAATGCGGCCATCACCGCCATCATTCTTCTGAGTAAATTTGTTTTCATGCCAGTAAGGTTTTATAGTTAAACATTCAATAATTGCCTTGCCTTATTATATAAGAGACGTACATGCCTGATGCCGGCTGACAGAAGGCTGCCTATGCGATGCCTGCAGCTGCAAGCGGTCGGCTCTCTGGACTTCTGTTCGGGAGGAGGGTTCTCGGGATGATCACCGAAGGTATCACCGCGTGGCACTCCGTCCTGCCCGTCTTCCTGCCCACGGCACTCACCCTCGCTGCGGTCGGGAGGCGTATCTCCCAACTCGCTTATGGCATCGAGCAGATCAAAGTATTTCTCAGAGAACCTGAGGTTGCGCCGCTGCCTTTCGGTGAGTTTGTTGCCAGATTTCATGACCGTGGGCTTTTACCTGTTTCAGAATCTGCTGCAAAACTAAAGACGGATGAAGCCAAATGACCTATCTCTATCGGCAAAAAACTATCTCCAGCGGACATTCTGCAACCCGCCCGCCTATCTCCATCGGACATCACTTAGGCATACCTCCCTAAAGGACAGAAGATTGCAAATGATATTTTTAGCCTTTTTAACAAACAGGAAATTCTGCCTGACAGAATGTTCCTGAGCAGATATTTTGCCGCACTTTATCTGCCAGAAGCCACCGGAAGCCTCAGCATCCAAAGGCAGGAGCGGGTGAAAAAATATGGATTCAGGCTTGTTCATCTCTCAGAGAAGTTGTAACTTTGACCTTGACAAACACGTAAAATCCTATCTGAAAACATACATATGCAGCAACATAATCATGAAAATCCGGCACAGGCAGAGCCTCGTCAGAGTCCATCAAGGGCCAACAGAGGCAGGCACCATCGCATGATGCAAACAGCTATAGGCATGCTGCTCATAGCCGTCATCTCGCTGGCATCATGCAGGAAGGCAGCCAACACGGCACCTGCCTACACCGACCGTGAGCGGCTGCTGCTGGACACTACCAACAACCATACGAGAAACATCGACTCGCTGATGGTGCTCGTGAACACATACAGCAAGCAGGGTGACCGCTGCAGGGAGATGGCAGCGCTGGCTGCACTGGGCCATGGATACCAGACATCCAACAGATACTCGGATGCCGTGAAGGCTCACCAGAAGCAACTGGCCATAGCCGAAGAACTGGACGACACACTGATGAAAGCCAGCGCTCTGAATGACCTGGGTGTGAACTACCGCCGGCTGGGACTGCACTACGACGGTCTGGACTATCATCTGCGGGCTGTGGAGACCAGTCTGCTCTATCCCGACAACAAAGTGAGCCGCAAGATGCTCAAGTGCCGCGCCATTGGCTACAACGGAGCAGGCAACGTGTATCTGGCCATCGGCAGTTATCAGAAGGCAGACGAGATGCTACGCAAGGCACTGGCTGTAGAGACCCGGCTGGGCAGTCACCTGGGTATGAACGTTGACCTCTCCAACCTGGGAATCGTGTATGAGCGACGAGGATTGTTGGATTCTGCCTGGACATATTATAAGGAGTCGATGCGTCACTGCGAACTGGCAGGCAGCTATACGGGCAAAGCCTACGGACACCTCAACTACGGACGGCTGTATGCCTTGAAGGGCAACTACCGCAAGGCCATCAGCGAGTTCAGGAAATCAATAAGCCTGCTGCACGAAGACCGCGACCTCTGGCTGTGGCTACAACCCACTCTGGCCCTGGCAGACGCATACATAGGAGCAGGAATGGCCGACAGCGCACGACTGCAGCTCAATCTGGCACAGGAAACAGCCAACCGCATACAGGCCAGAGAATATCTGCCCAAGATAGACCGCATAAAGGCCAAACTGCAGGAGCGGGAGGGCAACTACCAGGAAGCACTGGCACACTACCGCAAGGCGGAAGCCCAGGAAGACAGCATACTCAACGCGCGCAACCTCTTTGAGATAGAGACCCTGCAAAGCAGCATCAGCAACCGACGACGGGCAAAAGCCGACGAAGAGCGCAATGCCGAGCTGCTGCGTGAAAGATGGACCAAGCGTGTAGCCTTCATCGTACTGCTGGCGCTGTCGGTACTGTTTGCCATCGTGCTGCACATACAGCGTCTGCGACGCCAGAACCACCTGAAGCTAAAGAAGATGTCCACCATGCGCGAGCACTTCTTCACCAACATCACCCACGAGTTCCGCACGCCGCTCACCGTCATACTGGGCTTGAGCCATGACCTCACACAGGACAAAGACTGCCCGCAGAGCGTGAGGGAGAAAGCCGAGACCATAGAGCGGCAGGGCGGCAGTCTGCTGGCACTCATCAACCAGCTGCTCGACATCTCGAAGGTGAAGTCGGCTGTGGGCAACGCCAACTGGCGCAACGGAGACATCACCGCCTATATGACCATGATAGCCGAGAGCTACAGAGACTATGCCCAAAGCCGACACATAGACCTGCAGTTCACCACACGCGAGGCGATAGTGATGGACTTCGTACCCGACTATGTGAGGAAGGTGACCGACAACCTGCTGTCCAACGCATTCAAGTTCACACCCGAATACGGCAGAATCAGTGTGAACATGTGGCAGAAAGGCGAGCGCCTGTTCATTGACGTAGCCGACACAGGCGCAGGCATGGACGATGATACGCTCACACACATCTTCGAACCGTTCTATCAGGCAGAAAGCGACGCGAAGCATATAGGCACGGGCGTGGGACTGGCCTTGGTGAAGCAGATCATCGACTCAGTCGGCGGTTCCATCATAGTGGAAAGCGCGTTGGGAAAGGGCACCACCTTCCATCTGTCCATACCTATCCACAACGAGATAAAGCAGAAGCTGACCGACTTTGCCGTGGGCAGCGCACCCGTGCAAAGAGGAGAAGAGCCCGAACTGACTGACAGCGAAGGCGACGACAGCCAGTGCCGGCTGCTCATCATAGAGGACAACCACGACATTGCAGCCTACATCGGTTCGCAGTTTGACAGTCGTTATGCCATTTCCTATGCCGACAACGGGCGCTACGGACTGGAGAAAGCACAGGAACTGGTGCCCGACATCATCATCACCGACCTGATGATGCCGGGGATGGATGGACTGGAACTGTGCCGGCAAGTGCGCAGCAACGACATCACCGACCATATTCCCATCATCATCGTAACTGCCAAGATAACGGAGGAAGAGCGCATCAAGGGACTGGAAGCCGGTGCCGACGCCTATCTGTCAAAGCCCTTCAACGCCGACGAGTTGCACATGAGGGTGGAGAAACTGCTGGAGGGCAGGCGTCTCCTGCAGGCGAAGTTTGCCGGAATGATACAGGAGCGCAAGAGCGAGGAAGAGCCTGAGGACAACAAGACAGACGAGATGGACCTGCGCTTCCTGGCCAAAGTGTCGAGTCTGGTGAACAGGCAACTGGACCGCAACGGGAAGGTGGATGTCAGCTTCCTGGCCTCTGCTGTGTGCATGAGTCCCAGGCAGTTCAACCGCAAGATAAACGCTCTGGTGGGATACACACCCTTGGCCTATATCCAGCGCCTCAAGATAAAGCGCTCGTGCAACCTGCTTGAGAGGAATCCCAATATCAGTATGGCCGAAGTGGCCTACCGATGTGGTTTCGATGCCTACCCCAACTTCGTGCGCGCTTTCAAGAACGTGTGTGGCGTCACACCCACCGAATACAAGAGGAAGAACGAACTGTGAGCGGCATCAGCCACGGGAGATTGAGCCTAAAGGGACTTTCTGCCAATAAAGGGCTATACATCATTATATATACATTCGTACGAAGTATATGCAAACGCGAAAGGAGTTCGCCACCACATGCATATTGAAAGTCCGGCAAGTAACAGCCCAGCGCAATACCCTTGGAATGAATGCACGAAGCAACGCGATCGATCAGAAGAGTAAAAAAGCATCTGGTTTCCATCCGTCTGCAAATCAATGCTGAATAACGGTGGAAACCAGATGGTCTGATGTTTCTTGATGCAAGTTGCGCTGACGACTACATCTCAACGCTATCGTGAGAGTTCGACTCTGTCACGATAGTCGGCGCTTAATATTCGCCTTCCTCGCCGTCCCAAGGGTCGATGTCTTTTCCGATGCCGCTATTACTTTTGTTGCCGTCGTAGGAATCCACATTGACGCTCATAGCCATCATTTTCTCGGTCTGCAGCTCTATCAGCTTTATTTCCGGTGATACATATTTCTTTTTCATTATATCTGTCCTCCCTTTGTTTTTACTTTACAATAGTTTTCTTTCCATTCACAATGTATATACCCTTTGGCAGACTGCGAGTGTCGGTGGCGTTCATCTTCTGTCCGCTCAGACTGTAAATGCCTTTTGCAGCAATCTCTGAATCGTCATCGTCGTCGCCGATGACACTCCAGATGGCAGTAGCCTCACCATTGCCCTCTATGCCGTTGATGTGCATTGTGAGCTGCTTTGCACTTGAAGGGTCGCAGAATCTGTAACTTTGCACCAAAATACTGATGTTAGAGGCTACAAACAAAGTCCTTTACCTTTGCTTGGTATTCTTCCTTGGTCACACCTCCAGTCTCTATCATTGAGTCAAGTACATCGCCAAGCTCATCAAAAGCAATATCATGATGATATTCTTTTGTTGTTCCATCCTTTTCTCCATAGATATGGTAGTAATCAGAGCCTTCATCCAAAGTAATATATAACGTGCATTGAAATTGGAAGCCATTCACCTGCATAACAAGTGCCGCCATAGTAGAGTCTTATTAGTTTGGTTTTATCTTTTCCGTTTCGTCTATTCTCCAAGATGTCTTTATCGAATCGGACCAAAATCCCGTTAAATACGCACAAAATCGGCTCAAACGGACCCGATTATTAGCAAAAAATGAGTAAATTTGAGCCGATTAATAAATAAAGAATATGACAATAGATATAGAAATATTACAGTTTTTACATTATCATCCCTTGGCAAATAGGACAGAAATTATGGCGGGGCTTACGAAAGCTCCCAGTGATAGTACAATGAAAAGGTTACTTTCTGCCGCTGTTAAGGAGGGAAATATTGAGACGGCTGGACGTGGTCCTGCTACGAAGTACAAACTTACTCCACAGGCTCACGTAACAATGCCTTTGGATTTAGCAACTTATTTTGATAAAGATATTGATGAGCGCGAAGTACAAGAATCTTTCAACTTTGATTTGATTCGTGATGTTCTGCCTAAGGTGAAGATTTTCACAAAAGAAGAATTTGAAGTGTTGAATGCAGCACAAATGGAGTTCGAAAAAAATACTGAAGGTATGACTGAATTGGAATATCGTAAGGAAATGGAACGTCTTGGAGTTGATTTGTCTTGGAAATCCTCACAGATAGAAGGCAATACCTATTCTCTTTTAGAAACTGAGCGATTGTTAAAAGATAAGCAGACGGCTTCCGGGAAGACAAAAGAAGAAGCTATCATGTTGCTTAACCATAAGGATGCACTTGATTTTGTGCTTGACATACCAGATTATTTGAAAGAACTGTCTGTGCATCGAATAGAGGATATTCATTCTATCCTGACAAAGGAGTTGGAAGTTGATAGAAATATCCGTCATCGTCGTGTTGGTATCACGGGAACCAATTATCGCCCTCTTGATAATGAATTCCAGATTCGTGAGGCTTTGGAAGATACTTGTACATTGGTGAATGGAAAAGATAATGTTTTTGAGAAAGCATTCTTGACATTAGTGCTATTATCGTATATTCAAGCCTTTGTGGATGGGAACAAGCGGACTGCAAGAATCACAAGCAATGCTGTCTTAATAGCAAATGGATATTGCCCGATTTCTTTCCGAACCGTTGACTCCATTGACTATAAGAAGGCTTTGCTCATGTTCTACGAACAGAATAACATCGCTGCTTTCAAGAAAATCTTTATCGAACAGTTCTTGTTTGCTGTGAAGACGTATTTTTAGAGAAAATACCCGCTGGCGGAATGAGTCATAAAGTAAATCGTTTAATAATGGTTTGAAAAAGTCATCGTAACTTTGCACTCGGAATAAGAACAGCCTTGTAGTCGCTAATAATGTGTATTTACACAAAATAGACTAATAAGTATATATAGTAATCCGTAAAGATCTTGCATAGAAATAAAGGAACAGAATGAAATCACTGCAAAAATAGTCATATGGTGCGACTATTTTTGCAGTAATTTCTACAGCATCGTACCACCCATCTGTTTGTTATATGACGCTATGGCGTCATAAGCATTCAAACGCCCACTATGCGGTACATCACACCTTTGCACATCGCGGTCAGTAATCCAGAGTCTCTGTATTTCTTTTGCAGTTAGCCTGAATAGCCTTTCTTCTTTAGCCAGTCAGCAAACGACAGTCCTGTCGGTGCGGTATTGACAAGCAGTCGGTTTATTTTTGTTCCGTATAATATACTCATAGTTTATTGCAAAGTTAAATATCTAACTGTAAAGATAGATGTTTTTATATAATGGTAACCCAAAAATCAAAAGGGGGGGACTACTTAAAAGCGTAAAAAGAAAAGTCCCGTAAATCTTGCGATTTACAGGACTCTGTGCGGAGAGAGAGGGATTTTATACCACTCTACCATCTTCTGTAACTCGTTGATATTCAAGTGCCGTCTTTAGGCATTTTCGCTTATTTTGCACGAAAAATGGCGCAGAACTGGCGCAAGACAAAACGTCTTAAAACACTGTGTATGAATGACTTTTGTTACACAATTTAACTATTTTAAGAAATCTATCGACTCTATTTTCTACTCCACCCCTCAAATCTTTGAGGAGATTATGGCATTACGACACTCGCTTCTTACTTTTAAACAAGTCGATTGTCATTGTTTTCTGTTTATCATCTCATAGCCTTTGTATTATGTTTATGAATTGCCCTTATGAAGGGGGGGGGGGGATAATACTACACCATGACCACTATCTTACCATTATTATTCAAATGCCTATAAGTCAAATATGACTCTGAAAGTTGTATCTTCATGTAGCAATATTGATTTTCAAGATGTTACATAACTTTTATAGGCATTGAAATATGTAGCGTCTTGTAGCACGATGTAGCGTTATATCCTATTATTGGCACAAAGTTAATATAAAACAATTAGAATAAAGATAAATTCCTCGTGTTTAACACTAACTTTGCACCAAAATACTGATGTTAGAGGCTACAAACAAAGTCCTTTACCTTTGCTTGGTATTCTTCCTTGGTCACACCTCCAGTCTCTATCATTGAGTCAAGTACATCGCCAAGCTCATCAAAAGCAATATCATGATGATATTCTTTTGTTGTTCCATTCGTTTCTCCATAGATACGGTAGTAATCAGAGCCTTCATCCAAAGCAATATATACCTTGCCCTGAAATTGGAAACCATTCACCTGCATGACAAGAGCCGCCATAGTGAAGTCTTCGCCATTGACATTCTTGACAATTTGGGTAGCATACATCTTTGAGATGCCCCAACTATTGATAACGTCTATCGAGGTTGTGTGAAGCAATTGGGAGAAGATGGTGTTCACAACGCTTCTTACATGTTCTCTGTCTAATGTTTTCATTCGTATAATCTTTTAAGTGGATATTCTTATATTAAGCCAAAAGTCTCTTTGCATATTCACGCAATCTTTGCAGGTGCTCCTGTTGGCTCATGCCGCCTGTCTCAATAACCGTATCGAGCACTTGCCCCAAGTCTTTATAGGCAATACTCTTCTTTTCCTCATGCAACATTCCGTTCTGTTCGCTATACAAGCCAAAGGTTTGCTTAACTCGGTTCACTACTGTCCGGTTAAAACCGGTAATTAAAGATTCTAAAATACTGACATAC
>OOBO01001891.1_pt1 | contig 12784 bp, 9 predicted proteins | sample 1671031 | NCBI WGS metagenome assembly OOBO01 (sample SAMN06348115, study PRJEB24527) | human gut metagenome | biome: human gut; feature: ankylosing spondylitis patient; material: feces | host: Homo sapiens | place: China | collected 2015-10 | reverse complement strand
AGAGCCCCTGGGCCAGCTTGACCCCCATCTCGTGCTCGGGGAATACCACCCGGTCCGCCCCGATCTTCTCCAGCACCTTGCGGTGGACGTGGCTCTGGGCCTTGCAGATGACCCGCTTGACCCCAATCTCCTTCAGATTAAGCGTGATAAGGGCGGAGTTTCCGATATCGTCTCCCACCGCCACCACGGCGCAGTCGTAGTTGCGCACGCCCAGGGCCCGCAGAACCGAGGGGTCCCTGGCGTCGCCGGTGACGGCGTGGGTGACCTTTTCGGCCACCCTCTGCACGTGGTCCTCCCGCTCGTCCACAGCCAGCACCTCGTGGCCCAGGGAGCTGAGCTCCGTGGCCACGGCGCTGCCAAACCGGCCCAGGCCGATGACAACAAAGGTTTTCATAACGTGGAAAACACTTCCTTTTCTCCTGATGCGGCGCTTCAGCCGATCATGACGTTCATCTCAGGGTATTTGATCTTGGCCGGATGCCTGTTTCCGGTGATAAAGGCGATGGAGAAGGACAGGATGCCCACACGGCCCATATACATCAGCAGGATCAGCAGCCCCTGGGAGAAGGGGGTGAGGGTGGGGGTGATCCCGGTGGTCAGGCCCACCGTGCCCATGGCGGAGGCCACCTCAAAGGCGCTGTCCAGGTAGGGCAGATCCTCCACCGTGGACACCACCATGGAGCTGAACACAAAGACAAACAGCACCACCAGCGCCAGAGTCATGGCATTGAGCACCCGGCGGTAGTGGATCGCCCGGCCGCGGAAGGTGACCTGCTCCCGGCCCATGAGGCCGGAGCGCAGGGCCAGCAGCAGCACGCCCACCGTGGCGGTCTTGAGGCCGCCGGCGGTAGAGCCGGAGGAGCCGCCGATGAGCATCAGCACGCAGGACATGGCCTTGCTGGTGTCGCTGAGGCCGCCCTGGCCGATGGAGTCGAAGCCGGCGGTGCGCAGGGTGACGGACTGGAACAGGGCGTTGAGTCCCTTCTGCCAGAGGGGCATGTCCCCCAGGGTGGCGGGGTTGTCAAACTCCTCCATCAGGAAGAACAGGGCGCCCCCCACGATCAGCACAGCGGTGATGAGGAGCACCATCTTGCTGTAGACCGACAGCCTGCTCCAGCACCGCTTGTCCACAATGTCCTCCCACACGAAGAAGCCCAGGCCGCCCACTACGATGAGGGCGGCGGTGGTGCCCAGCATCAGGGGGTTGTCGTTGTAGCCGGCCAGGCTGCTGAAGGCACCGAAGCGCCCTCCCAGCAGATCAAAGCCCGCGTTGCAGAAGGAGGAGACTGCGTGGAACACGGCGTGCCAAGTGCCCTTGAGGAAGCCGAACTCCGGGATGAGGCACACCGACATGAGCACCGCCCCCGCCGTCTCCATGGCGAAGGTGCCGATGAGGGCGTGGCGCACCACCCGCACCACCCCGTCCATGTCGTTGAGGTTGAGGGTGGACACCATGATAAGCCGCTCCGACAGGCCAATACGCCGGTGGAGGGCGAAGGAGACGAGGGTGATGACCGTCATGAAGCCCAGACCGCCCAACTGGATCATGGTCAGGATGACCGCCTGACCGAACAGAGTCCACTGGGTCCACGTGTCCACCAGGATCAGGCCGGTGACGCAGGTGGAGGAGGTGGCGGTGAACAGTCCGGTGAAGAACCCGGCGCTCTGTCCGTCCCGGGAGGCGATGGGCAGGGTCAGCAGCAGCGCCCCGATCAGAATAATCGCCGCGAAGGAGCCCGCCACGATCCGGGTGGCGTTGAGGCTCCGGTTGCGGATAAAGCTGTCCCGCAGCCAGAGCGCGCATTTCTTGATCAAAGCCTTGGCCTCCTTAAGGGTGGGATGGAAACGATTTTGACGCAGAAAAGCATGCCGAAGGAAGGATTCCCTTCGGCATGCTCATTCAGTCCGGCGAATTCCAGCCGGGGATGGGAGCAGCGGGGGTATGAAACGCCCGGTCAGCACGCAGATATTCACTTCCCAGGCGCTTCTCCATGGCTCTCCTCATACCCCCTTGCACTTGCTCCCGCTTCCCAGGACAGACCGGCTCAATACAGCTTGGCGCCCGCCGGAATGTGGTCGTCCACCATCAGGCAGTGGAGCTTCTCCACGCCCTCCTCGTGGTGTACCGCGGAGATGATCATGCCGCAGGAGTCAATGCCCATCATCTTGCGGGGCGGCAGGTTGGTAATGGCGATGAGGGTCTTGCCCACCAGCTCCTCCGGCTCATAGGTGTCGTGGATGCCGCTCAGGATCACACGGTCCTCGCCGGTGCCGTCATCCAGAACGAACTTCAGCAGCTTCTTGCTCTTGGGCACGGCGGTGCACTCCTTGACCTTCACGGCCCGGAAGTCGGACTTGGCAAAGGTCTCGAAGTCCACGAACTCCTGGAACAGGGGCTCAATCTCCACCTTGGAGAAGTCCACCGGGCCCTGCTCGGCGGCGGGGACAGCGCAGTTGGTTCCAGCCGCGGCGCGCTTGGCGGACTCAGGCTTGTCCAGGGGCTTCATGGTGGGGAAGAGGATCACGTCGCGGATGGAGTCGGAGTCGGTGAGCAGCATCACGCAGCGGTCGATGCCGATACCCATGCCGCCCGTGGGGGGCAGGCCGTACTCCAGGGCGTTGATGAAATCCTCGTCCATCATGCCGGCCTCGTCGTTGCCCATCTCACGCAGGGCCAGCTCGTGCTCGAAGCGGCCGCGCTGGTCGATGGGATCGTTGAGCTCGGAGAAGGCGTTGGCAAACTCACAGTGGTTGATAAACAGCTCGAAGCGCTCGGTGAGGCGGGGATCCTTGGGGGGGCGCTTGGTCAGCGGAGACACCTCCACCGGATACATGGTGATGAAGGTGGGCTGGATCAGCTTCTCCTCCACCCGCTGGTCAAAGGCCTCGTACAGGGCGGTGCCCCAGGTGCGCTCGCAGCCCTCCAGATCGATGCCCTTGGCCTCGGCGGCCTTGCAGGCCTCCTCGTCGTCGGAGATGGCCTCAAAGTCCACACCCACATACTCCCGGACGGCATCGATCATGGTCATGCGCTTCCAGCCGGGAGTCAGGTCAATCTCGTTGCCCAGCCAAGTCACACGATAGGAGCCCAGGATCTCCTTGGCAGCGGTGGAGAGAACCCCCTCGGCAATGTCCATCATGTCGTGGAAGTCGGCATAGGCCTCATAGAGCTCGATGGTGGTGAACTCCGGGTTGTGCTTGGGATCCATGCCCTCGTTGCGGAAGATGCGGCCGATCTCATACACCCGCTCAAAGCCGCCCACAGTGAGCCGCTTCAGGTTCAGCTCGGTGGCGATGCGCATATACATGTCGATGTCCAGGGTGTTGTGGTGGGTGATGAAGGGCCGGGCGGTGGCGCCGCCGGAGATGGTGTTGAGGACAGGGGTCTCCACCTCCAGGTAGTCCCGCTCGTCCAGATACCGGCGCATATGCTTGATGAAGGCGGTGCGGATACGGAAGGCACGGCGCACGTCCTCGTTCATGATCAGATCCACATAGCGCTGGCGGTAGCGCATCTCCTTGTCGGTCAGGCCGTGGAATTTCTCGGGCAGAGGCTGGAGGGACTTGGAGAGAAGCGTCACCTTGTGGGCCTTGACGGAGATCTCGCCCCGCTTGGTCTTAAAGACCTCGCCTTCCACGCCCACGATGTCGCCGATGTCGGTCTTTTTGAACTTGGCGAAGGCCTCCTCGCCCAGCTCGTCCACGCGGACGTAGAGCTGGATGCGGCCCTTGCCGTCCTGCAGATCGCAGAACACGGCCTTGCCCATGCCCCGCTTGGACATGATGCGGCCGGCCACGGAGGTCATAGCGCCCTCCAGGGCCTCAAAGCCCTCCTTAATGTCGGCGGAGTGGTGCTTCACCACAAATTTGGTGATCTGGAAGGGGTCCTGGCCCGCGTCCTGCAGCTCCTTGAGCTTGGCGCGGCGGATCAGGCGCTGTTCGGACAGGGACGGCTGCTCCTCGGGCTGGTTGACGCTTCTCTCTTCTGTGCTCATGACTCTGCTCCTTACTTTTGAATCTCTAAAATACGGTACCTCAGTACGCCGGCGGGGGCCTCCACCTGAACCTCGTCACCCACTGCGTTGCCCAGCAGGGCCTTGCCGAAGGGGGAGTCCTCGGAGATACGGCCATTCATGGGGTCGGCCTCCTGGGAGCCCACCACCTGGTAGCTCTCCTCCTCCTCGAACTCCAGATCCAGTACCTTGACCTTGGAGCCCAGGCGGACGGAATTGGGGTCGGTCTCATGCTCCTCGATGACCACATAGTTGGCCAGGATGTTCTCCACCTCCGCGATGCGGGAGTAGAGCTTGCCCTGCTCGTTCTTGGCCTCGTCGTACTCACTGTTCTCGGACAGGTCGCCGAAGGAGCGGGCCTCCTTGATCTGGTCGGCGACCTCCTTCTCCCGGACGGTCTTCAGATAGTTGAGCTCCTGCTTGAGCTCCTCCAAGCGCTCCGCGCTCAGCTTAAATTCTTTCGCCATTGCCGTATGCGCACACCTTTCTTTTTTGCTTCTTCCTTATCGGTCAAAAGGCCTCAACCAGGCCTCTTCTGAAATCTCAACAGAAACATTACGCCACGTTAATACGATATTATAGGTAGTTTCCCACCTTCTGTCAAGTCAATTATTTCCCATCATGTGGCATGAATCCGGATCTGTCCCTCTGTCAGGCGGCCGCACTCCCACAACAGGGACAGCAGCGGAAGGGGGGCCAGGTCCGGCGGCAGCCCCCCCTCCTCCAGTATGGGGCGTAGGCCGGCCAGCCCGGGCGCGGGGCCGTACAGCCGGAGCACCGTCCCCCTCTCCTCCCCGCCCGGGCCGAAGGCCAGGGTCACGTCGGGGGCCGCCCCGCCGGGCCGCAGCACCGCCGCGCCATACTCCTCCCGCAGCCACGCCGCCAGTTCCTCCCCCTCGCCGGGCACATCCACCACCAGATGGCGCACCTGGGGACACAGGCGCGCCGCCGCAGCAAACAGCGGCCGGCTCACCCGGGGGCCGGACAGGGCCACAGTGGCCCGCACCCGCAGTATGCCCGCCCGCCGGAGCGCGGCCAGGGCCAGGGGGACGGCGATAGCCTGGCAGAAGGGCTCCGGGTCCACACTCCGCAGCCCCTGTCCCTCCAGCGCGGGCCAGTCGGGAAAATCCTCCGCCGTCAGCGCCCGCCGTACTCCTGCACGGTACAGGGCCGCCGCCCCCTGCTCCGCCCGCCTCTTCCGCCTGTCCTCCCGCAGACCGGGGCGGACCGGCACCGACACCCGCAGACAGCGCAGGCCCAGCACCCGCTCCTCCGTCACCACCGGGCGGCGGCCCCGTCGCTCCTCCAGCGCCACAATTCCCACCAACCCCATCACCTCGGGAACAGGATATGCGCCGGGGCCCGGTTTATGCGGGCGGAGGATATAGGAAGCGCCGGGGGTTAGTGCCCCCGGCGCTTCTCCTTCTTTTTCTCCTGGCGGAGGCGGAACCTGCGCTCCTCCTCCGCCGCGTCCCTTTGGCGATGCCGCTGCGCCCGTTCCACCCTGCGCGCCTCCCGCTGGAGCTGGAGGGCCTGCTGGGACTTCGTGCCGGCGCCGGTTTTCTCTGGACGGTTCCGCGCCTGCCGCCGGGTCCGCTTGGGATTCTCCCGGCCGGATGGACGCCGGGGCGCCTCTACCGCTGGACTAAAGTCCAGGCCCCGCCACGCCGACAGGAGCCACTGCCAAACCTCTCCGTCCTTCGGCTCGGCGCCGAAGGTATGGCGGCACACCTCCAGGCGCCCCTCCGCCTCCCGCTCATACACGCCCACCCAGAAGGGGTCGGCAAACCAGACCGTCAGCCTCGCATAGCCGCATTCCATATGAAGTTGTCCTCCTTAAATATAGGTCTTGCGCGGAGCGCGGACAACCAAGGAGGCAGGTTACTGACGGTCCCGGGGGCGGGACGCTCCCCCGGACCGCGCCCGGACTACCAACCGGGCCGTGTTTTTCGTTCCGCCCTCTGATTATCACTCCGGTTCCGCCGCTTGTCAACCCCCGCGCCTCACCTTTCCTTTACGATATCTTACAAAGAGTTTAGCTTGTTTTACACCACGCTGATAGCGCACTCCCCAATCTATCCGCTATCATGGCAGCGTACCGAGCGTATCAAAATAACTTTGGAGGAATCAGAATGAATTGGAAGCGTCCCCTGGCCCTGTCCACGGCCGCCCTGACGCTGGGCACGGCCCTGGCTGCCTGCGGCAATCCCACGGCCGCCGCGCCCGATCCCACCCCCACGCCTGCCGCCGAGGTTCAGTCCCTCTCCACCACCGGCTCCACCGTCAAAGCCCCCAAATACGTGTTTCTCTTCATTGGCGACGGCATGAGCTATCCCCAGATCCAGTCCACATCCGATTTCCTGGGTGCGCTGAACGACGCCGACTATCGGCAGGCCCAGCCCAGCCTGGACGACAACGGCGGAGCCATCCTGGACGGTCCCGAGTACCTCAACTTCATGAACTTTGAGGCCGCCGGCTCCGCCGTGACTTATGACTCCAACTCCTTTGCCCCCGACTCCGCCTCCACCGCCACCTCCATCTCCACCGGCTACAAGACCTACTCCGGCTCCATCAACGTGGACGAAACCGGCACCATTTCCTACGAAACCATTGCCGAACAGCTCCACGCCCAGAAGGGCTATTCGGTGGGCGTCATTACCTCCGTCAACCTCAACCATGCCACCCCTGCCGCCTTCTATGCCCACCAGGCCAGCCGCAATGACTACTACGACATCGGCCTGGAGCTCATCGACTCCGGCTTTGAGTACTTCGCCGGCGGCGGCCTGCTCAAGCCCACCGGCGCCGAGGGAGATCAGGCCGATCTGTACGCCCTGGCGGAAAAGGCGGGCTATCATGTGGTCAAGACCCAGGCTGAGGCCGAGCAGGTCACCGGCGGCCCGGTGGTAATCATCGACGAGCACCTGGCCGACAGCGACGCCATGGCCTACGAGATCGACCGCACCGACGACATGTGGGCCCTGGCCGACTACGTGGAAAAGGGAATTGAGGTGCTCTCCCAGGACAAGGACGGCTTCTTTATGATGTGCGAGGGCGGCAAGATCGACTGGGCCTGCCACGCCAACGACGCCGCCTCCACCATCCACGACACGCAGGCCCTGGCCGATGCGGTACAGGTGGCCATCGACTTCGCCAAGGAGCACGCCGATGAGACCCTGATCCTGGTCACCAGCGACCACGAAACCGGCGGCCTCACCATCGGCTTTGCCGGCACCGACTACGACACCTATCTGGATCTGCTGGAGAGCCAGAAGATCTCCTACGCCAAGTTCGACAGCGACTACGTGTCCAGGTACAAGGAGGACAAGACCTCCTTTGAGGATGTCCTGAAGGATGTGGAGGCGCTCTTCGGCCTCAAGCCCCAGGGCGAGGAGGGCGATAAGCTGGTGCTCACCGACTACGAGCTGGAACAGCTCCGCGCCGCCTACGAAAAGAGCGTCAACGGCACCGCTGCCAGCCAGTACGAGCAGGAGGAATACGTGCTCTACGGCACCTACGAGCCTCTGAGCGTCACCCTCACCCACATCATCAACAACAAGTCCGGCATCTCCTTCACCTCTTACAGCCACACCGGCCTGCCCGTGGCCGTGCTGGCCCACGGTGTTAACGCCGGGCAGTTCAACGGCTACTACGACAATACTCAGATCTATCACAAGCTGGCCGGCATGCTCGGCATAGCCTAACCCCTGCTTTCCCACTTCCATACAGCCGAGGCGGGGGGGGGGGCCCCCCCCCCCCCCCCCCTCGGCGCAGAAAGGACTTATCCATCTATGCGTTTTCTACGTGACCCCGCCCAGCGCCGCTATTACGTCCCCGTCGTGCTCTGCCTGGCGCTGACCGCCCTGCTGCTCCTCCTCCCCACCGGGTATGAAGGGGCCGTCCAGTACCAGGAGGCCGACCGCTGCGCGGCCCGGGTGCTGGCGGTGGACGACTCCACCATCGTGGACACCGGGCTCGTCCGCTCCGGTGAGCAGCGCTGCACTCTGGAGCTGCTGGGCGGCCGGTTTCAGGGACGGACCGCCACCGGCATCAACATGCTCAACGGCTCCCTGGAGCAGGACAAGCTATTCGCCCCCGGTGACAAGGCCATGGTGGTGGTCAGCTACCAGGGGGACGAGATTCTCTCCGTCACCATGACCGACCACTACCGCATCGGCAAGGAGGCTCTGCTGGCCGCCGTCTTCGCCGTGTTCCTGATCCTCTTCGCCGGGCGTACCGGCCTGCGGGCCATCGTCTCCTTCGTGCTGACGGTGCTGATGCTGTGGAAGGTTCTGGTGCTCCTCTACCTCAAGGGCTGGAACCCCATCCTGGTCGGCCTGGCGGTTACTCTGGCCCTCACCCTGCTGATCATCGCCCTGGTCTACGGCTTCGAGCGGCGGTGCGCCGCCGCCGTGTCGGGTGCGTTCCTGGGGATACTGGTCACATGTGTGCTGGGCATTGTGTTTACCGACCTGTTTCAGATCCACGGGGCCGTTATGTCCTACTCGGAGAGTCTGCTCTACTCCGGGTATCAGGATCTCAACCTGACCCAGATCTTTATGGCGGCGATCTTCATCGGCTCCTCCGGCGCGGTGATGGATCTGGCGGTGGATATCACATCTGCGGTCAACGAGGTAGTGAAAAAGCGCCCTGATATCTCCCGCTGGGAGGCAGTACGCTCCGGTATGAATGTGGGGCGGGCGGCCATGGGCACTATGACAACCACCCTCCTGCTGGCCTACTCCGGCGGCTACGTCGCCCTGCTCATGGTCTTTATGGCCCAGGGCACTCCCCTTTATAACATTCTCAACTACAAGTATGTCGCCTCAGAAATCATACACACCATCGTGGGTTCCTTCGGTCTGGTGACTGTGGCTCCCCTCACCGCCCTGACCAGCGGCTTTCTGCTGGCCGGGCAGAGAGAGCCCAGCCTCCCCACGCCGCCTGTCCGCCGGGCGGCAGAGGGGCAAAGCGCTCCGCAGGGCGATTCAGAGCACGACCGCCGCTTGCTGCGGCTCCTGATGCGGAGATGAACCATCCGGGTTCCCTTTCACGTTGGATCTAACGACTTTTGCCAAAGACTGAACCCCACCGGCGAAGCCGGTGGGGTTTTATCCCTTCCCTAAAAGCGAATGTTGGCGCGGGTCATGCCCAAGCTGGTCTCCAGCTCACCGATCGTCATTCTGCTCGCCTCCTTGTCTCCACGGTAGGGTATCAAGTGGGTTTACAGTCAAGACTTTTTTACCGGATTTCCAGCAATTCCAGCGCGGCGGCCAGTTGAGCATCCTCCGCTCCGGTGTTGTATACCTCCGCGTCCAGGGTCAGGCCGGTGCCGATGAGGGAGGCGCCGCTTCCGGTGAAGTAAGCGCCGGTGGAGATGGCCACGGCGCCGCCGTGGGGCAGAGGGAAGGTCTGCTGGGAGTAGCCCTTGCCGCTGGTGGGCTCCCCTACGATCACCGCCGCGCCCTGCTCCTGGAGCTCGGCGGCGAAAAACTCGGCGGCGGAGTAGGTGTCGGCGTTGACCAGCACCGCCATGGGCAGTTCCACACAGTCCGCGTCGGAGTTGGTGATCTCCTCATGGCCCGCCCGGTCGCGGCTGATGAAGATGGGGCCCTCGGGCAGCAGGAAGTCCAGCATGTCGGTGAGCTGGCTCAGGTAGCCGCCGCCGTTGTCCCGCATGTCAAAGACCAGCGCCTCCGCCCCCTGCTCCTGGAGCTGGGTGACGGCCTCCTCCAGCCGCTGGGCGCTGTGGTCGTAGAAGTTGAGCAGGCGCACATAGCCCACCTTTCCCTCCAGCATCCGGCTCTCCACCGGGTCGTTCTTCAGCTCGGCCCGCTCCACCTCCACGGTGCGGGCCGCCCCGTCCTCCCCCAGCACCTCCAGGGTGACGGTGGTGCCCGCCTCCCCCTGGATAAGATTCGCGCCCTCATAGCGTGCCTCTCCCGCCAGGGAGACGCCGTCCACAGCGGTAATGACCTCCCCGGCTTCCAATCCAGCCGCCTCGGCGGGGCCCCCGGCCTCCACTCCGAGGATATAGAGTCCCTCCTCCCGTGTGTAGTTGACGGTAATCCCAACCCCCACATACTGGTTGGTGCGGCGCTGGTTCTGGGCCTCCAGCTCATCAGCCGTCAGGTAGTAGCTCCAGCGGTCGCCCAGGCCGGACACCATGCCCTCCAGGGCGGCGTCCACCACCTCTGTCTCGTCATATTCCCCCACAAAGAGGGTGTTGACCAGCCGCAGCCCCTCCACCAGGGAACGCCCACCCTCCCCCATCCAGGCACGGACGGCCAGGAGTCCGCAGCCCAGCACGGCAGCGGCGGTGAGTGCAATGGCCAGCAGAAGCTGGGCCAGGGAAAAACGTTTCTTTCGCACGGGATCAGATCCTTTCCAGAAAAACCAGCGCGGGCGGAGGCCGATGCCTCCGCCCGCCTCTGGGCCTTGCCCGCGCACAGCGGGCGGAATTTCCACAGCAACGCGGCCCTGCCGCTATCCGGACATTACCAAGGGTGGGTCAGGCTCAGGCTGGGGAACTTGCTCTCCGGGTCCACACGGGTGTAGTTGTCCCGCACCTCCAGGTGCAGGTGGTTGCCCGTGGAGCTGCCGGTGGTGCCCACATAGCCGATGGTCTGGCCCTGGGACACCATCTGCCCCTCGCTCACCGCCCGGGAGCTCATGTGGGCGTAGAGGGTGGAGTTACCGTTGCCGTGGTCGATGACCACGTAATTGCCGTAGGAGTAGTGGTAGGCGGAGGTGACCACCTGTCCGCTCTTGCAGGCCTGAATGGGGGTGCCGCCAGGGGCGGGGATGTCGATGCCGGTATGGCTGTGGGCCTTGCCGGTGATGGGGTGAATGCGGTAGCCGAACAGGGAGGTCAGCCGGTAGTAGCCGGGCAGCGGCCACAGGTAGTTGGTCTCCGAGTCGATGGTGACATTGTTTTGCCGGCGCTCCTCCTCCAGTTGCTTCTGCTTCCGGGCGATCTCCGCCTGGATCTCCGCCGCGCCCTCCATCTCGTCGTCCAGCTGGCGGTTGAGCTCCGCCGCGTCGGCATTGATCTGGTCCAGCAGCTTCTGGGCCTCCGCCACCTTGGCCTGCTGCTCCGCCCTCTTGGCCTCCTGCTGCTCCCTGGCCGCCTGCTCCTCCGCGCGGGCGCTCTCCAGCTCCGCCTGAAGCCGCTCCAGCTCCTGCCGGGCCGCGGTCAGCTCCTCCATGACCTGGTTGTCGTAGTCCATCACCGCGTCCACATCGGCCAGACGGTCCAGCAGGTCGGAGAAGTCCTCGGCGTTAAAGAGGATGGACCAGTAGGACACCGTCCCCTCCTCCTCCATGGCGCGCACCCGCTCGCAGAACCGCTCATACTGGGCCTGCTCTTTGGCCTCCGCCTCCCTGCGCTCCGCCTCTTTCTGGGCGATCTCCCCGTCATAGTAGGAGATCTGCGCGTTGATGCTGTCCAGCTCGGCATTGATTGCCTCTAACTGCTGCTGTAGGATCTGCCGCTTCTGCCGGGCGGCCGCCTGGTCCTCTTTCACGTCGGCTAGTTGCTCCTTCAGCTCCTCCTGCCGGGCCTGGCTCTCCGCCTGCTCGGCCTTCAGCGCGTCGATCTCGCTCTGGGAGGCCGCCCTCACCTGCCGGGCCAGCCCGCCCCAGGCGGGAACCAGCAGCGCGGCCGTCAGCAGGGCGCATGCCGCCCGCCGAAGGGATCTGTCAAACGCCATGGAAGCCTCCTTTTGCCGCTGCCGTTATACCTGCAGAAACTTGCGGATGGCCAGCACCGAGCCGCCCGCGCCGATGACGAAGCCGGTGAGGACGAACACGCCCAGCACCCGTAAAGCCATGGGCTGGAAGGGCAGCACGGTGATCAGGGAGATGGTGTCCGAGCCGCTGATGGCGCTGCCCACCAGCACATAGATGCCCCACTGGAGGAAGAAGGCCGCCACCGCACCCACCAGCCCCAGGATCAGGCCCTCAAAGACGAAGGGCCAGCGGACAAAGGCGTTGGTGGCGCCGCACATCTTCATGATGGCGATCTCCTCCCGCCGGTTGAAGGTGGCCAGCTTGATGGTGTTGGCGATAATAAACAGGCTCACCGCCAACAGGATCACCACCAGGATCACGGCCACCGCCCCGGCGATGTTGCGGATGACGGTGAAGCCCTCGGCGATCTCGGGGGCTGATTTAGTCTTGGCCACGCCGGTTACCTCTTTTACCGCGTTCTCTGTCTCAGTCAGCTTGCTGATATCGTCCAGATAGACGTGGAACCGGTCCCGGTACACATCGGAGGGCAGGCCGTCAAACAGCTCGTTGCCCTCATAATCGGCCTCAAACTCCTCTTGGGCCTGCTCCTTGGTCATGAATTCCGCCCGGGCCACGTTGGGTACCGCCTCGATGTCGTCCTGGAGGGCTTTGGCCTCCTCCTGGGTGAGGCTCTCGTCGATGTACGCCGTGAATTGGTTCTCGGCCTCCAGATCGCTGAACATGTTCTCCGCATTCACCGCCACCAGAGTAAAGGAGCCCATGATGAGCAGGCAGCAGATAATCATGCAAACCGCGGCGAAGGACATAAAGCCGTGAGTGAAGATGCTGTGGAAGCCCTCGGAGAGGAAATAGCCGAAATCATATCGTTGTCTCATTGTTGTAATACCCGCCCGTCTCGTCGCTGATGATCCTGCCGTTCTCAATGGCCACCACCCGCTTGGAGAAGCGGTTGACCAGTTCCTTCGCGTGGGTGACCACCAGCACGGTGATGCCCGTCTGGCTCACCCGCTCCAGCAGCTCCA
>OOBO01001889.1_pt1 | contig 12809 bp, 8 predicted proteins | sample 1671031 | NCBI WGS metagenome assembly OOBO01 (sample SAMN06348115, study PRJEB24527) | human gut metagenome | biome: human gut; feature: ankylosing spondylitis patient; material: feces | host: Homo sapiens | place: China | collected 2015-10 | reverse complement strand
CAGGTGTTGCGGGTATGTTACAATTGAGTTGCACACAGAAGCCGGCCAGCCACGACCGGCAGAACGGCAGCAAACGCTGTCACGGAAAGGGAGATTTTGGTATGAAGGTGGCAATGATCGGGCACAAGGACTTCCCGTCCCGTTCGGGTGGTGTGGAAGTCATGGTCGGCGGGCTGGCAGCCAGCCTGGTCCGGCGCGGTTATGAGGTCACAGTGTACAACCGCGGCCTGCAGAAGGGGCACAATGTTTACACGACCGAGGGCGTGCAGGCCCGCCGCATCTTTACCTTTCAGAAGGCGTCGCTGAATGCCATGGTCTATTCGTTCCTGGCCACCTTTGACGCCCTGACGCGGGACTACGATGTGATCCACTACCACGCCATCGGCCCATCGGTGCCGCTGGTGATCGCCAAGCTGTTCGGCAAGCACACGGTGTGCACCGTGCACGGGCTGAACTGGAAGGTGGACAAGTGGGGCGGCTTTGCCAGCGCCTACCTGAAGCTGGGTGAGCGGGTGGCCGCAAAGTATGCGGATGATCTGGTGGTGCTGTCGGAGAGCGAGTGGAACTATTTTCAGGAGAAGTACGATCGTACCGCCATCCTCATCCCCAATGCGGTGCAGATGCGCCAGCCGCTGCCCTGCAACCTGATTCGCGAAAAATACGGGCTGGAAGCCGGGAGCTACATTCTGTATGTGGGCCGCATCTCGCCGGAAAAGGGCCCGCTGGACCTGGTGGAGGGCTATCTGAAAGCCCACACGGACAAAAAACTGGTGCTGGCCGGCCCCTTTGCGGAGACCGAGTACTGCACCACGGTGCAGGAGAAGATCGCGGGCAACCCCAACATCATCACGACGGGCTATGTGGTGGGCGACGCGCTGCTGGAGCTGTACAGCAACTGCGCCCTGTTCGTGCTGCCCAGCCACACCGAGGGCCTTTCGCTGTCGCTGCTGGAGGCGCTGTCGCTGGGGGCAAAGTGCCTGGTGAGCGACATCCCGGAAAACACCACGGTGACCGCCGACTACGGCACCGCGTTCCGCACCGAGGACACCGACAGTCTGGCCCGGGCACTGGAGCGGGACACCGCCCAGCCGCTGACCCCGGAGCAGAGCAAAGCGCAGCTGGACTATGTGCGGGCCAATTTTGACTATGATATCATGCTGGACCGGTATGAAGAAGTGTACCATCATGTGACCGGAGATCCGCTCAAGGCGATGCCTTCGCATGGAGGTGCGGTGTGATGGACAACGCACAAAGCCCGACCGGTCCGGTCCTGACCGCGGCCGAAAGCCGCCGCCGGGTGCTGCACAACATGTGCTCGTCGCTGTTGTACAACCTGTCGGTGATCCTGTTCGGCCTGCTGCTGCCGCGGCTGTACCTCACCAGCTTCGGTTCGGAGCTCAACGGTCTGGACAGCACCATCAAGCAGATCTTTTCTTGTCTGACTCTGCTGGAAGCGGGCGTGGGCCTGGCCTCGCAGCAGGCCTATTACCTTCCGGTGGCCGTGGGCGACCGGAAAGCCATCAACGGCATTTTTTCGGCCACGCATCACTATTACCGCCGCACCGGTATCGTGTATCTGCTGGTCACGGTGGTGTTTGCGCTGCTGTACCCCCTGTGCATCAACACAGTGCTGTCCTACGGCACCGTGAGCCTGATCGTGGTGTTCTACGGCATCCCGGGCATCATGAGCTATCTGGTGCAGGGCAAATACCGCTCCTTTATGGAAGTGGAAGGCAAAAACTATGTGATCACCTACATCACCACGGCCACCATGGCGGCGGGCAACCTGCTGCGCATGCTGGCGCTGCTGTTTACCCGCAGCATCCTGTTGGTGCAGATGACCTACTGCGTGCCTTCGGTGCTCCAGGTGCTGGTGCTTACGGCCTATATGCGCAAAAACTATCCGTGGCTCAACGCGCACGATACCCCCAATCTGGAGGCGCTGGCCCAGCGCGGCTCGGTGCTGGTGCATCAGCTCACGAGCATCGTGTTCAACAACACCGACACGATCCTGATCTCCAGCCTGTGCGGTCTGGCGTCGGCCAGTGTGTACACCATTTATATGCTGTTTTTCTCCAACATCGAAAAGCTGTTCTACTCGATCGTCAACAGCATCAGCTTTCGGCTGGGGCAGCTGTTCTATGTGGAGCCGGAAAAGTTCAAGCGGCTGTACCGGCTGTACGATGCCCTTTACCTTTCCGCGGCCTTTGCACTCTTCACGACCGTGGCTGTGTTCCTGATGCCCATCATCGCGCTGTATACGTCCGGTGTGACCGATGCCGAGTACCTGGACACCCGCCTGCTGGTGCTGTTCACGGCGGTGGAGCTGCTGTCCAGTGCAAAGCAGCCGTTGGGGATGCTGCTGAACATCAGCGGCCGCTTTGAAGAGACCCGGCAGCAGGCCCTGATCGAGATGGGCATCAACCTGCTGGTGTCGGTGATGTCGGTGCTGCGGTTCGGCATCGCGGGCTGCCTGTTCGGCACGCTGGCGGCGCACCTGTACCGCTATACGGCGTTGATCCTTTTTACCCGGACCAAAGTGCTGGGAGAGTCGCCGGTGGGCGATTTTGTGCGGCTGGGCGTCAACGGGCTGCTCTGCGTTGTGCTGCTGTACCTGCTGGGATTTGACCGCTGCTATGGCGGCGGCTACCTGATGGTGTGCCTGAAGGGTGCGTTGTTCGGGCTGTGGGTGCTGCCGCTGTTCCTTGTGGTGAACGCGGTGCTGGACTGGCGCAATGTGGACACCCTGCGCGGGCTGCTGCACACGCTTACGATCAAAAAAGGAGCGACGGAGGAAAAACACGATGCGGAATGAAGAAGCGATGTGCGAGGGCCTGCTCTCGGTCGTGATCCCGGTGTACAACATCCGGGACTATGTGGAGCGCTGTGTCCGCTCGGTGCTGGCGCAGCCGGATGTGCCGCTGGAAGTGCTCATCGTGGATGACGGCAGCACCGATGACAGCGGCGCGGTGTGTGACGCACTGGCGGCGGAGGACAGTCGGGTCACAGTGATCCACAAGCCCAACGGCGGCCTGTCGGACGCCCGCAATTACGGGCTGTGCCATGCACAGGGCGAGTATATCCTGTTCATGGACGGTGATGACTGGCTGGCAGAGAACGTTTGCCCCGGCCTGCTGCAGATGGCGCTGCAGACCCGGGCCGATGTGGTCATCGGCAAGGCGCATTTTCTGCGCGAGGAACCGGTGATGACCCGCTGGGAAGAAGCGGTGGAAAAAAACTTCACCTTTCACACCATTTACACCGGTAAGGAGTATCTTTTGAAATGCCTGCAGACCGGCGGCCTGCGGGTGGAAGTGGGGCGGCACCTGTACCGCACCGGCTTTTTGCGGGCGAACGGCCTGCAGTTCTGCAAGGGCATCCTGCACGAGGACGAAGAGTTCACGCCGCGGGTGCTGCTGCAGGCGCAGCGGGTGGTGCTGACCGGGCAGGAGATCTACGATTACGATAACTGCCGCGCCGGTTCCATCACGCACGCGGAAGGGTTGAGCCCCCGCCGTGTTCAGGACCGGCTGCGCATCTACGACAGTCTGGCGGAGATCTACCGTACGGTGACCCCGCGGGCGCTGCGCCGCCGCCTGCAGGATGACCTGTCCTGGAAGTATCTGGACTGCGCGGCACGGTTCGATTGCAGGACCCTGCCGGGCTACCGCCCGCAGCGGCTGCGGATGCTGCAGTTTGCCTGCACGCCCCGCCGCCGGGCCAAGGCAGCGCTGTTTGCCCTCTCGCCGGAGCTGTTCCGGCGGGTGATGAATCATTGACCCATTGACGAGGAAAGGCAGAAGAGCATGGCGCAACATGCAAGAATAAAACGAACGCCCCCGCCGGACGGCGCACGCCGCCGATGGTGGCAGAACCGGCTGCTGCAGCTGCTGGCGGCTTTTGTGCTGCTGTGCGGCGTGGCAGCTGCCGGACTGAAACTGTACACGGATTATACGAATAGTCATTTTCAGGTGACCTTTTACCGGGTGACCTCCAGCCATGTGTCGGAAAAGCTGCGGGTCCTGTTTTTGTCGGACCTGCACCTGCGGGAATACGGCGAGCACAACGAGGAGCTGATCCAGACCGTGCAGGAGCTGGACCCGGACCTGATCCTGCTGGGCGGTGACCTTGTCACCTTCCCGAACCCGGAGTATGAGAATATGCTTTCGCTGTGCCGCAGCCTTGCCGATGTGGCCCCGCTGTACGGGGTGCTGGGCAACCACGAAAGCGAGATGATCTACGGCGGGGTGGATGACCAGCTGGCCGAAAAATTTTCGGAGGCCGGGGTGCAGCTGCTGCGCAATGAGACCCGCACCATCCAGATCGGGGAAAACAACGTGGAGCTCATCGGGCTGGAAGGTGCCCTGAAGGACTTTTACAAATACGGTGCCAGCGACTGTGTGGAGAGCCTGAGCCGCCAGTACGACACCTTCCGCATCTGCATCAACCATGTGCCCATGGCCTTTGTGGACTACATGCAGGATGCGCCCTTTGACCTGGCGCTGGCCGGGCACACCCACGGCGGCCTGATCCGCCTGCCGGTGCTGGGGCGGCTGTACACCGCAGAGGAGGGGCTGTTCCCGGAGTATGCGGGCGGCATGTACCGGCTGGACAGCGGGGCACCCCTCATCGTGGGCTGCGGCCTGGGCGACTCCAACCAGATCCCCCGCGTATACAATCCGCCGGAGCTGGTTCTGGTGGATGTGAACTGGTACTGAGATGAACGAACTTGAAAGGAGGCCCGGAGACGTGGTGACAAAGATCAAGCAGATCTTCAAACAGGCTGTGCTGCGCTTCTGGAGCCTGCGGGTGCCGTTGATCGTGGTGTGCATCCTGCTCGCGGCACTGCTGTGCACCGCACAATATCAGGACAGCAGCCGGGTGGCCTCGGCCCAGATGACCCTGAACTACTCCGAGGCATCGCATGGGCTCAACCCCAACCGCACCCGGTTTACGACTACCGACCTGACCTCCGACGAGGTGCTGCAGAGCACCCTGTACAACGCCGGACTGGAAGGTCAGATGACGGTGGAACAGCTGCGCAAGGCCATTACGGTGGAACCCACCGATGTGACCAACGTGAGCAGCTCGGAAAACTACATCACCACCAGCTGCAGCATCAGCCTGCAGCTGGAAGAACCCTGCCAGCACCTGACCGCAGCCACGCTGCTCCGGATCTTCTGCGGCAGCTACAAGGATTATTTCATGGAGCACTACGGCGAGAACCAGAGCGTGTTCTCCTGCACCATGCCGGATTACTTTGACACCGAGCCGTATCTGCGCCTCAAGAGCCTGACGCTGCGGGCCAACCAGCTGGACCGCTACCTCACGGCCCGTGTCAGCGAGAACAAGAGCTATCAGGACGCCACCACCGGCAACACCTTCCTGAGCCTGTCCAAGCAGATCCAGAACGTGATCCACTACGAGATCCCGCGCATCCAGGCCTATATCCTGCGGGGCGGCCTGTCGGCAGACGTTTCTTCCCTGACGGCCATGCTGCAATACAAGCTGCAGATCGAGCAGCTGGACTATCAGGAGCAGATGGCCTACTACAACTCCGACAATCTGGGCATTGGCCTGTATGATGAGAGCATGAGCGCCATCGTCATGATCCCCACGCTGGACGAGAACCGCGAGTTCTATATGTCCCGCACCAAAACGGCGCTGGACACCATGGCCAGCGACGCCGACGGTGCCCTGGCGGAGGCGACCTCCCATCAGGATGTGATCACCACCACCCAGTATGTGGTGCAGCAAATGCAGACCATGAGCGACCCGGTGGGCCTGACCACGGTGAACGCCATGCTGCAGGAACTGGAAACCACCATGGATCAGATCCAGCAGGCACTGCGGGTGACGGATGCCTCCTATATCATCTATAAGACCCAGAACTACCTGGTGTTCAACGATGCGGCCGGCTCCTTTGTGCAGCAGATCGGCCTCAAGCGGGTGATCGTGGAAATGGCAGCCTTTGTGGTGCTGTGCTTCGGCCTGTGCATGGTGCGCACCGCCCGGCAGATCCGGAAGGAGGAACAGCGTTGAAAAAGTTTGACATCCTGCGCTACCTCCGGCGGTTCTTTGCACTGGTGCTGGCCGTGACCATGGCGGGCACAGTGGTGGTGTACTGGTACTGCAAGAACAACCAGACCTACACCGCCAGTGTGAACATCAAGTACCTGCACGACGGCATCAAGGACGGCTTTGCCCCGGACGGCACCGCCATGAACGTGGACGAGATCTATTCTTCCAAGGTCATCTCGCAGGCCATGGAGAGCCTTGGGCTGCAAAGCGGCATCAACCTTGTGCGCTCCCACTGCACGGTGGAAGAGCTGATCCCGGACGACCAGAAGGCCCTGCAGGAAGCTCTCATCGACAAGGGGGAAGAGTCTACCTACTTCCCGGACGAATACAAGGTGACGCTGGTGGTGGACGGTAGCCTGGGTGCGAGCTACGCCCGCCGGGTGCTGGATGCCATCGTCAGCAGCTATTCCACCATCTACACGGAGGAATATGTGGAGCTGCCCCTGACCATGAACCCCTCCAGCGGCCTGCTGAACAGCGGCTACGACTATTACGAGTGCGTGGACGTGCTGTCGTCCGACACCACCGAAGTGCTGAACTATCTGGAGGATAAAAAGACAAACTATCCCAACTTCCGCTCTTCGGTCACGGGTTATTCCTACGAGGACCTGTACGACATCTATAAGATGCTGTACGACTACGAGATCCCGTCGCTGTACGCGAATGTGATGACCGGGCCGCAGGTGCGCAACGCCGACAAGCTGTGCCGCAACCTGACCCAGAGCATCGAGAGCAGCGTGCAGAACGAGCAGGTGTATCAGGAGCGGGAAGCCTACCTCAGCGGCCTGATCCAGAGCTACTCGGAGAAGAACCGCGACCTGATCAACTACCATTACCACAACGACGCCAACGACAGCGGCACCGACTACATCCTGAAGAACGTAGAGGCCTACGATGACAACCAGAGCAAGCAGATCACCTACGATTCGCTGATTTTGGAGTATGTGGAGATCGACAAGACCCTGCGCAGCAGCGCCATCCGCCGGGCCTACACCCAGCAGCTGCTGGACACCTTCCAGGCAGCCGGCGGGGTGGGCGGCGATGAGGCCTCCCATGCCGCGATCGAGTCGGAGATCAACAAGTACGAGCAGACGCTGGTGGACTACTACCAGATCGTGAACCAGACCAGCATGGAGCACAACCGCTCCCTGAGCGCGGACTATCTGCAGACCACCAGCTCCACCAGAGTGTGGCCCAGCATCAACACCAAGCTGTATCTGGCCATCGGCTTTGTATTCTTCTTCCTCGTGGGCTGCGCACTGGCCGTTGTGGTGGGCCGTTCCCGCGACTTTGTGGAATACTTTATGTATGTGGACAAAAAGACCGGTCTGCCCAACCGCGACCGTGTGGATGCCATGATGGCACGGCTGGAAAAGCAGGGCCTGCTGCCCAGCCACTTTACCTGCATGTGCTTCCAGTTTACCAGCCTGAACCATCTCTCGCGGGAGTATGGTTACTCGGTGGGCAACCATGTCCTGCGGGACTTTGCCGGGCTGGTGGCGGCCCTTGGCACCGAGGAGAGTTTCATCGGTTCCAACGGTGCGGGCCAGATCATGGGCTTCTTCCGGGAATGCAACGCCGTCAAGGCGGAGGCCATTCTGGAAGTGCTGGACGAGCAGATCCAGGAGTACAACAGCCTGAACCCGGATTACGCCATCGAGTACAAGGCAGCCAGTGCCACCTCGGATGACGAAAAGGAATTCAACATCCGGGATCTGCTGCGCTGCGCATTCAAGAAGCTGCGGGATGCCAATAAGCCGCAGCCGGAGACCGCACACGAGACGGTGTAAAAAAGATAAGGAGGCGGCGGTCATGCTGCAGAATCAACGGGCCTGCCAGCTCGTCCGTTCCAAAACCGGCTGTGAGCCGCTGGCACTTGCCGTGGCGTGGGGTGCCCGCACGGCGGGCCGTTGTGCCGCCGGGGTGCTGGGAGCCGTGAAGCGTCAGCGCTTTTCCGACCAGCAGCTGGAGACCTTTGCCGCCCGCGCGCCGGGCATCTGCCCGAAGCCGGTGTGCGATGCCGGGGAGCCCTGCCCGCTGCCACCGCAGGACGATGCGGTGGATGTGTCGGTGATCGTGCCGGTGCACAACGGGGAGCGCTTTTTGCGCGCCTGTCTGGACAGCATCCTGCACCAGAACACCACTCGCCGCCTGCAGGTGCTGGCGGTGGAGGACGGCTCCACCGACGGCAGCGGGGCCATTCTGGCCGAGTACGCCCGGCAGGGAGGGGTCACCGTGCTGCACCCGGAGCAGGGCGGCAGCGCGGCCCGCGCCCGCAACACCGGTCTGGCCCGGGCGGTGGGCCGCTGGGTCCTGTTTGTGGATTGCGATGACTGCCTGCTGCCGGACGCAGTGGAGACGCTGCTGGCGGCGCAGGCGCGTACCGGGGCGGATATCGTGCAGGGCGGCTGGCAGTATTGCGACGAAGCCGACACCCGCGGTGCGGTGCAGCAGTACGCAGAAGCGTGCTACACCGGCCCCCGGCGGCTGGATGTGGTGGAGCTGCCCGGCACTCCCTGGGGCAAGCTGTACCGCCGGACCCTGTTTGAACGGGTACGGTTCCCCTCCGGGTACACCTGTTTTGAGGATGCCATGATCCATTTCTGGGTCTTTCCGCGGGCGAAGTGCATTGCTTCGACAAAACCTGTGGTATATTTGTGGCGCAAAAATACAATGGGGCTCACCGCGACCTCCCAGAATACAGCCAAAGCATTGCAGGCCTACTGGGTGGCTGAAGAAATGCTGGACGGTGCGGTGCGTCTGGGCCTGCCGCAGGATGCGCTGTTTGCCTGCAACCTGATCCTGCAGCTGGCCAATTACTGCTATGTGTGTGTGGCCGGTCTGCCGGAGGCGGATCGGCAGACGGCCTTTGCCTGCTGCTGCCTGCTGTATCGCCGGTGGGCAGCGAAGCTGCCGGATCCCCGGACGCTGCCCTATGCCGTGCGGCTGGCGCAGCGGGCGCTGGAACAGGCGGACTATGGGCTATGGCAGCTGCAGGGCAGACTGTTCCAGCTGATCAACTGACCGGTTTACACCGGCACGGAAAGCGAGGTGGACCGCGTGCAGGATGTTTCCAAGATCCTGACCCGGAAATATTACGGCAAAAAAGACCCGTTCCGCAGCCGGGAGTTCCGCCAGCCCCGCTGGATGGAACTGCTGGCGGTGCTGCTGTTCACCGTGTCCGGGCTGGGCGAAGGCAAAAGCATCAATGTGGTGCTGGGCGGTCTGCCCAAGGCGGTGACGCTGGCCTTTGTGGGGCTGGCCGGGCTGGAATTTTTCATCCGGGGCGATTTTGACCGGTTGAAAAAACTGGCCGGGCCGTCCGGGCTGTACATCCTGTATCTGGCGGTGCTTGCCGCCTGGTCCATGTTCATCTGGGTGCGCAACTTCACAGCCTTTGCCTCCATCACCCGCGGCGTGGAAAAGATCCTGTATCAGAGCATCGCCACGGTGGTGGCCATCTGCTGCGTGTACCTGTACGGGCGGTTCAGCATCGACCTGTTCACCATCGGCATCTGCTGCGCAAACCTCTTCATCCTGTTCAGCGAGGTGCCCGCCTATGGTGTGGGCGAGAGCGTGAGCTCCCTGCTCACCAGCATCCTGTCGCTGGGCAACAACACCTATGGCTATGCCGAGCGGCTGGAGATCCACGAGGTGACCTTTCTGGAGGGCATCTTTGTGCTGTACTACCTGTTCTTTTCGCCAAGAGAAACCAAGCAGCAGCGCACCCGCAACTGGGTGCTGGCGGGCTGCTCCTTCTTTTTTGTACTGGCGGGCATGAAGCGCATCCTGCTGCCGGCGCTGGTGGTCTCAGCCTTTTACATCTGGGTGCTGCGCCGCAGCCATGCCAAGGAAAAGCTGATCATGCTCACCGGCGCGGCCTGGGTGACCCTGTTCTGGGTGTATCTGTATCTGGTGCACACCGGGGCTATCTCCCGGCTGCTGAACGCTGTGGGCATCAACATGATGGGCCGCGATTACATCTGGAGCCTGGCCAAGGACTACTATCAGTTTTCGCCTACCTTCATCGGGCTGGGGTTCGAGGCGGTGGACGCCATGGTCACCCGCTTTTATGAGATCGGCCTCATTGATGTGGCCTACCCGCTGCACAACGACATCCTCAAGGTGTTCGTGGAGCTGGGGTTTCCGGGGCTGTGCTTCTGGTGTGCGTTCCTGTACCTGATCCTGCCCTGGTACTGGACCAAACGCTACGGGCCCGAGGCCGGCATCCTGTATTTTGCCATCCTCAACCCGCTGTCCATGACCTACCTCACCGACAACACGGCCTTTTATTTCTGGTGTACCATGGGTCTGCGCATGATCCCGCTGGCGGTCTGCTGCTTTGCAAAGCCGACGAAGGGCCCTGCCGCCCAAAAACAGACATGGCAGCCGCCCTCTGCACAGGAGGTGCAGCGGCGCATCCGGGCACAGTACCGGGAGAAAGGAAGTTCTTCATGATCCATATCCTGCAGTCGGTCAGCAACATGGACCGGGGCGGCATCGAGTCGATGCTGATGAACTATTACCGGCATCTGGACCGCACGCGGTTCCAGTTCGATTTTCTGGTCAACAAGAAAAAGCCCGGCTTTTTTGATGACGAGATCCGCGCACTGGGCGGGCGCATCTTCCAGAGCCCGGGCGTAGCCCCGCAGAGCTACCCGGCCTATCTGCGCTCTATGCAGCAGCTGCTGGCCCAGCACCCGGAGATCAAGGTGCTGCACGCCCACAACGAGGCCATGCAGCTTTTTGCGCTGGAAGGCGCTAAAAAGGCGGGCCTGCCGGTGCGCATCGCCCACGCCCACAACACCCGTCTGCCCAAGGACGCCAAGCTGCCGATCAAATGGTTCTGCAAACAGTTCATTCCCGGCGCGGCCACCGATTACTGGGCCTGCGGGCGGGAGGCCGGTATCTACTACTTTGGACAGAGCACGTGGGATGCCCGGGGCGTGACCCTGCGCAACGCCATCGACCTGGACCGCTTTGGCTACCGGCCGGAGGTGCGGGCAAAGCTGCGGGCAGAATATGGCCTGAACGATAAGCTGGTGGTGGGCTGTGTGGCCCGTCTGATGGCGCAGAAGAACCACACCCGCCTGCTGGACATCTTTGCAGCCCTGAAAAAGGTGCGGCCGGACAGCTGCCTGCTGCTGGTGGGCGAGGGCGAGCTGCGGGCCGAGCTGGAAGCCAAGGCCGCCCGGCTGGGCATTGCGCAGGATGTGAAGTTCCTGGGCGTGCAGAGCGAAACCTCCGTCTGGTATCAGGCCATGGATGTGTTCGTGATGCCCTCGCTGTTTGAGGGGCTGCCCGTGGTGGGCATGGAGGCGCAGGCGTCCGGTCTGCCCTGCGTGTTCTCCACCGGCGTCACCGAGGAAGTCCTGCTGCGGCCGGATAGCTGCCGCATTTCGCTGGAACAGCCGGACGAAGCATGGGCCGCAGTGCTGAAGGATGCGGACCGCAATCTGCCCGACCGTGTGCAGGCGGCGGCACAGGTGCGGGCTGCCGGGTACGACATCCGGCAGGAGACCCTGCGCCTGCAGCAGCTGTACACCGACCTGATCGCCAAAAGGGGTGCGGCCTATGCCTGAGATCAGTATTATCGTGCCGGTTTATAACGTAGAGCAATATCTCCCGGCGGCACTGGACTCTCTGCGGGCCCAGACCTGCCCGGACTGGGAAGCCATTCTGGTGGACGACGGCTCCCCGGACGGCTGCGGGGCGCTGTGTGATGCGGCCGCCCGGCAGGATGCCCACTTCCGGGTGATCCACCAGAAGAACGCCGGGGTCGGCGCGGCCCGCAATGCCGGGTTGGCTGCAGCCCGCGGCACCTATGTGCAGTTTCTGGACAGTGATGACGCACTGGAGCCCCAGATGGTGGAGGTGCTGTGCCGCACGGCCCGGCAGACGGACGCCGACCTGATTTTGTTCGGCAGTTACGATGACCGCTATGCGCCCGATGGCACCCGGGTGAGCAGCACGGAGGTCGCACCGGTGCTGGAAGGGGTGTATCGCGGCGACCCCTGCCCGCAATTGTTCCCGCAGCTGTCGGCCATGTCGCTGGTCACGCGGCAGCTGTTCCGCCGCCGCTGCATCGAAGAGGGCAACTGCCGCTTTACCGATTACAAGATCGCGGAGGACGCGCTGTTTTTCGTGTCCTTTTACCGGCAGCGGCCCCGCTGTGTGGTGGGCATCCCGGACCGGCTCTACCGCTATCGTCTGCGGGATGACGGCTCGGCCTCCCAGAGCTACCACCCGGAGCGCCTGACGGATAACTTTTACCTCTCGGACGCGGTGGAAGCCGTGGCAAGGGACTGGGGCCTGAACGACGACCCCGCCTGCCGCCGGGCCGTAAACCACAGCCGGGTGCTGGACCTGCAGCTGGGCATCAAGAATGTCTGTCTGGGGCCGCTGAGCTTCCGGCAGCGCACCGCATGGCTGCGGCAGGCGTTGCGCATCCCGGCGGTGCGAGCCGCTGTGCGGGACATGCCCCTGCAGGACGCCCGCAGCCGCAACGACTGCATCAAACTGGCCTTGCTGAAGGCGCGGCTGTGCGCGGTGATCATTGCCCTGTCCAGCTGGAACAACCGCCGCTGAAAAGACGAAACAACAAAAGCGCCCCTGTGCACCGGATGGGTTCCGTGCACAGGGGCGCTGTATTTTATAAGGGAAAAGCGGGGGCTCAATCGTCGTCGCTGTCCAGCTTGAGCACGGCGGTAAAGGCCTCGCTGGGCAGG
>OOBO01001883.1_pt1 | contig 12855 bp, 10 predicted proteins | sample 1671031 | NCBI WGS metagenome assembly OOBO01 (sample SAMN06348115, study PRJEB24527) | human gut metagenome | biome: human gut; feature: ankylosing spondylitis patient; material: feces | host: Homo sapiens | place: China | collected 2015-10 | reverse complement strand
GGGGAAGTGAGCAGCATGACCGGCACCTATGAGCACAGCATTGATGCCAAGGGCCGTCTGTTCATTCCCGCAAAGCTCCGGGAGGAGCTGGGCGTCACCTTCTATCTGGCTATGGGTGTAGACGCCTGCCTGGCCATCTATCCCCAGTCTACCTGGGACCGGTTTACAGAAAAATTTTCCTCCCTGCCTATGAGTCAATCCAAGGCCATGCGCCCCCTATTCGCCAACGCGGCCAAGTGTGAACTGGACAGCCAGGGCCGTATCGTCATTCCCCAGAAGCTGCGCAGGTATGCCGGTCTGGACAAGGACGTGGTGATCCTGGGTGTCAACGACCGGGCGGAGATCTGGAGCGCGGACGCATGGCAGGCCCAGGAGGAGGAAGAGATGACGCCGGAGAAGATGTCGGCCTGTATGGAGGCGCTTGGATTCTGATATGAGTGAGCAGGTATTTTCCCACAAGCCGGTGCTGCTGGACGAGTGCATTGAGACCCTGGCCATCCGGCCGGAGGGCGTGTATCTGGACGGCACTCTGGGCCGGGCGGGCCACAGCCGGGAGATTGTCCGGCGGCTGACCACCGGGCGGCTCATCTGCGTGGACCGGGATCAGGCGGCTCTGGACGCGGCGGAGGAGCGGCTGGCGCCGTGGCGGGAGCGGGTCACCCTGGTACACAGCAATTTCTGTGCGCTGGACGCCATCCTGGACGGGCTGGGCCTGGACGGGGTGGACGGCATGCTCTTTGATCTGGGGGTGTCCTCCCCCCAGTTGGACGACGCATCCCGGGGCTTTTCCTACAGGAGGGACGCCCCCCTGGACATGCGCATGGATCAGACCGACACCCTGACGGCCCGGGCGGTGGTCAACGAGTGGCCCCAGGAGGAGCTGCGGCGCATCCTCTGGCAATATGGGGAGGAGCGGTACGCCCCCGCCGTCGCGGGAGCCATCGTCCGGGCCAGGGACAAGCGCCCCATTGAGACCACGCTGGAGCTGGTGGAGGTCGTCAAGGGGGCCATGCCCCCTGCGGCCCTGCGGGAGAAACAGCACCCGGCCAAGCGGACCTTCCAGGCCATCCGCATCGCCGTCAACGACGAGCTGGGCTCGGTGGACCGGATGGTGCGGGAGGCGGTGCCCCGGCTGAACCCCGGTGGGCGGCTGGCGGTGATCTCCTTCCACTCGCTGGAGGACCGTATCGTGAAAAATGCCCTGGCGGCTTTCGCCAAGGGGTGTACCTGTCCGCCGGATTTTCCCGTCTGTGTGTGCGGGAAGAAGCCCCAGGTGAAGCTGGTCAACAAAAAGCCCATTGTCTCCGGAGCGGCAGAGCTGGAGGAGAACCCCCGGGCCCGCAGCGCCAAGCTCCGGGTAGCGGAAAAACTGTAGAAGCACGGAATTTACCAAAGAGATTGGAGTGGACGGACTCATGGCAACTGCCGTCAAGCGCAGAAGCAGATACACGAATTACAGCCGCGTACCCTATGACGCGTATGATGGCTCCGCGGCGCGGCAGCTCCAGCGGGAGGAGGTTCTTCGGCCCAGGCCCATGGTTCGGCCGCGGGAGCGGGCGGTGGTCCGGCCCCGGGTGCGGGTACGGGAGGCGGGACTGGTCTCCCCCTTCGCTGTGGTGGGATTTCTGGCGGTGGGCGTGTTTGCCGTGCTGCTGCTGTTCAGCTATGTGCAGTTGACCACCATCTCCCAGCAGGTGGTGGAGCTGCGCAGTGAGATGACTGCTCTCCAGTCGGAGGAGGCCAAGCTGCGCACCGCGTATGAGCTGTCTTATGATCTGAGCAGCATTGAGGAGACCATGACAGCCAGTGGTGCCATGGTTCGGCCGCAGAACGGGCAGGTGGTGTATGTGGACCTGTCCGAGCCGGACACCGTGACCTTTTTCAACCAGGACGAGGCGGTCGCCGGACTGGACGGCATGTTTGAGAGTGTAAAGTCCATTGCCTCCGAGATTGTGGCATATTTCCAGTGAGTACGGCCATATAGTGATCTGCAGACCCCAGAGAAACAGACGGGCTGCCCCGGGCGGCCCTTGAAGAGAACGAGCAGAGAGGGCGTAAGAAAAGCAATTTTCTTACGCCCTCCTGCGATATATCACCCAATCCCGCGGGAGAGCGGCAGACGAGATTTCTTGAGTGAGGTGAGCCAGCCATGGCAGACAGAAAGAGAAAGCGTATGGTCCAGCAGCAGCCGGACCGGCGGGCGAACCGCACCATTTTGGTGCGCACCCTGTTCCTGCTGACACTGTTCGGCGTGGCGGCGTTCGTGCCGCTGCTGGTCCGGCTCTGGCAGATCCAGATCCGCGACTACGACAAATACCAGGGAATGGCGGTGGAGCAGCAGACCGCCGACAGCACGGTGGAGGCCAACCGGGGCACCATCTACGACCGAAGCGGGGAGACTCTGGCCATGAGCGCCACGGTCTACAACATCCAGCTCTCCCCCAAAGAGATCCTGGCCTGCCAGGAGGCGTATCGAGAGAAGGCGGCGAACGCAGCAGAGAATGGGAAGACACTGGACTACCCGGAGCCCACCAACGAGTTCATTGCCTCCAACCTGGCCCAAATCCTGGATCTGGACGAGGCGGACATCCTCAAGCGCCTGGCCAAGACCAGCTCCATGTATGAGATGATCAAATGGCGGGTGGAGGACGACGAGCGGGACGCGGTGATCTCCTTCATCAACGAAAACCATATCACCGGCATTTACACCCCGCCCACCACCAAGCGCTACTATCCCAAAAACAGCCTGGCGGCCCAGGTGATCGGCTGGGTGAATTACAGCGAAGGACGGGGCGCCTATGGAGTTGAGGCTCAGTACGACGAGGCTCTCTCGGGCGAGACGGGGCGGATCGTCACCGCCAAAAACGGCGACGGCACACAGATGCTCTACCGCTATGAGGACTACTACGACGCCACTGACGGCGACAATCTGACCCTGACCCTGGACAGCGCTATCCAGTCCTACTGTGAGAGCATCCTGAAAAAGGGCATCGAGCAGTTCGAGGTGCAGGACGGCGGCTTCTGCATCGCCATGGACCCCAATACGGGCGAAATTCTGGCCTGGGCCAACTCCCCCACCTACGATCTGAACAACCCCAGGGTGGTGAGCGATCCGGTGCTCAACCAGTATCTGGCGGACATCGAGAGCGGGGCGTACACCAAGGAGGAGGCCTACCAGAAGGCACTGGCAGAGGGGGCTTCCAGCGAGGAGGCCCGCGACAAGGCCGTTTCTGCGGCAGAGACCGAAGTGCTTTACACCCAGTGGACTAACAAGGCAATCACCAGTACCTATGAGCCCGGCTCCACGTTCAAGTCCATCGTCCTGGCCGCCGCCCTGGAGGAGGGCGTGGTCACCGAGAACAGCCACTTCTACTGCCCCGGCTACATCATGGTAGAGGGCTGGTCCCGGCCCATCAGTTGCTCCAAGAAGGCGCCGGGCCACGGGGACCAGGATCTGGCCCTGGCGGTGGCGAACTCCTGCAACCCGGCCTTCGTCAAGATCGGCCAGGCCCTGGGAGCGGAGAAGTTCTATGACTATCTGGAGGGCTTCGGCTTCCTGGAGAAAACCGGCATAGACATGCAGGGCGAGATGGACACCAGTTCCCTGATCTGGCCCCGGGAGGACTTCAACACCGTCCAGTTGGCCACCGCATCCTTCGGCCAGCGGTTCCAGGTGACCCCCATTCAGCTCATCACAGCGGCCTCCGCCGTCATCAACGGCGGCCACCTGATGCAGCCCTATGTGGTCAGCCAGGTGACCGACGGCGAGGGCAATGTGCTCCAGCACAATGAGCCCAACGAGGTGCGACAGGTGGTCAGCGCGCAGACCAGTGAGCGCTGCCGTGCGATCCTGGAGAAGGTGGTGGACGGCGGCACCGGCAAGAATGCCCGGGTGGAGGGCTACCGCATCGGCGGCAAGACCGGCTCCTCCGAGACGCTGGAGACCGACCATACCATCGTTTCCTTCCTGGGCTTCGCCCCAGCGGATGACCCGCAGGTGATTATCCTGCTGGCCTACGACAACCCCAAGCCCGCCTTCCCCGGCTCCAATACCACCGCCGGCGGCTGGTATATCAGCGGCGGCAATATGGCGGCCCTGATGGCCGGAGAGCTGCTGGAGGATATTCTGGGCCACCTGGGCGTGGAGAAGACCTACACCGCCAACGCCGACGTGCTGGTGCCCAACCTGTCCGGGCTGAACCTGGCGGACGCCACCTCCGCCCTCCAGAAGAACAGCCTGACCCTGCGCACCGTGGGCGACGGTGGTACCGTCACCGGACAGATCCCGGCGGCGGGGGCATCCATCCCCGGCGGCAGCCAGGTGGTGCTCTACATGGGCGAGGCGGTGCCCACCGACCAGGTGCAGGTGCCCAGCGTCATCGGCCTTACCGCCGAGCAGGCCAGGCAGAAGCTGGCTGATGCGGGTCTCTACATGCGGGCCACCGGAGCCACCGAGTACGGCTCTCACGTGGTGGCCTATGAACAGTCCACCGCCGCGGGCGCCTCGGTCAACCGGGGTACCACCATTGAGGTACGCTTTACCGACAGCACGGCCAGCGGCGCGGGCCTGTAAAAACGGGCCGACAACATGGGAAACGGGGTGAGGGCATGAAGCTGAATGAGCTGTTGGACGGCGTGGCGCTGACCGCGCGGCATGTCCAGGACGTGGAATGTTCAGGAATCTGCTGCGACACCCGAGACATGACCCCCGGCTGCCTCTTTGTGGCGCTTCCGGGGTACAAGACCGATGGACACCGGTACATCCGGCAGGCCCTGGAAGGGGGAGCGGCGGCGGTGCTCTGCCAGCGCCCCCCGGAGGGGGAGGGCCCCTGGCTGGTGACGGAGGACACCCGGGCCGCCCTGGCCATCGCCTCAGCCAACTGGTTCGGCCATCCGGCCCGGGAACTGACCCTGCTGGCGGTCACCGGGACCAACGGAAAGACCACCACCACCTATCTGCTCAAGGCCATGCTGGAGGGGTGCCTCCACACAAAGGTGGGGCTGATCGGCACCAACCAGAACCTGATCGGGGAGGAGAGCCTGCCCGCCCACCGCACCACGCCGGAGTCCTACGAGGTGCAGGAGCTGCTGCGGGAGATGGCGGATGCGGGGTGTACCCACGTGGTGATGGAGGCATCCTCCCACGCCCTGGTGCTCCACCGCCTGGACGGCATCCCCTTCCGGGCGGGTATCTTCACCAATCTGACCCAGGACCACCTGGACTTCCACGGTACCATGGAGGCCTACCGGGACGCCAAGGGGCTGCTGTTCCGCCAGTGCGCCGCTGCGGTGCTCAATCTGGACGACGAGGCGGGCCGGTACTATGCCGAAACGGTGCCGGTTCCGACCTTTACTTACTCGGAGTGCCGGGACGAGGCGGATCTCACGGCCAAGAACCTCCGCCTGTTCCCCCAGCGGGTAGAGTTTGAGGCGGTGACCAGGGACGCCATTTCCCGGGTAAGGCTGCCTATACCCGGAGGCTTTACCATCTACAACGCTCTGGGTGTGCTGGCCTGCGGGCTGGTGCTGGGCCTGCCGCTGGACGGCTGTGCCGCCGCACTGGGGGCGGCCCGGGGGGTGAAGGGCCGCATCGAGGTGGTGCCCACCCCCACGGACTACACGGTGCTCATCGACTACGCCCACACCCCTGACGCCCTGGAGAACATCCTCACTACCGTGCGGGACTTCACGCCGGGGCGGGTGATCTGCCTGTTCGGCTGCGGGGGCGACCGGGACCGCACCAAGCGGCCCCGTATGGGGGCTGTCGCCGGGGCTCTGGCCGACGTGGCGGTAGTCACCTCAGACAATCCCCGTACTGAGGTGCCCATGGACATTATCAACGACATTCTGCCCGGCCTGGAGGGGGCTCCGGCGGAGGTCGTGGTGGAGCCCGACCGTCGCGCCGCCATCCGGCGGGCCCTCTCGCTGGCCCGGGCGGGGGACACGGTGGTGCTGGCCGGTAAGGGCCACGAGACCTATCAGGAGGTGGACGGCGTGGAGTACCACCTGGACGAGCGGGAGGAAATCGCCGCCTATTTCGCCTGAGAGGCGAGGAAGTTTGTTGCTTTTTCGAGTGGAAACCATGCCGGGATTGTGATAAAATATCGAACCGGCTCACATGGGCCGCAATTTGGAATGTTGAGAGGCTTTGGAGGTTGCAAAAGAGATGTTAAGGATTGTAATCAGCTTTGTGGTGGCCTTTGCGGCGGCCGCCCTGGGCGGGAAGGGGCTCATCCCTCTGCTGCGGCGCATGAAGGCCGGGCAGTCCATCAAGGAGATCGGCCCCACCTGGCACATGTCGAAGCAGGGGACGCCCACCATGGGAGGGCTGATGTTCATCATCGGCTCCGCTGCGGCGGTTCTGCTGCTGGGGTGGCCGGACTTTGCCGCAGGGCGCTTCGGCGGCGGCTTTGTGCTCCTGTTCGCCCTGGTGTTCGGCGTGATCGGCTATATTGACGACTATGTGAAGGTGAAAAAGCACCAGAACACCGGCCTGACCGCACCGCAGAAGTTTCTGCTCCAGTTGGCGGCGGCCATCGTGTTCACGGTGCTGATGCGCAACCACCACTATCTGACCCCCGACCTTTACATCCCCTTTGTGAACGTGACCCTGTCCCTCCCCTGGCCCGTTTATATGGTGTTCGCCGCCTTCGTCATGGTGGGCACCGTGAACGCCGTCAATATCACCGACGGCATCGACGGACTGGCCACCGGCGTCACCATGCCCGTGATGCTTTTTTTCACCGCCGTGGCCTGCTTCTGGGGGCAACTGGAGCTGGGGATCTTCTCCGCCGGGCTGTTCGGCGGGCTGTGCGGATTCCTGATCTATAACTTCCACCCCGCCAAGGTCTTTATGGGCGACACTGGCTCTCTCTTTCTGGGGGGAGCGGTGTGCGGACTGGCCTTCGCCCTGGATATTCCCCTGGTGCTCATCCTGGTGGGCATCATCTACATCCTGGAGACCCTGTCCGACATTCTCCAGGTGGGCTACTTCAAGCTGACCCACGGAAAGCGGATCTTTCGCATGGCGCCCCTGCACCACCACCTGGAGCTGGGCGGCTGGAGCGAGGTGAAGCTGTTCTGTGTGTTCTCCGGCGTGACCCTGCTGGCCTGTGTGCTGGCCTTTCTGGGGGTTATGGGCCGGTAATCCACTGAGTTGAGAGAAAGGAGGGGAGCCCCCTGGCAAAACGCAAGCGCGATCTGACCATTGAGGAGCAACTGGCCCGGGGACCCATGGACCTGCCCTTCCTGATGCTGGTGCTCCTGCTCACCGGCATCGGCGTGATCATGGTGTTTTCCGCCTCCTACGCCACGGCGTACCTGCAGGAGGACAAAAGCCCCACCTTCTACTTCTTCCGCCAGGCCCTCTTTGCCGCGGCTGGCCTGACCGTGATGTATATCACCTCGAAGATCAACTACCAGACCTTCCGCTGGCTGTCGGTCTTCGCCCTTGGGCTGGCTGTCCTGCTGCTCATCGCGGTGCTCATCCCCGGCATCCACACCAGCCGTTCCGACGGCGTGAAGCGGTGGATCGCCGTACCGGGCATCGGAACCTTCCAGCCGTCGGAGATCGCCAAGGTGGCCGTCATCATGTACTTTTCCGCCCGGCTGTCCAAGCGGAACACGGAGAAGCCGCGCCGCCTCTCCCCCCGCAGCCCGCTCAGCGGTGTGGTGGGCTTTCTGGACCGCATCGGCTTTCTGGAACTGGTGCCCTATGGACTCATCCTGCTGCTGATTGTGGGCCTGATGATGCTGGAGCCCCACATGTCGGGCACAATCCTGATTCTGGCCGGCGCGGCGGCGGTGCTTTTTGCCGCCGGCATCAAGCTCTACTGGTTTGCCGGCGGCGGCGCGGCCCTGATGGGGCTGGTGGTGCTCATGATGAGCGGCTACCAGTCCACCCGCATCCTGGTGTGGCAGGATCCCTGGGCTTATCCCCGGGACGGCGGCTATCAGATTATCCAGTCCCTCTACGCCATCGGCTCCGGCGGACTGCTGGGCCTGGGCCTGGGCAAGAGCCGGCAGAAGTTCCTCTACCTGCCCGAGCCGGAGAACGACTTCATCTTCGCCATCGTGTGCGAGGAGCTGGGCCTGATCGGGGCCGGAATCGTCCTCATTCTCTTTGCCCTGCTGGTCATGCGGGGCTACTGGATTGCCATCCACGCCAGAGACCGCTTCGGCGCCCTTCTGGTGGTGGGTATCACCACCCTGACCGCAGTACAGGTGTTCCTGAACATCTCCGTGGTCACCAACCTGATCCCTACCACCGGCATCTCCCTGCCGTTTTTCAGTTACGGGGGTACGGCGCTGATGATCCAACTGGCGGAGATGGGCATCATCCTTTCCGTTTCCCGGCAGATCCCGGCGCCGAGACAGGAGTAAAAAGGTCCAGGGAGGACGCTGTTCCCCTGCGCGGCCAGGGACAGTGGTGTGCTCCGCAGGCGCATGTCCTGCTGCGCACATCCTCTGAATTTCTTTCACCCTATGGCGGGTGAAGCTTTTTGAGGCCGCAGGGGCGACCAGCGGCCGCCCTACATTACGAGGAGGAGAAAAAAGGAATGAGAGTCCTCTTTACCTGCGGGGGAACGGCGGGCCATGTCAATCCCGCCGTGGCCCTGGCCCAGATGTTCCAGACCCGCAACTCCGGCTGTGAGGGGCTGTTCGTGGGTGCCGACGGCGGCATGGAGACCCGGCTGGTGCCCAAGGAGGGGTACCCCATTGAGACGGTGACCATCACCAACTTCCGGCGGTCCCTCTCTCCGGCCTCCATCGGCCACAACGTCAGAACCCTGCTGAACATGAACAAGTCCAGGAAGCAGGCCAACGCCATCCTGGACCGCTTTCAGCCTGACCTGGTGGTGGGCACCGGCGGCTATGCCTCCTTCCCGGTGGTGAAGGCCGCCGCGAAGCGGGGGATTCCCACCGCCGTTCACGAGTCCAACGCCGTCCCCGGCCTGACCACCAAGACCCTGTCCAAGGTGGTGGACGTGGTGATGGTGGGCTTTGAGGAGAGCCGAAGCCACTACGACGACCCCGGAAAGGTGGTGGTCACCGGCACGCCGGTGCGTACCGACTTCTTCCGCTATACCCGGAAGGAGGCGCGGGCGGAGCTGGGCCTCACCGATGACCGGCCCCTGGTGCTCTCTGTGTGGGGCAGCCTGGGGGCGGAGGTGATGAACTGCCAGATGGCGGAGTGCATTGCCCTGGAGTGCCGGGACGGCGCCCCCTTCCACCACATCCACGGCGCGGGCCGGGACTACCGGGCGGTGCTGGACGCCCTCCAGGGCAGCGGCCTGGCGGACCACCCGGAGGTGGATGTGCGGGAGTATATCTACGACATGCCCCTGGTGATGGCAGCCGCTGATCTGGTGCTGTGCCGGGCGGGGGCGTCCACCATCGCGGAGATTGCCGCCATCGCCAAGCCGGCGGTGCTGGTGCCCTCCCCCAACGTGGTGGCCGACCACCAGACCAAGAATGCCAGGGTGCTGGCCAACGCCGGCGGCGCGGTACTGCTGCCGGAGGGGGAGTCCTCTGGAGAGAAGCTGTACGCGCTTATGACCGGGCTGCTCTCCGACGCCCCCCGGCGGGAGGCCATGAGCCGTGCCCTGCGGGACATGGCGGTGCCAGACGCGGCGGAACAAATCTACCAGACTCTGGTCCGTTTGATGGAAAAACGGGCCAACTGAACCAGCCGTCCTCCCTCCGCATAGGATAGCGTACCAAACGACTTGCGGAGGCTGGATCTATGAGTGCTTACATCATCGAGGGGGGACACCCCCTGGACGGCTCTGTGCGGATACACGGGGCAAAAAACAGCGTACTGCCCATTCTGGCGGCCTGCCTTCTGGCCCCGGGCGAGTGCGTCATCCACAACTGCCCGGAGCTGTCCGACGTGGCGGCCTCCCTGGACATCCTCCGGCACCTGGGCTGCCGGGCGGAGCGGCAGGGGGACGCCGTGGTGGTGGACGCCTCCGCCCCCACGGGCTGGGACGTGCCCGACGCGCTGATGCGGGAGATGCGCTCCTCCGTCATCTTCCTGGGGGCCATCCTGGGCCGCATGGGACGGGCCGAGCTGTGCGCCCCCGGCGGGTGTGAGCTGGGGCCCCGGCCCATCGACCTCCACCTGGGGGCCATCCGGGGCCTGGGTGGCCGCATCACCGAGGACGGCGGCGGCCTGCGGGCTGAGGGAGCCCTGCGGGGGGCGGACCTCGTGCTCTCCCTGCCCAGCGTGGGGGCCACGGAGAACGCCATGCTGGCGGCGGTGTGCGCCGCCGGCACCACCACCATCACCAACGCCGCCCGGGAGCCGGAGATCGTGGATCTCCAGGGCTTTCTGCGGGCTATAGGGGCGAAGGTGCACGGGGCGGGCAGCTCGGTGATCACGGTGGAGGGCGGCGTCCCCCTCCACGGCGGCAGCTATGCCGTCATGGGCGACCGCATCGTAGCGGCTACCTACCTGGCTGCGGCGGCCTCCGCCGGCGGCACGGTGGAAGTGACGGGGGTGGACTACCGCCACCTGTCCACAGTGAGCGCCGTGCTGCGGGAGGCGGGGTGCGACGTGCAGAGCGGGGCGGAGTCCATCCGCCTGCGCCGGGACGGCCCCCTCCAGGGGGTGCGGCCGGTGCGCACGGCCCCCTACCCCGGCTTCCCTACCGACGCCCAGGCGCCGCTCATGGCCGCCCTGACCCGGGGGAAGGGCTGCACCGTCTTTGTGGAGAACATTTTCGAGAGCCGCTACCGCCACGTGGATGAGCTCTCCCGCATGGGGGCGGACATCCGGGTGGAGGGCCGTGTGGCGGTGGTGTACGGCGTGCCGCGGCTCCACGGGGCCCAGGTGCGGGCCACGGATCTCCGGGGCGGAGCGGCGCTGGCGGTGGCCGCCCTGGGAGCGGAGGGACGCAGCGAGCTTACCGGTGTGCACCACATCGACCGGGGCTACCAGTCCCTGGAGGGAGATCTCCGCCGCCTGGGCGCAGAGATCCGGCGGATTTAAGGGTTTTCTTAGGATACGTTCACAAATCCGCAACCTTTCTGTGGGATACTGACAGAAACCAGAACAGACAGGAGAGCAGTTGGAATGGCGGCGAGAAGGAACAGACGGGGACGGCGGCGGAATCGGGGGCGCTTCAGCGCGCTCTATAAGCTGCTGTCCGTTCTGATCATCTTCGCCGCCATTTTGATGGGCTGTGTGGTATTCTTCCGGGTGAGCACCGTGGAGATCACGGGGGACTCCCCCTATACGGAGGAGGAGATCCGCCGGGTATCCGGCGTGGAGCAGGGGGACAACCTGTTTACCCTCAACAAATACCAGATCAGCAGCCGTATTTACACCCAGCTCCCCTATATCGGTACCGTGAATTTTGAGCGGAAATACCCCGATACCTTTGTCATCCACGTGACGGCCAGCGTTCCGGTGGCGTGGATTGAGAGCGGCGGCAGCCGCTGGCTGATGGACACCGACTGCAAGCTGCTGGAGAGCGGCGGAGCGTCCTTAACAGAGGGTAAAGCCCAGGTGCGGGGGCTGGAGGCAGTCAATCCCTCGGTGGGCAGCGTGCTGACCGTGCCGCCGGAGCAGCAGGACAAGCTGGACCAGCTCAAGGGCTTCCTGGCGGCCATACAGGCCCGGCAGATGACGGGCAGCCTCACCAGCTTCCTGGATCTCACCTCCAACAATGAAATCCGCTTCGGCTATGGGGCGAACCTGACCGTTCTGTTCCCAATGAACGGAGATTTTACGCAGAAGACCTATTATCTACAGCAGACCCTCTGGACCATGGATGAGAAGGGAATCCCGCGAACCGGCACGTTGGACTTGACCTACGACAACCAGGAGGGACATCTGCTGCCGAAGCGGTGGCTGCCGGAGGCATCCACTGCGCCGGAGCTCAGCCCGCCGCCCGCGGCGGAGGCCGGAACACAAGGAGAGAACGATGCCAATGAGAAGACAGATGCAGAATAAGGGGGAGCTCGCCGTCATGGTGGTATGCGTGGTGGTGGGCTTCCTGTTGGCGGCCCAACTGCGCAGCGTCAAGCTGGCGGGGGCGGCCGACGCCACCAACGCCAGCCGCCTGGAAACCCTTCAGAACCTCTACAACGAGGTGGTGGATCAGAAGGACGGCCTGGCTGACCAGGTGAAGCAGCTCCAGGGTGAGCTGGAGCTCTACCGGGAGCAGGCCGCCTCCGGCGAGGCGGGCAGCCAGGCCCTCAAGGCCGAGCTGGAGCAACTGGAGATCACCGCCGGACTCACCGATGTGGAGGGCCCCGGCGTCACCATCATCCTGGAGGACTCCAGTCAGGCTAACGTTACCGGAAACGAGGCCGACTACCTCATCCACGACAACGACCTGCTCTCCGTCATCAATGAGCTGCGTTCCGCCGGGGCGGAGGCCATCTCCCTCAACGGAGAGCGTATTCTGGCCACCAGCGAGGTGCGCTGCACTGGCGCGGTGGTAACGGTGAACGGGCGGCGGTACGCCGCGCCCTACGTGGTCTTTGCCATCGGCGATCCGGACACCCTCTACAGTGCGCTGACCATGCGCAACGGCGTGGTGGACGTGCTCAGCCAGTGGGGCATCACCGTGAAGGTCACTGCCAGCGACCAGCTGCTCATTCCGAAATACAACGGCACCGTGGAGTACCAGTACGCCAAGCCCATCCCGGCGGATGAGGGCGGAGAGGAGGCGGTGGGCTGATGCTGGAACTGATCGGACTGGTGGCCGGCCTGCTCATCGGCGCCTTTTTCCCCTGGACCATCCCAGCCCAGTGGTCCCTCTATGTGGCCGCAGGGCTGCTGGCCGCCCTGGACTCCGCTTTGGGCGGCTTCCGGGCCCGGGTTAAGGGGGAGTTCAAACTGGG
>OOBO01001869.1_pt1 | contig 12954 bp, 10 predicted proteins | sample 1671031 | NCBI WGS metagenome assembly OOBO01 (sample SAMN06348115, study PRJEB24527) | human gut metagenome | biome: human gut; feature: ankylosing spondylitis patient; material: feces | host: Homo sapiens | place: China | collected 2015-10 | reverse complement strand
ATCAAACATAGCCGCCCTCCGCCCGGATGTAGTGGCCGCTCTTGCCGCCGGTCTTTTCCACCAGATGGATGCCGCTCAGCTCCATGCCCTTGTCCACAGCTTTGCACATGTCGTAGATGGTCAAGAGCGCGACGCTGACGGAGTGGAGCGCCTCCATCTCGACGCCCGTCTGCCCTGTGACCTTGACGGTCGCGCGCGCTTCAACGGCGGATTCCTCAGGCAGCATCGTGAAGTCGACGCTGCACTTGGCGATCGGCAGGGGGTGGCAGAGCGGGATGACTGCGCTCGTGTTCTTGGCCGCCATGATGCCGGCGATGCGGGCCGTGCCGAGCACATCGCCCTTCTTGGCCGTGCCCTGCTCGATGGCCTCATAGACCGCGCGGTTCACGCGGATGCGCCCCGAGGCGATGGCCGTGCGGCTCGTCTCTTTCTTCTCACTGACGTCGACCATGATGGCTTGGCCGCTCTTGTCGAAATGTGTGAGTCCGTTCTCGTATGCCATAGGATCAAATCACCTTTCTTTTCGTTTTGCTTCTTTCTTGCATTTTACCACAAAAACAGGGATGAAAATGTGAAAAATAGGCTGTCCATGGATGGACAGCCTGCTTTCTATCTGGGGGTAAAGTGCATCAGCACTTGATGCCGGAGCCTTTTCTCGCGTAGAAGAACCACGTGATGATGATCGTCAGCACCGTGAAGGCGATGAGGATGTAGAAGGCCGGGGCGACGTTCTGGAAGTTGGCGTAAGACCAGCCGAAGATCTTCGGGATCAGGAACGCGCCGTAGGCGGCAATCGCTGCCGTGAAGCCCGTGACGAGCGAAGCGTGGAACGGGTTGTCGAAGATGTAGGGGATCATGCGGAACGAAGCGCCGTTGATGAAGCCCGTCGTCAGGAAGAGCAGCAGGAACGAGCCGAAGAACAGGGCGAAGGCATGCGTCTGGATGCCGAAGAGCACGACGATGCTTGCGGCGAGCATGATGAAGAGCGAGACGAGCGTGACCTTCGAGCCGCTGTCGAGGCGGTCAGCGAGCCAGCCGCCGACCGGGCGGATGCCGGCGCCGATGAACGGTCCGAGGAACGCGGCCATCGAGAAGGAGACCTCTGGGAATTCCTTCGAGACGAGCAGGCCGAGTGCAGCGGAGAAGCCGATGAAAGAGCCGAAGCCGCAGGTGTAGATCCAGCACATGAGCCAGGTGTGCTTGTTGCCGAAAATAGAGAGCATGCTCTTTGGGCTCTGCTTCGGCAGCGGCAGGTTATCCATGAACATCCAGATGAGCACGAGCGTCAGGGCCGTCGGTACGGTCCAGAAGTAGCAGACGTTCTGGACGTACATCATGCCATTCGGCGTCTCGACGCCCGGGCCGAAGAACGAGGAGAGGTTCCAGCCGAGGAGCAGCGGTGCCGTCAGGTAGATCAGCGAGACGCCGAGGTTGCCGACGCCGGCGTTGATGCCGAGCGCGAGGCCTTTGTGCGCCTTCGGGAAGAAGAAGCCGATGTTGGCCATCGAAGCGGAGAAGTTGGCGCCGGCGATGCCGATGAAGGAGACGAGCAGCACGAACGTGTCGTACGACGTCGTCGGGTCCTGCAGCGCGCGGCCGAGGCCGAAGAGCGGCAGGAGCAGCAGGGCCGTCGTGATGAAGGCCGAGTTGCGGCCGCCAATCAGGCCCGGCAGGTACGTGTAGAAGAGGCGGCCCGTCGCGCCGACGAGGCCCGGCAGCGCTGCAAGCGTGAAGAGCTGTTCATCGGTGAAGTGGAAGCCCACCATGTTGAGCTTCGCCGCAATCGTTGCCCAGAGCGTCCAGACGACGAAGGACAGCACGAGTGCCCATGTCGAGGTGTAGAGGTTCTGCTTCGCGATCTTCTCGCCGAACTTTTTCCAGAAGACGGGATCCTCCGGCGTCCAGTTCGCCAGGATCTCTTTGCGCGTGGGGTTCGGCCCCAGCTTTTTTGTCACAGTTGATTCTGCCATACGTTAGACTCTCCTTTGAATTGATATGAATCCTTGTTAAGCAATAAGGAACGATAAACTCTTTGTCACATTATAGAGGAGATACGTCAAATAATCTGTAAAAAAAATCACGCTCTATGTAACAAATATCACGGCGAATCGAAAAACTTTCCCGTATGCTGAACAGGAATACATAAGTGTGACCGCGAATCTAATTAAAATAAAGAATATCCGGGAATAGAAAAGGGGATTGGGATCATGGAAGAACGGAAACTGAAGCAGCAGGACCAGATGGAGTCACTCGTGCGCCATTTTTATGAGATACCGGGCAAGGTCGTCATGCTCCATGACGGCGAATATCTCTTCCACGAGGGAGATACGGCACGCTATTTCTACATCGTGCGCTCGGGGCAGATCTTCATCACGAAGTACGCGATGTCGGGGCGCGTGCTCTCGCTGCGACTCGCTTCGCGCGGCAGCCTCATCGGCGAGCTGCCGCTCTACGAGAAGGATCCGGTCTACATCTTCAATGCGGTGGCGCAGAGCGCTGCGGAGGTCTACGCGATCGAGTTCCCCGTCCTGCAGAGCTACCTCGAGAAGAAGCCGGCACTCGCCATCAACCTGCTCAAGATCATGGGCGCGCACATGCGCAAGCAGCACTCGAAGTTCCGTGACCTGCTGCTCTACGGCAAGAAGGGCGCGCTTTACTCGACGCTCATCCGCCTGGCCAACAGCTACGGCAAGGAGACAGACGGCGGTATCCTGATTTCCGTGCCGCTGACAAACCAGGAATTAGCTAACTACTCAGCGACGGCGCGCGAGAGCCTCAACCGCATGCTCAGCGAGCTGCGCAAGAATGGCATCATCGAGTATCGCGGGCACCTGATCTTCATCAAGGATATCGATTACCTCAAGGATGCCATACAGTGTGAGAACTGTGGCCGCGAGATCTGCAATATCGAATGACGTGGATACGATAGGAACCAAGACTGCTGAGGCGGGAGGAATCGCCTCAGCAGAATTTTTTTGTCCAGATTGAGCTTGCCGTGATGTTTGTCACATGAGTGAGAGAATAAATCGGATAGAATGATATACAATAGGAGGGTGATGACGTGAGCAATATCTTTACGAAATGGAAGCATCTCATCCCCGTCGAGAAATCGGCGACGGGACATCAGCAGCTCTTTGAAGGCGGCCGCGAGTGGGAAGACACCTATCGTGACCGCTGGTCTTTTGATAAGTGCGTGCATTCGACGCATGGCGTCAACTGCACGGGTTCGTGCTGCTGGAATATCTATGTCAAGAACGGGCTCGTAGCCTGGGAGAACCAGGAACACAACTATCCGGAGACGAGCCCGGACATGCCAGACTTCGAGCCGCGCGGCTGCCCGCGTGGAGCGACGTTCTCGTGGTATCTCTACAGCCCGCACCGCGTTAAGTATCCGTATCTGCGCGGTGAGCTCGCCGCGCTCTGGCGCGAGGCGCGCAAGGAGCACAAGACGGCCCTTGAGGCATGGCAGAGCATTGCCAATGACCCTGCTAAGACGAAGCGCTACAAGGAGGCGCGCGGCAAGGGCGGCTTCGTGCGCTCGAACTGGGACGAGGTATCGGAGCTCGTCGCTTCGTCTCTGTTGCACACGGCGACGAAGTACGGCCCGGACCGCAACTTCGCCTTTGCCGTCATCCCGGCAAAGTCCATGCTGTCGTACGCTGCCGGCGCGCGCTTCATGCAGCTCATGGGTGGTGCGGCGCTCTCGTTCTACGACTGGTATGCTGACCTGCCGCCTGCGAGCCCGCAGGTCTGGGGCGACCAGACGGACGTGCCGGAGTCCTCGGACTGGTTCAACGCAGGCTACATCATGACCTGGGGCTCGAACATCCCGCTGACGCGCACGCCGGATTCCCACTTCCTCATTGAGGCGCGTTACAAGGGCACGAAGGTCGTCTCGATCGCACCGGACTACGCCGAGTCGACGGCTGTGGCCGACACGTGGATCTCGCTCAAGGTCGGCAGCGACGCCGCCTTTGCCATGGCGATGGGCCATGTCATCCTCAATGAGTACTACTGGGGCGAGCCGGCGGAGTTCTTCACGGATTACACGCGCCATTACACGGACTTCCCGTTCCTCGTCCAGCTCGACAAGCGCGCCGATGGCAGCTACGAGTCGGGCCGCTTCCTCAATGGCAAGGACATGGGCCGCGAGGACAAGCACGCGGAGTTCAAGTATTACGTCATCGATGAGCTCACGGGCAAGCTCGTCGTGCCGAATGGCACGATGGGCGACCGCTGGGACAACGAGAAGAAGTGGAACCTGCACGAAGAGGACCGCGACACGGGCAGAAAGATCCTGCCGCAGCTCTCGGTACTCGGCCAGTTCGACGAGGTCGTCGAGGTCGAGTTCCCGTATTTCGGCAACGAGCGCAGTGAGCGCGTCATGCGCCGCATGGTCCCGGCCAAACGCGTCAAGACGAAGGATGGCGAAGTCCTCGTCGCGACGGTCTACGACCTGACGCTTGCCAACTACGCGGTCGACCGCGGCCTCGGCGGCGAGTGCGCTTCCTCGTACGACGAGGATGTGCCGTACACGCCGAAATGGCAGGAGAAGTACACGGGCGTGCCGGCTGAGACCTGTATCCACACGGCCCGCGAATTCGCCGACAATGCCATCAAGACGAAGGGCAAGACGATGGTCATCATGGGCGGTGGCATCAACCACTGGTACCACGCCGACGTCGTCTACCGCACAATCCTCAACCTCCTGCTCTTCACGGGCTCGGAGGGCCGCAACGGCGGCGGTTGGGCGCACTACGTCGGCCAGGAGAAGCTGCGTCCGGCAGAGGGCTGGGCACGCATCATGACGGCCACGGACTGGCAGGCACCGCCGCGCCTGCAGAACTCGACGTCCTTCTACTACTTCGCGACAGATCAGTGGCGCAGCGACGAGATCGACATGCAGGACCTCGTCTCGCCGATGGCGAACCCGCGCTACCGCCATGCGGCCGACTACAATGTCATGGCCGCGCGCCTCGGCTGGCTGCCGTCCTACCCGACGTTCAACAAGGGCGGACAGCAGCTCACGGATGAGGCCAAGGCGAAGGGCGAAGACCTCAAGAAGTACGTCGTGAACTCGCTCAAGGACAAGAGCCTGCAGTTTGCCGTAGAGGACCCGGATGCACCGGAGAACTTCCCGCGCAACCTCTTCGTCTGGACGGCGAACCTGCTCGGTTCCTCGGCGAAAGGCAACGATTTCTTCAACAAATACTTGCTCGGCACGGAACACACGGTCTTTGCCGAGGAAGAGGGCCCGACGCGCCCGACGGAGATCAAGTGGCGTGACCAGGAAGAGCTCCACAAGCCGGGCGGCGCCGCTGAAGGCAAGCTCGACCTGCTCATCGACATCGACTTCCGCATGGCGGGCACGGCGCTCTACTCCGACGTCGTGCTGCCGACGGCTACGTGGTACGAGAAGGATGACATCTCCTCGACGGACATGCATCCGTTCGTCCACCCGTTCCAGGCCGCAGTCGACCCGCTCTGGGAGGCCAAGAGCGACTGGGATGTCTTCCGCACGCTCGCGGCAGCCGTCTCGAAGGTCGCGAAAGAAGCCGACCTCAAGCCGTATGAAGATCTTGTCCCCGTGCCAATCGGCCACGACAGCGAAGGCGAGACGGCACAGCCAGAAGGCCGCATCTGCGACTGGAGCAAGGGCGAGTGCGAGCCCATCCCGGGCAAGACGATGCCGGGCCTCGTGCCGGTCAAGCGCGACTACACGAAGACGTACGAGAAGTGGATTGCGCTCGGACCGAATGTCTCGAAGAAGATGGGCTCGCTTGCGATGACCTGGGATTCCTCGGACGAGTACGAGGAGATCCGCCAGCGCAACGGCGTCATCGAGGACAAGGACTTTGTCTCGTACGGCATGCCGTCCATCTACGATGCGCGCCAGGCTGTCGAGGCTGTCATGGGTCTCTCGACGACGACGAACGGCAAAGTGGCCGTCAAGGCCTTCAAGAGCCTCAACGAGAAGACGGGCCTCAAGAACCTCGAGCACCTGGCCAAGGACCGCGAGAGCGAGCGCTTCACGTTCGACGAGATCGCGGCACAGCCGAAGGAGACCATCACGTCGCCGACGTTCACGGGCAGCAACCAGGGCCACCGCTACACGCCGTTCACGACGAACATCGAGGAACTCGTGCCGTTCCGCACGGTGACGGGACGTCAGTCCTTCTACCTCGACCATGAGATGATCCGCGAGTACGGCGAGGCCATGGCGACCTTCAAGCCGATCCTCGACTACCGCCCGATCAAGAATCTCTTGGGCGGCGCGAAGGAGATCACGCTCAAGTACCTGACGCCGCACAACAAGTGGTCCATCCATTCGATGTACTTCGACAGCCAGCAGATGCTGACGCTGTTCCGCGGCGGTCAGACGGTCTGGATGAGCGAGAAGGACGCCCGCGAGATTGGCGTGCGCGACAACGATTGGATCGAGCTCTACAACCACAACGGCGTCGTGACGTCCCGCGTGGCCGTCTCGCCGCGCATTCCGCAGGGCACGGTCTTCATGCACCATGCCCAGGACCGCCACATCAACGTGCCGGCCTCGAAGATCACGGGCACGCGCAGCGGCACGCACAACACGCCGACGCGCATCCACATGAAGCCGACGCATATGATCGGCGGCTATGGCCAGCTCAGCTATGGCTTCAACTACTATGGACCGACGGGCAACCAGCGCGATATGTATGTTGTCGCGCGCAAGATGCAGGGGGAGGTTGACTGGCTTGAAGATTAAAGCACAGATTTCCATGGTCATGAATCTTGACAAGTGCATTGGCTGCCACACGTGCTCCATCACTTGCAAGAATGTCTGGACCAACCGCGAAGGCGCGGAATACATGTATTTCAACAATGTCGAGACGAAGCCGGGCATCGGCTATCCGAAGAACTGGGAAGACCAGGAGAAGTGGAAGGGCGGCTGGAAGCTCGGCAAGGATGGCAAGCTCTCGCTGCGCACGGGCTCCAAGCCGGAGCGCCTGCTGAAGCTCTTCTACCATCCGGACCAGCCGGAGATGGACGACTACTACGAGCCGTGGACGTACGACTACGAGACGCTCATCCACTCCAAGCGCCGCAACCATCAGCCGATTGCCCGCCCGCGCTCGCTCGTCACGGGTGAACGCATGGAGATCAAGTGGGGCCCGAACTGGGAGGATGACCTCGCCAACGGCGAGTCGGCCCGCCAGGACATCAACCTCAAGAAGATGGCAGCGGACATCACGCTCGAATTCCATGACCTGTTCATGAAGTACCTGCCGCGCATCTGCAACCACTGCCTGAATCCGGCCTGCGTCGCAGCCTGCCCGTCGGGTGCCATCTACAAGCGTGAGGAGGACGGCGTCGTACTCGTCTCGCAGGATGGTTGCCGTGGCTGGCGCCACTGCGTGCCGGCCTGCCCCTACAAGAAAGTCTTCTTCAACTGGAAGACGAATAAGGCCGAGAAGTGCATCTTCTGCTTCCCGCGCCTCGAGAACGGCCTGCCGACGATCTGCGCCGACACGTGCGTCGGCCGCCTGCGCTACATGGGCGTGCTGCTCTACGACATGGACAAGGTCGTACCGGCTGCCTCGACGCGCGACAAGGGCGAGATCTACCATCAGGTGCTCGACGTCATCGCCGACCCCAATGATCCCGAGGTCATCGAGGCCGCGCGCAAGGAGGGCATCTCCGAGAACTGGATCAAGGCGGCTCAGGACTCCCCGGTCTACAAGATCGTCAAGGACTGGCAGCTCGCGCTGCCGCTCCATCCGGAGTTCCGCACGCTGCCGATGGTCTGGTACGTGCCGCCTCTCTCGCCAATCACGCGCCGCGCAGAGGCCAACTGCTATCTGCCGGATGTCGACGAGATGCGCATCCCCATCGCGTACCTCGCGGAGATCCTCGCAGCCGGCAACACGGCCGTCATGACGCGCACGCTGCAGCGCCTCCTGGACATGCGCGCCGTCATGCGCGCCAAGACGACGGGCGACGATGTGCCTTCGCACCTCGAGTTTGCGCCGGAGGTCTACGAGAAGATGTTCCGTCTGCTCGGCATCGCCAAGTACAAGGACCGCTTCAACATCCCGGCCGGCATCCAGGGCAAGACCAATGCCGAGATGCACACGGCACAGGGCGGCGGCCTCTTCACCTGCCCGGGCGGGGGGTGCTGATATGGCTGATGTAGCTGAAATGAAGGACTATCAGAAGGTCCTGCTGCTGACGTCACATCTCTTCGAGTATCCCGACGCTGCCTGGTGGAAGGACCTGCCGGATTGCCGTCAGGCTGTGCGGGAGATCGAGGCCAAGCAGCCCGACGCCGTCTTCGGCGATTTCCTCGACTTCGTTGAAGAGACGGGGGCGAAGGAGTACGAGGATCTCTACGTGCGGTCCTTCGACTTCTCGCAGAACACGAATCTCTATCTGACGACGCAGGAGCGCACGGACTTCGGCAAGCAGTCGGAGGAGATGCACCACTACAAGGAGCTCTTCCTCGCGAATGGCCTCGATGTGCCGAACCAGCTGCCGGATTACCTGCCAGCCCTCTTGGAGCTCGCAGCATCGCTGCCGCCTGAGCGGGCGGGCAAGGTGCTCGGCGCCATCCGGCCGCGCATCGAGCTCTTGCGCAAGCGCTTCATCGATGCAAAGCTGCCGCATGCGTTCTTGCTCGACATCGTCTTGACAGAAACGGCAGGATTGGAGGTTAAGCCATGAATACATTTTTCTACGGCGTCCTGCCGTACATTGCCCTGACCATCTTCATCGGCGGTACGATCATCCGCTACACCTTCTTCGAGAGGGGCTGGACGACGAAGTCCAGCGAGTTCCTCGCGAAGAAGAGCCTCAAGTGGGCCAACCCGATTTTCCATCTCGGCCTCTTGATGGCCTTCGGCGGCCACGTCATCGGCATCCTCGTGCCGAAGTTCGTCACGGAGGCGGCGGGAACGGATGAAGCGACGTATCACATGATCTCGCTCGCGGGCGGCCTGCCGGCTGCTGTCCTGTTCCTCGGCGGCTTCCTCTGGCTCATGAAGCGCCGCTTCTTCGGCAGCGCGCGCATGAAGGCCAATACGAGCTCGATGGACAAGCTGCTCTATCTCGTGCTGCTCCTGACCATCCTCTCGGGCACGGCTGGCACGCTCTCGAACATCACGGCCGGCTTTGACTACCGCGAGAGCATCTCGCCGTGGTTCCGCTCCGTGCTCATGCTCTCACCAGACGTCAGCCTCATGAAGGATGTCCCGGCCATCTTCCAGTTCCACATGTTCATGTGGATGATGACGGCCATCTTCTTCCCGTTCACGCGACTCGTGCACTGCCTGAGCCTGCCGTTCGAGTACCTCATGCGCAGCGATATCGTATACCGCCGCAAGTAATCCATTGACAAGACACTGTAAAAGCGAAGTCCGCCCGGGCTTCGCTTTTTGCTTTTTTTTGTAAACCTGTGCAGCGGCCTTGGATAATGGTATAATGGAACCATCTTTTTGTTGGGAGATGAAACATATGGAAAATACAGAGATGAAGCGGGGCCTCAAGAACCGCCACCTGCAGATGATCGCGCTTGGCGGCGCGATCGGCACGGGGCTGTTCTACGGCTCGGCTTCGACAATCGCGCTCGCAGGACCGGCGGTGATGCTCTCGTACCTGATTGGCGGCATCGTGATCTTCCTGATCATGCGCATGCTCGGCGAGATGGCCGTCGATGAGCCGGTGTCGGGTTCGTTCAGCCACTACGCGACGAAGTACTGGGGGCGCTTCCCGGGATTCCTCTCGGGCTGGAATTATTGGTTCAATTACGTGCTTGTCTCGATGGCGGAGCTCACGGCCGTCGGCATCTACATGAACTTCTGGTTCCCGGACCTGCCGCAGTGGATCTCGTCGCTCGTCTGCCTCGTGGCCATCACGGCGCTCAACCTTGTCAACGTCAAGGCGTACGGCGAGGCGGAGTTCTGGATGGCGCTCATTAAGATTGCGGCCATCGTCAGCATGATCCTCTTGGGCCTCGGCCTGATCTTCACGAACGGCCAGCCGTTCCCCGAGAACTTCAGCAATATCTGGGAGAACGGCGGCTTCCTGCCAAATGGCCTCTGGGGCCTCGCACTCTCAATCGCCGTTGTCATGTTCTCGTTCGGCGGCATCGAGCTCATCGGCATCACGGCCGGCGAGGCGGAGGACCCGGACCGCACGATCCCGCGGGCCATCAACCAGGTCATCTGGCGCATCCTGATCTTCTACGTCGGCACGATGGTCGTGCTCATGGCACTTTGGCCGTGGAACAAGGTCGGTATGGAGGCGAGCCCGTTCGTCCAGATCTTCAACAACGTCGGCATTCCGGCCGCCGCGCACATTCTGAATTTCGTCGTGCTGACCGCGGCCATCTCGGTCTACAACTCGGCCATCTACAGCAACAGCCGCATGCTCTACGGTCTGGCCGGCACGGGTGAGGCACCGGCGTTCTTCCGCAAGCTCTCGCCGCACGGCGTGCCCGTGCGCGGCATCCTCGTCTCGTCGGGCATCACGCTGATCGTCGTCGCACTCAACTACTTTCTGCAGGGCCATGTCTTCATGTACCTCATGATGATTGCGACGTGCGCCGCCGTCATCAGCTGGGTCGTCATCTGCGTCACCCATCTGAAGTTCCGCGCTTACTGCCGCATGCACAACAAAGAGACGAAGTTCAAGTCCATCCTCTATCCATGGACCAACTATCTCTCGCTGCTATTCCTCGCGGGCGTCATCTTCTTCATGGCGCAGATCCCCGACATGCAGCTTGCCGTGCTGTTCCTGCCCATCTGGCTGCTCGTGCTCTGGCTCGGCTACTGCCAGTACCGCAAGCATCGGAGATGATTTCAGGATTTTAGATAAGAAATGCCGCCTGTCAGGCTTCATCTGCCTGACGGGCGGCTTTTTTGCCCATTTTACCCGTGATGAGAACGAGAACATGACCGTCATGAATGGGCACGTTGTTGTTTCCTCTGCGCGGCTCGCCAGGTGCGGCGGAAGGTGCCGGGCGGCATGCCGATGACTTGGCGGAAGACGCGGCTGAAGTAGTTGGGGTCATCGAAGCCGACGCGCGAGGCGACTTCGGTCAGGGAAAGGTCGGTGTCGATGAGCAAGGTCTGTGCCTTGCCGATGCGCCAGCGGCGCAGGTACTGGAGCGGCGCGTAGTTGGTCGTGTGCTTGAAGGCGTGGGCGATGTAGTCGCGGCTCGCGTGGAACTCCCGGGCGATGTCGCGGATGGAGAGCGCTTCGGCGTAATGCTGTTCGATGTACGAGCGGACGCGCTCCATCAGCATGTTCTCCTGTCCAGCGGCGCGGACAGCCCGCTCGGAGATCTGCTGCCAGACCAGATGGACGATGGTCTGGGCAGCGGCATTGGCCGCGGGGTAGCCGTGCGGCTTGGCGAGGCTCTGCTCGATGATGTGGTAGAGCGTGCGGAGCTCCTTGGCAATGGACTGGCAGGGAATGCACGGATGGAGGCCGGGCGGCAGCAGTGCATTGGGGCGCGCGCCAGGCCGCTTGAGCCCGGTGACGGCGATGCAGCAGGCATCCGTCAGGGAGTCGAGCATGAGGCTTTCATCGTGCATGACCTTGCTGTCGTAGATGATGATGTCGCCGGGCTGTGTATGGCAGATCTCGTTGCCGACGATGTGCGTGCCGTTGCCGGAAATCATGAAGTTGAGCTCGATGCAGTTCTCGTGCTGGTGCATCGTGCGGATGCTGCGGTTCCAGTGATAGAAGCCGATGAGCCGGGGCTCCTGCTCGAAGGGAGAGGCTTCCTGCTGGTCGATGTCGATGGAGACGGGCATGGCGGTAGATCCTTTCTGATAAAAAAGCTCCCTTGCGTATGGGGAAGTGGCAAGGGAGCGGAGGGGGCGGTTTTACTGCAGGCCATTGTGCCGTAGGAGTGGCGTGTTGACGTGCTGGTTGAAGAAGTTGATCAAGGGGCCCATACCCAGCGCCATGACGACAGTGCCGATGCCCACGAGACTGCCGAGCAGGAAGCCGATGATGACGGAGGTGCTGTCGAGCAGGATGCGCGCGTAGCGGAAGGGCAGGCGCCCATGCGTCATGTCGTTGATGATGCAGCTGGCGGCGTCGTACGGCCCCATGCCGAAGTCCAGGCACATGTAGAGCGAGACGCCGAAACAGGAGACAGCCATGCCGCCCAGCAACAGCAGGATGCGGGGGATGAGGTCATCGGCCGGCACTGCGAGGAACGGCGCAAAGAGGCTGTAACTCAGGTCGGAGACTGGCCCCAAGAGCACGAGGTAGATGAAGGTGCCGATGCGCAGGTAGTGGCGGCCGCAGGTCAGCATCGGGATGAACAACAGGATGTTGAAGATGGAGACGCAGCTGCCGAAGCTCAGCCCCGTCAGCAGGCTGTAGCCGAGGTTCATGCATGAGAATGGGTCGTTGCCGAACAGGCTCAGGCGCAGCAGGCTCGTCGAGCAGGCCATGCAGCTGATGGCCGCCGCGAAGAAGAGCGAGCGCTTCCAGAGCGTGCGCATGTACTCTGGGTGGATATCTGCCGGCCCCATAATGAGCTTCTGGCAGAGCGCGAATGGGGAATTCATAGGGAAACCTCCTTGCTTAAAGGGAGAAGAACTGTTCTCGATACTGACTCTATGATACCCGTTTTTCTGGAGGAATTCCTTCACAATCCCGCCAAATGTGAAATCCGCAAAGCCTTGTCTTATCTGGTTTTATGGATGGATTCGCGCTGATGACTGGACATTCCTGCTGTCGACAGTCTGCGGCAAATAAAAAACGGACAGGGAAAATCCTGTCCGTTTGTATTCAGGGGGGGAGAACAGCCTGCTTAGGTCAGGCTCATTTTGCGCGCAGCTGCGTGTAGAGGTTGACGATCTCCACGGCCATGTCTTTCATAGCCATGCCCGTCATGACGTAGTCCTGTGCATGGGAGATCAGCACGTTGAACGGACCCTGCAGCTCGCCGCTGGCCTC
>OOBO01001850.1_pt1 | contig 13157 bp, 10 predicted proteins | sample 1671031 | NCBI WGS metagenome assembly OOBO01 (sample SAMN06348115, study PRJEB24527) | human gut metagenome | biome: human gut; feature: ankylosing spondylitis patient; material: feces | host: Homo sapiens | place: China | collected 2015-10 | reverse complement strand
GAACCGTCGTAACGCGCCGTCACGTCGATCAGGTATTTCTCCTTGTAGTCGTAGGTGATTCGCCCGAAGTAGGAGAAGAGCAGTTCGAGCGACGATCCGCCCGAAATATCCTCCATCGTGGCGCCGACCGACAGGGCGGTGAGCTGGTTGTTGAAGTAGTCGCGTTTCTTGGCCTGGAAGTTCTTGCCGTCGTAACGCTTGTACTCCGTGCCGACCATCACGTTGAAGTTGTGGTTGCCGCCGAAGCTCTTGCCCCACGAAAGGGTGTTGTAGAAGGTGTAGTTGATCGCGTTGTTGTCCCAGTCCTTGGCCGAAACGTAGGCGCTGAAGTTCTTCCGCTCAAGAGTTTTGGGATTGTAGGTGTACATCGCGTGCTTGAAGTCCTTCGAATAGTGGTCGACCTTCACGTAGCCCAGGTTGGCGTTGTACTTGATGCCCCACGGCAGGTCGTAGCCGATGTTGATGCGCCCCAGAATGCGGTGAAGCTGACGTTTGGTGTTGCCCTCGTGCAGCTCCATGAGCGGATTCTCGGGGTTGTTGCGCCCGGGGGTCGAGAGCCACGTCGAGAGCCACTTGCCGTCGGGCAGCTGCGTGCCGAAGATCGGCAGGGCGCGGTTGATGACGTTGACCGTCGTCGATACGCCGTAGATCGGGTCGGTGTTGTAGCGCAGGTTGCCCAGCAGGCTGATGCCCACCTTCAGGCGCTTGGTCACCTGCGCGTTGATCTTCATGTCCCACGAGAAGCGTTCCGCGTCGTCGTTGGCGACCATGATGCCGCGCTGGTTCATGTAACCGCCGCCCAGCGAGTAGGAGATCTTGTCCGTGCCGCCCGAAACGCGGGCGTTGTACTGCTGGAGAAAACCGTTCTGGTAGCAGAGGTCGTACCAATCGGAGGCGGGATAGATGTACTTGTCGTGCTTCATGCCCTCCTCGTATTCGAGGATGTCGTCGCGGTTGTAGGTCACCGTCAGCTTGCCTTCGTTCAGTTCGGCCTGGTTGCGCATGTTCATATACTGAATCGGGTCGGTCACCACGTCGGGCACGTAGGTCGCCGACTGAATGCCGAAGTTGGCGCTCAACTTCACCACCGGTGCGCCCTTCTTGGCCTGCTTCGTGGTGATGAGGATGACGCCGTTGGCGGCCTTGGAACCGTAGATCGAGGCCGAAGCGTCCTTCAGCACCGAGATCGTCTCGATGTCGCCGGGATTCAGCTCGTTGAGCGAATACTCCATGCCGTCGACCAGCACCATGGGGCTGGAACTGCTCATCGTGCCGACGCCGCGTATGCGGATCGTCGCGCCGTCGCTGCCGGGCTTCGACGAAGCCTGGTTGATGTAGACGCCGGGCATCGAATAGAGCGCCTGCGAGGCGTGCGTCATGGGCTGGTTCTCGATCTCCGACATCTGGCGCACGGCGACCGAGCCGGTCAGGTTGACCTTCTTCTGCACGCCGTATCCGATCACCACCACGTCGTCGAGGAGCTGGTTATTCTCCTTCAGCACCACGGTCAGATGCGTCCGGTTGCCCACTTCGACCTGCGCCGCGTCGTAACCGATGAACGACACGCTGAGCCGCGCGCCCGCAGTCACGTTCAGGGCGAATTCGCCCTTCGAATTGGTCACCATGCCGTTCGTCGTGCCCTCGACCAGCACGTTCGCCCCCACGATCGGATCGCCGGCCTCGGTCTCGACGCGGCCCTTCAGCTGGTATTCCCGGCCCCGGCCTGCCGGGTCGGATTTGTAAAGCACGATGTGGCGGCCTTCGAGTTTGGCCAGAATTCCCTGGTCGGCGAGCACGCCGTCGAGCAGTTTCAGGACGTTCTGATCGTGCGCCTCGACCGAAACGCGCTTCCGGAGGTCGATCTCGCTCTCCCGATACCAGAACGAGTAGCCGCTCTGCGTCTTGACCGCTTCGATCACCTCGCGCACGGTGGCGTTCTTCAGCGTCAACGAAATCACGGGATTCTGCGCGTAAAGAGCCTGGGCCGCCACCGTGAACCAACACAGGGTCAGCAATCCGCTCAGTCTGCACAGCATCCGCTGGCCGAAAAGGTCCCGGAAGGACCTTCTGCTGGTAGAATTGTTACTCATAAGGATTGAAATTTAGGTTGTAGTGAAAAAAATCGTGAATCTCTATCGGTTTCTGTAAAGCTCGAAATGGTTCTTGCGGCTGCGGCAGAGGATACGGCTGTCGGCCGAGATGATCCGCATGATTTCGTGGATGTTCTCGCCGTCGACGAACTCACCCGTGAAACAGATCCTGCGCAGCCGTTCGTCGGGGATCGTGATGTCGACGTTGAACTGCCTTTCGAGGCTCCGGGCGATCGACGCCAGGGGTTCGGCCCGGAAGTAGAGCCTGTCCTCCTGCCACGAGAGCACCTGCTCGACGTTCACCCTGCGCAGCGACAGCAGTCCGGAGGTCCTCTCGAAGAATCCCTGCTCGCCGGGACGCAGCCGCACGCTCCGCGACTCGGGACCGCCGTCCACCAGCAAGCTGCCCGTCGCCAGCGTGATCTGGTAATTCTCGTCCTCGGAATAGGCGTGCACATTGAAAGTCGTTCCGAGCACCGTCGAGACGACCTGTCCCGTGACGACGACGAAGGGCCTGCGGGCGTCGTGCTCGACCTCGAAATAGGCCTCGCCGTCGACCTCCACGCGGCGTTCGTCGCCGAACAACGCGGGATAGACGATGCGCGTGCCGCCGTTGAGCCGCACCCGCGAACCGTCGGGCAGCACCACGTCGGACTTCACGCCCAGAGGCGTCGAGACGCTCACCGGCTGCGCCGCGGCGACCAGACGGCTTTCGGTCCGGCGTCCGCCCATGAACCAGCTGCCGCAGACGACGCCCGCCATCACGGCCGCAGCCGCGGCGTAGCGGACGATCCGCATCCGGATTCCCCGGCGGCGGATGCGCGAGCGCACGTCGGCCCACACCGCCTCCCGCATTCCGTCGGCCATGGCGTCGACTCCGGGTCCCACCCGGATGCCGTCCAGCAGCTCCGCCAGCCTGCGGCGGTCGCGCTCCGAACCTTCGATCAGTTCCGCCATCTCCGGCTCCCTCTTCGTATGCTGATATTGCATGATTTCTCCTTTTTGGTCGTATACACATATAGAGTGCGAAAGCCGCGGTTCCGTTTAAGGGAACCGCGGCTTTTTTTCGTTTTTTTCATTCCGGCAGGCGTCAGAAACGCGCCGTGAAGAGGAACAGCAGCAGGGAAACCAGCTTCAGGTCGGGATAATGCGTGCGTATGCCGGCCACGATCCTGTCGACGGCGATCTTGATCTGGACCCGCACCGTGCTCTCGGAGAGCGACAGCGCCTCGGCGATCTCGCGCGACGACAGCCCCTCCTGCCGGTTGAGCAGGAACACCGTGCGGCAGCGTTCGGGCAAATCGTTTATGAGACGGCGAACCAGCTCCTCGACTTCGGCCTCTATCAACCGGCTATCGGGAGCGTCTTCGCTGTGGGGGGGGGAATTTCGGTCGATCAGCGAGATGGGAATCTCCTCGAACGAGAGGCAGCGGCGGCGCGTACGGGACTCCTTCAGATACCGGTTCGCCTCGTTGCGCGCGACGACGTAGAGGTAGGCGTCGATGTTTTCGATCCTCCGCAGCGCGACGCGGGACTTCCAGACGGCGACGAAGACGTTGCTCACGACCTCGCCGCAGGCCTCCCTGTTGCGCAGAAAATAGTAGGCGAACCGGAAAACGCTCCGGTAATAGAGATCATAGAAAACCCGGAAAGCGTAATCGTCGTTCTCGCTTACGGAAACAAGCAAATTCTCAAGTTCTTTTTTCTTCTCCACGTCCGGGCATGTTCAGGCTTTCACAAGACAAAATTAGGAAACTTTTTCAGAACCGCAATATACGGTTCCGTTAAAATCCCGCGACGGCCCCGAAGCGGCAGCCGCAAAGAGAGAGAGGGACCGCGCCCTCCGCACGGTCCCTCTCTCCGCCGACCTGCGGCCGGATTATTTCCCTTCATCGCCGCTGCGGATCTCCTTGCGGCGGATCTTGCCGCTGATGGTCTTGGGCAGCGACTCCACGAACTCGATCACGCGCGGGTATTTATAAGGAGCCGTGATGCGCTTCACATGGTCCTGCAACTCCCTGACCAGCGCCTCCCCGGCCTGCCCGCGGTAGGCCTCGGCGAGCACGATCGTCGCCTTGACGACCTGGCCGCGGATCTCGTCGGGAACGCCCGTAATGGCGCACTCCACCACCGCCGGGTGGGTCATCAGGGCGCTCTCCACCTCGAACGGACCGATGCGGTAGCCCGAACTCTTGATCACATCGTCGGCACGCCCCACGAACCAATAGTAGCCGTCCTCGTCGCGCCACGCCACGTCGCCCGTATAATACACCCCGTCGTGCCACGCCTCGCGGGTCAGCTCATCGTTCAGGTAGTAACCCTTGAACAGCCCGAGGGGCTTGCCCCCGTCGGTGCGGATCACGATCTGCCCCTGCTCGCCGTCCTCGGCCGAACGGCCGTCGGGGGTCACCAGGTCGATCCGGTACTGGGGATTGGGCACGCCCATGCTCCCGGGTTTGGACTTCATCCACGGGAACGTGGCCAGTGTCAGCGTCGTCTCGGTCTGCCCGAAGCCCTCCATCAGGCGGATGCCCGTCAGGCGCAGGAAGGTGTCGTACACGGCTCCGTTCAGCGCCTCGCCCGCCGTGGTGCAGTACTCCAGCGACGAGAGGTCGTATTTGGTGAGATCCTCGCGAATCAGGAAGCGATAGACCGTCGGAGGCGCGCACAGCGACGTGATGCGGTACTGCTCGATCTTGCGCAGCATGTCCGCGGGCGTGAACTTCTCGTGGTCGTAGACGAACAGGCAGGCCCCGGCCAGCCACTGCCCGTAGAGTTTGCCCCACGCGGCCTTGGCCCACCCCGTGTCGGCGATCGTCAGGTGCAGGCTGCCTTCGTGGAGGTTGTGCCACAGCAGCCCCGTGGTGATATGTCCCAGCGGATAGGTGAAGTCGTGGGCCACCATCTTCGGCTCGCCGGTCGTTCCCGAGGTGAAATACATCATCATCACGTCGTCGTTGGCGTTCACCCGCTCCGGGCGCACGAAAGGAGCCGCCTTTTCGATGCCGGCGTGGAAATCGAGAAACCCTTCGGGGACCTCGGGACCCACGCTGACGAGCAGTTCGGTGGTGGGGCTTTCGGGCATGGCCGCCGCAATGTGATCGGTGATCACCCGCTCGCCCGCCGCGACGATGGCCTTGATCCCGGCCGTATTGCAGCGGTAGACTACGTCCTTTTTGGTCAGCAGGTGGGTTGCCGGGATCACCACCGCGCCCAGCTTGTGCAGCGCCAGAATCGAGAACCAGAACTCGTAGCGGCGCTTGAGGATCAGCATCACCACATCGCCCTTTCCGATGCCGAGGCTCTGGAAATACGAGGCCGTGCGGTCGCTTTCGCGCTTGATGTCGGCAAAGGTGAACCGGATTTCGGCGCCCTGGTCGTCGGTCCACAGCAGCGCCTCCTTGCCGGGCTGCTCGGCGGCGTATGCATCCACCACGTCGTAGCCGAAATTGAAATTCTCCGGAACCCGTATGTGCAGGTTCTTCCGGTAATCCTCCTGCGAGACGAAGGAGGTCTGGGATAAAAATCGCTCTACCATGCTGCCGTTACATTATTATGGCCAGAAACCGCACCGTTTTGCCGTCGAGGGCTTTCATCCCGTGCGGCAGGCCCGAATCGAAATAGAGGCTGTCGCCCGTGTTCAGCACGATCTCCTTGCCGTTCAGCCCGATCAGCAGGCGGCCCTCCAGCACGTAGTTCATCTCCTGCCCGGGATGGCAGTTCAGGTGCATCGGGGCGTCGTCCGCAGCCGGCTCGACCGTCACGATGAAGGGGTCGATCTTCCGGTCGCGGAATCCCGCCGCCAACGCCTCGTACTTGTAGGCCTTCTGCCGTTCGACCGACACGCCCTTTCCGGCGCGGGTGATGAAATAGGCGTTCATCTTCGGCTCCTCGCCGAACATCAGCACATCGAGGCTGATCCCGTAATGGCGGGATATGGTTTGCAGCACGTTCACCGAAAAATCGGCCGTGCCGCTCTCCATCTCCCTGTACTGTCCGACCGGAAGGTTGCAGCTCGCAGCCACCTCCTCCTGGGTCAGTTCAAGCGCTTCGCGCAGCCCGCGCAAACGGGTCGCAATCGACTGAATAGGGTCACACATTGTCTTTTCGTTTTAAATGAAAGGTCCGCGCTGCGGGTCCCGGACGAACAGGTTACAATCCGGAAGGCCGCCCGTACGGCCCCTGCGCACCGCACGGGCCGTTTTCACTGGATGCAGGCCGTAAATATACTAAAAACTCTTAAAAACCGCAACTTCGCACTCCGTTTCCCTTCCGCGCGCCTGCGGCGCCCATAATCAATCCGGCGGCGGAGCGTTTCGCCAAACGAGAGCGGCGGCCATCCTCCCCGACCGCCGTTTTTCCGCCGGATGCAAAAAAATCCGGGCCGGATTTTGTTTTTTCCCGCAGAAACCCTATATTTGCCTCCAACAACCGGACGAATGACGATTTTCAACCATATCCATCATCACCATCACCACTTTACCGAGGGGTAGGTCGATTATGTATATGTAAGAGGTTATTATAGAATACATGAAGCTCACCCCCTGCGGGTGGGCTTTTTTGCGTGCCGAACCGCAGGTGGGTGTCCGAAAGAAGCAAACAATCAAACACACACCGAATATGTTACGAATAGCCATCCAGGCCAAGGGCCGACTGAACGAACAGAGCATCGACCTGCTTTCCGAAGCAGGCATCCGCGTTGCCGAGAGCAAGCGCAAACTCATCTCCCGCGCGGAAGGCTTTCCGCTGGAAGTCCTCTACCTGCGCGACGACGACATCCCGCAGGCCGTCTCGATGGGGGTCGCCGACCTGGGCATCGTGGGGCTGAACGAGGTCGCCGAGAAGGGTTTCCCCGTCGAGCAGATCATGGACCTCGGGTTCGGAGGCTGCCGCCTCTCGCTGGCCGTACCCAAAACGACCGCCTACGAAGGCCTCGCGTTCTTCCGCGGCCGGCGCGTCGCCACCTCCTACCCCAACATCCTCGCCCGCTACTTCGCCGAGAAGGGGATCGAGGCCGAGATCCACACCATCGAAGGCTCCGTGGAGATCGCCCCGGCGGTAGGCATGGCCGACGGCATCTTCGACATCGTCTCCTCGGGCGGCACGCTCATCTCCAACGGGCTGGTCGAGGTCGAGAAGGTCCTCTTTTCCGAGGCGGTGCTCATCGCCTGCCCGGGGCTTGACAGCGACAAGCGCCGCGAAACGGAGCAGCTGACCTTCCGCCTCAACTCGATCCTCGACAGCCGCGGCATGAAATACGTGCTGATGAACCTCCCCAAGGAGCGGCTCGGCGACGCCATCCGGATACTCCCCGGCATGCGCAGCCCGACGGTGCTGCCGCTGGCGCAGGAGGGGTGGTGCTCGATCCACGCCGTCATCTCCCAGGACCAGTTGTGGGAGCGCATCGAACGGCTCAAGGAGATCGGGGCCGAAGGCATCCTGATCCTGGCACTCGAAAACATGATCCGCTAAAAATCCGGAACCGTCATGGAAATTCTGAAAATCCACAACAATCCCGAACGCGCCGAGTGGGCCGCCCTCACCGAGCGCTTCACCCGGGAAGAGGAGGAGATCACGCGACAGGTGACCGAAATCCTCGCCGACGTAAAATCCGGCGGCGACCGCTCGCTGCGCGAAGTCACCCGCCGCGTCGAGGGGCGCGATCCCCGGACGTTCGAAATTCCGGCCGACGTGCGCGCCGCAGCCGCCGCGCTCATCCCCGCCGCGCTGAAAGAGGCCCTCGCCGCCGCGAAAGCGAACATCGAGACCTTCCACCGCGCCCAGCTGCCGCCCGAGGTCGACATCGAGACGATGCCGGGCGTCCGGTGCGTGCAGCGCGCCGTGCCGATCCGCCGCGTGGGCCTTTACATCCCGGGCGGCAAGGCGCCGCTCTTCTCCACGGTGCTGATGCTGGCCGTCCCGGCCCGCGTCGCCGGCTGCGGGGAGGTCATCCTCTGCACCCCCGCGCGCCCCGACGGCACGATAGCCCCCGAAATCCTCTATGCCGCCGATCTGTGCGGCGTCGACCGCATCTTCTCCGTCGGCGGGGCGCAGGCCGTGGCGGCCATGGCCTACGGCACGGAGAGCATCCCGCGCGTCGACAAGATTTTCGGTCCCGGCAACCGCTATGTCACCAAGGCCAAGCAACTGGTCGGCGCCAACGACGTGGCCGTCGACCTGCCCGCCGGGCCCTCGGAGGTGCTGGTGCTGGCCGACGACGAAGCGTCGCCCGCCTTCGCCGCCGCCGACCTGCTGTCGCAGGCCGAACACGGAGGCGACAGCCAGGCGGTGCTGGTCTGCCCGTCGGTGGAGTTCGCCCGCGACACCCAGCGGGCCGTCGGCGAACAGCTGCTCCAGCTGCGCCGCGGCGAGACCATCCGCGAGGCGCTGCGCCAGAGCCGCATCGTGGTCCTCGACAGCCGCGAAAAGATGATCGGCTTCGCCAACGCCTACGCCCCCGAGCACCTGATCATCTCGATGCGCGACGCCTGGGACGTCGCGGCGCAGATCACCGCCGCCGGGAGCGTCTTCATCGGCCCCTGGTCGCCCGAAAGCGCCGGGGATTACGCCTCGGGAACCAACCACACGCTGCCCACGGGCGGCTGGGCGCGGGCTTACAGCGGCGTGAACACCGACTCGTTCCTGCGCAAGATCACCTATCAGGAACTCTCGCGCAAGGGGCTTGCGACCCTCTCCCCGACCGTCATCGCCATGGCCGAGGCCGAGGGTCTCGGGGCGCACGCCGCCGCCGTGCGCGTCCGCATGAAAGGAGGTGTGCTGTGAAACCGCTCGAAGAACTGGTGCGCCCCAACATCCGGGCGTTGAAACCCTACTCCACGGCCCGCGACGAGTTTTCCGGCGGAGAGATCACGACGTGGCTCGACGCCAACGAAAACCCCTACGACAACGGTGTCAACCGCTACCCCGACCCGCATCAGAAGCTCCTCAAACAGAAGATCGCCGCGCTGAAAGGCGTGCGCGAAGAGCAGGTCTTCATCGGCAACGGCAGCGACGAGGCCATCGACCTCTGCTACCGCATCTTCTGCCGTCCGGGCGTCGACAACGCCGTTTCGATCGCCCCGACCTACGGCATGTACCGCGTCGCCGCCGACATCAACGACGTCGAGATGCGCGAGGTCGCGCTCGGCGCGGACTTCTCGCTTCCGGCCGACGCCCTGCTGGCGGCCGCCGACGAGCGCACCCGTCTGCTGTGGCTCTGCTCCCCGAACAACCCCACGGGCAACGCCTTCCCGGCGGCCGGCATCGAACGGCTGCTCCGCGAATTCGACGGCATGGTCGTCCTCGACGAAGCCTACATCGACTTCGCCGCCGGGCCGGGATTCCTCGCACGCCTCGGCGAATTCGGGAACCTCATCGTCCTGCAAACCCTCTCGAAGGCGTGGGGCATGGCGGGGCTTCGCCTCGGACTGGCATTCGCGTCGGAAGCCGTCGCCGGACTTTTCGCACGCGTGAAATATCCCTACAACATCAACAGCCTCGCGCAGCAGGCCGTCGCCGAACGGCTCACCGAAGACATCGCCCCGCAGGTGGCCGAAATCCGCGCCGAGCGCGACCGGCTCGCGCCGCAGCTCGCGGCCTGCCCCGCCATCGAGCGGGTCTACCCTTCGGATGCCAATTTCATCCTGGTCCGCACCCCCGATCCCGACCGCATGTACGACGCGCTGATCTCGGCCGGGGTCATCGTCCGCAACCGCTCGCGCATCCCGGGCTGCGAAGGATGCCTGCGCATCACCGTCGGAACCCCCGCGGAGAACGCCCGGATGATAGAAACCGTCAAAAACTTCCGATTATGAAAAAAGCCCTCTTCATCGACCGCGACAATCATGTCGCGCAGAGTCTCATAGAGCGTGTTGCGCGAGCGCGCGAGCATGACGCCGTCCGTCGCATAATCATTCACGAGATGGTATATCGCTTCAATATCGGCAAATGTTGCCTTTCTGTACTGCATCATTTCTCTGCTCCTTTACTCGATTCCTGCCCTGCAAGCGGCTCTGCACTCGGGCACACGGGCGCGAGCGGGCAGATATCGCAGGCGGGCTTTCGCGCCTTGCAGATCTTGCGGCCGTGCCAGATGAGCCAGTGGTGCGCATCCGACCACTTCTCCTTCGGGATGTTCTTCATGAGCCCCTGCTCCACGGCCAGCGGCGTGGAGCCCGTCGCGAGCTGCAGCCGGTTGGCGATGCGGAAGACGTGCGTATCGACCGCGATGGCCGGATGGTGGAAGGCCACACTCATGACGACATTGGCCGTCTTGCGCCCGACGCCCGGCAACCGCTGCAAGGCCTCGAAATCGTCCGGCACCTCGCCGCCGAATTCCGTGCAGAGCATCTGGCAGGCTGCGAGGATGTTCTTCGCCTTATTGCGGAAGAGTCCGCAGTCGCGGATCTCATTCTCGAGTGCGGGAAGCCCCATCGCCACGATGTCCTCCGGCGACTTGACCTTGGCAAAGAGGCGCTTTGTCGTGACGTTGACGCGCTTATCGGTGCACTGCGCCGAAAGGATGACAGCAATCAGGAGTTCAAACGGGTTGCGGAAGATGAGCTCCGGCTTCGCCCCGCGGTACGTCTCCTCGAGGATGGCCAGTTGCTCATCTCGTATCTTTTTCGTTACACGCATAAAATCCACTTCCTGTTCTGCAAAAATAGCAAAAGGAAGGGCCCAATCCATGAATTGAGCCCTTTCCTGAGTTTCACGATTTTATTCCATTATAGCAGATTCCAGACGTCTGGCAAGTGACAGGTGCCTGTCATCCACCATTACAGTCCTCACGGCCATGAAAGCCATCAGTTCGTCAGGCTGCGGATTGGTGCAGGGATGCGACCACCGCGCGCGATGAACGCCTCGGAGCTGTACTGGTTGCGCACCGGCACGATTGGGCAGTAGCCGAGCAGGCCGCCGAACTCGACCGTGTCGCCGACTTTCTTGCCCGGGACGGGGATGACGCGGACGGCCGTCGTCTTGTTGTTGATCATGCCGATGGCCGCTTCATCTGCGATGATGCCTGAGATCGTCGCAGCCGACGTGTCGCCCTCGATGGCGATCATGTCGAGGCCGACCGAGCAGACACAGGTCATCGCCTCGAGCTTCTCGATGGAGAGGCTGCCTTCAGCAACCGCGTGGATCATGCCCTCATCCTCGCTGACCGGGATGAACGCGCCCGAGAGGCCGCCGACATGCGAAGAAGCCATGAGGCCGCCCTTCTTGACGGCATCGTTGAGCAGGGCGAGCGCCGCCGTCGTGCCCGGTGCGCCGCAGCTCTCGATGCCCATCTCTTCGATGATGCGCGCGACGCTGTCGCCGACAGCCGGCGTCGGGGCCAGAGAAAGGTCGATGATGCCGGCGGGCACGCCCAGTGCCTTGGAGGCAAGGTTTGCCACCAGCTGACCCACGCGGGTGATCTTGAAGGCGGTGCGCTTTACAAGCTCTGCCACCTCGTCAATGGGGGCGTCCTTGGGCAGACGAGCCAGCGCGGCGCGCACAGCGCCCGGGCCGGAAACGCCCACATGGATCTCGCAGTCCGGCTCGCCGGGGCCGTGGAAGGCACCGGCCATGAAGGGATTATCCTCCGGTGCGTTGCAGAACACCACCAGCTTGGCGGCACCGATGCACTGACGGTCAGCGGTCAGCTCGCTGGCCTTCTTCACGGCCTCGCCCATCAGCTTGATGGCGTCCATGTTCAGACCGGCCTTGGTGGCACCGATGTTCACCGAGCTGCACACGATGTCGGTCTCGGCCAGTGCGCGGGGGATGGATTCGATCAGGCGGCGGTCACCGGCAGAGAAGCCCTTGTGCACCAGTGCGCTGTAACCACCCACAAAGTTGACGCCCACCTTTTTGCCGGCGGCGTCCAGCGTTTTTGCAAAGTCCACGGGGTCTGCCTCCGGGCAGGCACCCAGCAGCATGGCAATGGGGGTAACGCTGATGCGCTTGTTGATGATGGGGATGCCGTACTCGGCACTGATGTGCTCCACGGCAGGTACCAGGTTGGCAGCCTTGGTGGTGATCTTGTTGTAGATATTCTCGCAGGCCTTCTTGGGGTCCGGGTCGATGCAGTCCAGCAGGCTGATGCCCATGGTCACCGTGCGGACGTCCAGGTTGTCCTGGGTGAACATCTCGATGGTCTCAAGAATATCACCGGTGTTAAACATACTCATAGCAGTGTTGTACTCCTTTGCTCGGTCAGATGGTGTGCATGGCGTCAAAAACTTCCTGCCGGGTCACGTTGATCTGCATCTTCATCTCAGCAGCCAGGGCATCGGTGCGGCGGTGCAGCTCCTCGTGGTCTACGTTGCAGTGGCTCAGGTCCACCAGCATGATCATGGCAAACATCCCCTGCAGGATGCTCTGGGTCACATCCTCAATGTTGATGTTCAACTCGGTGCACAGACCGGCCACCTTTGCGACAACGCCCACGGTATCGTGTCCAATGACGGTAATGAAAGCTTTCATGGTTTCCACCCTCGTTTTCCTTATAGTGATTGGTGCCGCCAAAGACCCGGCACACGCTTACCCTTCCAGTATAGCAGATTTAGCAAATTTTGAACACACTTTTTGTAAAAAAGAGCAGAATACAGGGGCAAAAGACATTCTATATAAAAATCAAGTGCAATCTGCCGGGGCTTGTGCTATACTTATACATAATTTCCTGCGGATTTCCGTGTAGAGGGTTGATAAGGAGTATATGACAATGGAACAGCTTTTGAAGATTCTGGAAAACAACGCCCGGCTGCCCGTGGAGGACATTGCCACCATGCTGAACAAATCCCCCGCCGAGGTGGCTGCGATGATGGATCTTGCCCGGGCGCAGGGCATCATCAAGGGCTATAAGACCCTTGTGGACTGGGAAAAGGCCAAGGTGAACCGCGTGGAGGCGGTCATCGAGCTGAACGTCAGCCCCAAGAAGAGCCGCGGCTTTGACGAGATCGCCGCCACCATCGCCGCCTTTGACGAGGTGGAGAGCGTGCTGCTGATGAGCGGCGGGTACGACCTGCAGCTGGTGATCAAGGGACAGACCTTCCAGGAGATCGCCCTGTTTGTGGCAAAGCG
>OOBO01001845.1_pt1 | contig 13198 bp, 6 predicted proteins | sample 1671031 | NCBI WGS metagenome assembly OOBO01 (sample SAMN06348115, study PRJEB24527) | human gut metagenome | biome: human gut; feature: ankylosing spondylitis patient; material: feces | host: Homo sapiens | place: China | collected 2015-10 | reverse complement strand
ATCTATTATATGATTTTTATCTTTATTATTAACTTCATTCTCATCAATTCCTTTTTTTATAGCAATATTGTGTAATGCATACCATGGTAATGTTTGTAATTTTTTTATTTTTTCTATCCTTTTCAATTAAAATCTCCTCGTATAATAAAAAGCTCTATAATCTCATAGAATTAAATGTCACTAATAATTTATATACAATCAGGCAATTTCCACGTAAAACTTTAAGAGAGGTCTAATCAACCTCTCTATCAATTAAATCACACATTTACAATAAATCGAATTAATTCAATCATAATCATAGCAATGCTACTCCTGAAAATATGTAAATTATATTAATCCGACAATCATTTTCACTTTCCAACTAAATAAATATTATCATAAAACTTGTTCATACGCAATAATTACATAATATTGTAATAGTTTATCTTGATTCCAACATCAAATATGTTCTTACTTACATGAAAATATAATGCTTTATCAGTATCACCGATAAGGCTACTACCACTTTTCTCATATAGAGAGCGATTCAGATTCCAAGACTCTTGAAAAACTTCTCTGGCGTATACCTAATGTAGTTTCTCCTGTCCGCATAGGTGGGGATTTCAATGCCCTTAACAAAGAAGAAGAACAATATCTCCGTCAGCTTATGGACGAGTATAACTATATTGCTATGTCATATGGATATATTGTAGATGATCAATTAATGATATATAAAGGGCCTCTTAGCGGAAGGTCTGATATGGTTAAGAAAATTGACAGGCATAAGAGAATTGCTGATATAGAAGTATATCTGTGGCATCAACCTAAGCGTGTTCGTGTCGGACTAGAAATAATAGATAAAATCACTTCACAGGAATATGCAAAAATCAAATTACAATAACTGGAGATTTCCCATGAATAATAAAATCACTAATACCGATATTAATAGTTTTGAAGAATTCCTTATAAATGAGAATAAGAGCAGAACAACTCTTGATAAATATATGCGGGATATACGAAGATTTCAAATCTTTCTTTCTGATAACTGTTACCCAATATCTCAGGATACTGCAGATAAATATATTGAGATTCTTAAAAATGCTGATTACAGTATAAGCAGCATAAATATAATTATATCATGTATAAACACATTTTGTAATTTTATAGGAAGAAATGATATTCACTGCGTTAATCTTAAGAAATCTAAGACTGAATCAACAGCTTCTGACTTGCTTACAGTTGATGAATATAACCAACTCCTTAAAACCGCTATAAACAATAACGATTATAGAATAGCTATGTTAATTCAAGTCCTTGGAAATACAGATATAAGATTAAACGAATTACAATACCTTACTATACACTCTTTAGAAACGGGAAAAATTACTGTTATACGTAACAGTGAGGAATATAACATCAGAATTCCAGATGATTTATTGGATGGCTTATATGAATATATAGACCATGAAGTAATAATAACTGGGGTGATTTTCTGTACTAGAAAAGGCACCCCTCTTGAAAGATCTAATATATGGAGATTGATTAAGAAACTGGCTGTTGATGCTGGGATTAATCCAGATAAAGTTTATCCGCAGAATCTGAAGCAGCAGCTTGGGAAGAAATATTATAGTATAATATACTAACTTATTTCACACGCTTCAATCAAAGATAGCAACATCCGTATACAATCTGATTATAATTTAATGTTTAAATATATCAAGGGATGTTTCAAAGGAATTCCTTGGGAAAATATGAATATTGATTTTTCAAAGTTTAATAATGACCATACATAACTTTTAAAAAACACAGCCGGCTTAAACAATTTAACCCGGCTGTGTCTTTCTTTAATTATTACCTTATCTTGCTAATTACTTTTCAGCAGCACCATTTCTTCCTTCTGATTTTCCATACATTATATAATGCATATAGTACTTCTCTAAGTCATCTCCATACGCTGCATCTAAATCTGTATATCTTGCTCTGTATGAATATACATTAAATTCTGCTGAGCCCTGACGACCTTCCTTTATTCCATAATTCACAAAATGTTCAAATGCTGATTTCTCATCTTCTCCAAATGCTGCCTTAATGTCTGCATATAATCCGAGATAATATTTTCCATCAAATACCGGTGAGTAATCTACTCCATTATATACAAGAAAGCCATAAACTGCATTTACTTCCATATCTGATGTTACATTTGTGAAGTCTTTATCCCAGCCCTCAAAACCATTCTCTGACTCTACTTCTGCTGGAGCCGTTGCTGACTCGCCTTCCTTTACTATCTCTGTCTTTACAACTTCTCCATTCTTCTTGAAGATTACTGTATATGTCTTCTCTGGCGCGCCATTTCTTCCTTCTGCCTTTCCATACTCTATATAATGTGTATAATAGCTTGCTAAATCATCTCCAAATGCTGCATCAAGGTCTGCATATCTTGCTCTGTATGAATATACATTAAATTCTGCTGAGCCCTGACGGCCTTCACCCATTCCATATTCTACAAAGTGAGCAAGTGCTTTCTGTGCATCATCTCCAAATGCTTCCTTTAAATCCGGATTAGTTGCAAGATAATACTCTGCATCAAACACTGGTGCATAATATTCTGCATCATACTTTGGTCCTGTTGCAGGTATTTCTGTAACATCCGTCTTCTCTCCGCATACTGTACAATGGTGGCTCTTGCTTCCTGGTGTTGTTTCTGTTGCTTCAACATCTACTGTCCACTCTGTGCTGAACTTATGTCCAGTTGCCGGGATTGTTTCTGTGTATGTCTTCTTGTCACATGTTCCTGTTGTAGATGTACATGTATATGTAAGCACTCCTGCCTCTGTACATGTTGCCTGCTTTGTTATCTTTGACTCATACTTATGTGTATGTGTTGTCTCTGATGTTCCAGATGGTGTATATACCATATAGAAAAGATTGATTGCATCTCCCTTTGTTACAGTTACAGCACCCTTAGCAACATCTACTGTTAATGTACCATCAGAACCAACTTTTTTGCTTGTTCCATTAACTTTTACGCCCTTACCAGAAGCTGCCGTTGTTCCGCCAAATACAAGTGTAAGCTTTCCAGCGGATGGTGCTGTGAACTTAATACTTGTTGATGACTCCATCTTAAGGCATTTTGTAAGTGTAAGACCGTTGTATGTTGCTGTACCTTTATTTGTTGCTATGCTTCCTGTAATACTATAGAAGTCACTTGTTGTTCCTGATTCTGTAAAGTTATGTACCTTTGCATCTCCTGATACCGGTGTGTCAGGTGTAACAGGTGTATCTTTTCCAATAGCTGGAATAACTGCTGTTTCATTATAACCACATCCTGTACATGTGCGGCTCTTAAGACCTTCTTCTGTCTCTGTTGCAGGTGTAACAACTACCCACTCACCATATGTATGTGTATGTGAAGTGCCAGATACGCTTCCACCACCTACTGATACAAGAGATGTCTTGTATGCATTAAGCTTATCCTTTAATGGCCTGTTGAGTGAATAGCTTGTATCATCAACACTGTTATCAAATGTCCACTTGAAATCTCCGCCCATAATACGTCCTGCATACTTAGTTACAATTGAAGGAACATCTGCAGGTGCATCAATATCAGCAGTATCAACACCTAAATCAACCTTAGTATCAAAATTAGAATATGTCTTTCCACCCTGCTTTGCCTTATAAGTTGAAGGTACTGTTTCACTTCTTGATGTTGCAAGATATGCATCGAAATCAGTTGCACTTGCAGTTGTTGTACCAGCATCCGAATTAGCATATATAACAGACTTCTGACCTTCCATATAGTTGTTGTATGCCTTGATGACACCACCATTCTCTCCTGAGAATATTCCACCTGCCAGAACATCACTTCCCTGCATTGAACTGAGCATTGGATAATTACAATGTCTGAAATAGTTAGCCTCTACGAATGCCTCACTATCCTTTGCAGCGCCTACACCATATTTAGAATTACCATCATAGTAGTTATTATATACATGAACTGACATTGTTCTGATACGAGGATGTCTTGAATCAGAATGGTCAAACCAGTTATGGTGATATGTAATCCAGTTCTCACCTGACTCTGACTTCATGCCACAAAGTGACATCTTTCCTGAATCCCAGAAATGATTGTAAGATACTGTCACATACTGAGAATTATCCTTTAAATCCATAGAGCCATCGCCCTTAGCCTGGTCACCATCTGAACCAGCATTGCCATAGAACACATCGTTGTTATGTACCCATACACCACGTGACTGCTTAAGAGATATACCATCTCCGTCGCCTCCACCGCCCCAGTTCATAAGACCAAGGTTTCTTACTTCTATGCCTGTTGACTGGAATACAGCCACACCTGCTTCATATAAAGTAGCATCATCACCAATACCCTCAAATGTTACGTTAGCTGCTCCCTTAACACCAATTGCATATGCTGATGATACATCTTTGCAGGCAAGTCCGCTTAATGTAACCTGACCTATAATACGGATAGCAACTGGCTGGCAGTTATTCTTAGCCTTAATTGCCTGTGTAATAGCTGCTACACCTGTATATTCTGTGTTACCAATCTTCATCTTAACTGTATTCTTATTAGCTTCTGTAACATAAAGAACAGATGCATTAGACTTTAATGTACCATCGTTGTTATATGCACCAACGCCATTCTTTACCGGTGAATTACTTGAAAATGTAAATCCGCTTCTGTCATGTGCATTTACAGTAAGCTTATCTGAAACGATAGCAGCTGATGTATTCTCCTTGCCATTGTTCAGCGGAACAATCTTCATAACATAATCGCCTGCTTTTAATCCTACAGCATCCGCTCTCATGTAAGATGGATACTTTCTGATAAGCTCATCGTCCAACTGGACATAAGCTGAATCTGAGGCACTTGCAGACTTAACATATACATTGTAACCTGTAGCTCCTGTTACAGGTGTCCATTTAACATATGCTGTCTCAAGCCAGCCTGATGCTTCTGTTATTGCGCCAGAAGCTGCATGTACTGGATTCATGTCAAATACTATAACTGACACTGCCACCATTACACATGCAAGTAATGCACTCATAAACTTTTTTACTTGCTTTTTCATTTTTCCTCTCCTTTTCCATTTTATGCACATTTTTGTGCAAATTTGATATGTTTTATTCACAAATCATGTTTATATTACCATTATTGTACAATATTTTCAACCGCATTTTACATGTTAGAGAAAATTTTTCGTAATTTTAACACATTATTTCTTTTCCTAAAGTAAATGAATATACAATTTTTTCTTTTACAGTTTTTCCGGTAAGCTGTTCCAGCGCTTTTGCATAGTAATCAAGCTGGATTGCGTATCTTTTGACAAGCTCTTTTTCCCCCGCTTTGCCCTTCATAACCCTGTCAGTCTTATAATCAACAATCACAAGTTCTCCGTCCTCTTCAAAACACAAGTCAATTATACCCTGTATAAGCTGTCCTTCGTACTCAAATACAAAAGGCTGTTCTCTTCTGACACTGCCACAGTTCACCGCATTTGCAACTCTCCTGCCTGTATCTGATTGTACAAATGTATATATATCCCACGGATTGACACTTTTCACCTGTAATTCATTCATCTTGCCTGTTTCTAACATTCTGTTAATATCTGCTTTAACTCCATCAAGGTTCACACTTACTGAATAGTCAAGACATTCCATAACCCTGTGATATGCGCTACCACGCTCATTAGCAGCAAGCTTAACTTCCTCACCGCTTATGAACTTTGGAATTATGCTGTTTGTCTCATCACATTCTTCCTTTTTAAGTGCTGTCTTCACAGATTCATCCATGTAAGCATTTTCCTCTGAATCATCATCCGCCTGCATAGCCTTAAGCTGCGAAACCGTCAGCTTCATCCTTCCGGCTGCGTTATCATCAGGAACATACTCTGGAAGCTCCTCTAATAAAGGATAAGACACAGCTTCCATAATTTCATCAGCCAGTCCCCCGATTCTAACAGCATTCGCTTCACCAGCCATCTCCCCGGATTCATCCACATCAGCCCAAGAATCCTCTCCGGCATCAACCATCACTTTAAAGCTGCCTTTCAATTTATCTGAATCCATAAGACACACTGGCATTATCATATCAAGATAGTTCTTTATATTCTCACTGTCCGCGAAAGACAACATTCCATCTGCTGCAAGTTGCTTTGCACTTCCCCTGTATTTATCAAGTGTCTTGTCTGCATCTTTTACAACTCCGGTAATTATCAGTTTTTCCCTTGCTCTTGTCATTGCAACATAGAGAAGTCTCTCTTCCTCAGCTATCGACTCCCTTACAATTCTTCTTGCCATAGCACCTTTAATAATAGTAGGTGTCTTCGTTCTTCTTTCAAGGTCAACATAATCAACTGCAATTCCTAAGTTCTGGTCTACAAGCACCGGTGCTGTTGCATCCATAAAGTTAATGTTCTTATGCGCCCCAGCAAGTATTACAATAGGAAATTCAAGGCCTTTACTCTTATGGATACTCATAATTCTTACAAGATTCTCATTATCAAGACTGGCAGCCCCCTCTGCAAAATCTTCGTCAAACTTCTTAAGTCTTTCAATATATCTTAAGAAATTAAACAGACCAGAATAGCTTGACTTTCCATATCCCGCTGCTCTTTCCAGCAGGACATTTAAGTTAGCCTGTCTCTGCGCTCCGGCAGGCATTGTTCCCACATAATCGTAGTAGCCTGAATCATATATCATCTCCCAACACAGATCATATAGTGACTCAACACTGCTCTTGTCTCGGTATTCTGTGAGCTTTGCAAGGAATAATGCACATTTGCCGGACAGCTGCTTAACATCCGTCTCCTGTATCTTATCTGCTCCGCCAAGCACTGCAACCGCTTTCAAATGTTCATACAGATTATTATGCACATTCTTATCTACATGCTCTCTGCCAAGCTTTCTCACCATTCCAAGCTCCGCTGCCGTAAATCCTCCAAAATAAGACATCATCGCCGCCGCAAGGCTTATCTCCTGAACCGGATTATCTACTATCGTAAGCATGCTTAAGATTACCTGTATCTCACGCACGCTGAAATATCCTGTTGACGAATCTGTATACGCCGGTATCCCCCTATCCATCAGGGCATCTGCAAATGTATCCGCCCAGCCTGTAACTGACCTTGTAAGAATTACAATATCCCTGTATTCTGCCGGTCTGTATATATTTTCATCTGCATCATACACATTTACGCTAGAAGAAACTATTCCCTCAATCAGCTTTGCAAGCCTGTCTGCCTCAAGCTCTCTTGTTGTCGCCTCTTCTTCATTCTCTGAAGATATAAGAATTACATCTGTACTCTTGTTGGCTTCATCACCATAATTACTGTCACTGTATTCAGGATATGGAAACCCCGCATTAAGCCTTACAGATTCGTCATACCCGATTCCTGAAAAATTCTTATTCATGATATGACTGAACACATCATTGGCACACTCAAGTACATTTTCCCGGCTTCGGAAATTCTTCTGTAATTCAATTCTAACATTATCGCCAGTCTCGCCGTATGTATCGTACTTCTCTATGAAAAGCTCCGGGCAGGCAAGACGGAACTTGTATATACTCTGCTTTACATCACCAACCATGTATATATTGTTATTCTCACCTGACAGTCTCGTCTTTGACACCGCATTAAGAATAACCTCCTGCAGCTGATTGGAATCCTGATACTCGTCTATCAGTATCTCTTCAAATCTGTTCGCAAGCTTGTCGGCAGTCTCTGTATATACAAGCTTTCCGTCTTCTTTCTTTACAAGTATTGAAAGTGCAAGATGTTCCATGTCATTAAAATCAATTATGCCCTTCTCTCGCTTCACCTCTGAAACACGCTTGGCATACACCTTTGCCACTTTAAGTAAAGTCCGTATCTGGATGCCTGCCCCCTGCATGTCTGCAAATATTCCCTCATCATCTTTCAAGAATATCTTATCATTAAGCCGTCCTATGTAATCTTTAAACAACTTTCGCTGCCCCTTAACATATTCCTTAATATCCGGGTCTGCTCCTGCATCCTTCTTTCTTGACAGAGCTTCAAATGAAAATATTCTTATCCTTCTGCCAAGCTCTCCAAAATCCTGTGAATTAATCATCTCATTAATTCCAAGCAGGTCAGACTGCAAAGCACCTGTATATGCTGCAGGTCCTGCCGGCTCAGAACAGATATCTACTAATCTGTTGTATTTATCACGGTAATCAAGAAGTGCATTTTTAATTGAATCATACAGCTCCTTAATTGCAGGATTATCGTAAGTCTCATCATCATAAACTAACATGCACTCGTCAAACCACTCATCAATCCACGGATTACTTCTTGAAAAACGGTATATTTTATCTATAATGCTCACAAGCCCTGAATCGTCCCGTCCCATGCCAAATGCATCAACAAGATTAAAGAATTCTTCATCTGCTTCGGCATAGAATTCCTCAAGCACATCTTCCAACACATCATTTTCAATAAGCTTCTTCTCACCCTCGTCCATTATCCTGAACCCCGGGTCCAGATTAACCTCTGGAAAATGATTTCTGATTATCCATAGACAGAAACTGTCTATAGTTGTTATCTGTGCGTTGTTAAGCAGTGTTATCTGTCTTAAAAGGTTCACATCCCCCGGATTCTCGTCAAGCATTGAATCAAGTGCTTTTCTTATCTTGTCTTTCATCTGGGCTGCTGCCGCCTTTGTAAATGTAACAACAACCAGCCTGTCTATATCTATATTCTTGTCAGGGTCTGTAATCATGGAAATGATTCGCTCTACCAGAACAGCAGTCTTTCCTGAACCGGCAGCCGCCGAAACAAGCACATTACAGTCTCTTGTATCAATCGCGCTCTTCTGCGCCGGTGTCCATTTTCTTTCCATTCTCATCAACCCCTTCCTTTATATTATTCCATAACACTTCATCATCGAATTTCTTTAATTTTCTGTAATTGCAGCCTGGCAAATCCACTGAAAATCCACACACTGCCCCATAAGGACATCTGTCACAGCTTGAAAACTGTCCGTCTTTATAAGGACTTCTCCTGATATCACCACCTGCAATTCTATCCGCGGTATCAACCGCCCTTACATCAACGAATCTTCCAAGCATATTAAACTGCTCTGTATTCATCACCTTACTTCTTCGTGAGTCAAATCCGCCGTCAGCCTTTCTGCTAACCGGAATATTAAGTGATGTACCCTCGGTATTGTCCATCTTCTCGGCAATATCCTTATCCGAATTAACCATTCCTTTAAGACGCAGTTCACCCTTAATCTTATCCTCTATCTCATCTGCACTCTCTGTTGTCGCAGATACAATCGGGTCGCTTATGTTGTAGTAGAATACTCCGGCAGGAAGCACATTTTTACCCGGACGCATCTTCGCCACAAGCTTCATTGCCGCTTCCATGTAGACCATAAGCTGGATATCAATTCCGTAGTAGGTCTTTACTATGTTGAAATCCTTCTTTCCTGTCTTGTAATCGATAATTCTTACATATACATCTGTGCCGTTTTCGCATATGTCAACACGGTCAATTGTTCCACTCATAAGCTGCTTTCTGTCTCCGTCCCCGACTTCCATATTGAACTTATGCTCGAATACAAATGGCACGAAATCACCACATTTTAACTGTTCACCCATCGCCCATACAGTGCGGTCTGCAAGGTCTTCCATCCGCTTAATCATGAATGAATTACGGCTTGAATCCTTAAGGATACTGTTCTGGTATATGTCAGTAATTGCAGCGACACTTCTTTTTACCATCTCGCGGCGCTTCTCCTCTGATATCAGATAGTACGACTCACCGTTTTTCTTGATTTCGTCGCACACCTCACGGATAACCGCATGCAGTACGACGCCAAAGTTTACTGGTGAAAATGTAAATTCTTCCCTTTCCTTTAAATCAACTCCATACCTTAAGTAATATCTCAATGGACACTCTGCAAAGTTCTCAAAAGATGTGACGCTTCCGACAAGCCTGCCGCCAGTAAGTGAATCAATAATATCCTCATCTACATTTGCAGCAATTTCAGTATTATCAAAGCTGTTAGCCGCCCGCGGTATTGTCACATATGAATTCTGCTGTGCCGTGTCTTTGTAAGATAACTTAAGGCAATGTGAAAACATTTTTCTCATGCTTCTTATAATATATGAAGGCATCAGCGCCGCACCCTCGCTGTTTTTTACCGCATATGACATGTAAAGCTTCTCCGCACTCTTTGTCATAATAAGATACAGATAGAATCTCTGTGTAAATGCTTTCTCCCTCACGGAAGCTGACATAACTATTCCCTTATCCTCAAGATACTCCCTGTCGCTTTCTGACAGAACGCTTCTTGAATCAGCCCTCTTAGGTACATTGCCGTCATTGATTCCGACAAAGAACATGACCTTGATATTGTCTAGACGGGTTCTTTCTATATCTCCGATAACAACACAGTCATTGGTCTGCGGAATAAGTCCTATCTTAATCTCCTGAAATCCTGACGCAAGTATCTTGTTAAATTCTTTAATACCAACCTTCTCGCTTCCAAGAAGGGCATACATTTTATCTAATACTTCTATAACTTTCTTATATAACTGCGCATATTCATCACCAGTGTACTCGCTGTCATTAAGCACACTTACCTTCTGCTCCATATCTTCACGCACAAGGAATTCGTAAAGAGCCTTTACCATATCTGCAACATCAGATTCCTTTGACTTAAGCACTTCTTCCAATGGATCCAACATATCCGTTATCATTGTTCTTAGTGAATTAAGCTTCTCAAGGTCAGTATTATTGACTGTTCCCCTGAACTTTCTTATCCATGGTTCATGCCATTTTCCCCTGCCTCTGATTCCAACTGCAACACAGTAATTGTCTAACAGATCAATATCTTCGCGCTCCATTCCGCTCATTCCGGTTCTTAGGAATCCTAATATGCTGTCATAGCTGTAATTATTCTCTATTATTCCAAGTGCACCGTTAATTGCCGCAATAAATGGATTGTCCGTCACATGGCGCTTGTAATCTAAGAAATATGGTATATCGTTCTGCTTTAATATATTAGCCGCCAGTTTGCCGTAGCCATCCATGTCCGCAGTAACTATCGCAATCTCGTTATATCTGTATCCACACAGTCTTGTAAGTCTTATTATTTCTCCTGCTGCAAATGTTAATTCTTCCTTGGCAACAGCTCCCTCATATATAACGATATTGTCAGTCTTCTTATTAAATCTTCCCGAATTGTTTCTGAAAAGATTCTGTTCCAGGAAATCCAGTTCTTCTGAATTCTTAAATCTTGAATTAACATTTACAATTACATTCTTTCCCGGTACTGCTTTTCCTGCAATATACACAGGTTCAAGGACTTTCACATGTTCTTCATCGCATATCTTATAAAGCTTTGATACGCAGTCCTTACTCATGAAAAAAAGTTCTTCCCTGCCTCTTACTGAATTTTCACGCTCAGATGAATCAATTGTCAGAGAAACATATATCTTCGGACACATTGATAAAAGAATTGTCATTAAATTGTACTGAACCGGAGTAAAACCTGTGAACCCGTCAAATACTATCTCGCAATTCTTTATTCTCTCTGACTCTGTAACCTTGCTGCATAATTTATCCAGTATTTCTTCTTTAGTTATATAATTCTTGTCTATGTACTCTGCAAATGCGTTATATACAAGTACTATATCATCAAGCTTATACTGAAGTGCTGCACTTCCCTCTGAATCACTGTATGCTGCACCTGCCGCATCCTGCATAACATCCGGCTTGATATCATACTGAAGCATTTCCGATATAACAGACTTCATCTCTGACACAAATCCTGTATTAGACAGATTACTTCCAAAATATTTTAATCTGTCCTTGTTCTGCTCTAAAACTCTTTTAATAATCAGATTCTTTCCTGTATCATCAAGGACTTCAAGATTATCCTCACCCACTTCCTCAAATACTTTATACGCAAGCCTTTCAAAGCTCACAACATCTATATTAAGTATTCCTTTTCTTGGATGCATGGACACCAGTCTTTTCTGAATTGCCATAGTGTACTGCTCCGGCACAACAACTATATAATTCCTGTCAGGATTCTTCATTGACTCTTCAATTATATGCGTATACAGATAGTGCGATTTACCCGCACCTGAGCTTCCCAGAATTAATTGTAATGACATGTGTTACTCCCCTAATCTTTCTATAATAGACTTTACCATCATTTGCTTTACCATAATGCACCTTTTCATATCATGTCTCATCATGGTTCGAAATCAACCGCTTCATATTCCACCGTATCCGAATAGTCCCACCATTCTCCCTGATAGCCTGTAAATCCGTTATTTTCCATAGCATTCTGTAGAATCATCACATTTTTCACAGCCTCTTCATCTTCTATATCAGAATAATCTCTATCTGCTTTTAGAGAGAAATCATCAAATTCTGTCGGCATTGATATAACACTTCCATCAGCAGCAACCATTGTAATATCCACTGTTCCTCCAAGATTATGCTTTTTCATTCCGTTAGCCGGATTTGCCACATAATTAGGGTCCGGATATACTTCCCATAATTTCTGCTGTGCCTCAAACGGTCTGTATGCATCCCAAATCTTTAAGCTGTACCCCTGTTCTTTCAGTTCTTTCTGCACATTTGCAAGCTTCTTAACTGTTCCGTATCGAAGGTATGCGTCTGTGAAATCATATATTCTGACACCTGTAAAGTTATTGTCTGTTGCATACATCAATTCGACATATATATCCGGTATGTATTTATTTACAAGAACATATTCGTCATCTTCCGGTTCTTTTTCGGTTGTAATCTCCTGTGTTATAATTTCCTGTGCTGTCACTTCCTGTGCTGCAGTCTCCTGTATGTTCGCCATCTCTTTTTCTGATACATCATCTGTTGTGACATTTTTCTTTTGTCCACACGCTGTCATGCCTGCCATTATCATGATTGCTGTTATAAATGTTTTAGTAAATCTACGTTTCATAGTCATTGCCCCTCTTCATTACCTACTATTTCATCATATTTAACAATTTAGTAGTTTTTTTCAAGCTATTAGTTGCTTTATAATGCTTCTTCCTAACTTGAAGACCTACTAAACAAACACCATTCACACTTTTAGTAGGTCTTTTTCTTATATATCTATAATATTAGACAATTCTAATCATCAAAAAAACCTACTATTTTGGCATAAATTATCAATTTAATAGGCAATTTTCTTT
>OOBO01001838.1_pt1 | contig 13265 bp, 10 predicted proteins | sample 1671031 | NCBI WGS metagenome assembly OOBO01 (sample SAMN06348115, study PRJEB24527) | human gut metagenome | biome: human gut; feature: ankylosing spondylitis patient; material: feces | host: Homo sapiens | place: China | collected 2015-10 | reverse complement strand
CTAACATCTGTCAAATTAGAATCTCCCCAAAATGCGCTGTCTTTAATATCTTCTATTTGTGTGCAAGCAGAAGCATCGAATGTGGTTAATGCTTTGAGATTTGAGAAAGCTCCAAAATATTCGTTATTGGGTGAATTGTTACCTCCCTCGATTATTTTGAGTTGTGAACCTGTTTCAAAAGTAACTTTATGTAAAGTTGAACATCCTGTAAAGGCAGTCGCCTCAATGGTTTCTACATTTGCTGGGATTTTTATAGTATTTAATGACGTACAACCACAAAATGCTCCTTTGCGAATCCATCCACCGCTTGAATAATAATAACCACCTCCAATTAATTTGAGCATGGAATTTTCTTCAAATGAGATAGCTGTTAGTTGTGTGCAATTCCGAAAAGCGCAAGCCTCTATTGATTCTACACTTGCAGGAATCTCAATGCTTGTAAGGGCAGTTCCAGAAAAAGTACCACCTGTTTTAGAATTATTACCTGAACTACCTGCAATAAGTTTGAGTTTAGAACCCTTTTCAAATATTACACGTTTTAATTGAGAACATCCATTAAAGGTTGTGGTACTAATAGTTTCTACATTTACAGGAATCGTAACTCTCCAAAGATTGGAACAGCCGCTAAATGTATCATCAAGAGCTGCCAATCCAGTAAAATGTTGCAATTCATTGAATAATTGAATTTCCGTATTCCCCTTGAATGTTGCACCAAGTGTCGTAACCTTTGCAGCTTCATCATAGGACAGCTCATGGTCGCCGTCCGTGTCCCAAATAGCCACACATAGTTTCTTGACATTTTCATCTTCAAATTGAATGACATTCGGGTCTGCCGATTGTCCTGTTTTGGAAATTGTTATAACCGTTCCATCTGTCAACTCAAAATAAACATTGTTCTCGTCCTGCGTGATTTTAATGCTATCTGCATCCTTGCCGTCCTCTCCCGTAGCTTTGCCTAATTGCGTCCAATTCGTTCCGTTGTCATAGGAAATCCACCAATAGCCCTCTCGAATTTCGAGTTTCGGCGTAACACCGTCTGAACCATCCGCGCCATTATTACCGTCTGTTCCCTGTGCTTTTATCTTCTGTCCGTCTACAACGATAAACTCTCCGTCCAGCGTCCAATAATAGATGCCGTCCGTGTCTTTCTTCACACCGATAACGGGAGTGTTTCCATCTGCACCGTCTTTACCGTTGTAAATCACAATCGGGTTACTCTTGGCAAACTTAATTGTATAGCCTACCACCTTGCCGTCCTCGGTCAGCGGGTCTACACTCGTGATATAATCGTTGTTTTGGAGTGCTGTTACAATCGTCTGTAAGGCTGAAAGGTTTGTATTCGTTTCGTTGCAAAGACGCTGTAAGGCTTCAAATGCTGACCATGTGGGTAGTTTGATTTGCGTACCGTTCGATAAAGTGAAAATTACATAGTCCGTGCTGGTTTCATAATCCACGCCTGAAAACATCGAATCACCACCTACACCATCTTGTCCATCCTTGCCATCTTCCCCTGTGGCTTTGCCCAACTGTGTCCAAGTATCGCCGTCGTCGTAGGAGATAAACCAATAATCATTTTCGATCTTGAATTGCGGGGTCGTGCCGTTGGTTCCGTTTGTGCCGTCTTTGCCCTCGGCTTTAATTTTCCCACCATCAACCACAATAAATTCACCGTTCAACGTCCAATAATAGACACCATCAGTATCTTTTTTTACGCCGATGGTGGGTGTTGTCCCGTCTTCACCGTCTTGTCCGTCTTGTCCGTCCTTGCCGTGATAAATGGTAATAGGATTACCTTTGCTGAAAGTAATTGTATAACCGATTTCTTTACCGTCTTGCATAAAAGGTGTAGTCCCCGTAACATAGACGTTGTTCTGTAATGCTGTTACGATGGTCTGCAACGATGCAATATTGGTGTTCATCTGTTTGCAGAGTTCCTCTAATTTTGCGACACGGTTTTCCAATCCGTGAACGCTGTTCCAAAGGTCATCATCATCGTATTTACACGATGTGAGCGCAACCACCGCAAATAATGCGGCAAAGGCCAATAGTTTTTTCATAATGAGATTATTTAAGTAAAACAAGTGACGCACGTTTTACCGTACAACTCCTATGCGGTGGATTAATACAAAAAAGAAAGTGTGGAGTTGTTCGTTTATCTACCGAGAGGCATTTGGCGTAGCCCGTAAGCAAATAAACAATACCCCACACCGAATAGTATATATCGAGAATGATATATGCCTATATACGGTGATGAGTGTTTGTATTGCCTATCCTTGCTTACTTAAAAATCGCCAAATTTTCTCGGTAAGGATTAGCGAAACACTTTCACTAAACTAATATGTTACCGCCCATTAGGACGATGCCACAAAGTTAAAAAATGTTTCTCAATACGCAACACTCGTGGGGTATTGTAGTTACAAAGAACGCGCTAAACTTTCAGAAAATCAAGATTGATATTCTAAAAAGTTCTTCATTGGTTGGGATATTCCGTTATAAAGAATAAGCCGACATATTCCCTCAAATCGGGAGTTGCAAAACATTCCAACCCTCAATTATTGGGAATATGCCGACTTAAAATCAGTTTTGACGGTTTGGTAATAGCCGTAAGGATTACAAGTAGCCGATAATCAGCCAACCGACCGACAGCGTATATAGAGTGTTCCGCACGTTATCCTGCGGCTATCTCTTGTATAACACTGTCCATATAGATAGCCTGTCCGCTCGCTAACCTGCCCCACCAACAGCAACCGTATTCCTCAATGATAACCTCTCCCTCTCGCTTCAGACGTTCTGCCAGCCAGCTGTCAACCAACCACCATTCCATCACATCACCCACAAAGGGATAGATATATTCTTCTGGTAGCAGGTGCTTGTTCAGCATTTCATCCACAACTGCGGTTTGATTCGTCAGTACGCAGTTCTCCACTAATCGCCGTGCTGTCATAAGAGGTGCTGTTGTGTGGCTATGTTGCGTAACCATTGATTAGCGAACGTCGTGTGGTCTGCCTGTAAACGACGGTTCAGCAAAATGCCCTCGTCCGTCCATCTAACGCTGTACTGCTCTATACCCATATAATCGTTACGGTAATAGTAGGGAACGAATTGCTGGCTTTCTTTGTGCAGGGCGATAATCATTTCGGGATCGCGCATGGCATCTCCGTTCTGTTGCCCATAATGAGCCAGCGAAATGTGGTTGTACTTGTCTGTCTTCTCGATAATCTCGATATGGATAGGCATATATGTACCATCCGAGTTGTCGATTTTCGATTTTTGCAGAGCCAGTAATCCACGCAGGATTTCTGACGCCTTTCTGTCCAATGTTTTCATGGTTTTGATTTAATTTTCACATTCAATAAGGGGGAGGGGCTTTGATCTGTTACTCTGTTCGTGGGCAGTATATATGCAATTTTTATAATCTTGGGCTTATTGAGTGAGTGCCTCACGGCACGCCATATAAAGATGAATAACACAATTAAAAGGTCTATATAAATCGAATATCCGCAAAATATGTCATTCTCTTATTAAATGGGGAAAGCCCTGCATGGGTTAGCATGAGGGCTGTATATGAATGATTTATTTGCTGACTATCTAAAACTCAAAACCATTAAAATCTTCCTTATCGAGTTTGTTTTGCTCTACCTGTTCTATAACTGCCTTATATTGTTCCTGCATATCGAGAACCTTTATAAAGTAGGGCAACGATACCTTTTCGGGTAGGTTCTTGCATCGTTTATCGAGTTGGTAGGCTATGCTTATTGGCTCTATATTCGATAAGCCTATTGCATTATACTTGGTAAGCAGTACGGACATCGCCCGTTTATCCCACTTGGGAACGGCAACACCTTTCACCTTGCAGAAATCGCATATCTCCTTATAAATCCCTGCATTGGTCTTTTTAACAGAGGAATTGATAAAACAGCCTGCCGTCAGTTCGTAGCCGTTAGAAATAGGCTTTATAAGCCTTAATTGCAGGCATTCATTTAATAATGCAGTGGTCGTATTTCTCGATAATCCGATACCCTTTGCAATTTGGGATATACTTCATTGAATGGTATCCGTATTATTAAGGCATATTGCCTTTAATAAGAGCAGAAAGCCTGCAATCTTGGCGGGATAGTTCCTCTTAAAGTAACTGTTATCGAGGAAGAAATAGTTGCTCTTTTCTGGCTTTATATAATAGGTATTTCGCTTTATAAAACCTCTGTCTGCATCTTCTTTAACGGTAGTCTGCACGGTCAGATAACCTGCGTCTTTTAAGCGTTTAATACTCCGTCGTATGGTTCGTTCATCCAATCCCGTCAGTAAGGATAGTTTTTCCTCTGTTATATGGGATATGTTCGTCTTGTGATTGGAGCAATATTTAATGGTCGCTCACACGTAAATATCAATAGGCTTACTGTTGCCCGTCTGAAAGTTTACGATTGATTTGGGGATTACTGTATAATTCATCGTTAGCAATGGAATTTGGATTGTTCGTAAATATAATCTCTTTTAAGTATAGCAATTTGCGAAAGCAGGCAACGCCGTAATGGTCTTTGGCTTGTTTGCGGTTATCGAATCACTTGCGGTCTTTGATGTGGTAGTACATGGTCGGTACGACTTTAATAGGTAGTGTATAAGTAGGTAATGTATATATAGGACACTTTTGAGCAGTTTGCATAGGACAGATTTGAGCAACTCTCTATTCCGTCATTCAAAAACCTACTATCTCTTTAATTGGAATCTTCCACATTTTCTGATTCTGAATAGATACTTATATAGGAAATATCAATTTCGTACTCAAAAAATGTGGTAACCGATAAATGAAGAACAGTTTTAATCACGAAAAATAGATTCATCAACCAAGTAAGATGAATACTTTTTTTAGCGATATTTTTTTACACGCAAAAATGCGTGAATAAAAAAACAGGCAAAAAAAGTTTTTCATCACATGAGTTGTGAGAAAAAAATTATCGTAAAAAATCGTGCATCGTTTTTTCGATGAAAAGTTTTTCAGCACAAATAAATTGTTCTCACTATTACATGATGTGTCATTAAAAGTGGCTGTTTTTAGTGAATGCACTTTTTAATGATTCCACATTTTTTGATTCTGAAACTATCTTATTAAAGGGAATGTTCATTTCGCACTCAAAAAATGTGGTAACACCACGCAAAGAAAAGGCAGACGAATCTGCCCTTATAGGAACTGCTCAATTTGTAGTGTGGATGTCTTTACTGAATTGCCCTGCAAAGATATAAAATATTTAACCAAAAGTCAAGTAATTTGATAAATATTTTTACTATATAATCTGAACAAGCCTGTGCATCGTCGATAACTCGCTATTTAAGAGGATATAACGATTTCATTTTATTCAGACCTTTGTCCTGCCGTAAGGGTGTTCTTTGCGGTCTGCAATCTTTGGGCGGGGATTGCAGTCATTATCAGCCCCTCTGCGTAAAGGACAGAGTATGTAAAAGCCATGAAAAAGATGGTTATTTCAATGGATGACGCACAGCGTCAGTTTGCATTTGTCAAAGGCAATCGGCCTGTAAACGTCAGAACCGTGAAACAGAAAGAGAAATCCATGAAAGCCTATGGACAGCTAACCCCTATCACGGTAACCGATGGAGAAAAGGTGATTCAGATGGGCGGTCGTCTGATGGATTTGAAAGGGAGAGAAATCCCCAATGAGGATGCAGAAAAGTATTACGCCGTATTGGACGGCCAGCACCGATTGGTGGCTTATCAGAATTTGCAGTTGGATTTGAATGACCTTGTAATTTGCGAACCCCTCAATGCTGAATTATCCATTACAGAGGTCATAGCACAAATGAACATCTGCACCACCGTTTGGAAAAAATCGGATTACATGGCCGCACCTGCCATGATGCTCCAAGAAGCAAACGAGGTATTCGATTTCGCCATGTTCCTGCACAGTAAGGCTTGTCCCCTCTCCACGATTTCGCTATGGTGCTTTGGCAAGAAATCCCTGCAAGCAAAAGACTTGGTGGAGTGTCTGAACACGAAGAAACTGCCTGAAATCTTTGAGGATAAAACATGGTTTCGTGCCAGCAGCAGGTGGTTTATGTCTGCACAGAAGATATTCAAGGATAAGTTTTTGATGAACAGGTATTTGATAGATTTTATCATCAAGCAACAGAAACCCGATGAAGATTTCGAGGTGTTCACAGCGGAAATGGAGCGGAAGATAAACGACCTCACGCGCGACCAAGCAGATCAGATTATGAATCCTCACAAAACAGAAGGTATGGCACGGGAGCAGTTGATTATGGATATGCTGACACAGTATCTCGGTTAAAAATAACAACTGTATAAGGTTTGTGGAGGTCGGGATTATTTATTGGTTCCCGACCTCCTTTTTACCTTTACAATAGATGTTGCATTGCAGCGTCGATTTGGCTATTCTCGAAACTATCCAAATAAATCTGTGTAGTGGATAGGTCTGAATGTCCCAACGATTCGGAAATCAAGGCTACGCTTACGCCTGACCGTTTTAAGACCGTTGCGTATGTATGTCTTGCTACATAGGTCGTTAAGGGCGTATGCAGTCCTATTTCCTCACTCAATTCGTGCAGGCGTTTGTTTACGTGTTTCAACGTTTTCTTAACGCGTTCCAATATCTGCTTCTCGGTCGTGTGAATTTGGCGGTTGAGAATAGGAAACAGATAATCTTCCTCCACTTGGTCGGTGTGGTATTTGTCGATGATTTCCTGTGCCTGTTCCGTAAGACAGCAGTTCATCATCTTACCCGTCTTGCGTCTTGCATAGTAGATTCTGCCATTCTCGATGTCCCCGTATGTGAGCAGGGCAATATCTTTGAAATTGATACCTGCCATGAAATACGAGAACAGAAAGATGTCTTTGGCAAGCTGGGTGTAAAAGTCCCTGCCCGATAAATCCAACTCAATCAGCCTATGTATATCCTCCTTTGTAATGGCCCGCTTGCGGGTATTCGTCCACAAACTGCCCACTTTGAATTGCTGGAAAGGATTCGATTTAGGCACGAATACGCCCTCTGAAACAGCCTTGTTATAGACGGCTTTCAACACGCTGAACTTGGTAGCAAGGCTGTTATTGACATTACCACGCTGACGCAGGAAGATTTCAAACTCACGCAGGTAGGTTAAATCCAATTCATCAAAACGCATGTTCGTACTTTTGAAATGTTGCATCAAAGCAAGCGTTACCTTATGTTTGCTGGCAGAACCATATTTCTCGACCTTTTCCAATCTGTCGATTATCTGTCTGAAAAAGTCCCCTACGGTGCAGTTGATTCGTTTACCGTTCTGTTCAAAAAGATTATCGAATGTAACGGGAATTTCCAGCACCTCCAACTTCTTAATCTTCTTTTCGTATTCACGTATTTTGGAGGTTATTTGAAACTGTATTTCTGCTCTATCGGGGCAGTCGGTGGTAGGTTGTTGTTTCTCAAAATCCCAATGTTCCAGCGCAACGGATATGCCCAATCCTACGAACTTACGGCGGCGGTCATGGGTAAAGACAAGAGCAAGAGGGGCTAAACGGTTTCTGTTGATAGCGTCTTTGCGACATACGACGTTGATTGTCATAATCTTTACGGATTACGCAAGCAACAAAATGCGATTCGTGTGTTACACGATTTTATGTATCACACTCTGTATCACAAACGGCGATTTCAAGGCATTTTGTGTTACACAACGGACATCTGTAACACATGGCAGAAAAAGAAAAACGAGCGATAATTCATTGATTATCACTCGTTTATTAAGAGCGGAAAACGGGACTCGGACCCGCGACCTCAACCTTGGCAAGGTTGCGCTCTACCAACTGAGCTATTTCCGCAAAATCTATCTTCCCCGCCCGGGAAAACTTCGTTTCCTGCGTTTCGGGACTGCAAATATAAAATGAAAAATTTATTCTGCAAAATTTTTCGGCTACTTTTGTCAAAAACAAAATGTCCCCGGCCGCAAAGCCGGGGACATCCGTATCGGAAACCGCCTTTAGCGGACCATAAACCCTTCGTCGGCACGTGCCGGAATGGGCATCGAAGCGTATACGCCGGTTTCGAGTTTCTCGCGAACGGCCTTGAAAGCCTCAATCGTAACCTTCACATCCTCCAGCGTATGCACCGCCGTCGGGATGATGCGCAGGATGATCTCACCCTTCGGAATCACGGGATAAACCACCATCGAGCAGAAAATACCGTGGTTCTCGCGCAGGTCCACGACCAGATTCGTGGCCTCGGGAATGCCGCCCTTCAGAAAGACGGGCGTCACCGGCGAGTTGGTCACACCGATCTCGAACCCGTTCTCTTTCAGGCTGCTTTGGAGCGCACGGACGTTCTCCCAGAGTTTCTCCTGGAATTCGGGGTGGTTGCGGATCAACTCCAGACGCTTCAGCGCGCCGATCACCATCGGCATCGGGAGCGACTTTGCGTAAAGCTGCGAACGCATGTTGTAGCGCAGCAGGTTGATCAGCCAGCGGGGACCGCTCACGAAAGCGCCGATCCCGGCCATCGACTTGGCGAAGGTGTTGAAGAGCACGTCCACGCCGTCGACAACGCCGAAATGCGCCGCCGTGCCGCGACCGCCCGGGCCCATCGTACCGAAGCCGTGGGCGTCGTCCACCAGCAGACGGAACTGGAAATCCTTCTTCAGCGCCACGATCTCGTCGAGCTTGCCCAGGTCGCCCTTCATGCCGAACACGCCCTCGGTGATCACCAGCACGCCGCCGTTCTGCTCCTCGGCCAAATCCGTGGCATGCTGCAACTGCAGGCGCAGCGACTCCATGTCGTTATGACCGAAAACGAAGCGTTTGCCCTTGTGCAGGCGCAGTCCGTCGATGATGCAGGCGTGCGCCTCGGCATCGTAGACGACCACGTCGCGGGGGGTCAGCAGGCAGTCGATGATCGAGATCATGCCCTGGTAACCGAAATTGAGCAGGAAGGCATCCTCCTTGCCGACAAACGCGGCCAGCTCACGCTCCAGACGCTCGTGGTAAACGGTCTGTCCGCTCATCATGCGGGCGCCCATCGGGGCCGCCATACCGAACTGCGCAGCGCCTTCGGCGTCGGCCTTGCGCACCTCGGGGTGGTTGGCCAGTCCGAGGTAATTGTTCAGGCTCCAGTTGAGCATCTTCTTGCCCCGGAAAACCATGTGGGGACCGATGTCGCCTTCGAGTTTGGGAAAGGCATAATAACCGTGGGCGTACGACATGTACTGACCGATCGGTCCGCCCGCATTTTTCTCGAGGCGTGCAAAAATATCAACCATATTTGTCTTGTAATTATGAGTTTATGTCTCTTTTTTCCGTTTTGGACGCACAAAAGTATACATAAAACGGAATCGGCATTCAAAAGTAGCCGTTTTTTATTCCACAAGGATACGCATTTATACTTATTTTCCAAAGAATCCCGGCAGCACATCCACAAACATACATGGGCAGAAACCGGCAACAATTCAATGTCAATATTTTATGAATCAACGGACAACCTGCTGACAGACGGTCTTTGTCTGCTCTTCTTTGGTTGCATTCTGTTACTCGTTTGTTACTCGATGGTTCCCTTGTTTTGTTACTTGCTTGTTACTTGCTTGTTACTCGAAAAATCGAAAAAAGTTGCGGCAGAATCGAATCGTTTTGTTTTTCCTCGAATATAATCTATGAATTTTAAAATAATGGCATATGAAAGAAAAAGAAGTCATAAGATTACGCAGGAAAGCAACCCAATCAGGAGAATCCCTCTACCTCGACATTTATTTCAAAGGAAAACGTCGGTACGAATTTTTGCGTCTGTATCTCATTCCGGAACGGACAAAAGCAGACCGACTCAAAAACGAACAAACACTCCGACTGGCAATTGCAATCAAATCCCGGAGAACGATCGAACTGTTCAACAACAAATACGGATTTGCAACGGAAAAACCGGATGTCAATCTGATAGAGTATATACAACTGGTTGCCGCAAACAAACTGAAACAGGGAAGAATCGGAATCAAGGGAACTTTCGACACTCTGGTTTACCATTTGACAAAATATCATGGGGATAAGATTGCACTGCAAGATATTGACATCCGTTATGTTAAAGGATTCGTACAATACCTGTCGACAGCAATTGCAAGGACAAGTGGTGAGGTATTGAAATCATCATCCCAACACAACATCTACACCAGTCTCAAAATAATCATCCATCAGGCAATCAAGGATGAACTGGTGACATCCGATCCGACCAAATCGGTCGATCCTCCCCGAATGGTTCTACCCCACAAGGAACACCTGACGGAAGAAGAGTTGAAGAGATTGATTCAAACCCCATGTCCGAAAGAGATGGTCAAGAGGTCATTTTTGTTTTGCTGTTTTACCGGATTACGAATTTCGGATGTTCAAAAACTAATATGGAAAGAGGTGGTGACGACCAATAATGAAACCTATATCAACTTTCGGCAGAAAAAAACAAAAATTGAGAATTACGTTCCTTTGTCCGAAAACGCAATATCGGTTCTTCCTTCCAAGAGAGAGAATACAGAGACAGATTCGGTTTTCGATCTACCGAAGGAATCGACAATTCGCAAAGTATTGAAAAAGTGGGTATCGGATTCCGGTATCGACAAACACATCACATTTCATTGTGCAAGACACACCTGCGCAACTCTGTTGCTGAATTCCGGGGTTGACATCTATACCGTCAAGGAGATATTGGGACATACCGATATCGGAACCAGCATGCAATATGCAAAGGTCGTTGACAAAACGAAACGAGAAGCAGTCAATAGCATCCCTGTCCTATATTGATCTTTGTTGAACCTGGTGTATTATCTCAAAAAGACCGGGATTGTCGTTACAGTTGACCCGTATCGAGTCGGAACAAGGTGTGACATCGAGTGTTTTAAGTAAATTGTTGCAACACGACAAAAATCGTAGGGAATAACAATAGTCGAGATTCAAAGTTCGGAGACGATTGAACCTGCAATTCAGAACCGTAAGGAAATGACACAACATGACATCGAGGTGGGACAATTCACATCCGTGACAAAACAAATAATTCAGTTTATAGTGATTCCGTAATTCGAGTTTTTTGACGGGATTCCATCCGCAATTCAAATAGGTCAGATTCGGGAACGATTCGATCCCTGCAAACGACTCGATCCCTCGGTGGGAACAATCTATCTTCGTAATTCGTAAAGTATCGTAGGGGGAGATTTTGCCATCTTTATCGACGACGAGATCATAGGTACTGACCAGATAATCGAAGAAATTGGAATCGGGGATACGAACTCCGTATCGATAAGTTCGTTCGGTGACTTTGTAAGTAGGAAAATCCATAGGTAGATTCGTTTTTTGTATTTATCGAACGAAAAACCGGAAACATACAGAGAAGATACTGAAAGTAAAATAGTGATTTTTTGGAATATTCGGGTTAAATTTGTTCGGCAATACCCCGTTGAGTGTATTGATATTAGCAAACATTTTTATACCTTTGTGGTGTTCCCGTGGGAACAACATATTATTGATGAAAGTGTTTTGCTTTTATCCTTGACAGGAAATCTGACAGTTTTCAAGAATACAAGGATAACAATGGCACTCATCACTTGTATAGCTATGTATCGTTCGGATATATACTATTCAGGTGTGGGGTATTGTTTATTTGTATTCGGGTTTTGTCAGAACCTCCTGTCAGATAAACAAATAACTCCACACTTTCTTTTTTGATTGAATCCACCATTTGGGAGTTGAATGGTAACCTAAACTTTTTAGATTATGAATAAAAAATCAATTTCTATTTTTTGTGCAATCTTGATGATTGTTGGAACTGCATTACCATGGACATCAATGCAAGCAACATCCAGTTTTTTTGATTCTGAAACCAGTTTGTCTGGTTTGAAGTTTACTGAAGGTATTTTAGGATTAATTGCTGCAATTGCAGGGATTGGATTAGTTTATTTTAACCATCCGTACTCAATTTTTGCGGGTATTGTCAATATAATTCTTGGAGGAGTGACATTATTTGCACATGATATGTTTGGGAGTTCATTTAGCTACGATTTAAGTAATTTAGGTGGAGATGAATATGGATTAGGAGAGATTGGTGCAAGTTTCGGAATGTCTCCGGGAATTGGAATTTGGATTTTTATCGGGAGTGCAATATTATTCACTCTATTAACAATCAAAATATCAAAACAGGATATTGAAAAGAAAGAAAATTAAGTATTACTAATTTATTATAATCATATGAAAAAGATAATTTACATATTGGTTTTTGCAATCATCCTCACAAGTTGTAATAATGAAGGAACTAAACGTCAAGATGGTAGTTGGTTAATATCGTCTATTGATGTAAATGAAAAAATAACGGGATTAATGGGGATGTACTATAATGTAATAGATGCCAATATTATTGCGATTCCCCAAGGTTTTTTAAAACCGAAAAAATATTTAGTAGAAGTAACGTTTGAAAAAAATAGTTTTGAATTTCCAACATCTGAAATATTTAACCCTAAAAAATACACATATACAATTGATAGGATTAGAGTAGATTCTTTAGATAATGAAAAATATTATTCAAAATACAAATCCAAATTCAATCTCTGTGGGTCTATAAGTAACAAAAAGGATGAGAAAATAGCAGATAATTATGTCGTTATGGGTGTCGATAAATTCTTGACAGAAACAAAAAACCCCAATAGTACAAAGAAACTATATTTTGACATTCAATTAAAAGACAATAGAAACATTAAAGATATGGTTCCTGAATTGACAAAATTGTCTATCGAAGGAAATATTGCCCATAATAAAGGTTTAATATTTACCCAACTTATGCAATATGCTGTATGGGAAAAACAGCAGCAATTTGGGTCTGCATTAGGATTGTTTTGACAAAGGTATCTTTGCCGAAATATGTCACTCAAGAGACGCAACTGGTAATCTAACGAGGTTATATAATAAATATCTACCATTAGCAGAAAAAATGTCAGAACTATTAGATCACCTTAGGAACAAAGAGAATGAACATTTGGATCATATCCTATTGGAATTATATGAAAGAGAATTAGCAAGTGGCAATTCTCAAGATTATTATGTCGATATTCTTTCTCGTGAAGGATATATGATTTCGTCGTATCGAGGTAATCATATAGAATTGACAATTACATCTTATGGAAAACAATTTTGTGAAACATCATCTTATTCACAACCGAATGTACCGATAATCAAACAAATGTGATCTACAAGTGATATATCAATAGCAAATCCAAATCGTTTCATTTTTGATTTGATATTCATAACAAAAATC
>OOBO01001826.1_pt1 | contig 13384 bp, 10 predicted proteins | sample 1671031 | NCBI WGS metagenome assembly OOBO01 (sample SAMN06348115, study PRJEB24527) | human gut metagenome | biome: human gut; feature: ankylosing spondylitis patient; material: feces | host: Homo sapiens | place: China | collected 2015-10 | reverse complement strand
TACTCCGGACTTGCTTCCTGCCGATGTGATAGGTACGATGATGTACAGCCAAAAAGATGAGACGTTCATTGCTCAGCGTGGTCCTATTTTTGCCAATTTCGTGTTGGCGGACGAAATCAACCGTGCTCCGGCCAAGGTGCAGAGTGCTTTGTTGGAAGCGATGCAGGAACGTCAGGTCACCATCAGTAAAGAAACATATAAATTACCGGAACCTTTTTTGGTATTGGCCACTCAGAACCCGATCGAGCAGGAAGGAACTTATCCTTTACCGGAAGCCCAAGTGGACCGTTTTATGTTGAAAGTGATAATTGATTATCCAAAGTTGGAAGAGGAAAAGAAAATTATCCGTCAGCAAATCAAAGGGGAAAAGACTGTCGTGCGTCCTATTTTGTCCACTGATGAAATCATCGAAGCACGTAATGTAGTCAGGGAAGTGTATTTGGACGAGAAGATAGAGCAGTATATTGCCGACATCGTTTTCGCTACGCGCTATCCAGAGCAATACGGTTTGAAGGACTTGAAAAATTATATAGAATTCGGCGGTTCTCCGCGTGCTTCTATTAATCTGGCTTTGGCGGCTCGTGCCTACGCTTTTATTAAACGTCGGGGATATGTGATACCGGAAGATGTACGGGCTATAGCCCATGATGTTTTGCGCCACCGTATCGGGCTTTCATACGAGGCGGAAGCCAATAATGTCAGCAGCGAAGAAATCATCAGTCAGATATTGAATAAGGTAGAGGTACCCTAATCATCGTTGTGAATGGATACAAGTGAGATTTTAAAGCGAGTCCGTCAAATCGAAATTAAAACGAGAGGGCTGTCGAACAATATTTTTGCCGGCGAATATCATTCGGCCTTCAAAGGGCGTGGTATGGCTTTCTCTGAAGTGAGGGAATACCAGTACGGAGACGATATTCGCGACATAGATTGGAATGTGACGGCACGTTTTAACCGGCCTTTCGTCAAAGTGTTCGAGGAGGAACGTGAGCTGACGGTCATGCTTGTGATCGATGTTTCGGGCAGTTTGAGTTTCGGAACAGTTTCTCAGACCAAGCGGGAAATGGTGGCGGAGATCGCTGCGACTTTGGCTTTTTCTGCCATACAAAACAACGATAAGATCGGAGTGATTTTCTTTTCGGACAGGATTGAAAAGTTCATTCCTCCGAAAAAGGGACGCAAGCATATTTTGCGTATCATACGTGAACTGTTGGATTTTACTCCTCAAAGCAAGTCTACGGATATCGGTCAGGCGATAGAGTACCTTACTCAGGCCATTAAGCGGCGTTGTACGGCATTCTTATTGAGTGATTTCATAGATAGAAAAGACTATCGTACGGCTTTGACCGTAGCCAACCGAAAGCATGATGTGGTGGCTATTCAGGTTTTTGACCGCCGGATGGCAGACTTACCGGATGTCGGATTGATGAAGGTGTGCGATGCGGAAACCGGACATGAACAATATATTGATACGTCCAGCCGCAAAGTGCGGAAGGCTCATCATGACTGGTGGAAGAATAGGCAGAATTTGTTGCAGGATACGTTTACGAAGAGTAATGTGGATTCGGTTTCTATTCGTACGGATCAAGATTATGTGTCTTCGTTGATGACTTTATTTGCCAAACGAAATTGAAGATGAAAAGTTACCATAATAAAAATAAAAGAGCCGTTCGACTGTGGTTGCTTCTGCCGTTTCTTTTGATGGCAAGCGTTGTTGAAGCACAGGTGACGGTGGATGTCAGGATAGATTCATTAGAACTTTGGGTAGGGGAACAGACCCGTATAACTTTGGATGTCAGTACGGATACTAAATCCAAGTTGGTAATGCCACAGGTGAAAGCCGGAGATATGCTGACTCCCGGGGTAGAGGTGGTAGAAGTTGCCAAGGCGGACACGCAGCAATTGAATGAAGGAGCTCGTCGTTTGGTTTCCCAAAGCTATATAGTAACCTCTTTTGATTCGGCTTTGTATTATTTGCCCCCCCTTGTAGTGAAAGTTGATGGGAAGGAATATCAGTCGAAGAATTTGGCTTTGAGGGTGTTGTCGATTCCTGTCGATACGGTTCATGTTGACCGGTTCTATGGGCCTAAAGAAATTATGGCCGTTCCTTTCTCGTGGACGGATTGGTCTTTGATATTCGCTTTGTCCGTACTTTTGCTTGTATGGGTTCTCGGCTTGGCTTATTTTTATATACGTTATCGGGATAATAAGCCTATCATTAAGATTATTAAGTTAGCTCCTAAGGTTTTGCCGCATACAAAGGCCATGGAGGAAATTGACCAAATCAAGGCAGAGAAAGTTTGGGCAAAAGAAGATTCTAAGGAATATTATACTCGGCTGACCGCTATTCTGCGTACCTATATTGAGAAGCGTTATGGTTTCAATGCCATGGAGATGACCTCGACCGAGATTATCGACCGCTTGTTGAAAGAGCAGACTTCTGAAAGTCTGGACGAATTGCGCATGCTGTTCCAGACTGCCGATTTGGTCAAATTTGCCAAATACAATACATTGATTAATGAGAATGATGCAAATCTAGTAAATGCCATTGAATTTATCAACCAGACAAAGGTGGAAGCGGATGAAAATGCCGTGCCGGAGCCGGACGAAGTAACGATTGAACAGAAACGCAGTCGCCGGACATTGATAAGTATGCGTTTGGCGTTGGTATTGCTTACGTTGGCCGCGTTGGCCTTGTTGGGCTGGATTCTTTGGATGGTGTATGACTTGGTCGTTTAAAATTTATAAGTGATTATGACGTTTGCGAATATTGAATATTTTTTTCTCTTGCTTCTGCTCATACCTTATATTTTATGGTATGTGCTGAAAAACAAGAAGAAAGAACCTACGTTGTTGGTGTCGGATACGACGGCATACCGTTATGCGCCCAAGAGTTATAAGAACCATCTGATTCATGCACCATTCATACTGCGTTTGTTTACGTTTGTGATGGTCATTATCATATTGGCTCGCCCCCAAACCAGTAACAGTTGGAAAAACACTCAGGTTGAGGGTATAGACATCATGTTGGCAGTCGATGTTTCTACCAGTATGTTGGCAGAAGACCTGAAGCCGAACCGTTTGGAAGCAGCCAAACAGGTGGCTTCCGAATTTATAGCGGGCAGGCCGAACGACAATATCGGTCTGACTATTTTTGCGGCCGAGGCATTTACCCAATGTCCGATGACCACGGATCATGCCGTATTGCTGAACCTCTTCCATGGTATCAAGACCGATATGGCTCAGCGGGGGATGATTCAGGACGGAACAGCCGTAGGAATGGGAATCGCCAATGCCGTTTCCCGCTTGAAAGACAGCAAGGCCAAAAGCAAGGTGATTATCTTGTTGACGGACGGAACGAATAATGCCGGAGATATTTCGCCCTTGACTGCGGCAGAGATTGCCAAAAGTTTCGGAATACGAGTGTACACGATTGGTGTGGGTACCAATGGTTTGGCACCTTATCCCATGCTGGTAGCAGGCGGTGTGCAATATCTGAACGTGCCGGTAGAAATCGATACCAAGACGTTGGCAGCCATATCCGAGAAGACAGACGGTGAATTTTATCGGGCTACGGACAATAAGAAGTTGGAGGACGTGTATAAGGATATTGACAAGTTAGAGAAAACGAAGCTGAATGTCAAGCAATACAGCAAGCGTTATGAAGCATACGCCTTGTTTGCCTGGTTGGCTGCTGCTGCGTTGCTACTTGAAATCCTGTTACGTATGACCATATTGAAGAAAATACCTTAATTCATTCTGATTATGTTTCGTTTTGAAGAACCATTATATTTGTACTTGCTTCTGCTGATACCCTTATTGGCAGGTCTGCACTATGCCACAAACTATTACCGCAGGAAGCGTCTGCTTCGTTATGGCGACATCGAACTCCTGAAAGGCTTGATGCCGGATGTTTCGGCAGCCCGGCGTGAGGTGAAGACGTGGTTGATGCTTGCGGCTTTGGCATTGTTGATATTCACTTTGGCACGTCCGCAGTTCGGGACAAAAATGGATACCCGTAAGCGTCAGGGAATAGAGGCCATTATAGCCATGGACATATCCAATTCGATGATGGCTGGAGCCGTTTGGAAAAATCCAAAATGCTGGTAAGCAATATTGTGGATAAAATGACGGATGATAAGATCGGATTGATCGTGTATGCCGGAGAGGCCTACACCCAGTTGCCTATAACAAGTGATTACGTGTCGGCCAAGATGTTTTTGGAAACAATAAATCCATCCATGATTACCACACAAGGAACGGATATCAAGCAGGCTATTGATTTGGCCATGAAAAGTTTTACGCCCAATCAGGACGTGAGCAAGGCTATTTTTGTGATTACCGATGGAGAGGACAATGAGGGAGGAGCTGTGGAGATGGCCAAAGCGGCAGCGGAAAAGGGAATAAAAGTCTATGTCTTGGGAGTCGGTTCTCCGCAAGGCGCACCCATACCCATGCCCGGAAATTCGCAGTATATCACAGACAATACGGGGAATGTAGTGGTTTCCAAGTTGAACGAGTCTATGTGCCGGGAAATTGCGGCTGCCGGTCAAGGAGCCTATATTTATGTGGATAACAGTTCATCTGCACAGGAACAATTATCGGGCTATGTGGATAAGTTGGCTAAGAAGGAGATGGAAAGTGCGGTCTATTCGGAATACGATGAGCAGTTCCAAGCCGTAGCTTTGTTGGTTTTGCTTGTACTCGTTCTGGATGTGTTGATTGTGGAACGTAAGAATCCGTTGTTTAAGAATATAAAGTTGTTTCGTAAATAAGGAAGAAAGACATGTTACGTGGGATATATAAATATGGATTGGCTTTGTGCTTGTGTCTGACGGTATCTCTTTTATGGGCGCAGAAGAAAACAGACCGTGACTATTTGAGGAGTGGAAACCGGTTGTATCGCGACAGTATGTACACAAAAGCCGAGGTGGATTACCGTAAAGCCATTGAAGCCAACAGTCGTTTCCCTCAGGCACATTTCAATTTGGGAAATGCGCTGTTGAGACAGCAAAAGCCCAAGGAAGCCATGCAGGCATACGAACAGGCCGTGAAAGTGGAGACAAACAAGGGACGGTTGGCTTCCATATATCATAATATGGGAGTGATTTTGCAAAGCCAAAAGCAGTTCGGACCCGCCATAGAGTGTTATAAGAACGCCTTGCGGCGGAATCCTGCGGACAACGAAAGCCGCTATAATTTGGTCTTATGCCAACACCAGTTGAAAAACAATCCACAGCAGGACCAGCAAAACGACAATAAAGAGAATAAGGACGGAAAGGACAAGAACAAAGAAGAAGACAAGAATAGCAGTAAAAAGGACAAACAGGAGAATAAAGACAAAAAAGAAGACCAACAGAAGCAACAGCAAAAGCAATCACAGCAGAATGAAGAGAACATGTCGAAAGAGAATGCCGAACAACTGTTGAACGCAGCCATGCAAGATGAGAAAGATACACAGGAGCGCATCAGGAAGGCAATGGCCAAACCGCGACAGAGAAAATTGGAGAAACAATGGTAACGACTAAACAATAAAGGAAATAGGAATGAAGAAATATATCGCATTACTTTGGTTATGTTGTCTAACAGTCGGGATACGGGCAGCCGTACAGATAAAGGCCGCGGCACCGGATGTGGTGGAGGAAGGTGAGCAGTTTAGGTTGAGTTTCACCGTGAACACACAGGATGTCAGTAATTTCCATTTGCCTACCCTGAAAGGGTTTAGTGTAGACATGGGGCCGAGCCGTTCCTCACAGTCCAGTTTTCAAATGATTAATGGAAAGACTTCGCAGAGCAGCTCGGTAACCTATACCTATATATTAAGTGCGTTGAAGGCTGGTACTTATACCATCCCGGCCGCTACGGCTACTGTGAACGGAAAGCAATACCGTTCCAATACCGTGAGCATAGAGGTTGTCCCCGGCAGTGGCGGGGGATCACAGTCTCGCCAACAAGGGGGTGGACAGCACGAACGGATGCAGATGCAAGATGCCGGGGCTAAGATTACCGGAAAAGACCTTTTCATTACGGTTACGGCCGACAAGCAACGCTTGTATGAACAAGAGGCGGTAGTACTGACTTATAAGGTCTACTCTTTGGTCAACCTGTCGCAGTTGGCCGGTGGCATGCCGGATTTGGAGGGTTTTCATACACAGGAAATAGAGCTGCCCCAACAGAAGAGCCTGAAAATGGAAGAGCACAATGGGCGCAGGTACGGTACGGTGGTATGGCGGCAATATGTGCTCTTTCCCCAACGTAGCGGAAAGATGACGATTCCTTCCATCAAGTTCGAGGGGATTGTGGTGCAGCAAAATCGTAATATCGACCCGATTGATGCGTTTTTCAACGGGGGGAGTACCATGGTCGAGGTGAAGAAAACCATTGTGGCTCCTTCTCTGACCTTGCAGGTAGATCCTTTGCCTTCGCCACGGCCTGCTGGTTTCTCCGGAGCGGTGGGCAAATTCAATATCAGTGCTTCCCTTACTCCGAGCGAAGTGAAGACGAATGACGCGTTGACGCTGAGGGTTACGGTTTCCGGAAGCGGCAACATGAAGCTGATGAAAGCTCCGGTGGTGAATTTCCCGAAAGATTTCGAGACGTACGATGCCAAGATTACGGACCAGACCAAAGTAGGCCGCGGAGGGGTTTCCGGTAATAAAATATTTGATTATTTGGCTGTGCCCCGCCATCCGGGGAAATATACGATTCCGCCAGTGGAATTCTGTTATTTTGATACGGACGCGAAAGCTTACAAGACCGTGAAAACGGAAGGATTTGACCTCAGCGTGGCGAAAGGCAAAGGCGGAAGCGGTGGAGGAAACTATACGAATAAGGAGGATGTGGAGTTGTTGGCTTCAGATATCCGGTACATCCATCAGGGTGAGGTGCGTTTGCAGCAAAAGGGTGAGTCCTATTTTGCGACGGCAGCCTATTGGTGGAGTTATGTCATTCCCTTGTTGGCATTCATTATTCTTGTGGTGGTTTTCCGCAAACAAGCTATGGAAAATGCCAATGTAGCCAAAATGCGTAACAAGAAAGCGAATAAGGCGGCAGCCAAGCGTCTGAAACAGGCGGCTGCATTGTTGAAAGCCAACAAGCCGGCCGAATTTTATGATGAGGTCTTAAAGGCCTTGTGGGGCTATGTGGGAGACAAGTTGAATCTCCCGGCTGCAGAACTGAACAAAGAGAATGTCAGTGAAAAGTTGCAGGACAAGGGAACGGACGCCTCCGTCGTGCAGCAGTTGGTAGAGACGATGAACGATTGTGAATTTGCCCGTTATGCGCCGGGTGACCCGTCGCAAACGATGGACAAGATATATGCAGCGGCTACGGAAGTCATTAATAAGATGGAAAGTTCTATTAAACGGTAAGTAAAGGATGAAGCTGATGAGAAAGTTGATTTTGATATGCGTAGGTGTGATGTGCATGTTTTCGCTTCATGCCCAAGACAAAGTGCAGGCTGATAGTGCGTACGCTGCGGAAAAGTATGAAGAAGCCATACCTATATATATGGCTTTACTGAAAGAAGGGGAGCATGCGGACATATATTATAATTTAGGAAACTGTTATTATAAGACAGACCGTCTGGCTCTTGCCATTTTGAATTACGAGCGTGCCGCCTTGTTGGACCCCGGGAGTTCGGATGTCCGTTTCAATCTGGAGTTGGCCCGTTCAAAAACGATAGATAAAATCACACCCGAAAGCGAGATGTTCTTTGTGACATGGTATAAGAACATCATTGACATGATGAGTATGGACGGTTGGGCGCGTACGGGGATTGTGGCTTTTGTGCTGGCCTGCGTGCTGATTCTGGTGTTTTTCTTAGGCAATAAGGTCGTGTGGAAGAAATTGGGTTTCTTTGGCGCTTTGGTCATGTTGGCGGTTGTCGTGATGGCCAATGTGTTTGCTTGGACACAGCATCAGGAACTGAATGCCCGCAGCGGGGCTGTGGTGATGAGCAGTTCGGTAGTCGTGAAGAGCACTCCGAACGAATCGGGTACGGACCTCTTTGTACTGCATGAAGGCACACGTGTGGAAATCATAGACGATTCCATGAAGGAATGGAAAGAAATACGGTTGGCAGACGGCAAGGTGGGTTGGATGCCGACAGAAGCAATGGAGGTGATTTGATATGGCGTTAGAAGACTGGATCGGTTTGGACCAACGGTTGTTGCTGCTGTTGAATGGCAGCAATTCGTTGTTTTTCGACCATTTGATGAACGGGATTACCAGTACGGTGGCTTGGATACCTGTGGCCGTCGTGCTATTTTATGTGTTGGTCAAGAACAATTCCATGCGTGAGGTGGGGCTTATTGTGTTGTTTCTTGCCTTGTCCATCTTGTTGGCCGACCAGTTTTCTTCTTCTTTCTGTAAACCTTACTTTGCCCGTTTCCGGCCGGCTCAGGACCCCTTGCTGATGTATTTGGTAGACGTAGTGGATGGCTATCGTGGCGGACGCTATGGTTTTATATCCAGTCATGCCGCCAACACTTTTGCTGTATGTATCTTTTTAGCTTTGTTGGTTCGTAATGTTTGGATGACCTTTTCTTTGGTTTTGTGGGCTGCGCTCTGTTCTTATTCCCGCATTTATTTGGGGGTACATTATCCGGGAGATATTCTGTTCGGGATGCTTTGGGGGCTGTTGGTAGGTCTTTCTACTTACATGGCATGCGCTTATATTTTGCGCAGGATGTCGCCGGATAGGAATTTTATTTCTACTCAATATACTTCCACGGGGTATGCCGTAGCGGATTTGGATATTTTTCAGAGTGTACTTTACCTCACTTATGTGGTATTGGCCATACGGGCAGTGGTTTTGTAATGGTAGAATGGCTTGATGTCCTTTTCTTATTTTTATGGAATATATGATTTTTAACAACAAAGACTGATTTGTAGTAGTTATAATCTTGTTGTTTGAATGGCTTTTGTATTACGAAGTGTGCATATAAGTGCCTTTGTATTTATTCTTGGTTATAACTGTTTGGCTTTTTGGGGATTTTTGACCGTAAATATCCCTTTTTATATAAGCTTCTATTTTTATTGTTTATCTTTTTTCTTTAACTAAATCCCTCTTGTAAAACCACATAACTGCCATTACCTTTGTGTTCCAATTTATCGGAGGAGTCCGAATAGACTTGGCTTGCACTAATTCTATCAATTAAAAATTAAAAGAAAATGAATCAAATGATGCTATTAGCGGAAACCGAGATGAGAACAACACTTAACTATGGGTATAAAAATTATGTGAGTCCTGAAGTCCGGGTCATGTTATTCGAAACAGAGATGATGATTGCCGGAAGTGATATGAATCCGGAACCTCCAAATCCGGGATATAACTCGGGACATAATCCGGATGATTTTTGGGACGCATGGCGATGATGTTTTCAGTTGATTAGAAAGGATAGCGGAAAAGCACAAATAAATTCCAATATACTTTTTAAGATTAGATTGTTTTTGGGATACAGTATTAAATTTAAAACAGAAGTTAGATGATAAAGAAACTTTTTTTAACCACTCAACTTTTATTTTGCTGTTTTGTTTTGCATAGTTATGCAAGAAATGAGTATGCTTCGGATTCCGACAGGGACCTGAAACGACGCAATAAAATGGTAAAAGAAGCAGCTTTGCTTCCGGATTCCGCATTTGAATACGTGAAGATGGAAGACTTGCTGGATGATCAAGTGTATATGAAGTTGGCACATGACGGATGGAGCCCTCAAGAAATTGTAACCATCATGAAGACGGCTTTAAAAGACCGTAAGGCTGCCAAGAACAAATTCGGTTACGGATGGTATGCCAAGCAATGGCTACCCACTTACGGTATCATGCCGGGCGGAGATACGCTCTACCAGTTCGTGGATACAACCTACAACGAGGTGATGCAAGCCAGTATAGCCCGTACTGTTCCAACCGATGTACTGAACCATACCTGGCCCAAAATCGTGTACACTCCAGAAGACCGTAAAAAAGGTATTCGTAATACAGCCTATTTCCGTACGGTGGAACATAAACCATCGTCTGGACGTATGCATTGGGGTGTGGTACATCCTGAAGACCATGACAAATTGTATGTAATTCCCGACGGAGCAGGCATTTTCAAGACTGATAACGGAGGGCTTACCTGGACATGCATCACGGATAATATTCCGGTGAGAGCTCACCGTAGTACGGTTCGCCACTCCTCGATCCCTGTAGACCTGGATGATTGGAATCACTTGTTTGCTTTTGGTGATAACAGTACGGTGTATGAAACAACGGATGGCGGAGATAGCTGGCGTCGTATAGAAGGGGCTACTCACAAAGGGTATAAGCGAGGTTATGCTTTCCGCGACAAAGCCGGAAATCTGAAATTCATCGGCGCACAGCAGCAAGGGGGGATTGAGCATTGGGCCAGTAAACTTTGGATTAGTGAAGACACCTGTAAAACCTGGACAGAGGTCATTGTACCGGATGAACTAAAAGACGTCCATCCCAATGGTGTGGGAAAAGGCGTATGGTTCCAGTCTGTGGAGTTTGATCCCTCCAACCGGGATATGATTTACATACCAGGGTCTCGGTCTATCTTCTATTTTGATGATGGAGCGAGAAGCACGGTGGAAAATGGAAAGAGAAAATATAACATCAAGAAGATGAGTTTTGATGTATATAATGAAAACCGTACGGCACTGCGTAATGATCCTTCCGACCCGGATAACAAGACGATATTCCCTTTAAGAGCCACTTCGCCGGGTAATATGGTCATCAGTACCATAAATCCGAACCAAATGTGGTTTGCGGCAGCAGTTCGTAACGGAAATGCTACGGCACTCTATTATACCGAAGACAAGGGAAAGACTTGGATAACGCTTCAAGAGCCCAGTGCTGGAATCGGTGGAGGTACTGTTTTTGGCAATGAGGCTCCTTGGAATTGGTTGGGAGGTTTCGGTGTAAACCTTCGTGATCCGAATTGGGTGTACGGATGTACGATGAGTTCTGCCATTAGTTCTGACGGAGGAAAAAATTTCGATCAGTTTGCATGGTCAATCCGTTTGACGTCGTTACAGGATGACGGCAAATATTATGCGGTAACCAATTCTCGCCACAATGCGGACAATCATTTCATTCTTTCCCACAAGAGTGGTCGGGTGTTCAGAGGTTCGGATGGCGGTATGTTGATGAAAGATTTGGATGTGAATAATAACCAATGGACTAATATTGGAGGAAATATGGGACAGATGTTGTATTACAATATCCGTGTCAATGAATTCGGTGATCAGTTGATGGTGGGTAACACGCAGGATATTGATGTGCAGACCTACCGCTACGGTCGATGGGGAAATTGGCGTGGTTATGAAGGTTCCGAATCCAGCGCCAATCCTTATACCAGCACATGCTACTTCTCCGGAGGTGGCGGAGGCGGTATTGAGAATATGCCGTTGGACTCGTGGAGCACGACCACCAATTACGCTGATGTACATACTGGTTCCTGGTATATGAGACGTACGGGAACGGGAAAAGGAAACACTTTCTACCGCATTGATGATATAGGTCGGAGCCTGACTAATCTGTTTGATAATGTCGGGGCGGATGTCGCGGATGTCACATTTGCACGCGATAAAGGATATACTACTATTTTTGTACGTACGACTGATAATATCTTAAAGAAATCCATAGACAGTGGAAACTCTTTTCAGGACATCCTGTACAACGGTGAGCCGGCTAAATTTAGCAATACCAGATTAGCGGCAGATCCCGATAACAGCGACATCCTGTATTTGGGACAGACAGGACAGGTCATGCGATTGTATGTCAACGAAAGTCGTTGGGAAAAAGTAGGAGAGGGCCTTCCTAATATAGCTTGCGACCACTTGTTTTTCCACGAAGGTAGTGGCGATCTTTATTTTGTGAATCGTGGTAGTGCCGGAATCTATATTCTGGAAAACGGTTCAAATACCTGGCGTTTTTGGACCAAGGGATATAATAGTGGAAAATTCAGTGATATTGTCATGAATTATACCACACAAGAGATGGTACTGGCTGATTATGGTCGCGGCGTATGGGTAGCCGATTTGGAGCATCCTTCCGACCGTTTCTTTAAAAACGGATTTGCCTTAAAAGAAATCACCCATGTGGATGGCCGTCGTACTATCGGTATTGATACGAAATGGACTATTCCGTTGTATTACTATTATGAATGGACGGTAAATGGAATGAAGGTAGATAATCCCTATCAGTATCTTACTCATGCCTTGCGTCCCGGAGATAAAGTACAGTTGAAACTCACACTTAGAGAATCTCCCGATGTGTCTACCCTATCGGCCGAATACATCGTGAAGGAAACACCGGATGTAAAATTGGAAAAGAAAGCCGGAAATGCGTTGTATTCAAACGGAAAGGGCAGAATAGATTTAGGATATGTAGATTATTTCTTCAATGACTTTACTGTAGACCTTTGGGTGAAACCGATGAATGATGGAGTTTTGTTGGCCAACCGTCAGAAAGAATATGATAAAGGTGCAAAAGGTTGGTTGCTTTTCGTAGAAAACGGAACTTTGAAATTCAGATATTCGCCAAGCAACCAGTTTAACAAGCCGACGTATGAACCGGCTTCTGATGAACAGAAAACCATCGAAGGGGGTAAATTGAACATGGGTGAGTGGGCTCATGTGGCGATAACCGAGAAACGTGACGGTTCGATACGTCTGTATGTAAACGGTATGTTAACTGGTGAGGGAGAGCGTTATCGCAGGGAACATACGCTGAATAATTCCACTTACCTGTCGCTGTTTGCAGATGCTTTTGAGTATGCGCCGATAGAGGCAGCCGTAGATGAATTGAAGATATGGAACTACGAATTGAATGAAGAGGAAATCCGTCGTGAAATGTATTCCGTGAATGTAGACAATCGTAACGGACTTGTGGCTTACTATGCTTTCAATGGGGATAATCTGTCCGGAGACTTGGAAACATTTGCCGGATATCAGCCACGTGTGATGACGCGTGCGGAGGTTATTCATGAAAAAATGTCGCTCCCCATCAGTGCACAACGAACTGCTTACGGTGTATTGACCGATGGTGAGAAACTCTTTGAAGACCGGGGAGTCAATCTGTTGAAGATTGCCGTTAAAAATACAACATCGGATTATCAGATCGGTGTATATGCTTATAAAGCGGAACATTGGTTGGAAGACAAATCCAATTTGGATACCAAATATTATGAGGTGGAACCGACTGGATATATCTTTCGAAACTTTACCGTTGCCGAAGCAGACACTTTGACGTTAGATTTCTATGCAGTCGAAGGTAAACCGTTTAATCCGAATAAACGTTATCGTCTGTATTATTCGGAAGACGGACGTAGGAATTATTGGAATTTGGTAGGAGATTTGACCTATAATGCAGATAC
>OOBO01001818.1_pt1 | contig 13448 bp, 12 predicted proteins | sample 1671031 | NCBI WGS metagenome assembly OOBO01 (sample SAMN06348115, study PRJEB24527) | human gut metagenome | biome: human gut; feature: ankylosing spondylitis patient; material: feces | host: Homo sapiens | place: China | collected 2015-10 | reverse complement strand
TGCTGGATGACGGTATCGGAACCGATGCAGACGAAATCTCCCACACTGGAAACATCGTGGTGGATTCCCTTGTGAACCATAAGTATGCTCTTGCACAAAAGGACGGCATCCAGTTTGAGGCAAGGGTATTTATTCCGTCTGTACTACCGTTCCAGAGCGGACACCTTGCCATTATCTTTGGAAACCTGCTGGAAAATGCACTTGAGGCCTGTAGGAAGCTGCCGCAGGAGCAGCGATATATCATACTGGCAGCTACTTATATAAAAGAAATGCTCCAGATTTGTCCAGGGAAATTAAAAAAAGACAGCAGCGGACGATACCTTACCACAAAGAAGGATACCGGCTGTCACGGAATTGGTCTGGCCTCGGTAGAACAGGCACTGGCTGATTATGATGGAGAACTGTTCACCCAGTATGAAAATGGAGAATTTCAGGCATCTGCGGTGTTGTATAGTAATTCCATAGAGGAAAAATGACGTATTATGTCGGAAATTCAACTTATAAGGTACAGAATTAGGTAAGAAATGCTATACTCCTGTTTAATAAAAATAGGAGGTGTTCATTATGTCAAAGAAACAGGCTAATATCACAGCAACAATTTTAGAGAAGGTAGCTCGTAATTCTGTGAAAATGGCGGCAGACAGCAGATGTATGTATGTTCTTCATCAGCCGAAGCAGCCGGCAGGAATGAAAGAATTTCGTAAATAAATCGTTGCTGCAAGAGGTAAATACTGCAATATCTGTCGAGCAGAGATTACTCATGGATATGGCAGTATTTTTTTGTGAAAAATACCGTTAGCTGGTAGAAGTAGTACATCTAGTATAGCATAAATTAATTGACTAGACCAACCATATTGGGGAGAAGGCAATGCTTTTGTGACTTATCTGAGACACATTGGAACCATTAATTACTTTAAATCCTACTAGACAAGCGAATTAGGTTAATTATAAAACATAGGAATAAAAAGCCAAGAAGAACTTTTATATACTGTTTACAAAGAAATACAATAATTAATTGGGTGCAGTTTTGCATGCTTTATTTTGCATGGGAACAGCACCTTTTTTTATTGTCTTTTTCCAGTAAAGCAGAACCCAGAGGTCCGCCAGATGTCCTTCATTTCAAAAAAATTACGAAATGGAGGACATTTGAATGTCAGAATGGATCAGAATCAGAGTAAAGGATTTTTATAAAGATGCAGTTGGTGAGCTGGAATACACCTATGTGACCAGAGAAGTCTACGAGGCACTTGCCGATACGTTCCGCAAAGAAGCCCACGCACAGGAAATGCGGGATATCAGACATACGACCAAGGACGGATATACAGAAGGAGAAACGGAAGATCTGGTGGAGCTGACCGGGGAATCGGTAGAGGATACGGTCATCCGGCAGATGGAAATAGAAACCCTGCAGAAAGCAATGCAGTCACTCACCCCAGTGCAGAGAGAGCGGCTGCATTTTTATTTTTTTGAGGGCATGACATACCGGCAGATCGCAGCGAAAGAAGGGGTTGGAGAGAAGAGCATCCGGGAGAGCATAAACGGTGCGGTAAAGAAAATAAAAAAATATTTTGATTAATACCCCCTCAAAACGTGTTTTTCTGTGAGTACCTTATGAGAGGAACTTTTTCTGGACAGATGGTCTCTTCCGGGAATCCTCTCATGTCTCGTGTGTGGATACGACACAGGCAGACAAAACGCACCTTGAAAAATGCCGGAGAGGAATGCAGGGCTCCGAGCGCAGGATGGAATCACGCCATATCCTGCCAGCCATATCCAGCAGTTCAGATACGTTAGCCGTTTCATGAGCCGTAACCGGGGCGCAGTGACACTCCTGCAGCAATCGGGCAGATGTTCTTTCTGCCAGCCATGCTGTGAAAAAGATCGCATCTAAGGAGCCGAGCGGGAAAGCCGGGGTACAGCCTATCTGTGGTGGACAGGCGCGAAGAGGGGAATGGCCTATAATGATACACCTTGAGATTAGCCAGCACGCAGTGGTGGAGGTGAGATACCTGTGATGTCTGCCTGTCCGAGTGGCAGGGACCAAAGACAGTCTGGACTGACTGCCCATGAAATGCCGGCTTTGGGATTTTTTCTTCTCTGTTTTGGCGGCGTTTTGGTTCCGGGGAGTAGTGACGAATAGGGACAGACACTTTTTATTTATGAAGTGAAGGATTATGGCAGTAAGACTTAATTACAGAAACCATGCGGCGGAGGGGAACTTCCGCCGTATTCTTGTGGAGTTAAGAAAAGCTGAAAAATGGGGAATGGAGGAAAACAGGAGATGAAGAAAGAAGATACCGAAATGATGTTAAGGATTTTTGAAACGGAGAGGGCAGGATATGCCTATCTTTATCCGAGTGATGGAGGGGAGCGGAAAGAGGACTATATCTCGACCACGGCAGAAAATATCGCAAATTATATCGGCAGCCACATGTTTGAAGCCGAAAAGATCGTCATCACAGATATGTGTGACAGGCTGATATTAGATACCTGCGGCTATTTTATCAATAGCTGTCCCAATCAGGAATTCTGTAAGGAAATCCATCGATCCAGATGGGAGAAAAGGACGCGGGAGAGGTGCTTTCAGTCAGCAGGGATGTATCGGAACAGTATTTCCGGGAAGAAGATGAGGCTGCAACCATGGCTGAAATCGGGATGATGTAAAGGTGTTTCTTCTGGGCAAAAGTGTTTGGCTTGGGAGAATGAATTTAACGTTCTTAAATTGCGGGAGGAAAAAGGGAAAAGATGATGGAAGGCGGAGCGAATGAGGTGCGGTATAAGATTGCCGAATTTCTCTTAAAAAGGATGCATGAAGATAAGCTGTTAACCGAGGAAGAATGGGAAAAAATCCGGGTTTTGAATGTCAAGACTTTCTCCCCGGAATTAGCAAAAGTATATCTGTAATAACACTGGATATATAAAGGACTATGTGGTAGTGTATGTTGCTGACAGGGAGTGCAAACCCTTGAAAATACTGGGAAAGGAGAAAAAAGCATGGCAAAAAAAGTGACTGTCATAAAGGCAGCAAAAGCGCAGAAACATACACAGGAAGAACGCAGGCTGAAAGTGTGCGGATATGCCAGAGTCAGTACCGGCAGTCAGGCACAGGCAACTTCCTATACTGCACAGGTCGAGTACTATACGGAAAAAATCGAGAGCAACCCCCTGTGGGAGTTTGCAGGGGTGTATGCGGATGAAGGAATCAGCGGAACAAACGTAAAGCACAGGGATGAGTTCCAGATGATGATTTCAGACTGTGAGGATGGGAACATCGACCTGATCCTTACGAAATCCATCACAAGATTTGCAAGAAATACGGTGGAATGCATCCAGACCATCCGAAAGCTGAAGGAGATCGGCGTTGGAATCTACTTTGAAAAAGAGAATATCAACACGCTGTCAGAAAAAAGCGAGCTGTTCATTACCATCCTGGCATCGGTGGCGCAGGGGGAATCAGAAAACATCTCAAGCAACAACCGCTGGGCGATACAGAAACGCTTTCAGGATGGAACCTATATCATATCCACGCCAGCGTATGGCTATGGAAAAGACGAGGATGGAAATTTAGTCATCATAGAATCCGAGGCAGAAACCGTAAGGTGGATTTATGAGTCTTACTTAAACGGCATGGGAGTGTATGTGATAGCAAAGGCACTGAACCAGAAAGGCATTCCAACAATCCGGGGTGCAGAAAAGTGGCAGGACGGGGTGATACAGGACATTCTGAAAAATCCCATTTATGAGGGAGATATGCTTCAGCAGAGGACATATACAGAAACAAGGTTCCCATTTGTCCGCAGGGTAAACAACGGACAGAGAAACCAGTATCTCATCAAAGACAGCCATCCGCCAATCGTCACACATGAGGAGGCAGAAGCGGTACGCAACCTGATGGCATACCGGGTGGATGTACTGCACATGAACAAGAGTGACTACACCAAAAGATACCTGTTTTCCGGCAGAATCATCTGCGGAGAGTGCGGAAGAACCTTCCGGCGGCAGAAAATCTACATCGGGAAACCATATGAAAAAATCATCTGGACGTGCAGCGGACATGTGGAGGATAAAGAGAGTTGCTGCATGAAAGCCATCCGGGAGGATGTGCTGCACCGGGCTTTTACAGACATGTGGAACAAGCTGTACACCAATCAGGGAACGATATTAGAGCCGCTGTTAAAAGGGCTGACGGAACTTGTGGCAGCAAGGCAGGACAGTGAGGAAATCAGACAACTGGATAAGGAAATCAAAGATATAAGCGGGCAGAGCCAAATCCTAAACCAAGTCATGAGGAAAGGATATATGGACTCTGCTCTTTTTATGGAGAGCAGTAGCAAGCTTGGCTGGCAGCTGACGGAATGCAGGAGAAAAAAGACACTTTTGACCAGAAAGCTGCGGAGGACAAAAGAAATTGTACGGACCGAACAGCTTATCCAACTGATCGCAGAACAGGACGGATTAAGGGAGGAGTTTGACGAGCAACTGTTTAAAATGACAGCGGAGAAGATCGTGGTCTCCAAAGAACACGACATCACCTTCTGCCTGTACAACGGACTGAAACTGACGGAGAGGGGAGGTGGACAGGATGCAGTGGCACATGCCAATCGGCTATAAGGTTGTGGATGGAAAAATCACCATCTGTGAAGAGCAGAGAAAGATTGTGGAACAGATATTTACAGACTATGACAGCGGAGTGGCGGCAGGCAGGATCGCCCAGAACCTGAAAGGGAGAAACATATGCAATGCAAAAGGAAAAGTGTCCTGGACCCATGCATCCATCGGCAGGATACTGGAAAACCCAAGCTACCTTGGCACAGAATACTATCCGCAACTCATAGGAGAGGAACTGTTTGAGAGAGTCCAGTGCAGACGGGAAAAGGTGAGGGCAGAGCTTGGAAGGGCAGACCACAGACCCGGCAGGGATGAGAGAATCCTCTTCGGAGATGTCATCTGGTGTGCAGAATGCGGGGCAGTATGCAGCCATATCCAGCCGAGCCACAAAAAAGAGCGTGGCGGCACTGCCAAGTGGAAGTGCAAGAGTTATGTGACTGGCAGAGCAAAAAACTGCAGGAACAGTTTTATTACAGACGGGCAGGCAAAGCAGATGTGTGTGGAAGCCATCAATGCAGTGATACGAAACAAAGGCCTGCTCCGGGTACACAGGCAGGAGGAAAAGGTCAGCCCTCAGTACCGGGTTCTGGAGCGAAACCTGCAGCGGATGAAAGAAGAACAGGAACGCACAGAAACAGACCTGATGAAATTGCTCTATGAAAGGGCAGAGGAACGCTACCGGACACTGGAGGTCAGGGATGGGGAGTTCCGGACAGAGGAGGTCAAAAACATCCTTGCAGGAAAAAAGGAACTGGAAACGTTTGATGAAAATTTATATAGAAAAATAATCGCACGCATCTGGGTGCATGGCGGAAACATGGCAGAAGTGGAGTTTATCAATGGGAGCCGTGTCACAGCCGGATATAAGGATTAGGAGGGAGAGCAGATGGCAGAAACAGCAAAAAAGATCAGCATGATACCTGCCAAGGTGCAGTATGACCGGAATGTGAAACTGTCAGAGAAGAAAATGAAGGTCGCTGCCTACTGCCGTGTCAGTACGGAACTGGAAGAGCAGGACAGCAGCTATGAGGCACAGGTGGAGTATTATACCAGCAAGATATCTGAAAACGAAAACTGGAAAAATGCCGGCATCTATGCAGATGACGGAAAGAGTGGAACAAACACCAAAAAGAGGGCAGACTTTAATGCCATGATACAGGATGCCCTTGCCGGAAAAATCGACATGATCCTTACAAAGTCGGTCAGCAGGTTTGCGAGGAACACGGTAGACTCGCTGGTGACCATCCGAAAACTGAAGGAAAAGAATGTGGCGGTGGTGTTCGAGAAAGAGGGGATCAATACACTGGAGGGAACCGGCGAAATCCTTATCACCATCTTAAGCAGCCTGGCACAGGAGGAGAGCCGCAACATCAGTGAGAACATCCGCTGGGGAGTCGTGAGGAAATTTGAAAAAGGCAAGGTCATCGTAAACTGCACAAAGTTCATGGGATACACCAAAAACGAGGATGGTGACCTGGTCATCGTACCCGAAGAGGCAGAGATCGTAAAGCTGATCTTCCGCCTTTATCTGGAAGGCTACAGTACCGGGAAGATCGCAAAGCATCTGGAAGAGCAGGGAATCAAGACCGCCACAGGGCAGGACAAATGGCATTCCACGGTAATAGACAAAATGCTCCGCAATGAAAAATACATGGGAGATGCATTACTGCAGAAAACCTATACGGTGGATTTCATGACAAAAAAGAAAGTCAAGAACACTGGAATCGTACCGCAGTATTATGTGGAAGATGACCATGAGGCAATCATTCCGAAAGAGCTGTTCTACAGGGTACAGGAAGAGATGATGCGGAGGGCATCCTTATGCAAGGCGGCTGTCACCCGGAAGAAGAACCAGAAAAGCAGGTATTCCTCCACCTATGCACTGACCGGCATGCTGATCTGCGGAAAATGCGGACAGGAGTACAGGAGAGTCACCTGGGCGAGAAACGGGAAAAAGAAAGTGGTCTGGAGATGCAGCAATCGGCTGACCAACGGAGTGAAGAAATGCGGGGAATCCGAGACACTCGAAGAGAACGCATTAAACAGGGCGGTGATGGAAGCCATCCACAGGATCACAAGTGATGATATGGAATTTATGGAACACTTCCGGCAGAACATCATCCATGTCATCGGGAGCTATGGCACCGCAAAAGAGTCCGGGGAATACGAGGAAAAGATAAAAGAAAAACAGGAAGAGATGGTGGCACTGATTGCAGAGAATGCAAAGACCGGTTCCTACACACCGGAGTTTGATGAACGCTACCGAATCATAGCAGAAGAAATCAATGCCTTAAAAGAGGCACAGAAAACAGCCAGAAACGAGAAACGGATGGCTGACAGTTATGAACAGAGAATCCAAGATATCGACCATTACTTAAGCACAAGCACCTGCCAGATACCGGAGTTCGACAATGACCTTGTGAGACGGCTGATCTCCACCATCAAAGTGGAATCCAGCGAGAAACTGCTGATACAGTTCCAGTCAGGCATAGTCATGGAACAGGAGATTCGATATGAGTAAGGCTGCGGCAGGAATGGCAGCAAGTAAATAGGAAACGTTGTTCCTGCCAGTTTATGGTAAGAATAAAATGCCCGATGATCCGGGCGTTTTATTGTTGGCATAAAAATAGGAAAGGACAGCAGGAGCAGAAAGCATATAACGGAAAATGAGTAAAAGAAAGTGGATATAAAAAAGTACATGAAGTAAGTGTGCGACAGGAGGAGAAAAGCGTATGAATTATGAGCAACTGATAGAAGAACTGAGGGAGGAAATGTTACAGCTTGTAAATACGAAATGTGATGCACTGCTCCAGATGCACCAGAGTGGGGAGTTGCGGACAAATATGAAAGATACAATCCGGGAAAGCAGTCTTATCACAGTGTCCCCGGCGGAACTGAAAGGGAAAAAACCGCTGGCAGTCCAGTTCGCGCGGGGAGAATGGATAGAAACACCTACATGGAGAAAGGTGGCACAAAGAATTTTGCAGACCTGTAATGAACAGCCGGATATCCATGAAAGATTTATGGAAATGTGTGGAAAAGTAGCCGGACGCTGTAGGACGATCCTTGGCAGTTCACCGGAAGAAATGGATGTACCGATAAAGGTGGATGAGGAATTTTATTTTGAGGGAAAATTTGACACCGAGGCGATGTTAAACATGTTAGAGAAAAAAGTGCTGGAACCGGCAGGGGTTGATTACAGCAGCATTAAAATCCGGTATATGGGAAAAGGGCAGGAAGCAGCAAAAAGTGTAGAGCCTGTACCAGAGCAGGATGCTTTGGAGCATGAGGAGCAGGAACAACATGTTCCAGTGCAGACAATGTAAAAATGGATGGAATCAAGACTCCGAGTCTATGGCAGGTTTGGAGTTTTTCTTATGTTCATTTTCCAAATGTAAAAATTGATTGTATAAAAGAAATGGGTAAGTTATAATATAGGTGTGGTCAGATGCCTTTTTGGGGATGACTATATCTGTTACAAAAAGGAGGAAGGCCAGTGAATACAGAATTGAAAAATGCAGTGAAAGCAACAGATTCAAAAGCACAGTATGATACGAGTGCAAAGCGTCTGTTAGGACAGAAAAGCATACTGGCACATATACTGGTAAAAACAGTTGATGAGTTTAAGGGCATGAATCCCAAGGATGTGGTCGACTGCATTGAGGGAACACCACATATCAGTACGGTACCGGTAGAGCCTGGACTCACAAATGCAGCCAGCGAAAAAAATGGTGAGAGACTGGTCGGTTTCAACACAGAAAATGAAGAAATTAATGAAGGTCTGGTAAGATTTGATATCGTTTTCTATGTGCGCATGAAAGATGGATTGTCACAGATCATCATAAATGTGGAAGCACAGAAAGATGAGCCGAAGGGATACGAAATCTTAAACCGGGCAATCTTTTATGTGAGCAGACTGATCTCATCACAAAAAGAACGTGATTTTGAGAATTCCAGCTACGATGACATTAAGCGTGTATATTCGATCTGGGTATGTATGAACATGGAAGAGAGCAGCATGAGCCATGTGCATCTCACAAAAGAAGATTTGATCGGTTCCTATCAATGGAAGGGAAATCTTGACCTGCTGAATATCATCATGCTTGGACTGGCAAAGAATCTGCCGGAACATGATGAGACATATGAACTGCACCGTCTGTTAGGAGCGTTGCTGTCACAGGAACTTACAATAGATGAAAAACTAAACATAATTGGAAATGAATACGATATTCCTATTGAGGAGAACTTCAGGAAGGATGTGAGCGTTATGTGTAACTTGAGTCAGGGAATTGAAGAAAAGGGTATTGCGATTGGACGTGCGGAAGGTGAAGCAGGACTTATTATAAAAATGTATAAGAATGGTTTTACAGCAGAGCAGATAGCCTCAGCCACAGATAAGGATATAGAAGAAGTGAAAGCGATTATTGCAGGGAAGGAACCTGCACTTGCATAGTTCTTTTACAGTAGCAGGAAAACAGTTTACTGCGAATAAAATGGTTGGAACCAAGCCTCCGAGTCTATAATAGATTTGGAGGTTTCTCTTTATATGTCCTGTGTAAAATTTTTGCGAAAAGAATAAATGTGATATAATGTATGAAAAGTTACAAAAATTACAAACTAGTTTATTGGTAAAAAATGATTCAAGTAGAGGATGAAAAAATGATTTTTTTGGATGCAAATGCCTTTTATTCATATTATGGAAGAAGCAAATTAGGAATGACATCAGAACCTGTTGACGAAGAACGTTTAAAAAAATATTTAGAACAACAGAGAGAAAAGAGTCTTCCGACTTCGGTATATATTGAGATAATGACACACTTTAGAAATAATCCAAAAGTGTTACAAAATTTACTTGAGTTTAGGTATGCGAAGGGGTTGCCACTTTTTAATAATACGGATAGATTATTAAAGAGCAAAATTCAAATTGAGAGTAAATTCACACTTTTATTTTTTGAAATTACAAAAGATTTATATGCTCATTACAAATTAGAGATGACAGATGGACTGTCACAAAAAAACAAAGATGCTATATTGGGGTATATTGGAAGAGTTGCATATAAGGAATATCAAAATTTATTAGAGGAAAGAATTAAAGTAGAACTGCAGTCAGGGTATGATGAAAACAAAGAGAAAAAAGTACTCAAGGATTTTTATATCCAAGAATTGAATGAAGCATGTGTGCTTACTAATATTATTATTCAAGGATGTGTTGCTTGCAAACAGGACAAGGAGGATATTATAAGTATTGTACAGCAGACATATCAAAAAAGTATTGAAAGTGGTTTGGATGGAAATACGGGAACAATGCCGTGTATAGTAGATACCTTGGCAACAGACCAACATTTCCTAGATATAGCGAAAGTAAAAGTGTCAGAGATGTTTAAAAAAGGAAAATATTCTGCTACACAGAGAAGATATCTTCGGGATGTAATGTTTACATCATGGTTTGAAAGAGGAAAAAAGTTAGACAAGAATGATATTTTTGATATGCTTTGTGTTGGATGCCTAGATCATATAGATAAAACCAAGAATGCGTGTGTTTTAATAGATGCATCGTCATATGTTCTCTCATTTGACACAAGAATGAAGAATTTTATAGGAACTGTTAAACCGGAGAATTTGAGATTAATTGAAAAAATCCAAAATGAACAGTAAATGGTCGGAATCAAGCCTCCAAGTCCCCAACAGATTTGGAGGTTTTCTTCTGCCCATTTTTATCGGGAAGTAATTTCCCAAATAAACAATCTATGGTACAATATCTTAGAAGTTATCATCAAGGGATGAGTAGTGGATCATAGAGAAAGAGCAGAGTCAATCGTAAGCTGATCTGGCTTACATCTAAAATACAATGCAATCTTTTTCTATGCAGGGACATAAGAGAGTGCATCATGTCAATTTTTTGTAGTCTCATCAGAGAGTGCAACATTTTTCGCTCCCAGAGTACAGTGAAAACTCTGGAAAGTGCATCTCAATTACCCTATCGACACATGTTGAGACGGTTGTTCTTTTGTCCCAACAAAAACCAGATGACACGATAGAGATCGACTTAGACCTGGACGAGCTGGATGTCACCAGTGCCGAGTTGAAAGCAACCTATCAGGAAATCAAAGATTATGTGCTGAAAGAATTTGGCTTGAAGGTTTCAAGTTTATATATTTCTCAGGTAAAACGCAAATGTGGAATTGAAGTGGGAGAAAACTATAATCTTCCAAAATCAGAAAATGCAAGAGTTCCACAATGCCCGAAAGAGAAAGAAGATGCTATCAAGGCTGCCCTGAAATATTTTGCGATGATCTAAGGACATCGCTGATTTCAAGGAGGAATAACACATGAAAAGCACATTTGAAAAAATGGGTGGAACCTACACACTTGGCGCAGACGGAATTTACTATCCGAATCTTGTCAGTACAGATGAAGAACCGCATTATGGGAAATATGGAATGATACGGAAAACGTATCTGAAAGAGCATCGTCCGGCAATGTATTCACTGTATATGTTGGAAGACAGACTGACAGAACATCTGAATACTGTGGATGATGAAGCACAGGAGAGAATGGATATTCTGATGCGTCAGATGATGGAGCGGAAGGGCATTACGGAAGAATTGAAAGCTCGTGATCAGATGGAATGGGTTAGAGCGGCAAATAATGCCCGGAATGCTGCAGAAGAGATTGTGTTGAAAGAATTAGTGTATATTTAAAGCGTGGAAAGCTCCTTCGGGAGCTTTTGGCTGTTTATAAGATAAATTCTGTCGGAGATTTTGACTTAATGATTTGATTTATAAAACTGGCAATGATACAATTAGCGTAATTTGAAAGAAAGCAGAGAAAATATGAGTGAAAAGTTACTGATTGTTGAAGATGACAAAAAATTAAATGATGGAATACGTCTCGCATTGAAGAATGATTCCTATTTCTTTTATCAGTGCCAGACTTTGCAGGAGGCTAGAGAAATCTTGAAAAAGGAAGATATCACATTGGTTTTATTAGATGTGAACTTGCCGGATGGGAATGGGATTGATTTTGTAAGAGAAATAAGGAAAAACAGTCAGGTGCCGATTATCCTGCTTACAGTAAATAACATGGAAGTAGATATCGTAACAGGATTGGACGCTGGGGCAAATGATTATATTACGAAACCGTTTAGTTTGATGGTTTTGCGTGCAAGAGTGTCTGTGCAGCTTAGAAATAAAGATGCAGTAGTTAAGAATTCTATGGAGTTTGATGGATTCGAGTTCTATTTCGATAAAATGGAATTTTTCAAAAATGGAGAACTTATTGAACTGAGTAAGACAGAACAAAAACTCTTGAAAGTGCTGTGCGAAAACAGAGGAAAAGTAGTGAAGCGAGAATACCTGATTGACGAGGTATGGCAAGGAGATACAGAGTTTGTGGATGCTCATGCTCTGACTGTTGCAGTTAAACGTCTCAGAGACAAATTAGAAGATGATACGCAGAAGCCTGAATATATCAAGACAGTCTATGGAATTGGTTATACCTGGGCGGTGAATGGATGATAGAAATAATTATATTGATTGTAGGAATATTTGTTTTGAGTGGAATCTTCTGGCATAGCATTTTTTATCAGAAAGAAAAAAAGCTTTTGAACCGGCTGCAGCAAATGCTGGATTGTGCTATAGATGGAGAACTGGAACGGACAGAAATATCAGAAGAAAAGTACTCTGCTCTTGAAAACAGCATGAAACAACATTTAGACAGTAGCTTTCTGGCAAGAAAGAACCAACAGGAACAAAAAGAAGTGATACAGAAACTTATTTCCGACATTGCGCATCAGACGTTGACTCCTATTTCAAATTTGAAAATTTATGGTGAAATACTCTCTGAAACGAATCATGAAAATCAGGAGGAGATAGATACCATTTTGGAGCAGACAGAGAAATTAGATTTCCTGATACAATCATTGGTCAAATTATCACGGATGGAGAGTGGAATTATCGCAGTACATTCGGAGGATACTACTATTACACAGATGCTTGAATCCATACAGCAGCAGGTTAGCGTGAAAGCAAGGGAGAAGAATATTACTCTGAGCCTATGTGACACGGATTTGCATGTTCTATGTGATCCAAAATGGACTGTGGAGGCACTCGGAAATATTGTAGATAATGCGATTAAATACACAGCATGTGGGGGAAATGTTCAGATAAAAGCCGAGCAGTATTCTTTTTTTGTAAAGATTGATATCATTGATGATGGCATTGGAATAGAAAAAGAAGAAATACCAAAGATATTTGGAAGGTTTTATCGGAGTCTGTCAGTGGCAGACCAGCCAGGAGTAGGAATTGGCTTATTCCTTGCAAGAGAGATTATTCAGGCACAAAAGGGGTATATAAAAGTGACATCAAAGAGAGGAAAAGGTTCTACATTTTCTGTGTTTCTTCCAATAGCAAAGAAGGAATAGTATCAAAACTGTGACATTTCAGAAACCAGATGGAGACATTGTTATGATAAAGTCTGTATTGTAAAGAGCAATACAGGCTTTTTTAAAATATAAGACAGGGAGGAAGACATGAATATATTAAAAACGGTAGATTTACAAAAAATATATGGACAAGGAGAAACAGAAGTCAAAGCCCTTGATGGTGTAAATTTGGAAGTGGAAAAGGGGGAGTTTGTAGCGATTGTTGGAACTTCCGGGAGCGGAAAGTCTACGATGCTTCATATCATTGGAGGATTAGATAATCCAACATCTGGGCAGGTAATTGTGGATGGACAGAATTTAAGCCATATGACAGATGAAGAGCTTACCATTTTCCGACGCAGGAATATTGGTTTCGTATTTCAACAGTATAACTTAGTTCCGATGCTGAATGTATGGG
>OOBO01001802.1_pt1 | contig 13529 bp, 8 predicted proteins | sample 1671031 | NCBI WGS metagenome assembly OOBO01 (sample SAMN06348115, study PRJEB24527) | human gut metagenome | biome: human gut; feature: ankylosing spondylitis patient; material: feces | host: Homo sapiens | place: China | collected 2015-10 | reverse complement strand
ATAAGTAGCTGGGCTCTGCTCATGTAATGGGGTCACCGTTTGCTCCGAACGAAGTTTTGCAGCGGCGTTGTCCGGCTCGCCCACGGAAAGTGTGAGGTCATGGCACGGTATCACGTTCAGACGGCTTATGCAAGATTCAAGGTACTGTATGAAGAAAGCCGGACGCAGTGCGGACACTACGTCCGGCTTCTTTTTTACGAATTGAGCGCCTGCCATAGCGCATCTGAAGCATCAAACACTGCTACGCTGTACCCGGCAAAGCGGCTCTGAATATCCACGGTCTGGCTTCCGTCGGCGGCGGTATTGTAGCTGCCCAGTTCCAGCCCGGAAAGGGCGGGCCGGCTGCTCCACGGGATGAGCTTTGCCTGCCAGTCCGCGCCCAGCTTTTCGCTCAGCGCCCCATAGGCCTGTTCGAAGCCCTCCGGGTCATCCAAGATCCAAATTTTGCTTTCGCCGTTAGCAAGGTCGGTGTTCATCTGGGTGGCACCCGCCATCTGGCCGTTCATGTCGGTCAGGGCGGCATCGGCGCTCCATGTGTAGTTGTTTACCTGCACCACAACAGCCCCGTCCCCGTTAGCATCCTCCGCATAGTCTGCCAGTGCAGTCTGCAAGCGCTGCACGGCCTCGTCCGGCAAAGCCTCTGCCGTGACCACCGCTACGGTATAGTCCGGGTCTACGGTGGTCAGCAGACCGTGTGCCACATACGCTACGCCCACAATGACCATTGCCGCCACCGCCACGATGCCCCAGTTGTAATACCACCAGTTGGCGCGGGAGCGCTTTTTCTGCTCCTGTGTGGTCAGGGGCTTATCCGGCGCTGTCGGGCGCGGGATGCTGCGCACCTCTACGCCGTATTCCTGCCGCAAAACCGGGAACAGGGTCTGCATCGCCGCCAGCCCCGGCAGCCAGAAACCGAACAGCACCGCCCAGAAGATGCTGACCGGGAACAGCAAGATCATTCCGCCGATGCCCGCCAGCATGAGAACGCCTGCCAAGACGCAGCGCGCCGGGGCGGCAGCCAGCAGCCTGCCCGCCCGGCGCAGCAGGACGTCCGGGGCGGGGGCTTGCAGCGGCAGCACGGCGGCGCAAAGCGTAGCCAAAACCGCCAGCACCAGAAAGTCCAGCGCCAGAAATACCAGCACCGCAAGCCCGGGGTAATACCCCTGCTGCGCGGCGGCTTCAAACACAAAGGCAGACACAAAGCACAGCAGCCCCAGCACCAGCGTGCCAATGCAGCCAAAGCCGCAGGCGGCTTTCCAATGGGCGGCAAGGGTCTGTTTTGCCCGGGGCAGCCACTGAGAGGGGTCGTTCTGCAAGCTGCGCAGGGCACAGTCTGCCAGCAGCACCATGGCAGGGCCGGTCAGCAGACCGGTGACCGCGCTGCACACCACCGTAATCGGCAGCGAGAACAGGGTAACCCCCAGCGAGACCCCCAGCGCAGCGGGCAGGCAGAGCACGCAGACCATCAGGTTCGTGCCCAGCAGCTGGCCGAGGTCGCGGCCGACCATCTGGCAAAAGCGTGCAAAGCCTTTTTTCTCCGGCTCATTTGGGCCTACGCCATGGCCGTCCCGCCCATAAAGGGCATTGTAGATGCTCATTTTACTTCACCTCGGTGCCAAAGGCTTCGATCTGGGTCAGCGCCGGGAAGGGGGAAGTCCCCTCGGCCTGAATCAGATCCTTCAGCACAAGGCTGCGCACCCGCTTGGGCTCAAAGGCCACGCTCTGGGGCTTGGCGCTTTTCACCAGCGGGATGTCCAACCTGCTGCCGTCGGAAAATTCCACCGTGGCCTTGACCCAGTAGTTGTCGTGGGGAAAATCTGCCCGCTCGGTGATGCGCAGCTCATCCAGCAGTACTTCCCGGCCAAAATCCAGCGTCAGGGCTGCGTTCGGGTCGCGGTTGATGCCCCAGCTCTGATAGGGGTACTCGCCGTGGGCGCTGTTTTCAAAAATGCCGTCGATGGCGTTGCGGGCGGCAAACACCGCCTCGCCGCGCGTTTCTACGTTGGCGCTGGCGTGGGGGTAAAAGCCGGTGTCGCCGTGCTCGTCATAGCAGTTAAAGGCCAGATTCCGCCGGGCGGCAATCTCCTCCGGCAGCGCCAGCCGTGCCCGGATGACATGACGGCTGCCCACAAAGCTCTTGGGCGAATAGGTGATGGCCTGCTCCCCGAAGGGAATGTGGAAATTGATCTCCCGCTTGACCACATACACAAGGGCTTCGGGCATGGTGTCCTCGAACTGGATAACGCAGTACTGGCCGGGATGGTCGATCTCCAGCGCAACCCGGTCGCCGGGCTTGTAGCAGTTGGTGTAAACAAGGGATACGGCGGTGTCAGCGTCACAGGTCATCAGGGTGTGGCCGGCTTCGTCCAGAATTTTCAGCTTGATGGTCTCCATGGCAGTTCTCCTTAGTACAGTTCGAGGTTCAGCATTTTTTGGAAATGCAGGGTGATCTTATAGATTGTTTCCGGCCATGCGGTGCGCAGGCGCGGGTCGGTGATGGGCACCGGCGTAACAGCAGCCGTTACGGCACCCGGGTCAAACCGAATGCCGCCCAGTGTGCCCACCGCAAAGCCATCCGCAGCGGGGACAGGCTGTTGCTCGGTGAGCAAGGTCAGCTCCACCGTGCCGGGATAGTCTGTTTCGTCCCGCAGGGTGACGCCCTGTTCACTGACCGATACGCTGCGGCGGTAGGTGGTAAGCCCCGGGATGGGAGGGTACGCGCCCGCCAGTTCGCCGGTGATGCTGTTTTCTGCGGTGCACACCTCCCGGGCAGCGTATTCCGCGCCCGGCAGCTGCTGCACGCCGTCAAAGGTAGGCAGATTGTGCCATGCGCTCTGCATCGTCCAGATCTCATACCGCTGGGGGCTGAAGGTCTTTTTGGTGTAGCTCTCCACTCCGATATCGATCAGGAACGTTCTGCCGTCCTTGTATACAGTAATGCTGCCGGTATCGTTGTGATTGTGGCTGTCGCCGTTGGAGCCGAACTTTGCACCCAGCACCCAGCTACCCTGCCGCGCGGCATAGACGCCCACGCTGGGATACCACACCGTTAAATGGTGCCGGGGCGCTGCGGAGTAGGTCATCATTTCTTCTTCTGCAAAGGCGGTGGTCAGCCGGTACCACAGGTTGATGTGGGTGCTGCCGTCCGGGTTCTGCAAATGGTCGGGGTCGGCATCGGCGCGGAAGTCTGCCGCCGCAAGGGCTTGCAAAGCATCGCTGCCCACAGCCTGCCCAAAACGGTATTCCCGCGCACCGCACCGCCCGGCAAGGGGGCTGCAATCGCCAAAGTTCAGGTAGTAAGGGCCTTCCACATGGACGTTGCAGATGTACTCTGCAATGTTTTTGATCTTAGGCTCATGGAACAGGGGAGAGAAGGCCTCCGGCACAATGCTGGACAAAATTTCAAGGCAGCCCCACAGGGTCAGCCCGGCGTGGCGGTAATACTGCGCACCCTCGTTGCAGCAGCCGTCCGCGCCGTAGTCCTTTAAAAAGCAGTCGAGACTGTACGCTGCCTGTTTGACGGCAGCGTTTCGCTGCTGCTGCGTGGTGGGCAGCAGAAAAACGGTGAGCAGCACATTCTGGGTGCACCAGCTCGTCCAGTTGCACATAGGCTCTTCGCCGTTGCCCATCCACCAGAAGTGGCTTGTAAAATAGGGCGTCAGGATGCGGGCGTCCAGCTCCTGCTCCATCCGCGCCGTGATGCCCGGCGCGGCAGTATCCAGCTCGTCCGGCAGTAAGTATCGGGCCAGCGCCAGCAGCGCGCCGGTCTCGGCGGCAAATAAATCTACGATGGGGCGGGTGGTGTCCGGCAGGGGCAGCTGCGGAGTGTCCCGGATGTAGCTGTTGTGGGCGGGCAGCTGCCATGCGCTTTCCTCACAGATCGCCCATACGGTATCTGCAATGGCATCCAGAAAGCGCCCTTTGTGCTCCACACACTCGGCACTTACCAACGCGCACAGCCGCGCCCGGCGGGAGAAGTAAGCCGTCTCCCATGGGGTGCGCCGCCCGGTGTGGGTGAAATCCAGCCAGAGCGAGAGCGGCAGGGGCGCAATGGGCGTTTGCAGCGCGGCTTCTCCCGCCTGCAAAAAGCGCTGCTTTGCCCGCAGGGGCAGCCCCTGCCATGCAGTACGTTCCTTGGCAGGGGGGAAGGGCTGGTAATCGGAAAGAAATTCCGGCAAAAAAGCAAGCTGTTCCTGTATCATAAAAGCCTCCGGTTTTAAATACTTTGCTGGTATTCCCGCGGGCTGAGCCCCGTGACCTTTTTGAACACCTTGGAAAAATAGAAAGCGCTCTCGTACCCCAGTTTCTCAGCGATCTCGTATACTTTCAAATCGCCCTGTTCCAGCATCTCCTTCGCCGCAGCGATGCGGGTCTCGGTAATGTACTCTACAAAGCCGCTGTCGCCGTATTTGCCAAACAGCTGGCTGAGGTAGTTGGGCGAAAAATTGAATACAGCCGCCACATCGGCCAGCGTCAGCCGCTCGGAAAGGTGGCTGTGGATGTACTCCTGCACCTGTGCCACCACCTGCATCTTCCCGGCGGTGGCGTCGCCCTCGTTGACCTCCACGAACTGGATGGGCTGCTCCACCGTGAGCAGGGGCTGCAAATGGGCGTTTTCCCGGCAGCAGCGTGCCAGCCCCAGCAGGGAGCCGGTGGGACGACCTACCGCCCAGAGCAGCCGTACCGTGAAATAGTTGTATAGAATTTGGCTGGCGCGTTCCAGCAGCGGGCGCAGCACCGTCCGGTAGTTCTGGCACTGGGCATCGGTCAGGCAGAACAGCACATTGCAGCGCATGGCATCCGCCCCGGTCACATAGCAGGGCAGGTAGTTTTGCAGGGTGGTCTCCAGCATCCGCCCGCAGGAAAAACTCAGCTTCAGCTGCTGGGCGGGGGTAAGGGCGGTGTTGGCGATGATCTCGCAGCTGGCTACAAGGTAGGCGTCGCTTGCAAGGTTCAGCTCCATGTGTTGCAAAGGCTGCTCCAATGCGGCTTCGTCCGGGAACAGCCCGGCGTACAGCCGCACGAAAAAACGCTCCTGATAGCTGCGCACACTCTCAGCAAGGTTTTCCTGTGCCGACAATTCGCCCAGCAAAGCGCGCTCCTTTTTTACCTTTTCGGCGGCCTTGGCAAGGGCGGTTTGCAGGTTCTCGGGGGTCAGGTCCAGTTTGACCAGATAATCCACCACCCCGGCACCCATGGCCTGCTTGATGTAATCAAATTCTTCAAAGCTGGTCAGCATGATAAAGGCGGGCAGGGCGCTGCGTTCCCGGCAGGTGCGGGCAAGGGTAAGCCCGTCCATCACCGGCATTTTTACGTCGGCAATGACGATATCCGGCTTCTCCCGCTCAATGAGTTCCAGCGCCAGCTTGCCGTTGCGGGCGGTGCCGCAGACCGTATAGCCCAGCTTTTCCCATTCCAGCATCCCTTGCAGGCCGATGAGCACCAGCGGCTCATCATCCACCAGTAATATCCGCAGCATGGCTGTCTCCTTTCTGTTGATAGGGCAGCCGGATGGTGACCTCGGTGCCCACGTCCTCTTCGCTTTCAATGGTCAGGCCGTAACCCTCGCCAAAGGAATACCGGATGCGGCGGTTCACGTTCCACAGGCCGACATGACGGAACTTTTCAGCCTTTTCGGCACCCTCGGCGGGCTCGTCCAGAAGATGCGCCACCTGCTCCGGCGGCATGCCCACGCCGTCATCGGTAATGCGCAGCAGTACGTCTCCGGTATCCGAGTCGGTGGAGATATCCAGCAGCACGCTGCCGTGGCCGCCCTTGGGCTCCAGCCCGTGGAAGATGGCGTTTTCCACCAGCGGCTGCAAGGTGAACCGGGGAATCATGCAGTCCCGGCAAAGGGTCTCGCTTTCAATGCGGGAGACCTCAATCTCTAAGTCGCCGCCGTAGCGGTACTGCTGGATGGTAAAGTAATCGTTGAGCAGCGCCAGCTCCTCCTGCAAAGGTACCAGCTTCTGGGTACCCTTGGAGATGCTCTTAGTCAGCCGCGCAAAGGCGGTGACCATCTCGGCAATGCCGGGCGCGTGCTGGATGGTAGCCATCCAGCGGATGCTGTTGAGGGTGTTGTAGATAAAGTGCGGGTTCACCTCGTTTTGCAGCATCCGGTATTCCAGCTCCTGCTTGCGGCGCTCGTCCTCCACACGGCGGGTCATCAGGCTGTCCACGTTTTCAGCCAGCTGGTTGATGCCCCGGCCGATGTCGCCCAGCTCGTTGTTCCACTCCACCGTGCGGTCCGGGGCAAAGTTGCCGCTGCCCACGGTCTCGATGCGCTTTTGCAGCGCCTCCACCGGGCGGGTAATGACCCACTCCAGCCAGTGCTGCATCAAAAAGCTCAGTCCCCAGATGATGGCAATGCCAAGGGTGATGAGCCACAGGTACACGCCGTAGTGCAGCAAAAAGGTATTTGCGGGCAAAAGCTGCACCAGCGCCGCGCTGCGGCCGTTCAGTGTTACCTTGACTACATAATACTTCTGGCCGTCCAGCTGCACCTTGCCCTGCCATGCGGTCTGCTCGGTCACGCCGTTATTGCTGCCGGTGCGCAGGGTGTAGTCCACCTCCCGCAGCGGGTTTTCAATCTCGGTCAGGCTGCCGTTTTCGATCTGCCACAGGCGGCTGCCCATCTCCCAGTACAGGGCGCTGCCGTCGGTCAGGTTGTAGCCCGCAGCCGGGTCGGTGATAATGGCGGTGTCCAGCGCAAGGTAGGTGCTGCCCCGGTGCAAGGTGCCCTTGCCGCAGCGGACAGGCTGGCTGAGGGCGATGCAGTCCGGACTGCCGGGCAGCAGCGGGTCGGTGGTGAACTGCATCCCGTACCCCTTGGGGAGAAACTGCTTTATACTGGTGCGGTTGAGCGCCGCCGAGGAGTTCAGCGTGCCGAACTGCAAATGCCGGTCGTTTTCATTGGTAATAAAAAAGCGGAGGATATGGCTGTACAGGGTGCTGGAATAGTATTTTTCCTGCACGGCTTCGTAGGCGGCAATGGTCTGGGTGCCGTTGATATTTTCCTGCGAGATGTACCGCCGCACGGTGCTGTCGATGGAAGCCCAGTTCAAAAGAGCATCGGCGCTGTCCAGACTGGTCTCGATGGAGGTAGCCACCAGCCGCAGGTTGAACTCTGCCGCCTGCAAGGAGTTGGCGCGCACATATTGGTTGGAGAGGGTGAACAGCGCCGCGCCCACGGCCAGCGAGGTAAGGATGGTAAAAAAGCGCATCCCCCACACGATCTGCCGCCGCAGCGGGAAACGATGGCTGTTCTTCATAGCGGAGCCTCCTTTCCGGTAATATTTTGCATTCTTTCCTTTATACAGTACTGATTCCGGCGCGGTTTGTCAACGACTTTTTTCATGAAAATTGTGTACTTTATACGCTTTTTTCTTGTGCTACGGATGTAAACTGTGCAAGAGAACAAGAAAGTGCAGACTCCAGTGTAAGAAAGTGCATCTTTTTTTAAAAGATACAGAAAAACTGCAACTCTTCCCGGAATTTTTCCATTCCGGTTTTTGCGTTTGTGCGGTATCCTAGTGTCAACAAAAGCGAGTGGCTCCCCGGCACGGGGGAGACCGTTGCACGAAATACACACACTGCCCTGAAGGAGGACACACTTATGAAAAAGATCTCTCGTCGTTCGTTCCTTACCGCTGCCGCTGCCTGCGGCGCTGCTGCTGCTCTGAGCGCCTGCGGCGGCTCTTCCGCAAGCTCCACCGCTGCTTCCTCCACTGCCGGTTCCACCGCTGCATCCGCAGCAGCAGGCCCTGTTACCCTGCAGTGGTCGGTGTGGGATAAGGAGTCCACCCCCTACTGGCAGGCCATGGCCGACGGCTACATGGCAAGCCACAAGGACGTGACCATCGAGATGGTGGATCTGGGCTCCAGCGATTACATGACCGTTCTGGCTACCCAGCTGGCCGGCAGCGCCGATCTGGATGTCGTGACCGTCAAGGATATCCCCGGCTACGCAAACCTGATCAATCTGGACTACCTCAAGCCCCTGAACGAGGTGCTGACCCGCGACACCGGCGATTTCAACGGCACCATCGAGCAGCTGACCACCGATGACGGCAACTTCTACGCCGTGCCCTTCCGCAGCGACTTCTGGGTGCTGTACTACAACAAGGATCTGTTCGATAAGGCCGGTGTGGAGTATCCCTCCAATGACCTGACGATGGAAGATTACGATGCTCTGGCTCGCAAGATGACCAGCGGCTCCGGCGACACCAAGGTCTATGGCTGCCACTACCACACCTGGCGCTCCGCCGCTTCTCTGTTCTCTATTCTGGACGGCAAGAACACCATCATCGACGGCAAATACGACTTCATGAAGCCCACCTACGATATGGTCATTGCCCAGCAGAAGGACGGCATCTGCATGGACTACGGCTACCTCAAGACCTCTTCTCTGCACTACTCCGCAGCCTTTGAGAACCAGCAGTGCGCAATGGTCAACATGGGCAGCTGGTTCATTTCCACGCTGGAAGCTTACATGAAGGATGCCGAGACCAAGTTCAACTGGGGCATCGTCAAGTATCCGCACCCCGCCGGTGCAGAGGCTGGTTCTACGCTGGGCACTGTGACCAGTCTGGCCATCAACGCCGATTCTCCCAAGGCAGAGACCGCTGCCGACTTCATCAACTGGTGTGTCTCCGAGGAGGGCGCACAGGCCATTGCCAAGACCGGCACCTTCCCGGCTTGCGGCTCCGCTGCTACCGCCGAGATCATCAAGTCCACCGAGGGCTTCCCCGAGGACAGCAATTCTGTGGATGCACTGACCACTAGCAATGTCTATCTGGAAATGCCCTACACCCAGTACGCATCTGATATCGAGACCATTCTGAACGCCGAGCACGATGCCATTATGACCATGAGCGAGACCGTGGACGAGGGCATCCAGAACATGAACGATCAGGTTCCCGCAGTTCTCGGCTGATAAAGCGTTTTCCGCAATGGTTTGCGGTTCTCCTTCTTCATTGTTTTCGATCCCCATTCATTTTCCGATGACGAGCATCGGAAAAAAGCCCTGTCCGAGCGGGGCGGGTATGCAAAGCGCCCGCTCCGCTCATTTTTTGGAAAAGCTGTTATACTTCCGGGAAAGGAGGCTCTTTTATGGCGAGTGCTGCTGTCCAGAATAAAACTCCCCGTAAAGTGCTTAAAAAATCGACCCGCGATTCTCTGATCGCGTATTCCTTCATTGCGCCAAACTTCATTGGCTTCTGCGTGTTTACGCTGGTGCCCATGGTGTTTGCCATTGCGCTGGCCTTCTGCGCATGGGACGGCCGCCACGCCATTGAATTTGTCGGCCTGAAAAACTTTGTAAAGCTCTTCACCACCGATAAAATTTTTCAGGCGGCGCTGAAAAACACCGTCGTCTATGTCATCGGTACCGTGCCGCTTACGCTGGACTGCTCGCTGGCCATGGCTGTGCTGCTGAACCAGAACGTGAAGCTGCGCAACTTCTTCCGCACCGTGGCGTTCTTCCCCTATGTTGCCTCGCTGGTGGCGGTGGCAGCGGTGTGGAATATGATCTTCAACCCCTCCATGGGCCCCATCAACATGATCCTGAACCAGTTCTTTGGCGTGGCGGTGGAAAACCTGCCCCGCTGGGCTGCCGGTAAGGACACCGCTATGATCACGGTCATCCTGTTCAGTGTATGGAAGAACATGGGCTACTACATGGTCATCTATCTGGCAGGCCTGCAGGGCTGCAACCCGGACCTGAACGAAGCCGCCGAGCTGGACGGCGCAAATCGCTGGCAGCAGTTCTGGCACATCACCCTGCCGCAGCTGCGCCCCACCACCTTCTTTGTGGTCATTATGCTCACCATCTCCGGCTTCAAGGTCTACGACCAGATGTACATGATCACGCAGGGCGGCCCCGGCACTGCTACCATGACGCTGGTGTATTACATCTATAATGTGGCCTTCGTCAATACCCCGAAATACGGCTACGCAAGTGCAATTTCCATGGTGCTGTTCGTACTGGTGCTGATCGTTACCATCATCCAGTTCCGCGGCTCCAAGGGCGAGAACTGAGAAAGGAGGAAGAACCATGTCTGCTGCTATTATCAAGACCGAAGCCTCTCAGAAGCGCCGCAATTTCATCTCCAAGTTCCTGATCTATTTCTTCCTCATCGTCATCACAGCTTGTATGCTGCTGCCTTTTTTGTGGATGCTGTCCTCCTCCTTTAAGCTGAATAAGGACGTGTTCGGCTTCCCCATCCAGTGGATCCCCAAAAATCCCCGCTGGCAGAACTATGTGGACATCTGGACCCAGATCCCGCTGCTGACCTTTGTGAAAAACACGGTCAAGATCACCGTGGTGGTCACCCTGTTGCAGCTGTTCACTTCCTCTTTTGCGGCCTACGCCTTTGCCAAGATGCAGTTCAAGGGCAAAAATGTGCTCTTCCTCGGCTACATTGCCACCATCGCAGTGCCTTGGCAGGCCTACATGGTGCCCCAGTTCATGATGATGAGTTCGTGGCATTTGAACAACACCCATCTGGCCATTATGTGCCTGCAGGCTTTCAGCGCCTTCGGCGTGTTCCTGATGAAACAGTTCTACGAGGGCGTGCCTACCGAGTTGTGTGAGGCTGCCCGCATTGATGGCCTGAGCGAGTACGGCATCTGGTGGCACATCATGCTGCCCCTCAGCCTGCCCGCCCTGTCCACCCTGACCATCTTCACCTTCGTGAACACCTGGAACGACTTCCTTGGTCCCCTGATCTACCTGACCAAGACCGAACTCAAGACCATCCAGATCGGTCTGCGTATGTTCATCACCCAGTATTCTGCAGAGTACGGCCTGATCATGGCGGCCTCTGTGGTGGCACTGATCCCGGTGCTGATCGTGTTCCTCTCCCTGCAGAAGTACTTTGTGCAGGGTGTGGCATCCACCGGCATCAAGGGCTAAACAAATCACCCGTAAGCGGGGCGTGGGCAGTACCCGCGCCCCGCATTTTTTGCAGAAATAGAGGGAAAGCGTTATGTTATATCCTGAACAGAATGAAGCGCGCTTGAAGCTGAGCCTTGACGGCACATGGGCGTTTGCGCTGGGTAGCTGTGTGGAAGACCAGTTCGATCCCGCAAAGCCCCTGCCGGATGCCCAGCCCATCGCCGTGCCCGCCAGCTACAACGACCAGAACGACCGGACCACCGCCCTGCGCCGCCACTACGGCTGGGCATGGTATCAGCGCAAAGTCACCCTGCCCGCCTTCTGCGCAGGGCAGCGGGTGGTGCTGCGGTTCGGCTCGGTGACCCACACGGCCAAGGTCTGGCTGAACGGCCAGCTTATTGCGCAGCACAAGGGCGGCTTTACCCCCTTTGAAGCAGACGTCACCGCCCTGCTGCACCCCGGCGAGACGGTGCTGCTGACCGTCGCCTGCGACAACCGGGTAAACCACAGCACCCTGCCTGTGGGCAACGAGGACGGACAACTGGCCTTCTTTGGATCGGACAACGCGGGCATCCCCAGTGTGGAGGCTGCCAAGCGCGCCGCCGCACCCCAGAACCGCCCCAACTTTGACTTTTTCAACTATGCGGGCATCCACCGCCCGGTGGTGCTCTACACCACCCCAAAAGATTATATCGAGGATGTGACCGTAGTGCCCGCCGTGGACGGCACGGTGCAGTACGCGGTCAAAACCACCGGCAGCGCGCCTGTCCATGTCATGGTGCTGGATGCGGACGGCAACGCCGTTGCAAGCGCCGAGGGTGCAGAAGGCACGATCACCATCCCGGAGGTGCATCTTTGGGAGCCCAGACCCGGCACACCCTACCTGTACACCCTGCACATCACCTGCGGGGCAGACGTCTACGATCAGACCTTTGGCGTGCGCAGCATTGAGGTGCGGGGCACACAGGTGTTTTTGAACGGAAAACCGCTCTATTTCAAGGGCTTTTGCAAGCACGAGGACTTTACCGCCCACGGCCGCGGCTTTGACCCGGTGCTGAACGTGAAGGACGTGAATCTGATCCACTGGGCAAACGCCAACGCGGTGCGTACCAGCCACTACCCCTACGCTGAGGAGTTCTACGACCTGTGCGACCGGGAGGGCATTCTGGTCATGGACGAGACCCCGGCGGTGGGTATCGGCGGCGGGGCGGCGGTGAATCCTTACAAGGAATATCCCCTTGCGGAGCATCACCGGCAGGTGCTTGCCGAGATGATCCATCGGGACAAAAACCACCCCTGCGTGGTGCTGTGGAGCCTTGGCAACGAGCCGGATCTGGAGCACTTCCCGCAGGATGCCTACGATTACTGGCACCCGCTGTATGAGCTGGCACATCAGCTGGACCCGCAGAACCGCCCGGTCACCCTCGTCTGCTGCCAGAACGACTACACCAAGGATATCACCACCCGCACCATGGATATCGTCTGCATCAACCGCTACTACGGCTGGTACAACCTTTCCGGCGACATGGACGCCGCCTGCTATGGCCTGAATCAGGAAATGGATTTCTGGGCAGAGCAGCACAAGCCCGTGATGATGAGCGAATACGGCGCAGACACCGTGGCAGGTCTGCACACCGCCGGAGCCGAGATGTTCAGTGAGGAGTTTCAGGTGGAGTTCTACCGCCGTCTGGATGCAGAGTTTGACAAGCGCCCGTGGTTTGTGGGAGAATTTGTCTGGAACTTTGCAGACTACGACACCGTGCAGGGCCCCATGCGGGTGGACGGCAACAAAAAGGGCCTGTTCACCCGGGACCGCCGCCCCAAGCTGGGTATGCACTTTCTGCGCCAGCGGTGGGCAGAGATACCTACGTTTGGATTTAAGGAGTAATCATGATGAAAACCTACCAGAACCACGCTATGACCGACGCCGAGGCACGGCAGGCACTGGCCGATGCCTGCAAACAGGTGGAGACCAATCTGCCCCTGTACACCTACCAGTGCCAGAACCATTCCAGCGTGAACAATATCTACCCCGGCTGTGCCAATAACCAGTGGACCTGCGGCTTCTGGCCGGGGGAAATCTGGCTGGCCTACGAAGCCACCGGGGAGGAAAAATTCAAGACCGCCGCCCTCATTCAAGTGGACAGCTTTGCGGACCGCATTGCCCGCAAGGTGGAGGTTGACCACCACGATATGGGCTTTTTGTACAGCCCCACCTGCGTGGCAGCATGGAAGCTGGTGGGTAGTGAAAAGGGCAAAAACGCCGCCATTGCCGCCGCCGACCAGCTGCTGACCCGCTACCAGCCCAGCGGCCGCTTCTTGCAGGCATGGGGCACCATGGACGACCCCGGCAACTACCGCTATATCATTGACTGTATGCTCAACGTGCCGCTGCTGTACTGGGCAGCGCAGGTGACCGGCAGCGACCACTACCGCGAGATCGCCGCCGCCCACACCGCCACTACGCTGGCAAACTCCTTCCGGCCGGACGGCAGCACCTACCACACCTTCTTTATGAACCCGGACGGCACCCCCTTCACCGCCCACACCACCAACGTTGTGCCCTTTGTGGCAGTTGGCTGCGGCGATGTGAAGCTGCGCGAGGGCGGCTGCCTGGCCGACATCGCACCCA
>OOBO01001791.1_pt1 | contig 13591 bp, 11 predicted proteins | sample 1671031 | NCBI WGS metagenome assembly OOBO01 (sample SAMN06348115, study PRJEB24527) | human gut metagenome | biome: human gut; feature: ankylosing spondylitis patient; material: feces | host: Homo sapiens | place: China | collected 2015-10 | reverse complement strand
AACTTATAGTAATTTTGTAACCAGTTATGGATGGAGCTCTTTTCAATTAGAATACAGCGCACTTTTCAATTAGTATCTACAAGCCCATGCGCGAATAAGCATCGCCAGCGCACTGTCCGTCTGAAATTTCAATGCCGCATATACGGTTACCGTAGACACTCCTTTTATGTCTGCAATCTCTTTGACTTTCTCCTTGTCTAGCTTGATGTACTTTTCTTTTTTCATCATATTCTTTGATTTATAAACTGTTATTTTTATCTTTGGGACCATCTTAACTGATTAAGATGCTGCAAACTTACAGAAAATCCTGATATGAACAAAGAGAAAGAAGAAAAACTTGCAGAAATTTCTGCAAGAATAATGAAAGTGATAACATTTTTAGGTGAAACACCTAATAGTTTTGCTACAAAATTGGGATATCCAAGAGCACAAACAATTTATGATATACAGAAAATGAAGTCAGCTCCAAGTTATGATTTCTTCCAAAGATTCTCAAAAGCAGGATTTTCTGCAATCATAGATTTGGATTGGCTTTTTACAGGTGAAGGATCAATGTTACGTACACAAAAAAAAGAACCTATTGTAATCGAGCATAAACCTTCCATTGAGTTGATCCCCTCCACTGATGACAATACCGTCACTGTGCCGATAGTGGAAATTTCTGTGGCGGCAGGTACAGCTGGCTACTGTAATTCTGACTATATGGAGGTTGTAGATGGTATTAAAATGCCTGCGTCAATGTTACATCGCAATTCACAATATTATTGTATTAGAGTAAAAGGAGATAGTATGGCACCCACCATATTAGACAGTTCTTATGTGATAGTGCGCTTGTTGGAAAGATCTGAATGGGAAAATATTCGTGATCAGCATGTCTATGTAATCAGTGACCGTGAAGGACGTGCTTATCTCAAACGCTTAAAAAACCGGTTCCGTGAACACGGTTTTGTCACATGCATGAGCGACAATCCAGATAAAGCAAACTACGGCAACTTTAATATTTGGGAAGAGGAAATCAACTCCATATTATATGCCGAGTTTTATATCAGTGCCAAAATGCCGAACATTCATGAAACTTATTATAAAGAAGTAGGAGAACTTAGAGACGACATGGATGTATTAAAAGAACAGATGAAGCAAGTGATGAAAACTATCAAGACTATAAATTGATGTGAATCATAATTTATTGATAATCAAAAAAATAACAATATAAATTTATAAGCAAATGAAGAAAATTTTATTTTTAATGTTCACCATTACATCTATGGTGTTCAGTTCATGTAGTGATGATGACAAAGTGACTAATTCATTAAGTGGTACAACATGGATTGCAGACGAAGAAGAAGAACGATTTACCCTTATTTTTGCGGAAAATACCGCCACATTCATTTATGAGTTTGATGCCAATCTTGATGGTGTTTATGATTCATCGGATGAGAAAGAAACTTCCATAGTCAATTACTCTTTGAATAATAACGAAATCACAATTATTGAAGGTAACAGTACTGCTCATGGAGTTATAACTGGTAACCAGCTTATACTTAGTTCGGATGGTGATTCAATTACTTATTACAAAAAATAAATACTTAAAGAGGCTGCCCCAAATCTATACAGAAAATAGGACAGCCTCATGCGAACAACAATCTTATTACCTTAAAAAATAGACTAAAGCCTATATCCTGATACTTATATAACGAATTGGCTAGATTCACTGTTTTAAAAGTGCCCCCGGTAATGAAACCAGGAGCACTTCGACGCGTCTATTTCACACACCAACACATAATTTGCAGCTTGAATCTATGCAAATATAAGTATTTTGCATATAAATTACTAATAATCAGTATATTAAATAAAACACGCTATAATTCTATATGTATTAAAGGGGTAAACTCACATTATTTTTCTGTAATCTCGATATATTTTTATGTATTATATATCAAAACTCAATAAAAAAAAACGGGCAATTTGCAAGTCTGTTGCATGTCTGTTTGGAACTTTTTGTTTTTCGTTTTGCATGTCTGTTGCATGTCTGTTTGCATGTCTGTTCTACTTTTAACAGTTTTATTAACAATTATAGATCGGTAAAGGAAGTCCGTAAAATTGGACACCCTTTAAGATGTTTTTTGCTGTTTAAAACCGCTTTACAGGCTATTCTAGGCCATTTTAAGGGTAAATGAGTGGTAATGTCTTAATTGATGTATTATTGAGCTCTTATAAGGGGTGGAATGTCACCCAAATGCAACATAATGTCACTTTTTGTTTTTAATAGGAGGATTCGCCCGAATCTTCTAAAAAGCCGATGGATAGGGCGTTTCAGCGCATCCGCTCGTTAATGCTTCGTGGTACTTTTTATTCTGTGCCCCCTAGATAAAACATTTGTTTTCTTACCATGATGTAAATGGTGCATGCTCCTAAAATACCTCCTATGAAAGGAGACATTTTTATAAATAAAATAAGTCCTAATCCCAGTATAATGGTGATAAGGGAATATTTCCAATACTGTTCTTTTACGCTCATGTGTTTTTTGCTTATTTTGTATATAAATAAACAATAAAACGAATTGAAATGTTCCGCTTTTAAAACGGAACATTCTTAGTCATGTTTTCATAATTATTGTATTGACCGCTAATATTCATTTCATTTTCAGGAGCCAGTTCTATTGCTTTCTTCATATCTTCCACAGATCCGTCTTTGTCTCCTTTAAGTAATTTGATACGTCCTCGTTCATGATATGCTTTGGCAAAGTTGGGATTGATTTCAATGGCTTCATCATATACAGCCAATGCTTTGTCAAAATCTTTGTTTACCAGATATAGTTCTCCTGACAGGATATAGGCCTTTTCATTGAACGGATTGAGTGACAATACTTGATTAAAACATTCTTGTGCTTGTTCCGGTTCATTGGTGGCGGCTAGAATTTCTCCTTTCAAAAGCAAGGCTTGTTCGTCGTCGGGATTGAGGCTGAGCAACTTTTGTATATCTTCGGCAGCATCTTTTGCTTGTTTCATTTTCCAAAGTACTTCAGCGCGTAGCTGGTATGCTTCGGTATAATCTTCTTTTAATACGATAGCTTTAGTCAGCATAGCGATGGCGGTGATATCATCTTTCATGCCGATAGCTGCTTTTGCTGTCAAATAGAAAGATAGGGGGTTCTTATTATCTAAAACCAAAGCTTTTTGGCAGGCATCCTTCATATTTTCGTAATCTTCCTGCATATAGCAGATGCCAGCTAGTGAAAGGAAGGTGTTTACTTGTTCAGGATCTTTTGTAGCCATGCGGTCTAGTGTGATACGGGCATCATCTAGTCGGTTTGCCTGTGTATAAGCAGTGGCTAGCAGGCTGAGTGTTTCCAATTCATCGTTGATGGCAACTGCTTCTTCAAAACATTTAATGGCATAAGGTAGTTTACCCATACGTTGGGCGCGGATGCCGTCGTATTTTAAAATCTCGAAGTTCTTTTTATCATTTTTCTCTTTTTCGGTTTCGGGGGTGTTGTTTCCGCCGAATAAGGATTTAAATAAGCCCATAATTTATAGTTGTTTTATTTGTCTATTGTTATAATAAATCGTCTGAGGTAAATTTCTTGTTCCTGATGCTGCATGTTGGTAAAACGTACTGCCTTTATTGGTTTCTGTTGTAAACTGGCAGTCAGTCGGTTGTTTTCTTGTGTAAAGTGTACTTTACTCCAGTCTTTTCCATTTGCAGATATCTCAAGACTTCCCCAAGTTTCGATTTCCGGTTTCCCGAAATCTATCTCTATATTTTCTCCGGGATAAACTTGATCCAGTTCGATAGTCAATGAACCATTACCGGGCCATCTGATAACTTCCAGCGCCGGAGAAATCTGAATGCGGTTTATCTTTACCTGTAAAGGTAAGTTCTTTATCTGACTGATATCGCTTATTAGTTTATGCGGCATATAGTCGGTTTCAGCATTCAGCAGTGTGCTATATTTTTGGTTATAGCATTGCGTGACGGTGGCGAAAGTTTGATCAATCAATGGCTTGATTACTCTTCCTGCTGTCTTTATACCCGGCTGGTAAGGGTTTTGGTTGTATGTCTGGTCAATTTGAAACATTTGTTGTTGCAAGGCTTTCACGTGTTTGTATTTACGCATAAATAAAGATTGGTCATTTTTGTCGTATGCTTTGACCATTGCCAGTACTTCATTTCCGGTTTCACCCAATAGTTTGAACTGATAAAGCCAAGGCATGATTTCTACTATAATCGGATTTTTATCAGCATGGGCGACTAAAATATCACTTGATTCAACCATCTGGCTGAAGGTTTCTTGTAGAATAGAGAAGTCTTTTTCAGTGTAAGTTTTATTTTTTATGTAACTTTCAGTAAAGCTCTGCGCTGTGGGTTGGAGATTTACAGATTCCTCTCGGCGATATTTATGTCCGTTGGGGCCCAAGTCCGAATTATGGGCGGCAAAGAATTCCAGTTCAGTGGCAGCATCGGGCAAAATGTTCATAATAGCGTCTTTCCAAGTTTTTTCACTGTTATATTTTGTTGGATTCCAAGCGTATGAGGCTACACTATAAATGGCTATTTTAGAAGCCTCGGCATGTTCCATCGGATTAGTTACAAAGCCAGACATCTGATTGGCTATTTGAGTATCGTTTCCATATACTGGTCCCATGAGCAGATGATCTCTAACGTAATCGGAAACAGGAAAGTTCCACCATATATATGCCGGACGTTTAATCCGTTCGTTTATCCATTGAATACCATCTTGGGTAATATCGGAAATAACCCGGTCTCCTGTCCACATAATTTGTATGGATGGATTCAGTTTGTCTCCTAAAGTAGTAAGATATCCTTTAGCAGGGTCGGACCAACTTTTATTGTATTCTGTAGGACACATGATAAGGGGAGTTACATCCGGTTTTACTTTTACAAAATGTTCATCTATGTAATTCAGCAGTTCTGCTTGTTTCACAGGGTTGGTACCTTCTCCTGAAATATCATCAAAGAAGACGGCAAAAGAACGGACACCGAGATGATACATCTTTTCAAATTTTGCCAATAATAATTCACGGTCTTCTTTATTCCATTTGATGTCTTGTCCCGGATGGATAGCCCAAACAAAATCGACTTCGTTTTCTTGAGCTACTTTTACTAATTCCTGTAATTGTTTTGCTTCTTTTTCGGGGTAAGGCAGACGCCAGTTGGGAGAACTATGGTAAGGGTCATCTTTAGGGCCGTATATATAGGTGTTCATTTTGTTTTCACCATAAAATTGAAGTTGGCGAAGACGGGCATTATGGCTCCAGGGGGTCCCGTAAAATCCTTCTACGACACCACGGTAGCGTATGGCCGGATAGTCTTGTATCTCTATTACCGGTAATTGGTTATCTTTGAGCAATTGTTTTAAGGTTTGCAAGGCATAGTAGGTTCCACGTTCATCGTTTCCTGCCAGAATTATTTCCTTATTATTGATGGATAGATAATAACCTTCCTTTTGGTTGGGGATCTGACGAGTAAACTTGCGGATGGACTTGTCTCCTTTTTCTCCTATATAAATGCGCAAACCGGTATTGGCCGGGTGTTTTCCACCTAATAAATCTTTTAATTCTTGTACGGCATATGGATTGGCTTCAGTTTCTCCCAAGAGTTGGTAAGTTTCAGGTAAATTGATTTGTCCGTCTTGTTTGGAAACTTGTTGAGGGATGGGCTGTACTTCTATGTTTTGGGCAAAGATAGTACAACCGGTAAAAAGACAAATGATTGCCAAATGCATTTTTTTCATGTTCTGTTGGGGTAAAAGGTTAATAAATCAATGGCAAAGATACGATTTATACAGAAAGAATTCCATCTTTTAATTGTATTATTTCTTCGGAAAGTAGGTAGGAGAGTACCTTTTCCGCTTTTTCACGATTGCTATTCAATTGGTTCAGTAGTTCTGAAGCAGGCATGGCACCTGCCTGCAATAGCTGTTTGATTTGTTGTTCCAATTCTTGAAATTCTCCCTGTTTTATTCCTGAATGATGGTTGTTAAGACATACATCACATTGTCCGCAGTTGTGCTCGTTCTTTTCTCCGAAATATCTGAGTAGCATTCGGCTACGACATTTATCATCGGCTGTGGCATATTCTATCATAGCCTTGATTCGGGTGGTATAGCTTTTTTTCCGGTCTTCGTATATTTCCCGAGTTAGGGCAAGGCGATTCTTTTCTTGCCGTTCACGGGTATATATAATATAAGGTGTCTTTTTCCGTGGAATGTAATGTATGATATGTCTACGAGTCAGCGCCAGTAGAATTTCATAGATTCGTTGGCGGGTTAATCCGGAGCGGATTACTAAGGAATCTTCGTTAATATAGGCATAATCAGTAAATAGTCCTGTATAAGAACGCAAGATGATGTTTATCAGTTTCTCTGTATCTGTATCATTCTCGTGTAGTTTATAGAGTTCGTCGCGTTTCATCGTGAAAAGAATACGTGAAGCATTATCTTGCTCGTCTGTATATTCTAAATATCCGGCACGGGTCAGAATCTTTAAAGCGCTGTCGGCTTGTACGGGGAAATGTTTGAAGTTACGACAGAATTCATCCAAGTTAAAAGCAAAGGTGCAACCCATACCGTCTCCCATGGCCATTTGAAAATAGTAGTTGATATCTTCGTACACTTTTCGGATATAATCCTTGTCGGGAAATGTATCACTGATACGTTTGTTGAGGGTGGTTTTATCACTTTGGGCGTATAGCAGGACAGCATATGCTTTCTGCCCGTCGCGCCCTGCTCGTCCGGCTTCTTGAAAATAGGCTTCAGGAGAATCAGGCATATCTATGTGGATAACGATACGTACATCTGGTTTGTCGATACCCATTCCGAAGGCGTTGGTTGCTACCATAGTACGGCTTTCTCCGGTGAGCCAGCTTTTTTGACGTTGATCTTTTACATCATTATTCAAACCGGCATGATAGAAAGTGGCAGTTATGCCGTTATTGACCAGTAGTTCGGCAATTTCACGTGTACGTTTCCGGTTGCGGGTATAGACAATGGCGCAGCCGGGCACACTATTTAAAATATGTAATAGCTCTTCCTGTTTATTTTCTGTAGGACGTACAATGTAAGCCAAGTTTTTTCTTTCGAAACTCATTCGGAAAACCTGACTGTCTTTTTTAAAGTTTAGCTTTGTTTGAATATCTGTTACTACTTCCGGAGTGGCAGTTGCTGTCAGTGCCAATACAGGTATGTCGGGAAGGAGTTCGCGAATTTCTGCAATTTTCAGATAAGCAGGGCGGAAATCATATCCCCATTGAGAGATACAGTGTGACTCATCTACCGTGATCATGCTTACCTTCATGTTCCGTAGTTTGCTACGGAATATTTCAGTATCCAGCCTTTCCGGAGAAATATAAAGGAATTTATAGTCGCCGAAGATACAGTTTTCCAATGCAACAATGATCTCTTCGCGTGTCATGCCTGAATAAACTGCCAAAGCTTTGATACCTCGGTCGCGTAAATTGCGTACTTGGTCCTTCATCAGGGCAATAAGAGGTGTAATAACCAAACATAATCCGGGTTGTGCTAAAGCTGGTACTTGGAAGGTAATGGATTTGCCGCCACCGGTAGGCATCAATCCTAGCGTGTCGTGACCGTTGCCTATACTTTCAATGATTTCTTTCTGTATGCCCCGAAAGTCATCATATCCCCAATATTGTTTTAGAATTTCTTTATAGGTCATTGGAAGGGAAATAAGAAAATTATGTCAAAACTCCAATGACTTATCATCTTATTATTCTGATAAGTGTCTGATAACGTCATTAAAGTTTTGACTTATTTCAAAGATAAATCTTTATCATTATTCCTCACTGGGTTTTATATCTTCTATTTGCAATTGTACTTCACCACGTTTGTGCGTATTCTCTTCAATGGTATAACAAATATCAAAAGAACGTTTGGTCTTGATATAGCGTGCTTGTGAACTTTGTCCGAAAGCGATGCCATTCATCACATTGTTTGATTTATTGTCTACCAATTCCAACTTGATGTGTTCCTGATCACGCCCTACTACTTTGCTGGTTCCATAATCATATACATTATGTGTACAAAAGATTGGTTTGTGGTTGTCCGGTCCGAAGGGATTGAACTTTTTCAGGTCGGCATGGAACTTCGGAGTGATATCCCGGAAGTCAATTTCTGCATCAATATCAATTACAGCACTGGTCTGTTCCGGCAAAATATGTTCTGTGACATAGGTTTCAAAACGACGGGTGAATTCTTCCACATTTTCCACTTTCATGGATAGTCCTGCAGCATAAGTGTGTCCTCCAAAGTTTTCCAACAAGTCACGACAATGTTCGATAGCTTTGTAGACATCGAAACCTGATACGGAACGGGCGGAACCAGTTGCCAGATTATCTGTACGGGTTAATACAACTGCCGGGCGGTAATAAATCTCTGTAAGGCGTGAGGCTACGATACCGATAACACCTTTATGCCACGCTTCATTATAGATGACAATGGAACGCCGGTCTGCTAGTCCTTCCAAGTGGTCTACAATTTGGTTGGCCTCTTCGGTCATGGTCTTATCCAGATCTTTACGGGTTTCATTGTATTGGTTGATTTGGTTGGCTTTCTCCAATGCTGCCGAGAAGTCCTTTTCTATGAGCAGTTCCACCGCCTCTTTTCCGTTCTGTATACGTCCGGATGCGTTGATGCGCGGACCTATCTTGAATACGATATCACCTACGGTAATTTCTTTTTCTGATAATCCGCATACATCGATAATAGCTTTCAGACCTACACTGGGATTGGAATTCAACTGTTTTAAGCCGTGGTGTGTCAGCACTCGGTTTTCTCCCATGATAGGTACGATGTCTGATGCTACACTGACAGCAACCAAATCTAATAAAGGAGTTAGTTGATGAAATTCAATGCCATTATTCAAAGCGAAAGCCTGCATGAACTTGAAGCCTACACCACATCCCGAAAGATGATCGTAAGGATATGTATTGTCAGCCCGTTTGGCATTCAGAATAGCTACGGCTGGTGGCAATATATCATCAGGCACATGGTGGTCACAGATGATGAAATCGATACCTTTTTCTTTTGCATAAGCAATTTCCTCTACGGCTTTAATACCGCAATCTAACACAATAATGAGTTTTACACCTGTTTCACAGGCATAATCCACTCCTTTTACTGATACTCCGTAGCCCTCATTATATCGGTCGGGAATATAGTAGTCAATGTTCGAATAGAACTGCTGGAGAAATTTGTATACCAATGCTACAGCTGTTGTACCGTCTACATCATAATCTCCATAAACCATGATACGTTCTTTCCTGCCCATAGCTTGATTAAGCCGTTCTACAGCAATGCTCATATCCTTCATCAGGAATGGGTCGTGTAGCTCGTTAAGCTGGGGGCGGAAAAATCTTTTAGCCTCTGCTGCTGAGGTTATACCTCTTTCCAGCAACAACTTACAAAGAATCGGGCTGATCCCTGTTTCTTTGGCTAATGCTTTAGCTGCTTCTGTCTGTTCTTGGCTTGGAGGTTGATAATTCCATTTGTGATTCATTTTATATATTGTTTTTTCTTTTTTCTGCTCTCGGAGACGGGATAATACCATTTTCTGGTTATACTTACCCAATCAATCCGTAAAGTTAGGAAAAAACAAATAAAAAAACCGCTAATTCCATATATATTTTATGGAATTAGCGGTAAAGTATTGTATAGTAGCGGATTATTTGATACCTAATTTTTTAGCAATTTCTTTAGGCAGTGCATTTTTATTGACTACGATATTCATGGTTTTGTAACGGACGAATGCTTTAGAGGCATACCATAAGCCATCGTATTTTCCGGCTTTTCCCCAAGAATTCTTTACCATATAATAGTCGTTTCCTTCTTGATCCTTAGCTATACCGTAAATCAACATACCATGATCATCGGTTGTTTCCCAATTGTCATAAGCTTCCTGGCGTTCTTCTTGTGTACACCATTTCTGAGGTTGTGGTTTGGTGTTCAGTTTCTTTTCTTCCGGTTTCATTTTCAACCAATGAGCCATGTCTGATCCACTTAGTTCTTGTACTTTTTCCGTATCGGGCATAACAGCTACGCCGTCACGTGTAAAGCCTTGTTCACTGACATCAGATCCCCATGCGATTGGATAGCCGTTATTAATGGCATTATCAAAAACCTGCATGAATTCATCAATGGGAAGGTTGTATGATTGCCCCCAACGCCAGTTGTCTTGAATTTCAAGAACAAATGGTTCGTAGAACGGATGGTGGGTGTACGAGGTCAATGAAATGTAATCATTTGGATTCAATCCTGTTGATTCGAAGAATGAATGGGGAGTGTATTCTTTTCCTTTATAAGTGAATTTTTCAGGGCATTTACCTAAATAGATATCATGAATAGCGGCAATGGCCTTTTTCCATAATGGATTATGGTTATTATCTGTCTGGAGTTTGCGTAATTTTCCTTTGGCTATTGCTGCTACTACAGCATCCGATACGGCTGTAAGTTCTGTATGGTTACTTAATGTATCACCATACATGACTCCCGGACGCATAACTTCTTCGGGTACCAGACCAAATTTTTTCATTCCATAGATAACGTCATAGAATGATCCTCCTTGGGAAAAAGATACATCTCCGTGAGTACGTACGGCGGCATCGGCTCGATCCAAATAAGTTTGGTGTACGATGTACATTTCAGAAAAGTCGTATTCTCCTTTTCCCATACGAAGTAATTCTGATTCTAGAAAAGCCATACTGGAATAGCACCAGCAAGTACCGGCACGGCTTTGGTTCTTGACAGAAGTAATAGGCAGTTCTTTTACTGTAGTGAATACAAACCCTTCTTCCTTTGGCTCTTCTTTTTGTGCATCTTGTGCAAAGAGGCTTATACTGCATAAACCTAATGCTGCTAATAATGTAAATCTTTTCATTTTAGAAATAATAGTTTTGTTTGTTATGTTACTCATTCATGATAGTTTCTACTTCTTCGATAGTGATAGGGATGCGTTTCTCGCCAGTGAAACGGGAGCCTTCCGAAGTAATCAGAATATCGTCTTCCAGGCGGATGCCTCCAAAATCTTTGAATTTTTCAATGGCATCAAAGTTCAGGAAGTCTGTATGCATTTTCTCAGCTTTCCATTTGTCAATCAATGCTGGAATAAAATAGCAGCCCGGTTCATCGGTAATCACAAAGCCTTCCTGTAAGCGACGTCCCATGCGCAGGGAGGCTAGCCCGAACTGGGAAGAAGGACGGATTTCATCGTCATATCCTACGTAAATTTGTCCCAGGTCTTCCATGTCATGTACATCCAATCCCATCATATGACCTAATCCATGGGGCAGGAATAAAGCGTGTGCACCAGCGGCAACAGCTTCTTCCACATTGCCCTTCATGAGCCCCAGGTCTTTTAATCCTTGAACCAGCACTTTGCAGACTTCTAAGTGTACAGACATATAGGTTATACCTGGACGAGTAATTTCCAATGCTTTATCATGGCAAGCCAATACAATATTATACACATCTTTTTGCCGTCCTTCAAATTTGCCTCCCACAGGTACGGTACGGGTATGGTCAGAACAATAATTTGTCACTCTTTCAGCTCCGGCATCTGTCAGCATCATGCGTCCTGGTTCTAATATATGGCTATGGTCATGATTATGTAATGTTTCCCCATGTTGGGTCAGGATAGTGGCAAATGAAGTCATGCTTCCATAAGAAGCGGCGATGCCATCCAGTACTCCGGCGATATATTGTTCCTTTATTCCAGGTTTACATAGACGCATAGCGGCTGTGTGCATTTCATAACCGATATTACATGCCAAATCGATTTCTGCTATTTCGCAAGCTTCTTTTACAGAACGTAAATCAACTACAGCTTTTATCAATTCTACAGAAGCGTATTTCTTTACTATAGCGGCACGGATACCGGTTAAGTCTTCCAAGAGCATCATATTATCGAATCGGTAGGGAGGAAGGAAATGTACTTTTCTACCTTGCGCGATAGCTTTTCCTACCACCTCTTTTAGCTGGGGAAAGGGAAAACTTTTCTGAATACCTACTTGTGCAGCCAACTCTTTCACACTGGGTTGGGGCCCCATCCAGATAATGTCGTCCATATCTACATCATTTCCGAAGAAATAATCCTCTCCTGCTTCTATATCTATTACACCTGCATATCCGGGGTGAGAATGACCGAAGAAGTAGAGGAATGAACTGTCCTGACGGAATTTATATGTGTTATCCGGATAGTTTGCCGGAGCTTCATTATTACCTAGTATAAGGATAATACCGTTTTGCACTTTGTTTCTAAGTGCCTGACGGCGTCTTTGATAAGTTGCGGAATCAAACATGGCTAACTTTATTTTAATTGAAAATTTATTGAACTGTGTTGCAAATGTAATAATTATAATCTTAAAAGTACTATTTGCTTATTTGATTTTTTAATCGATTTCGGCTTTATTTTTATCATTTGTCAATCTTGCTTTTCTAATTTCACAGGTTTCTCTTATTTTTCCTTGATAAGTTGCCATTCAGTAATTTATACTGCTAGGAGAATTTGATTGATATTTATGATGGAATGCAATTATTTAATAAATATAAAAGATACGGCTAAATACTTTGAAAAGGTTAACTTTGCAGTGAACTCTTTCAAGGATAGATTTGTTCCTCAACATTGATTATGAAAATAGATGATAAAACAGGGCTGGTACTGGAAGGCGGAGGTATGCGCGGAGTTTTTACCTGCGGGGTATTAGACTATATGATGGATAAGAAGGTTTGGTTTCCGTATGGGGTAGGAGTTTCTGCCGGAGCGTGCAATGGTCTTTCATATATGTCTCGCCAGCGTGGTAGAGCTAAGTTTAGTAATATTGATTTATTGGAGAAATATCATTATATCGGCATAAAGCATTTATGGCGTAAGCACAGTATTCTTGATCAGGAATTGCTTTATGAACATTTTCCTAAGGAAATTCTTCCTTATGATTATAAAACATATGCTGAAAATCCTGCTCGTTTTGAAATGGTGACTACTAATTGCATTACAGGTAGGGCGTGTTATTTGGAAGAGAAACATGATCCTCGACGTATTATTGCCATAGCTAAGGCGTCCAGCAGTCTTCCTTATGTTTGTCCTATAGCTTATGTAGATGGTGAGCCGATGCTGGATGGGGGAATTGTGGATTCTATTCCTGTGTTGCGTGCTATTGAACAAGGATTTGATAAAAATGTAGTGGTACTTACCCGTAATCGGGGATATCGCAAAAAAGGAAAGGATATGAAAATTCCTCATTTTATCTATAAAAAATACCCTCGTTTGCGCGTGGTTTTAAGTAAACGTTGTCGTATTTACAACGAACAGCTTGATTTGGTAGAGCAATTGGAAGACAAGGGCAGGATTGTGGTAATTCGTCCTGAAAAGCCGATGGAAGTGGACCGTATTGAAACAGATATAAAGAAACTGACCGATTTATATGAGGAAGGGTATGCCTGTGCAAAAAAAATGTTCGAAGAAAAACGAATACTTCAAAAATAAACTTTTGGCCAAAAGAATGTTTTTTAGGGACATTCATTAAATATTACAAAATCAGCCAACTAATTCATACACAA
>OOBO01001786.1_pt1 | contig 13621 bp, 11 predicted proteins | sample 1671031 | NCBI WGS metagenome assembly OOBO01 (sample SAMN06348115, study PRJEB24527) | human gut metagenome | biome: human gut; feature: ankylosing spondylitis patient; material: feces | host: Homo sapiens | place: China | collected 2015-10 | reverse complement strand
TCATGCAGCCTAAAAATGAAGGGTGTATCAAAAACCTTTATTCTGATACACCCTCATTTCGTTGGTGAGTTGATAGCCACCATTTGCTGCTTCGCATATAGCCTTATGTAGGATATGAACCGGAATGTTGGTGTATCTTGAAGTTCGCTTTAGAAACTCATTATAGCCATAATGGCGGTCATGCAATGTCAATTCTGCATGAGCTCCTTCATTGGCAACTGCTACGTTTTCCTCGAATTCCAAGACCTTACGAGATGACTCTACGGTCTGAAGAGAGAACACGTGCTTATCCTTGATGATTGAAGGCAGTTCGGTTTCTATCTTCTTGTCTATCGCCTTATCAAAGTACAGGACGTACTTTCTATTCAATTGTGCCCACAGCTCTCGCAGTTCCTCAAATCTTGCCTTACGGATATGAATCTTATCATTACGACTGCTGTTGCGGTTGATGATACGATTGGTATTCACACCACCTGTTACATCCTTGAACTCTGGATATTCAATCAGCATCTCGTCGAAATTCTCTGGCACTATCTTCTTGTCAAAGTCAACATAATCTTTAGTCATCAGTTCAATAAAGAACTTATTGACTTCGATATTGCGCTTTTGGGCAACCTTGATGATATCATCAGCGGTGATAGAAAGCGGACTCTTTTGGTCAGCGTCAAGTTCACCATTGATTTCTGCAACCAATTTATTGGCAAAGTCCTTCTCCGTGAAATCTACGATATAGTTGAGCATGAAGGAAGAATCGCTGATGCGGTTTCCTGCACTGTCAACAGGCAGACGCAGTCCACGGCCCACCTCCTGCAGTTTGCTGATCTCAGATCCGCTTGAGCGCAACTTGCAGATAGTAAACACATTCGGGTTGTCCCATCCTTCCTTCAAGGTCCACTTGGAAAACAGGAATCGCAGGACATTAGGTTTCCCTTCCTTGTCCGTAAAACTCAAGAGTTCTTTCTTGCCATGAAGAATAGTCTTCACCTCATTGGCAATATTTTCTTCAGAGTCATTATTGTCTTGTGAGAAGTATCCTGCACAGGAAGCATCTATATTATCTATGGTGGCTTTAAGGTAAGCCTCGTATTCAGGCGTGTTTTGGCGTGTCAGTTCCTTCTTCACTCTTGCTTCCAGCTTACTGATGAACTTTTTTCTGAGCCATCCGTCATTCTTACCTTCAGTGCCACGGAAACTTTCAATGCTGTCTATGAAAAACAATGCCAGAGTTTTGATAGGCAGACCTTCACGACAGAAATTCTCACGTTCTGTCTCAAAATGGCGCATCAAGGCCAGCTCTATCATGCCTTCTTGATAGGAAACGCCATACTGATCAGGGAAGAACTCTTCACCTGTCTGTTTCTCCTGGCCATTGCTCAGGCTGACGCTGTTCTTGCTGATGGCCTCTATCACAACGCCATCCAAATCATTGTCAATGGAGCCAAGACTCTCGCCTACATGCAGCGTGAAGGTCTTACTAGTATTGTCTGCACCTGTCAACTTCATGTTGACACTGTCACCTTTCACGGTTGAGAGCACCTTCACTTTCTTTTCAGCCTTCTTTCCTCCAGGCAACTCTAAGTGCTCTTTTGCAACCCCCTTGATAAGTCCTTGGTTGAAAGAGTCCGCAGCATTCAGGTCATAGATCAGTTCCTGATAGTCCTTCACCGAATGCTTGTTCTTGCCCTTGCCAACTGTCAGTTCTGGAAAGGTGGCACCATAGCGTAACACCAGTTGAGGACGGAAATTCTCAATAAGTGCTGCATACGTTTTGCCACTACGTTCTACACGATGCGGTTCGTCGATAATCAGTACAGGCTTGGTGTCTGCAATAGCATCTACAGGCCGGTGGAATTCGCCCAGCATCTGGTCATAGTCCTCACGAGTCAGCAGCTTACCATTAGTAATGAGCTGCGTATTAAGCAACAGCACATAAATCTTATGCTTGGCATGATGAGTACCATAGAAGAAATGTCCTACTGCAGAAGGCATGTTCAGACGCCCCTTCTTCTGTTTCTTCTGAGGTTCCAGCAAGCACAACTCTATCTCAGCATTGTAGTTGCACACCATCTCAAAGTGGCGCTTCACCTCTTGTTCCTTCAGAAAGGATGCAGTGCCGGCCTTGATAGGCAAGGTGGGAACTGCTATGATGAACTTGTTGAATCCGCATCTCTTGTGCAGTTCAAACATGGTTCGAGTATAGACGTATGTCTTACCTGTACCCGTCTCCATCTTGATGTCGAGAATGCGATGATATGGCAAGTTCTTGATCTTGTCCGAAAGCATATAATGAGTCACCCTTTGCTTGGTGGCTTTATCCAATATCTTCCCATTTTGACGCACTATGCGTAATGCCTCACCATCGAGCTGTCGCTTTAATAGTGGGTTTTGGTGGCTCTGCTTAGCAGGTTCTTGTATAGAAGCCTCTACCACTGCGGCAACGCCATCAACAGGCATTGTCTGATGTACGAGGTTGTTTTCAAGTTTTAATTCCATCTTAACTTATACTACAGGGAGAAGTTGGTCTAATAAGAGTCATACGCATCACCTTGTTTTTGTCAGTAACAGTGTCTATGTTCGTCAACACTAGTGGTGAATGTGTAGAAACAACATTCTTTAGATACATAGTATATCGTCTTTTAATATCTTACATCTATGTTCACGGTCAAAGTCTTGTTACCATCCTTCAGCGTGCGGAGGTTCTTCTGCAGTTCCTCACGATGGGTGAAGCCAAAGCTGTAGCCGAAGATCACTATATTGTTAGGAGAGAAAGGCTCACCATTATACTTATCCATCAAAGCTGCAATGCTACTTTCGTCGAAGTCGTGGTCAGGATTGATCATGTAGAGGTGGTCGTCCTTCCAGTAGGCTTTGTAATTGCCAAGCATCACCTCCTCGGCATCCTCAGTCAAGCCGTATCCGTCAGCAACAAGCCATGTGCGAAGAACAGCCTCCAGGCCGAAGTCATTAACTTCTAATGGTGAAATGATGTCTTTAGATGGGTCAAACTGCTCCATCAGCATCAGTGCATCCTCCTTCGGCTCTTCCAAAGTGTAATGCTTGAAGCCCAGGTCACCAGCAAAGAGTGGATTCTCAGACTTTATCTTCTTGGCAGCTCGCTTGATGCGCTCCATGCCGACTTCATCGATGGTCTTGTAGCCGGCTTTGGCAGCCTCGCTGTCAGGCTTGCATGGCTCGGGAAGCTGAACAAGGATATATTTGCGATTACCATTATCTTCAGCATTGAGTTTCATCAGAGCATGGGCAGTTGTAGAAGAACCGCCAAAGAAATCCATAATTAAAGAATTATCGTCTGCTCCAATTTGAAGAATCTGATGTATTAAAGCTATTGGTTTAGGAAAATTGAAAATTCCACTGCCAAGTATTTCTGCAACTTCCGAAGTTCCTTTATTTGATATAAATTCGGTATTACTCCATACAGTTTTTGCGGTTTGTGATAATTTCCTTTCCTTCTGGAATATCCTGTAATTGCCATCAGAACCTTTATAAGCAATTAGTTGCTCACGGTTAGACTCAGCAGTTTCTTTACCCCATCTCCAAACACTTTTCAATCCACCGATTTCAGTTGCCTCAACCATAACAAACTCCTCTGTATACTTTGTGGTAACAGGACAAAATCCATTTAAATCAGGATGTTTGGCATCTACATAAAAAGGATATCGCAAATTCGGTCTGTTTGTAGAATTAAAGGCCTTTACATTACGATTACGTAATCCTTTCAGATTAAATCCTCCAAACCTATCTTGATACCTGTATGAAGCCCCTTCTACGTTAATTTCGTTAGTATCTATCAATTCCGCATCTTTTGCATACACCAAACAAAATTCATGGCATTTCGCAAAAGTTCCATATCTACGACCTTCCGGCTTAACAATTACAGTTATTTTTCCTAACAAATTTTCTTCTCCAAATATTTCATTACAAATCATATTTAGATTAACATCTTCATTATCATCAATAGATATAAATATCACGCCATCGTCAGTAAGCAAATCACGGGCAAACGACAAACGAGGCAACATGAATGTGAGCCATGCAGCATGACTGGCACTTCCACGACGAGTCATAGAGAGAATGCGCTCAGCACGCTCTGGACTTACATCCAAGCGTTTGGCAAGTTCATCAGCTGTGAAGTTAAACTTATCGTTATATACAAAGCCATCAGAGCCGGTGTTGTAAGGTGGGTCGATATAAATCACCTTCACTTTGCCGCTATACGACTTTACCAGATGCTGCAGAGCATCCAGATTATCGCCACTAATATACACATTCTGACTGTCCTTGTTCTCTGGCTTTGCGTTATGCTCCTCATCAGGATGGATGAGGGTAGTGGTGTCCATGTTGGTAAGCATACGGGCATAGTTCTTGCCAAGCCAGTTGAAACCGCTGGTCTCGTCGGTGATAGTGGTACCGCCAGGCAATGCTGCCTTGAAAGCTTCTATGTCAAATTCACCATCAGAATGGAAGCACTGAGGGAAATACTTCCTTAGCACCTCCAATTCTTTCAGTCCCGCAGCCGCATCCGCATTGTGGTTCATTATATCTTTAATCATATTCAAGTCTTTTTAATCAATAAACAATTACCTCCAAACACATTAGGTTGCTCACCTCCGCATTCAGAAGTTATGCATAGACACAGTTCTACTTTCTGCCCATCACGGCATTTTTTGACAAATAATATGACGTAAATGCTTTGCAAACGAGCGCAAAGAGAACTTGTTCTCAAATTGCCGAGCGCAGCTAAGTATTATGCAAATATAGTAAATTCTATCGAACAATGTGAACGGTTCAGGCTAAAATTTTTATCGTGGATGATTTTTCTGTTATTTGGATATTGGATTAAAGCCAAGCAATGCACTTTTCGTTCGCAAAAAATACAGGCTTGTTTATGCTTGTGTTTCATTGACTTTATTTATATTTGCATCGTTGAATCATCATAGGAAGACAACAAAGAATAGTGCTACAAGAAGTAAAAAGGAAAGTCTATAATAGAGGTGCTATGAGAACAGCAGGAAGAATCCTAATCATATTGGTAGTTGCAGGCGTTGTTTCATGTACGAAACCAACACATAGGAGCGCAGAGCAAGTAGAGCCATCTCTGGGCTATTATGAAAATGAACTTTTCTCTATTGTAATGCCAGAGGGATGGACTTGTGATTCTTCTGGCTGGAAAGGGTTGGATTCCGTATATAACTCCGTAGATATTTACAACCCTGATGGGAGTATTGTGTGGCTTCATTTTGTCAAGACGTTCTTCCCTGCCAATTGGAAGAATATAACCGAAGCCAAAGAAATGGATAAGTTTACCAGGGACTTAAGCGGTGGTGATATAGAATTACTCTACGAGGTTGACAGCACGGAAGTAGATGGCTGTCCAACGAGCATACTATGTTTTGCCAATTATGTGGATAATGACACAATCATACAAAAGCAATTTGTCACCTTCCTTCAAGATTCGCGCATTGTCATGTATTTCAATGAGAACTTCTATGTCCAGGACTGGGATGCGGCGCAGAAATTGGGAGATATGATAATGAGTACGATTGAGATCAAGAAGGTGGATAATCCCTTGAGAAATGACAGCGTTTTGAAAAGGGCTGCGAAAAAAGGGCTTGAGAACCATCCTTTGAATGAGCAACTAATGGAATGCATCCGAGGGCATATAAAGGAATTCAAGTATCAGAATTCAGTTTATGGCTGAAAATCAAACGCAAAATGGTGTAGGGCATCTTGCGTATATCGCAGAAAATGTGCTGTCTTTAAGGACGGAAAGGGGGTGCTCGGCATTGACAATGCGAGGCCAACTTATTTGTGAGCGAAAAGTAGATGTCTTATGTGCAGGATTCATTTAGCTTCCAGGGCAGGTGCATTGCATACCTCCACCGTCCAACCCAAGGCTGGACGGTCAGAGAATATATACTGACTTGGCAAAGTAAGCTTGCTTCTTCTACCGTCCAGCCTTGGGTTGGACGGTTATGGACAACTTCTTTCCTGATTTGAAGATATACAGGAAGTGTCGAAAGAGCCTACATCTCCTTGTTCATCAATTGTTTTCCTTGTACAGCCTCGAAATTACCATCACCGAAAGGATATTGGAACCATCCTTGAATTGGTAGCTTCCATCACAAGAGTCTTCGACATCATGGATGAAGAAGTGCTTGAAGCTGCGGTTGACGAATCTGATGGACTAGCTCATATCTGCGAATTATATAGATGTAAAAATGGCGAGTCAAGGATTCCCGAAATATGAATCAAATTATATATAAAGAGGGCTTCCTCAGGTGAGACGAATGGATGCCTGGGGAAGCCCGATACTCATGTCAACTTGACAGAGTGAAGCGGATGGTGAGTCCTCCATGAGGAGTGAGTTCGGCAGTGACGGTTCCTCCGTGTGCAGTGACGGAGTTCTTCACGATGGCCAGTCCCAGTCCTGTGCCGCCCAACTTGCGTGAGCGTCCTTTCTCTACGCGGTAGAAGCGCTCGAAGAGGTGCGGGAGGTGCTCGGGTGAAACGCCCTGACCGTTGTCACTTACCGTAAATTCATAAGAGCGGCGGTCACCTTCCTCCACCTCGATGCCTATGATGCAAATCCTGGTTGCTCCTGTGGCATAGGCGATGGAGTTATCCACCAGATTGCGGAAGATGCCGTAGATGAGCGTTGGGTTGCCGTTGACTATCATCTCGTGCGGCGTATTCCTCACCACCTCGATGCCTTTCTCCTTCAGTTGCAGCGAGGTGTCCTCCAGCACATTGTCTATTACCTTCGACACATCCACCTGCTGCTTCATCTCGGGCAGATCGGCTCCTTGTTCGATGCGCTCTTGTGTCTCGTCGAGCTTGGTGAGTGCCGACATATCCTGAAGCAGTTTGCACATGCGCTGGCTCTGGGCATAACACCTTTCCAGGAAATGCTGGCGGGTATCCTGCGGCATGTTGGGGTTCTCGATGATGCTCTCCAGAAATCCTCTGATACTGGCTGCCGGTGTCTTGAGTTCGTGTGCTGCATTCTGCGTGAGCTGCTTCTTGATGCGCAACTTCTCCTCCTCTGCATGGTGAAGCTTCCAGTAGAGCATGATGATGGTGTGGGATATGTCGCCCAACTCATCATCCGGCAGACTGCGTTCCAACTCGTGATCCAGTTCTTCACCCTGTTCTGCCTTGCGTGCGAATTCACGCAGACAACTGATGTGACGGCTGATGCGCGAGGTGTGGAAGTAGAGAATGAAGCCCAACAGAATGGTGAGCATGAAGGCAAAGAGCAGATAGGTGTTGTCGGCCTGAAGCGCCTGGGTGAGTTCTACAGAATAGGGTACTGCCGAACGGATGACCAGACCGCCGAAGTTGGTGGCCGAATAGAAGTAAGTGGCATGCGTGGAGGCCGACAGACGTTTGATGGCAAAACCATTGCCACGATGCAGAGCCTCATCCACCTCATGTCGCTTCAGATGGTTCTCCAGCCCTTTTGTGTTGTTCTCGTAGCTATCCATCACCACCCGGCCGGTGCTGTCGATGACCGACACGCGCATACCTTCGTAGTTGTGCTTGGCTATATAGGCCATGAAGGTCTTGCGGTTGAGCAACCCCTCGCGGCGCAGAGAGTGCATCATCTCATAGTTGTACATCTGCAGCCGTGCGTGCAGTATGTCTATCTTGTACTCCTTCTCCCTCCTGTACTGGTATATGCTGAAGCATAGGGCGAAGAGTACAAAGACAGTACCCACGCTGAAGAACATGTTCTTCTGAAAACTCTTGGACTTGATCATAAGTTTGTCTCCGTGTTAAGGTTTGCAGCTACAGCCTGTTATCCCCGCGTAGCTGTATTATCCCTCGAAGGTGTATCCGAAGCCCACTCTGGTCTTGATGTATTTGCCATAAGGGCCTATCTTCTTGCGCAGTCGGTTGATATTGACATCCACTGTGCGATCCAGCACGATGGCATCCTTGGGCCAGCAATGGTCAAGCATTTCTTCCCGGCTGAATGCCTTGCCCATGTTCTTGAGCAGGAGCGACAGCATCTCGAACTCCAGTTTGGTCAGTGCCACAGGCTCCCCGTCTATAGAAGCCGACTTGGCATCCCTGTTGAGTGTGAGTCCCTGGAAGGTATAGTTGTCCTGCTTGGCAACCTGTTCGCTCTCGGGCTTGGCGCTGCGCCTGAGTACGGCCTTTATTCTGGCCTTTACCTCACGCACGCTCAGCGGTTTCACCATATAGTCATCCGCTCCGATGTTTAGTCCTCGCACCAGGCTGTCTTCACCCTCAAGCGCAGTAATGAATATGATGGGCACATGGGCGGTGACAGGATTCTCCTTCATCTTGAGAGCCATCTGGAAGCCCGACATCTCGCCCATCATCACGTCGAGCAGTATCAGATTGAATGTCTCAAGGGGCAGGCTGAGCGCTTCTTCGGCAGAATTGGCCGTATGCACCTCGTATCCTTCGGTCTCCAGATTGTATTGGAGAATCTCACAAAGGTCTTGCTCGTCATCAACTACCAGTATTCTCATATTCTCGTGTGTTTATCTTTTCGTCGGCAAAGTTAGGTCGTTTTGTTCACCCTGCGTGTTTTTCACCATTACGATGTTGTGACATTTGTCATTCACATTTTGTCATCTGTCCTGCCGGGCGGTGGAGAGCACGTAGCCTCGTGCGGGATTGCAGATGGTGCTGAATTGTATTCCGCGCTCATGAGCCTCGCAGAGGATGTGCGGGAGGTTGTCGGTGATGCCCGTACCCAGGAGTTTGAACACAGCCTCCTTACGTGTCCACAGGCTGATGAATTCCATTTCGGGGCAAACAGAGGCCATTATCTGCTCCTGTTCCTGCCTGTTCATCGTGCGCTGTACAAGGGCTGGCTTGAGCGGACGTATGCTCTCTATGTCCAGCCCGCAAGGCTTTTCGCTCACCATACAGCCCACAGCCAAGCGGCAATGGCTCATGCTGAAGTGCAGGCCAGGACATTCAGGCAGAGTGGGTTTGCCGTGAGCGTTACACTCAAAACGCGGTTTCTGTACTCGCTCACCACGTAAGGCCAGCGCCCGGCAGAGTTCTATATAAGCCAGGGCAGAAAGCAGTTGCCCTTCGGGATGCCTGTATGCCAGCGCCCGTTCCCGTCGCCACAGGGGCAGGAAGGCGAGTGCCCTTTGGAGAGCATCGCCGTCCATTGCCTCTATATGGTCGTTCAAGCAGAGCGTCATACTTACATGTAACCCTTGAGCATCGCGTTGAAGTACATGGGCTTGAGGAAGTAACGCTTGAGCCACATGGCTGTTCGGCGCTCCTTCGACATGTCTTGAATGGAGAAGGGGAATGTGATGACCGGGCGCTTCTGGTAGTCGAACTCGCACAGCAGCACATGGTCATAGTCGGTCACAATGGGGCAGCACGCATAGCCGTTGTAGCTGTGTGTGGGCTCTTTGCCCTGCATGATGTCCAGCAGATTGCCCTCTGCAATGGGCAGCTGCATGCGTATGGCCGAAGAGGTTTTGCTGGTGGGTATGCCTGCGCAGTCGCCCAGCGAGATGATGTTGGGGAAGCGTGTGTGCACCAGCGTCTCCTTATCCACCTCCACCCAGCCTCCTGAGGCCAGTTTGCCTTCCTGCCATGAGAGCCCGCTCTCCTTGATGAAGTCGGGTGCAGACTGTGGTGGAACGAAGGACAGAATATCGTAATCCTCGGCAAAGGGAGTCACTACGGGAGTCTCCTGTTCTACCTCCTTGCCTGCCTCCTGGTCCCATACCTTTTCCTTCAGAGTCTCATGACGTTCCAGATATACACGTTTGGCCTGGGTGTCGATGCCTTTCACGCGGCAGTTCACTTCCAGGTTGATGCCTCGCTGGTCGTACAACTGGAGCAGGCGTGGGGTATAGTAAGGTACATCGTAGAGTGCTTTCTCCGAGCAGAAATAGTCGAGCTGCACACTGTCGCGCGTGCCTTTCTTGCGTGCCATATGCTCGGTGAGCATGCATATCTTCTTGGGTGCACCGCCACACTTGTGCTTGGTGTAGGTGTCGGTAAAGATGCCTCGTCCGCCTTTGGAGGTAAACTCCTGCATCGCCTTCCAGTACCTCTGGGCGCCCTGGAAGTCGTAGATGCTGTGGGCGTTACCCTGTCCCAAAGTCTCACGTGAGATGCCTTCCACCTGGCACCAGTCGAGTTGCAGTCCCGGGCAAAGCACCAGGAAATCATAAGTGAGCTGTTTGCCGTGGGCTGTAACTGCCACCTGCTTTACGGGGTCAAGTGTCACCACAGAGTCTTTTACCCACTTTACCCCCTTGGGCAGACACTCCTGCTGGGGTCGCCACACCTCGTCTGGCTGGAAGATGCCGGATGCTATGAAGGTGAAGCCAGGCTGGTAGAACTGGCGGTCGCTGGGGTCAACGATGGTGATGTCGGGATGCTCTATGCGTCGCATCAGCCTGGCAGCCATGCTGCATCCTGCTGCTCCTCCGCCAATGATGAGCACGCGGCCCTTCACATCCACTGTCTTCATGAAGTCGTAGGCAGCTTTTCCACCTACCGACAGGACGCCTATTCCTGCCACACCAGCCGCTCCTGCACAAAGGAAGGTGCGGCGGGAAATCTGATGCCCAAAGGGGCTTTTGTTGTCTGTTTTACTCATTATATATATGTTGATACACAAAATTACGCTTTTTATCTCACTCCTCCATCATTTGCTGCCCAAAAAGATGTCGCCCGGACTATGCTTCTTGGGGCAGAAAGCGTAATTCCGCTCTTTCCAGAAGAGCCATCTCGCAGAAAAGCGGTACATTTGTGTGGTCTCACGCGAGGTTTCTGTATAGATAAGACAAACGAGATGGAAATGAATATGTTGCTGGTCGCACTCGTTGCGGCAGTTGTGTTGATGACCCTGCTGGGCTTTCTGGCAGGACGCAAACTGGCGGCTCCCGGCGGTCAGGAAGAGCTGAGGAAGAAGCAGGAGGACGAGTTGCAGAAGACAAAGCAACTGCTCTCGGTACGCGAGCAAAGAATCCAGGAAATGACCGAAGAGGTGAAGACTCTCACGGCAGAGCGTGAAGTGCAGCGCAACAGAGCCGATAATGCCGAGCGCCTCATCATGCAGGAACAGAAGCGTAACGAGCAACAGAAGCGCGAGAGCCAGGAGTCTCTGCAGCGTCAGATGGAGGAATGGAAGCGTGCCTACGAAAACCAGTTGGCCGAGGTGAGGCTCAATGCCGAGCGGCAGATAGCAGCCCTCAAGGAGATGAACCAGCAGCAGGTGAAGAGCCAGGCCGACGTGATAAGGGAACAGATGAAGGCTACGTCGGAGCAGATACTGAAGGAGAGGGAACAGGAGCTGGCGCTGAAGAACCGCGAGCAGGTGTCTCTCATCATCGACCCGCTAAACCGCAGTCTGAAGGAGATGCGCGAAGCATTGGACAAGAACAAGGAACAGCAGAACCAGGCACTCAACCGACTGGATGCCACCATACAGGCCAACATGCAACAGAGTTCGGCTTTGGGCGAAACGGCAGACAGGCTTACCAGAGCACTTACAGGTGAAGTGAAGGTGCAGGGAAACTTTGGCGAACTGAAGCTCAGGCAATTGCTCGAGGATATGGAGTTGCACGAGGGAGAGCAGTTTGATACGCAGGAGACGCTTCGTGACCGTTTTGGAAAGGCTTTGAAGGACGATGAAGGCAAGGGACTGATACCCGACTTCATCCTGCACTTCCCCAATAACAGGCACGTGGTGGTGGATTCCAAGATGTCGCTCACCGACTATGAGCGCTACATGAATGCAGAATCGCCCGAAGAGCGTACTGCTTTCCTGCGGGCACATATCGATAGTGTGCGGGCGCAGGTAACCCGCTTGGCACGCAAGGACTATTCCAAGTATCTGCCGGCTGGGTACAACAAGCTGAACTTCGTCATCATGTATGTTCCCATCGAGAGTGCGCTCAGCTTGGCTTTGCTCAACGACGCCACACTCTGGCATGATGCTTACAACCAGGGGGTGATGATTCTTGGACCGCAGAGCATGTACATGAACCTGAGGGTGCTGGAGATGATGTGGACGCAGGTGAGGCAGTTGCAGAACCAGCAGGAGATGATGGATGCGGCCAACATAGTGATAGAGCGTATTCAGGATTTCGGCATGAGGTTCCTCGATGTGGAGTCTGCTATGGGCGACACACTCAAGAAGATGTCTCTGCTCAGAACCACTACAGCAAGCGACGGACGCAGCATCATCACTGCAGCCAAGAACCTGCTCAAGGCTGGAGCCAGGGAGAACAAGAAGAAGAAAGGGGTGACGGAGATGGAGGGGACAGTGTTCCTCGAAGCGGACAGCCAGCCGCAGAAGAGTCTCCAACAGCCTCAAGATGAATGATAACCAAAGCATACAAGCGCAAGAAGCACAATGAAATACGACATCATAACCATTCTTGGTCCTACAGCATCGGGCAAAACCAGTCTGGCTACACGGCTGGCTCTCATGATGGGCAATGCGGAAATCATAAGCGCAGACAGCCGCCAGGTGTATAGGGGGATGGACATCGGCACGGGAAAGGACCTTGCCGATTATGAGATAGAGGGTGTGAGCATCCCTTATCATTTGATAGACATAGCCGATGCGGGCGAGAAATACAACCTCTTTCAGTTCCAGCAGGACTTCTGGAATGCCTATAACGACATCCGCAGCCGGGGTAAGTTTCCCATCCTGTGTGGTGGAACGGGCCTCTACATCGAGTCCGTCCTCAAGAGTTACAAGATGGTGCCTGTACCCGAGAACCCTCAGTTGCGCCAGGAACTTGAGGGACGTTCGCTGGAGGAACTCACTGAGCTGCTCAGCACATACAAGTCTCTGCACAATACCACTGATGTAGATACGCCCAAGCGCGCTATCAGAGCCATCGAGATACAGCAATACTATCGTGAACACAAGATAGACGAAAGGGAATTCCCCTCGTTGCGTAGCCTTACGATAGGCGTCAATATCGACCGCGATCTGCGCAGGCAGAAGATTACCCAAAGGCTTCACGACCGCATGCAGCAGGGGATGTTGCAGGAGGTGGAAGGTTTGCTCCGGCATGTGCCTGCCGAAGACCTCATGTATTATGGATTGGAATACAAATACCTGACCCTTTGCTGCCTGGGCCAACTCACGCGTGAGGAGATGCTGCGCCAGCTGGAGATAGCCATCCATCAGTTTGCCAAGAGGCAGATGACGTGGTTCCGAGGCATGGAGCGACGCGGTACTCCCATCATTTGGCAGGATGCCAGTGAGAGTCTGGAGAGTAGGGCAGAACGCATAATGAAGCTTCTCAAGGAATGACATTCATGCAAATCGGTCAATGGAAAGGCATGTGGTTGCCATTTCCATTGACCGGTTTCCTGCTCAATAGCATTTTGTAAGGTGCTATGAGTTGAGAGGTGGTGGAAAAGAGGTCATTCTCATTTGTCTTTTTTATGACAATGGATGTTTTCTACCTTTTCACGTGCATAGACTTTCTCTTCGTCGTCTTCAAAAAATTTATAAGTGATGACAATGGGTGCTCGCTTATGTTTGAGCCTCACTTTTGCCTTAATCCCAAATCGGTCATTAGAAAAAGCTTCTTGTCAATTTCTAATGACCGCCATTAGA
>OOBO01001782.1_pt1 | contig 13641 bp, 11 predicted proteins | sample 1671031 | NCBI WGS metagenome assembly OOBO01 (sample SAMN06348115, study PRJEB24527) | human gut metagenome | biome: human gut; feature: ankylosing spondylitis patient; material: feces | host: Homo sapiens | place: China | collected 2015-10 | reverse complement strand
GCGTGAAGTTGTGTTTGTTTGTTTCGATGCCTTCTTCCAATACTTTCATTCCGTACAAATCGGCGGCGTATCTGGAGCAGATAGCGGCGTGTCCTTTCAGATTTTCCCGTTTGATGGCTTCCGCACTTCCTGCCGTATCTTCCGTTTCTACTATTTTCAGTTTGGGATGTTGTATCAGGAATTCACGGCATTGTGCCAAGGCAACGGGGTGGGAGTTGACTTCTGTCAGTGTTTCCCAATTGTCGTCCGGCAAGCACATGAAGCTGTGTTTGATGCGTAGTTTGTGTTCGCCGACAATGGTCATGCCGCTTTCGCGCAGTAACTCATAGTTGTGCAGCAAACTGCCTGCAATGGTGTTCTCGATAGCGAGCATACCAATTACATTGCTATCCTGCTTTATGTTCGCAAAGACTTCTTCGAACGTGGAACAGCAGATTAGTTCGATCTCTTCTCCGGGGAAGAACTTGTGGGCGGCAATGTCGTGATACGAGCCCGGTACACCTTGTATTGCTATCTTTTTCATTCGTATATATATTATAAAAAAATCCCGCTTCTGCCGGAAGCGGGATTTCGTTGTTATTATCGCATTGTTTTAATCATTGTTTAACGTACACATACAAACTCCCGCTTCACTTTGTTGCTAAAGTAAAAGTAATAAAAGAAGAAAAAGTATGTATTGTATAATGCTTTCATTTTGTTCTTATTGTTATTGAATACGCTGCAAAAGTAATATATTTCTAGTAAAAACAAATAAATAAGAAGCTTTTTTTCAATTTTTTTTTAGGCAGTGCCTGTTTGGCTCCTGCTTTCCATAATTCCCGGCATCTGTTGTAAAGCCCAATCTACTAATCCTTCTATATGTGGTATTAAGCTTTTCCCTCTTTCTGTCAGTTCATATTCTACTCGCGGCGGAACTTCGGCATACACCTTCCGGCTCACTAGTCCGTCAGTTTCCAGTGTGCGCAGAGTTACAGTCAGCATACGTTGTGAGATATCGGCTATTGTTTTATGAATGTCGCAGAATCGCATGGTTCCGTTAGCATTTAATGTGATAAGAACCAGCATAGACCATTTATCACCAAGCCTGCACAATACATTCCGTACAGGGCAATTATTATCCGGATGAAAATTTTTCATTTTTTAATATTCTCTATTTGCTTGCCGTTCAACAATGGTTACCTCTATGTAAGTTCCTTATCTACAGGTGCCTTCTTGTTTTTGGAAAGAAGGATACTTACATTTGCATTACAAAAGTAATAAACTTACTAAAGATAACTATTGTTCTACTAGATAAATTTATTGTTTCACTTATAATAAGTTAAGATTATGGCAAAGAAAGTAGCTGTTTTAGCGGTAAATCCGGTGAACGGATTCGGTTTGTTCCAGTATTTGGAAGCGTTTTTTGAAAATGGTATATCCTATAAGGTGTATGCAGTGGCGGAAACAAAGGAAATTAAAACAAACTCGGGCATTGAATTGGTGGCCGATGATGTGATTGCAAATCTTATAGGGCATGAAGATGATTTTGATGCTTTGGTTTTTGCCTGTGGGGATGCGGTTCCCGTATTTGCTCAAAATGCGGATAAACCTTATAATGTGGACTTGATGTCGGTCTTGAAGGCATTTGCCGGGAAGGGAAAGATCCTGATAGGTCATTGTGCTGCAGGTCTGTTGTTTGATTTTGCTGGAATAACAGAGGGAAAGAGATTAGCTGTGCATCCTTTGGCAAAACCGGCTGTAAGTAAAGGAATGGCTACTGATGAAAAATCGGTTGTTGATGGTAATTTTTATACAGCACAAAGTGAAAACTTTGTTTGGACAATGATGCCTCAGGTAATTGAAGCCTTGAAAAAATAAGGGAATATTAATGTCGCCCAATGTAGAAATTTCCTATATTTGGGCGACAATTCCTAAAAATAGAAACAATGAAATACAATTTTGATAAAGTGATAGATCGCAGCGGTACGTCTGCTGAGAAAGTAGAAGGGCTGAAACATATTTGGGGACGTACGGATTTGATTCCTTTATGGGTGGCTGATATGGATTTTGCCACAGCTCCTTTTGTAACAGATGCTATTCGTAAACGTTGCGAAAATGAAGTTTTAGGGTATACCGGCAAACCAGATAGCTATTATAATGCGATTATAAACTGGGTAAAACAGCGTTATGATTTGATCGTGACCAAGGAAGTGATAAATTTTGTTCCCGGCATTGTACCGGGCATCGGTATGGCTATGAATTGTTTTACTCAGAAAGGGGATAAGGTAATGATTCAACCTCCTGTTTATCATCCTTTTGCATGGGTTACTACTCGTAATGAGCGTACTTTGGTCATAAATCCGTTGAAATGGGAGAACGGGATGTACCGTATGGATTTGGATGCTTTTCGTGAACAAATTAAAGGTTGTAAGCTCTTTATTTTATGTAATCCTCATAATCCGGGTGGCGTTGTGTGGACTGAAGCAGAGTTACGAGCGATAGCTGATATCTGTTATGATGAGAAAGTATTGGTCTTCTCGGATGAAATTCATGCGGATTTGACTTTACCTCCTCATACGCATCGTCCTTTTGCTACTGTCAGTGAAAAGGCTCGAATGAACTCTGTTACTTTTATGTCTCCTAGCAAGGCTTTTAATATGCCGGGACTATCTGCCTCACATGCTCTTATTTTTAATGAAGATTTGCGTAAACGCTTCCGTATCTATATGGATGCCGGTGAGTTGGATATGGGACATGTCTTTGCTTTTCTTTCTGTTGAGGCTGCTTATAGTCATGGTACGGAATGGCTTGACCAATGTTTGGCGTATATACAAGGAAATATAGATTTTGTCGACGAATTTTTGAAAAAACATGCACCTAAAATCAAGGCCATTCGTCCGGAGGCTTCTTATTTAGTTTGGTTGGATTGCCGTGAACTGGAGTTGAGCCAGAAAGATTTGAATGAATTCTTTGTAGATAAAGCGCATTTGGCATTGAATGACGGGGAAATGTTTGGTAAGGAAGGCATTGGCTTTATGCGTTTAAACGTGGCAAGTCCGCGTTGTATCATTGAAAAGGCGATGAAACAACTGGCGGATGCTTATCAACTATATATAAAGTGATTATTTTAAGTATTGTGTCTTAAAGATATTCACGCATAAAATGAAGATGGATAATAATAACGGTCCGAATATGACACCCATGAATCCGAATAAGGAAAGTCCGATGACCACTCCAAAAATGGTGATGAGTGGATGGGTGTCTGCCATCTTCTTTTGCAGAATAAAACGAATTAGATTGTCAATGTTTGTTACAATTAATCCACAATAAAGAAGTAGTCCGACGGCATGTGTCCAATCTCCTGAAAGAGCAAGATAGGCGGCTAGCGGGAACCATACCAATGCTGTTCCTACAATAGGAATGACGGTGGCAAAGCAGGTCAGGAAGCCAAACAATAGCGCGCTGGGTACATCAAACAAATAGTAGCCTAATGTAGCTATTCCTCCTTGAATGACTGCCAGTAAGGGAATACCTATTGCATTACTTCTGACAATCATATTAATTTCTTTCAGTACATTTTTTTTGTTTGTATCGCTGAAAGGAAGTAACTCATAGATGTATTTATCCATTTGAATTCCGCCAATCAGCATGAAGTAGAGAATAAAGACCAATACGAAAGCATTAACGGCAAAGCTACTGATACTTCCCATCAGAAACTGTCCGATGGCAGGAAGAATGGAGGCTATGGATGAAATGTTTTCTGCGCTTAGTAAGTCATATCCCGTCTTGGTATGAAGCCAATCGGCAAGATTGGTTACCGTATGGATAAAACCTGTCGTATCTACGTTTACCGTCTGTAATTTATTGATCAGTAACCATACAGCCAATGATAAAGGTACAAGAAAGCACATGATGGCTTCTATCAAGAGTAAAATGGCTGTAATACTTTTTTTGAAATGTTTTTCTTGGGTAAGATATATAAGCCGCAAAACAAAATGTTCCGCTTTTACAAAACATTTTGTTCCAAAATCACACTTGTTAACACAATTCAAAATGTGATTTTAAATCCAATTTAAATATAGTTTTAATAAACATTTATTATCTCTGTACCCACATGGCGATGTGTATATCAGGATAAGGGCGGAATCAGGTAACTGAAACCGCTTTTTTTACAAATGATAATTGTTAATTTCTAAGGTCATAAGTACGAGTATAAAACAGATAAACTTTATGTTATTCTATCGCCAATGGAACTTTTTCCGTGTTGTTATTTGCTTTCTTTCGATTTCGTTTTACAATTTCCATATTCTTCAGGCTACTCTTCTCATTAGCCAATGTTAAGTCTTTAATCAACGTTTCAGCAAAAACATCTGAATATATCTGAGTCGTTCTAACAGATGTATGTCCCAATATTCGTTGTACTGTCGTAATTGGAACACCTTGATGTACTAACAGAGTAGCACAAGTGTGCCGGGCCGTGTGATAAGTGATCTTTTTATTAATCCCAGCCATTTGAACCAGTTTTTGTAATATTCTGTTTGTATCTGAATTACATCCTATCTTAGATAACTCTTCTATGCTGTTATAATGGCTTATAATGTTTAGAGCCTTTCCGCGAAATAGTAGATACAAAGGTATTTGAAGTTTTGATCCAGTTTTAAGGCTGTTCAATATCAACCAACTATTCCCATCTATAATGATTAAATTACGATTGCTCAACTGTTTAAAATCGGAGAATCTGAGTCCCGTATAACAACAGAACAGGAAAGCATCAAGAACATGTTGGCTGTTATTCTTCTTTTCAGGCAGTTTCAAGGATTCCATCTTTTCAAGCTCATTAGGCAGCAGAAAACGATGTTCTGTCTGTTCTTTCTTAATTTTAAACTTACGGAATGGATAAGCATCTTGTGGAATATATCCTTGGTTTATTGCTTCATTGACAAGGGTGCGGAGTACTCTCATATGCTTGCCTATCGTGTTGACTTGTAATCCTTTGTTTCGTAGAAACACATCAAAATCTTTAAGAAATGTATAATTAAGATCTTTAAAATCAATTATACCACGAAACTCCTTTAACGTCGCCACTGTAACCAACATGTTATCTTTTGTACGCGGTTTTCGATCTGAATTCTCTATGGTATGTTGCGCAAATTTCAAGAACGAGATGGATGGTGATACTTCTTTTTTAACAAACTCTTTCAATTTTGAAAGTGTGGCATCAATACCATTTTTCCAGCAATTCAGCTCTATCGCCTGCAAATCCAATATGTAACCATATAACATTGCGTTGAGTTCATTACTCTGAGGATGGTTAACGACTTGTGCTCCCTGTTTGCTCCAATGCTCTGGTTTTAAATATACATTTGTTTTAAAATAGGCTTTACGTTTGTTTAAATATGCTTCAACCTGCACTAAGGCAGTTCCTTGTTTATTAAGTTTCTTTTGGCGATTATAGACCAAACGATATCTAATTTTTTCTAACATGGCAGTTTTTATTTTAAAGTTAAGTATTTCTATCTTTATGACAAAACAATACATAAAAAATTGCTTCTGGGAGGACTGATAGGGATAAATGATTCGTGGTTAAGAGATGGAGGACTGTTTAAAGGTGACTTAAACACCATTAAAAAAAGTGTTATTCTACGAATCCAAGAAGGAGCAACCAATACGCCTATAAATAACGGATTATGGGGTATATTGGTTACCTTATATACTAATTTAGGTGGTGGACAAGATTCATCCATCCAAATTACATATTACGGTGATGGATCTTACTATATACGTAGTATGTGGTATGGTAATTGGAATTCTTGGGTGAGAATCACAACAACGGCGGTCTGATTTCCCACTTCTGGGAGAACTGATTGGAATAAATGATACATGGTTTAGATTTATATTTGTTCTTACAGTTGATTCTGAGGAAAAATCTAAGTCTTTAACAGAAAACGGCTTTTATATATGTGTCAATGAATCTGTATCTCCATACGATAATACTTTTTTGATCGTTTTATCTGCTCAAAATGATAACACTGTCGTGCAATTTTTAGTAAGCGCAAACGGGAAATCTGTAAAAGTAAGAACGAAATGGTGGGGGGACGGATGGAGCGAATGGAATCTTATAGGTTCATGATATAAATAATTTCCATCTACGTGATGATAGAATGGGATATAGGGAAATTTGTATTGGCATATTAGATAATATGGATTACCTTTGCACCGCATATGGCGTTGTGCATATCAGGATCGGGTGGCACCGGCTTGTACCGGACCACCCGTTTTTTAATCATGTCAAAGATACGGTTTGCCAATTACCCCAACTGCTACTAAACCATTTCACTCGATATTTATAAATATCTCCGCTATAATTATATAGATTCTGAATACAACAGATATTAGGTTTGCCGATTACAACTAATACACAATTACGGACATATTCTAATTTTGATGTTTGTGATAGTAAGTATATTCCGCTATAATTCATCTGATCTAATTCGTCTTGAGATTCTATTCCTTTCTCATCTCTGAACCTTAACCACGTATCATTTATCCCCAACAGTCCTCCCAGAAGTGTTGCTAAGTTGTTTTTATCTATTTGAACAATTTCACCATTTGATCGCTTTCCGAAAATAGTAACGATGTCACTTACCACCGGAACTTCATTTAATTTTTTGTCTGCCATAATCGTATTTTTTTTAATTATTTATTACTACTTGATTTTCTACCACTTGAACATATCCGCCCGAAACAAGATTTTCCAAATCGAATGCCATACCTATTCCGCTGTCACGGATACAGAGGTAAAGAACCTCCTTATCGGTGTAATACTTGCCTTCTTCCAGCACCATGTTATGTACCCAAGGTATAGGATCATCCAGTGTGCCGGAGTGCTCTATCTGCACAACCTTGTATAAGGATTCCGTACCCGTTCCCGGCTTCCAGTCCTCCTGCGGTGTATGTTTCTGTATAACCTCATAGAGCGTGCTGCCATAGCAGAAGCGGAACTGCAAATCAACCTCCGTACCTATCAGATCCTCCCATACGGGGAAGTACTCTTTCTTCGCCAGTGCTTCCTCTACGGTAAGCCCGGCATTGTTGATGTTTGCCGCAATATCGTTTAATAGCGTATCCACACGATCAAGTGCTTCAACATCTATCGCTTCCACGTCAACGAAGGACGCTTCGGCAATCATCTGCTCCTTCTGTTTCGATGTGATCTCTTTCCACATAGCCACATCCTCAGGGCTGTTTATCAAAACCTGATTTTCAAATCTTCGTTCCGACAGAGGCATATCCTCAACCTGTGTCAGATAACAATCATAACCTGCTTGTAATATCATTCTTGTTCCTCCTTTTCTTTCGTGTCCAAATAATCGTTTATGGAATCCGCATAAACTCCCGAAAACAACGGTGTACAATCACGTATAATTCGTATTTCCCGTTCATCGTAATCTACTTCTCCCTTGCCAGAGTAAATTTTATGAGCCAAAGAACTGGCGGCTATGCCCGGAACATTTGTGTATATGGCGTTAGCCAATGACTCCGCAATATCCATCTCAACCCTGATATCCTTCTTTATCCCTGTGTAACAAGGAAATTTTGTAAAATCTATTTTCATAATTTGTATTTTTAAGTCCAAAAACCAATCCAGTTCATAAACCATATGTTATTACGCTTGTCATAATACATTGCTGTAGCACTTGATGCCATCAAGTACATCGAAGAGCTAATCTCTCCTGATTCCCAGCCTACCAGTCTTGTTCCGGCTATATACACTTTGTCGTTTGATGTGTTCCTGATCCAGTAGAATTGCCCGTCCTCCGCAGTGGATGGAACAGTCAGTGTAATACCGGCTTTAATGGCCAGCACGACACTATCCATCACTGACAAGATTGTGCTTTCGTCAATCCTGCGCAATCTGAGTCTGAACCCACAGATATCCCCCTTAGAAATATAAAGGGCATGATTGCCAGTAAACTGATAGTCTTTATTATCATAAGCGTGTGAGCCTTCAACGGAAAGAAACAGTCCGGCATTACCATAGGACATTGACTGAATGCTCCTGTTCACTTCAATACGTACAGGGGTTGAAAATGAACCGCCATTGGATGAAGGCATAGTTTCAGCTCCCATGAATACCTTTGAATAACTTCCTGTAAATCTTATCAGGTTAGCAGAAAGGAGCATGGCATCATCACCGGAAACCGATTCCATACTTGAAGAAGATATACTGAAACCACCGACGTTTCCACCTGTGGCGGTTATTGTCCCCGTGATATTCGCTTTCGTTGCAACTACATTCCCTTCCTCATCAACTCGGAACGGTGCGGAGTCAGGAGTCGCGGAACCTGCCCATATACGTATCTTCTGACCGGATGTAGAGCCGGACATGCCTGCGGTAACAGTGTTGTCGCTCTTCTTTATCAAAACCTGATTTCCTTGGAACAGGCTGATGCTGGCATTCTTAGCTATTATAAGGCTGGTATAGATAGGTCCCACTCCGCTCAGTTTTTCCCAGTATGTGGTGTTGCCCGGTTTGTTCGAAGCGGAGGACACATGCGTCTTCAAACATTTGTACACATCCCATCCGTCAATGGCTGCGTCATTCCTTATCAATGCGAAATCAATATACCTCGTACCGCTTGTCAGGGCTTCGTCATTACGGTACTGCACACTTGAAGCGGACCATTCCGACTCACGGAAGATACAGCCCTGTATTCCTTGTACGCCCTGATCTCCCTTATCTCCTTTGTCTCCCTTTTCACCATCATCACCCTTGTCGCCTTTATCACCTTTTGCCCCGGTATCACCTTTCTCGGACCATACATCATATTCAGTAGTATTCACCTCACCCGTCAGCACATATCCGCCATCGTTGAAAGTGAACCGGTTGCCGGCATTGTCAGTCCAACACCACAAGGGAGGATTGGTAGTGGATGCCTTGGCTACATAAGAGCCGCCGCCCATCGAAACGACACCCATCTTGGGAACGACCATTCCGGTCTTGAACTGCCCCATCTGGGTGTAACCGTCACCCTTGTCACCCTTGTTGCCTTTGAATTGCGACCACGTATAGTCGGCAGGATTGCTGCTCTCTGTGGCGGTTTCCTTGTTTACCGCGATGCCTATGTATTTGGTATTGTTATTCGGCTGCTGGTACATTCCGCTTCCGTCCGCGTTGTCCGAGTAGGCTATCCATGTATAATAGGTTTTCCCGTCGGCACCGACAGCACCCGGAACGCCCGGTTCGCCCTTGATGTCACTCCATTTGTAATCGGACGGATTGTTACTTTCCACAGCGGTTTCCTTGTTGTATGCCAGTCCGATGTATGCTTTTCCTGTGGGATCATTGCTGATTCCGTTTCCCTGAGCGTCATCCGCATAGCGTATCCACGTGTAATAGGTCTTCCCGTCCTTTCCCGGAGTACCGGGAACACCGTCGGTGCCATTGATTCCGTCCGTACCATCTCTTCCCGGTTCAGCTAATACATCATATTCAGTAGTATTCACCTCACCCGTCAGCACATATCCGCCATCGTTGAAAGTGAACCGGTTGCCGGCATTGTCAGTCCAACACCACAAGGGAGGATTGGTAGTGGATGCCTTGGCTACATAAGAGCCGCCGCCCATCGAAACGACACCCATCTTGGGAACAACCATTCCTGTCCTAAACTGCCCCATCTGGGTGTAACCGTCACCCTTGTCACCCTTGCTACCTTTGGATGCGATCTCCTGCCAGTCAGCGTCCGTACCCGGCTCAGAGGACGAACCGTTCTTGTTCAGACACGCCCATGTGCTGCCGTTATACGTCACACTATCGTAGTAATCATAATGCCTGCCTGATTGCCATACACCCTCGTAGCTTAAGTCCATAGCCACCTCACCGTTGGGTTTCAGCCGTTCTATCGTTCCCCTTATGTATACTTTGTCTTGAAATGAAGAATAACCGTCCATCACCTGCCCGTTGACTGTAAGACCACTCAGGTTTCCGTTCTGATAAGCGATGTTCACATCCGGATCTATTACCCATGTGTTCACGTTGACCAATCTGCGCAAGTAAGATCTGTTCTCATAGGTAATGTCCTGTCTGTCCTTGTCAGTAAAGTTGCCGTATGCGAAGAAGTTCATACCCGGAAGAGGATGCACGCTTGTTCCTGCCTGAAGAGCGTATTCAAACTTCATGTTTCCTGCCTCATTCTCGATGATTCTAGTGGGGGTAAAGTATGAGGTGGCGTACCCGGAATACTCCATGAATCCGTTAGGACCGTATTCATCCTTCGTATGGTTGCTGCCGGATATGTTGTGAAGTATGCCACGGCAGATATCACTTACATGTAACGTGCCCCACTGCCCCTCAAGCAGTTCCAGCGTGGCTATTCGGTTTTCCGTGTCAACGGTCTTTATTCTTCCGTATGCGAACGAGTTCGCCTTGTCGCCGGATATCACATCGATGCAGTTGAACGTGATCTGCGGTACTATCAGCTCTTCACGGAACATCGCCTTGTCGGCTTCGACTATTGTCTTGCCGTTCTTGTCAAACCAGATGGCCGCACCACTGCCCCCGATAAGACCTGTAACGAATTTTCCCACTTTCAGACCTTTGAGAAAGGTGATGATCTCGCTGGCGATATCCGCTATGTTCTTTCTCAGGAAGGTTCCTATAGCCCTCAGGGAGGAGAAAGCCGTATAGTCGCTCGGACTCTCCATATCGCCGGTCTTCAGCAGGCGGACATTGGCCTGTGCCATCTCCTGCGCCAGCGTGTATTCCAGATTGTTCAGCGTCGAGTCCACGGATGACTTCCATGAGGTACTGACCGCCGACGAGCAGTCAATGGAAGCCTCGGAAAGATTGCCCAACTTCCTCTCTATCCTTGTGATGCGGGTGTCAAGATACCCGGCCTCGAAATACTGCGCGTCCTCCAGTCTCACCCTTTGCCCGAGCGATAACGGCACACTGTTTTTATCCACATGGATGTAATCCGTATCGCCGGAATAGATGGATATGTCCTTGCTGTATTCTGTCAGGAAGCTGTCAACCGCCTGCTTGTACTGTTCTTCCGCTATCGGGTAATACTCATCCGGCATGCGGATGTTCGTCAGGATATACGTATCACCGGCCTGAGGTATGATGTTGCCTCCCGGTATCTGGGTGTTCTCGTCCGGGTAGGTGTTGATAATCTCGAACTCCTGTGTGCCGTTATGCCAGTTGCACTCGAACTCCCTTCCGGAGAGGTCGCCGCTTTCGAAGGTGATGTGTATCACCTCCTCACCGATCATGTATTCATCCGGATTGAAGGGGAGATCCTTGTCCTTGACATAATAGACGGTGTATTCCTCCCCGTCCGTATTGGTCTGCTCCTCGGACCTTACCGATGACACCGTACCCAGACGGTGCGGGAATATATCCTCAAAGGCCGCTTCCTCGCGGTGCTCCTTCAGGCCCAATTGAGTGTTCAGGTCGATATACTTGTCCCGTGACGGCAGTTGCAGATGGGTGTAGCCGTATTTTGACGGGTCAATATTTTTGGTTGAGCCTACGGGGATCAGCCGTGTGAACCATTTGATCGAATTGGAATTCTCATTCTGGGTCAGCCCCGTCTTCAATCCCTTCATATAGCCGAGCGTGACCCGTTCGCCGTGTTCGCATTTCCCTATGTTCAGGTATTCCCCGTCCAGCCACCACTCGGTTTCCCAGGCACCGGCTATCTCGCCTGCCGCATCCCAGCAGAACAGGCCGTTGAAGTTGATGGTCTTCCGGTCGCCGGTGACGGCCTGGCCTGCACGCCACGTCACACCGTCGGTGTTGCGGTTCATGTTCGCCACCAGCTTTTCCAGCATTTCCATCGGCGTGCCGTCATAGGCAAAGACAGACTCCAGGTCATCCTCCCCCTGGTTCAGACGGCAGAACAACAGGTCCTGCATGTCGTGCTCGCGGCCGTAGAAGCTGATATTGTAGGTGTATTTCTGTGTGTCGGTCTTTTTCGGGCGGTACTCCTTCTTTATGGAGAACCGTTTTCCCGATATCTCCACATAGTCGCCGACCGACAGGACGAAGAACTCCCAGGTGGTGAAGTTCACCGTCACCACGAATTCCGCCCCCACTTCCTCGGTCCACCGGGACGATGAGTCGGGACTGACCTTCTTCTTTAGGATTCCCTGCCTGTTGTAGATTTCAAGTTCCATTTACAATGTCTTTAAATCGTTTTTAATCACTGGTTGAAAAAGGTTTCGGCTCGCGCAGCGTGACCGTGAATCCGGCTACCTGCTGGCCGGTATTCCTGATTGTCGTGAACTGGCTGTACCGGGTATATTCCTTCAGGTAGACCTTCATCACCCGGCCTATCTCCGGAACCTCCAGCGTCAGCCATCCCGACTTCAGCAAGGCAAGCACGGCGTTGTAGTTCTCGAACCACCCGGCCCGTGTATCCGCAACCACCGCCATCTTCAGCGTGATGTCCCTCGCCTCGTAACGGGGAAGCAATGTCTCGGGAAGCTCCTCGCCGTCAAGTTCCCGGTAGCTGACGGATGTGTACTCCTTCATCTTCGGCGGCTTCATCAGCGAGTCGTAATTGGTATGGTCCCCCGCGTTCTCCTCGTACAGGAAACATCCCAGGGACGCCATGTCCGTCCCGTTTATCCTCAATAATCCTTCCTCCACTTCCATAGCCCTATGTTTTCAGTTTCACACCGCGCCGGAGCTCCGCGATGTTCTCGTTTATCGTTTCGAGGTGTCTGAGGTACTCCGAATTCCCCGCAATTTTGCCCAGGGATGTCGCCATCCCTTCGAGATGCCTCGTAAGGTTATTGTCAATGCTGATGACATGGTCAAGGGTCGCGTTGCCGATCCCCTCCAGCCTTCCGGCCGTCTCCTCGGTCATGGAGGTGACGGTTCCGGCCCGGCCGGACTGGGAAGAGGAAGACGATGATGTCCATCCGAAGATATCCTTCAGCGAGTCACGCTCCTCCAGGGCGTCCTTTACGATATCGTTCCATTCCTGCTGGAGGTCCTTGTATTCCCCGGTATCTATACCTCCTTCCTTGTTGTAGTTGGCAAACTTGTCATACCATTCCTGGAGCCTCTTGTCGTAGACTTTCGACAGGCTTGTCTTGAGGATAGCCTTCTGCAGGTACTCGCTGAAGTCCTCCGAGAAATCCTCCGCCCCGCTTTCCATATCAAGCAGTGTGTCATAGAAGGCGTCACGCATGCTGTCAAAAGACATCTGCGTGAGCTGTTCCTTTATCTGGGCCTGTATGTCACCCAGTTTTTCCGAACCTTCAATGATCTTGTCCAGGTAATTTCTGACATCATCATCCAGCTTGGCCCAGAATGTGGGAGCTTCCGACTTCAGTTTCTCCAGCTGCTCCACGGAGAGATCGAACAGCCCGGTCATACGTCCTTCCCCGATCCCGTACCTGTAGAAGTCTTCTCCCAGGGCCGCGCCGGCTGCCGCCCAGTCCTGAGAGGACATCCATTTGCGCTGCCGCACCCCGATAGAGTGTGATCCCGTGCTGGCTCCCGAATTCAGACGTTCCTTGCCCAGTATCCGGTAAGAGTCTATGGCGGTCCGCTGTAGGGCCAGAGCTTCCTCTCCGACCTTCTGCGCCTCGGCGTGTAATTTGCAAATTTTCTTGTGCCTTTTTTTAGAAAAGTTAAATATGCCACAG
>OOBO01001772.1_pt1 | contig 13705 bp, 16 predicted proteins | sample 1671031 | NCBI WGS metagenome assembly OOBO01 (sample SAMN06348115, study PRJEB24527) | human gut metagenome | biome: human gut; feature: ankylosing spondylitis patient; material: feces | host: Homo sapiens | place: China | collected 2015-10 | reverse complement strand
CGATTCATAAATCTACCCTTAATCGTGTATTGAATGATAGTTGCGGATTTTAGGTTCATCATTAGCTGTTTTTTGGGGTTACTACGTTAGTACACACACCACCCCTGGAGCAATCACCAGGGGCAACATGAATACACAAAGTTAATGCTTATTTTTCACACCATGCCGACAAATAGCGCAAAATATTTTAAGAAATTTTAGTTAAATGCTTTCCGAGCCTTATCAAGTGCGAAAAACGGCCAAAGCACAGCCTTTCACCTTATATATATAATACGCGTGCGAGGGATTTTGCTACTCCGTGGAGACTTCGGATGCCTGCCTACGCACCTGTTCTCACCTGCCCACCGCTTGCAGGAGAGCCTCTGCCGATGGCATATCGGTGTCTCCGTACATGTGGGTTACCCTACCCTGGGGGTTGACGATATAGATGCGGGGGACAATGCCAGTGGCAAAGAGATGGTAGATGCGCCTGTCTTCCTGCGGCGAACAGGGAATTGTGAGGGCATGTTCATGCCAATAGTCACGTACCTTTTCGTACCCCTCCTCACGGCTCACAGCCAGCGTGAACACGTCAGCACGCTGGCTCACAGCCTGATAGAAGCGCTCCACCTCGGGCAGTTCTCGCTGGCAATCAGAACACTTCGTACTGAAGAACACCAGCACCAGAGCCTTTCCCTCCCATGTGGCATTGTTCACTTCGGTTCCGTCCAGCAGTTTCACAGAGAAGCGCGGAAGCCTGTCACCCACCTTCACATACTCCTTCACGCCCTTGGGCTCATCGTCCCTGACGCACGAACCAAGCATCACCATGCACAACACAAGTGCACAAGAGCACCACCGCATAACCTTCGTACTCATATCCATTTCCTGTTTACTCACCCACAAAGATACATATAATCAGCCGCAAGGAGTACGCTACCCCAGAAGCCATTCCAACACGTTCATACGTCGTATGCCCTCATAGTCTGATACAGGATCGTCATCAAGCGTAAGAACATACTTGGGATACTGGTCGTCTATCTTCTTCAACGAAGCCAATTCACGTGCCAACGTAGCTTCATCACGCACGCTGGCCAACACCTGATAATAGGCTATTCCCTCGCTGCCTATGGCAACAAAATCCACCTCCTGATCGTCTGTCTTGCCCACATACACCTGGTTCTGACGATGAAGCAATTCTATATATACCACATTCTCAAGCACGCGACCAACATCATAAGAGCGCGAACCGAGCAACATGCGACGCAAACCCACATCCACCAGATAATACTTGCCGAGCGTCTTGAGCAACTGCTTACCCTTTATATTATAACGCTTGGCTTCATAAACGAAGAACGTCTCGCAAAGTGATGACAGATATTTCTCCACCGTCTTCTGGTCTATCTTGCGCCCATCGGCTGTCATGATATCGGCTATACGCTTGGTCGAGAGAATGTTTCCTATGTTGTCGGCGATGAAACGGATTACACTCTCAAGCATCATCACATCGCCCAATTTCTTTCGGGTCATGATGTCCTTCACCACTATAGTATCGTAGATACCACTAAGATAATCACGTACTACACCCTCAGAATCCAGTTCGAGCGCATAGGGGAAACTGCTTCTGGTGACATAGTCATTATATGCCTTTTGAAGATTATCACCATAACTGTTTGCGCCAACAAATTCACGGAACGACAACGGGAGCATTGGTATCTCCACATATCTGCCCGACAGCAGCGTGGCAATCTCTGTAGATAGCATATAAGCATTGGAACCAGTCACATACACATCCACATACGGCTTTATATTGAGGCTGTTGACCACATCGGGAAAATCCTGTACATGCTGGATTTCATCAAAGAAAACATAGAGCATGGAATCATTGCGCAGCAAGGGTTTAACGTATGAATAGAGCGCCCGAGGGTCTCGCAACTCATAATTATCAAAGTCCTCGAAATTGACATACACTATCTGACTGCTGTCAACACCATTTGCCAACAGCCAATCACGATAAATCTCCATTATGGTTGACTTGCCACACCTACGGATGCCAGTGATAACCTTTATCACCTTCTTGTCCCTGAACTCTATCAGCTTATTGAGATATGCATCCCGATTTATCCTTTTCATATGCCGTCGTATTAGTTATCAACAGCAAAGATAGCAAAAGTTTTAGGAATCCGACACCATAAACTTCTATTTTCCCAAAGTTTTAGGAATGTAATACCATAAACTTTCGGCATACGGGACAAAAGAATGAGGGGAAGGGAGGAACAATTCGTCAACCACTGCCTCAAGCACTTCTTCACCCATGATGTTGAAGACTCCTGTGATGGCAGCAACCAGTCCAAGGATGGCTCACCAACATCCTTTCGGTTGACGGTAACTTGGATGCTGTGTACAAGGGAAACCAATTGGCAAGCAAGAAGAGGAAGGCTCCTCTGGCACTTCCAGCATGTCTTCTAATTGGGAAAGGTGTTGTCCGTGACCGTCCAACCCAAGGCTGGACGGTGGAAGAAGCAAGCATACTTTGCAAAGTCAGTATATATTCTCTGACCGTCCAGCCTTGGGTTGGACGGTGGATGAATGTAATACACCCGCTCTGGAGGCTGAATGAATCCTGCACATGAGACATCTTCTTTCCGCTGCGAATAGGGTTGGACTCGCATTGCCAATACCGAGCAATCCCTTTTCTTCCTTCGAGATGAATTCCAGAGAGCATCTTCCGGAGTAAATCCTGCGAGCCTCAAAGAGTCCGAGCCTCATGTCCGAACAGAGTCTTTATTGCGAAACGTGCTGCTTCCTGATAGAGCGTACTAACCTTGTGTACTGGCATAAGGGAGACTTTCAAAAGTAGAAATGCTCTATATATGTGCATTTCTATCTGCGAAGGAAGCTCTTCGGTAATGCCCCGAAGGCGGTTGGTGACGCTTGCGGGGCATTATGATGGGGCCGGTCAAACAGCCTTAGAGGCTGGGTGAATGGAATTTCCGAAGGAGGGGCAACCTTCAGAAGAGCGTGAAGGGGGTGGTGTAACCGCTGCGGATGCGCCACTCCATAGGATAGAGGTTGTTGATGCGATTGCCCACGCACTTGCCCTGGCCAAGAGGGAAACCCCGATGACAGAGTGTGACCATCCCGCGTGGAGCTTCCACACGAACGGCCTCACGGCGAAGGTATTGCAATGCCTCGTCGTAGGAAAGAGAAACCTGTGGAAGAGCCTCGGCACTGGCATAGGTTTTCTCTGCATCATAAAGGATGCGCAAGAAGCGGTGAACAAGCGACTTCACACGGGTGAGCTGCTCCTGGGCTTCCTGCTCCGAGGTGGCAATATGCGACGGGCGGGCTTCGGCAAAGACATCTGCCAGAGCCTCATTAAAACTGTCGGGCTGAACGGGCTTGCGGATGGCTGCCACATAGAAGCCTTCTCCACGGTCTCTGCCAGGCAGGAAATGACGCTCTTCAAGCAGTTCTCCACCCATCAGCTGACAGGCGAAGCGGGCATTCTCCTCGTCTTCGAAGTGATTGAAGGTACAGGTGCTATAGAGGAGAAGCCCGCCCGGACGAAGCACGTGCAGTATATCCTCCAGTATCTCACGCTGACGCAACCGACACTGCTCCACATTGTCCAGACTCCAGTCACTGACTGCCTGTTCATCCTTGCGGAACATCCCTTCGCCCGAACAGGGAACATCGGTAACGAGTACATCAAACTGCTCGTCGAAAGCAGCGAAGTCCGACGGACGGTTCTGCGTGACCATTGAGCTGACGGGATAGGCTCCTTCGGGCATGCCAGCAGTCCACTTGGTCATATTCTCGGCCAATATGAGGGCTCGTTTGGGCATCACCTCATTGCTCACAAGCACCGACCCCTGGGGCAGAAGACCAGCCAAAAGGGTGGATTTGCCACCAGGAGCGGCACAGAGGTCAAGAGCGGCAAGGGGCAGCTGCCCTTCTGTTCCTGCCGACGGAAGATAGCGGCGAAGCAAGTCGGCAACGTACATCGACGAGGCTTCCTGCACATAATAGGCTCCTGCATGCAGCAGAGGGTCACAGGTGAAAGCGGGCCGCTGGGGAAGATACCAGGCATCCGGGCACCAGGGGACAGCCGAGTAGAGCCGGTCAAGGTGCTGGCGGGCTGCTTCCACTTCACTGGCAGGCATGCAAGACTGCATCTTGCGCACATTGAGGCGGACTGACACCGAGGGGTCAGTCTCCTGCAGAGCCTGGCAGAGCCTTTCGGCCTCTTCCTGCCCATAATGCTCCTGCATCAGGGAGACGAAATCCTGAGGAATGGTAGGCATAGGCATTCAGACAGATACGACACCCTTGATGGCCGGCCAGGGGTCGTAACCCTCGAGCTGGAAATCCTCATAACGGAAGGAGAAGATATCCTTCACGTCGGGATTGATAATCATGCGAGGCAAGGGACGAGGTTCACGAGTGAGCTGCAAGTGCACCTGGTCGAGGTGGTTGAGATAGATGTGGGTATCTCCCGTAGTGTGTATGAAATCGCCCGGACGAAGCCCACACACCTGTGCCATCATCATGCACAGGAGTGCATAAGAGGCGATATTGAAGGGAACACCCAGGAACACATCGGCCGAACGCTGATAGAGCTGGAGCGAAAGGCGGCCGTCGGCCACATAGAACTGCATAAAGGCATGGCAAGGAGGAAGGTTCATCTGCGGAAGATCGGCCACATTCCATGCCGACACGATGATGCGTCGGCTGTCGGGATTGTTCTTGATATCATCCACAGCCTGCTTTATCTGGTCGATATGTCCACCGTTATAGTCGGGGCAAGAGCGCCACTGATAACCGTAGATATGTCCCAAATCGCCTGTCTCCGGGTCGGCCCATTCGTTCCAGATACGCACTCCGTTCTCCTGAAGGTACTTCACATTGGTGTCTCCCTGCAAGAACCAGAGCAGTTCGTGTATGATAGACTTCAGATGCACCTTCTTGGTGGTGAGCAAGGGGAACCCTTTCTCCAGGTCATAACGGCACTGATGGCCAAAGATACTGATGGTGCCCGTGCCCGTGCGGTCATGCTTCTGCACGCCCTCATCGAGTATCTTCTGCACCAGATCAAGATATTGTTTCATATTATTCGGCTTTGCCTAAAGAGATGATGGGCAGTCGGCAGGCAACGGGAAACATGTTCCAGTCACTCATCAAGCCTCTTACCCCGTGCGTCCATCAGGCTCCTTTCATTATCTGTTCGTTTTATACCTTATATATATACACATTCCGACGCCCGATGCCGATGCCGTGCTGGATGACGGTCTGCAAAGAGGAAGGGACTGTGATGCTTGACAGTCGTCTCTCGTTCTCATCCTGGACATTGGTGGACAGCAAAATGGGAATTGCAAGTCAAGTTCTTGGTTCCTCCCACCTCACGTTCCGCTCATTGTCGGACTGCCAAGTAAAATGCGCTAAACAACTTCACACTTACACCCATCTGATATTCCTGCCGCTGGCTATCAGCGAGACGGGAAAGAAGAAAAAGCTGCATGCTCCCCTCTTTGTCATGTGCCGAAAGTGAACATCCAACAAGACAGAACACATGGGTTTGCCTCACTCTTTTTTCCTCTTACCTTACATCCAGCTGCCGTCCAACGAACTGGGAACGCGAGCTGGCTCCTCACTTCCGTCAGCCTGACGTTTTACCCGATGATGGACAGCGCAGCAGAGGTTTCAGAATATCCTCCCGTAAGTTCCCTCACTATCGTTCCACCCGCTGGTAGTCAACGAAGCGGAAGAGAACGAAACAAGTTCTCGCCTACCCGCCACTATCGTTCTACCCGCCGGTAGTCAACGAAGCGGAAGGGGTGAGCATGCTTCTCATCCACCTCATGAGGTTCATCGCTTATCACCTCCCAGTCTTGTTTGTTCAACTCGGGGAAGTAGGCATCGGCCTGCTTGGGCTCATCATCCACAAGCGTGAGATAGAGTCTGCCAGCCTTGCCAAGCGTCTGGCGATAGAGGGTTTCACCGCCTATGACAAACACCTCCTCGTTCTGAGCACAGGAAGCAAGTGCTTCATCAAGCGAAGGGAAAACCTCTGCGCCAGGGAAAGAGACCGACTGGCGGGAGAGCACCACGTTTCTACGATTGGGGAGAGCGCCCTTGGGGAAAGACTCAAAAGTCTTGCGTCCCATCACAATGGTGTGACCAGTGGTGAGGGCCTTAAAGCGTTTCAAGTCATTGGGAAGCCAATAGAGCAACTTGTTGTCATTGCCTATGGCTCCATTCCGGGCTACAGCTGCAATCAGACTTATCATGCTCAAGCGTTCAACCGAGGGAACCGGCAGCTTCCTGCAGATGGCCTCGTTGAATGAGATGATAGTCTCTGTTCTCTGCAGACCCAGAGGCTGCAACTTGTCATGTATGACGCTGAGCATGTGGTGGTTGTTACGGGCATATATCTTGATGAAGATATCATAGACGCCTGTGGTGTAATGGCACTCTACCACCTCGGGAATATCACGAAGGGCAGCCACCACACGGTCGAAGTCGGAAGGGTCCTTAAGGTAAAGACCAACAAAAGCGCAAGTGTCGTAACCCAGCGACACTGGGTCAAAGATGAACTGCGAACCCTTGATAACGCCCTGCTGCATAAGTTTCTGGATTCGCTGATGTATGGCAGCTCCAGACACATGACATGCACGGGCCACCTCCAAGAAAGGTATGCGGGCATTATCAGATATCATGGACAGTATCTGCCTGTCAAGTGCATCAAGTTTACTCATATCAAACTATTCGTTCGTGAAACATTATAATTCTGGTATGCAACCTGCACATGCAGCCAGGCAAGCCCACCAGGCCGCCCGAACACCTCAAGTGCAAGTTGACACACAAAATTATAAAAAAAAGGTGACTTGTAAGTAACAAGCCACCTCTTTTTTACTAATATGTACCTTTGAGTTAATTTCTGCGGGTTGCAGAGTAGTTCAATCTCAGCGCCCAAGACTTTCTCAGCACCTCCTTGATATCAGTGATGATACCCATCTGAGTATGCTGGTCGGCCTTGATAGAGATGATCTGCTCAGCCTGATTGGACATGCCCTGTCGCTCTTGTGCAACGAAGTCCATCACCTCACGAGGCTCAATGATGCGGTCATTCACCTGAATACGAGTTCCGCTACCCATCTTGGGGCGAAGCTGGTCGGTGGGAGGACCAACATAGATGTATGAAACAGCAGACTTCTTGGTCAGCTTCTCCAACTCAGTACCCTGAGGAGTGGTGAACTTCACCTGAAGTGTAACCTCACGCATTGACACCACGCACATGAAGAAGAACAAGATAGTAAAAATCAAGTCGGGCAGAGATGAGGTGTTCATCTCTGGCATCTCGCGATCACTCTTCTTAAATCCTGCCATTACTTCTGTCCTCCATACTTTTTGGGTTCAGCCTCAGAGATGTTCTGGGGGTAGTAGGCACGCACCGCAACCTTCTCCTCGTCGCCGAGAGCATCGTAGGGGCGTCCGAACTTCTGTTTTGACAACTCGTTGCGCAACTCGTTGTAGGCAGCCACCAGTTCATTCTGAACCTCGAAATACACAGCATAAGGAGTACCACGGTCTGTCTGCACAGATATCACGTGCTTGTCTGTAACGAAGCACTGACCAAGAATGTCGATGTTCTTCACATGCTTCTCGGGGTACTTGCTCAGGTTCTTTTCGTTCTTGACGAACTCCTTAACCCTGTTCCTCAAATTCCTCAAATCCTCGAAACCACTTTCCATCTCGTCCTTCACCCATAGCTGTCCTGCGGCATTCATGCGCACGTACAGGATGTTGCGGGACTTAATGTCCATCGTAGCATCTTCCTGATTCTCCTCTGGTGGACGTGGCAGTCGGCGTGCCAGACCCATATCGGTGTCCATAGAAGTGGTAATCAAGAAGAAGATGAGCAAGATGAAAGATATGTCCGCAGTCGAACTTTGGTTCAACCCAGGAACTTTCTTCTTCTTCTTTCCCATGATTTGACTTTATTTAATAGACTTTGTTTGCTTATTGCCCATTGTAGTCATGATGCCGGTCATGCTGACAACCACAGCCACAGCTGCAGCCAGGAACAGGATGGCGCTGGATATGCAGAACATATCCACAACAGTCACCCAAGGACCAGAAGTCACAGTACCGTCCTGAGCAGTGAAGGCCTCTTCGCCCCAACCACACAAAACACCTACAACAAGTGAGATAACCAGCAGAGCGATAGTGCCTGCCATAATCTTGCCACCGGGAACGCCAGAGGTAGATGTTGTACTGCCACCCTTGTTACCCAGTCCTTTGAAGATGCTCCACACTGTGAGTCCCATCATCACAACAAACATTGCGTACATGAGAATCATCAGCAGGTCGAGCAGCTTCGGCTCATTGTAATCACCCACGGGGTTGCTGTAGCCGATGCCGAAGAAGGCAACGAAGCATACAACAATGATGCCCACGCAGATGTACAAAGCCATCTTGGATATTTTCTCAATCTTCATAAAAGAATCTCCTTTGCTCTAATAAAGGGTTTATTACTTCACGCACTTGTCTGACTTAACGCACATAGTCAGAATTTCCTGAGAAGACTCCTCCATGTTCACAGTCAGAGACTCGATCTTAGAAAGAATGTAGTTATAGAACAACTGCAGAATCAGGGCCACGATGATACCGAAGATAGTGGTAATCAGAGCCACCTTCATACCGCCAGCCACAACGGTGGGGCTGATATCACCAGCGCGCTGGATGTCATCGAAGGCCATCACCATACCGATCACAGTACCAAGGAATCCCAGAGAGGGAGCCATTGCGATGAACAGGGTAATCCAAGAGCAGTTCTCCTCGAGGTAAGAACCCTGCACCTCAGCCTCTGTGTTGATAGAGCGCTCGATGGTGCCGATATCGTTGCGGTCAGAGCTGTTCAGACACTCCATAGCTGTCATAGCCAACTGAGCCACAGGTCCGCGTGTGTTCTTGCACATAGCAATAGCCTCGTTGATCTTACCTGCAGCAACCAGAGCAGCCAGGTCAGCCACGAACTTGCGAGTGTTGATCTGAGCCAGGCTCAGGTATATAACGCGCTCGATGCAGAATGCCAGACCCAACACCAGAGCGATGGCTACCAATGACATGAAGCCTGCGTCACCCTCGATGAACTTAACCTTGAGCACCTTGAAGATACCCTCATTCTCCTCCTCAACAACAGGAGCAGCAGCTACGTCAGCCTCAGCGGCAGTGTCAACAGCTGCAGTGTCAACGGCAGCGGTATCAACTGCTGCGGTGTCGGTCTGCTCTGTTGCAGCAGATTCCTCCTGTGCCATCACAGATGTTGTTGCTCCGAAAGAGCAAACAGCAACCATTGCAATAATTGCAAATAACTTTTTCATTGTGTGTAGTTTTTGATGATTAAATTATCTTATTTTGTTTCTTTCTACTACTTTATACATCAACTGTTGCGGAGAGACGGGGATTCGAACCCCGGAAACGCTTTTGACGTTTACACGCTTTCCAGGCGTGCCTCTTCAGCCACTCGAGCATCTCTCCTTTTTTAACTCAAAAAAACGCGCTGCGAACCATGCACAACGCTTTTCGGTTACAAAAATATCTTTTTTTTATTAGAGTAGCACACTATTTGGGCAAAAACTTTTCGTTGCAGTGCCCTTTTTGGCTTTTTCGTCTCCTTATTGCCACTTTATTCGGTTAAATACGCACTTCACGTTCTCGTCTGTGCATCTTTCCACCTCCTCGGGCGACACATTATATATATATGCCAACTTCTGCTGCACTTCGGTCACAAAAGCGCTCTCGTTCCGCTTGCCGCGATGTGGTACGGGTGCCAGATATGGTGAATCGGTCTCCATCACAATGCGCGAGAGAGGTACATGAGCCAGCACCTCGGGCAGAGTGCTCTTCTTGAAGGTGAGAATGCCGCCTATACCCAGGCAGAAACCGTCGAACGCGAGCAACTGGCGGGCTTCTTCGAGCGTACCGCCAAAGCAGTGAAAGATACCCCGCAAGCCACTTGAAGCGTAGTCGCTCATCACCTCAACCAGCTCTTTATGAGCATTACGGGTGTGAATCACGAGGGGCAACCGCCTCTGCACAGCCCATTCCACCTGGGTTCGAAAGGCTTCCGTCTGTTCCCGCCTGTAGGTTTCGTCCCAATAGAAGTCCAGTCCCACCTCGCCCACAGCCACATAGGGATGATGCTCGTCGGCAAGCAGGGAGTCCATGTAAGACAGCGTCTCACGATAACTGGCATTCACATCCTCGGGATGGAGACCCATCATGGGGAAGAGTCTGCCAGGATATTCCTGGCAAAGGGAGAGCATCGGCGCAATGGACTCCTTATTTATATTAGGCAGAAGGATATGGCTGACGCCTGCCGCAAAGGCACGTTCCACCACTTGGGAGCGGTCTTCGTCGAACTCCTCTCCGTAGATATGACTGTGTGTATCTATCACTTCTCCTTACTTGTTACGCCCCAACAGTTGCTCTGCCCACTGGTGCAGCACAGCCTTCCGCTCCTCTGGCAGACTCATGCCATCGAGCACCCTTTCGGCTTCGTCTATATAGGAAGAGATGCGTTCCTGTGCCATCTTATCCACGCCCACCTGTGTGTAGATGTCTCTCACCGCCTCTATCTTCTCCTGGGCATCAAACTCCTTGGCGGCAATCCAGTTTTCCAGTTCGCCCTTCAGTTCCTTGGGAGCATGCGCCAGAGCATTGATGAGCATGAAAGTCTTCTTGTTGCACAGGATATCACCGCCTATTGCCTTGCCAAAGGTCTTGAAGTCGCCATAGACATCCAGATAGTCATCCTGCAGCTGGAAAGCCAGTCCCACCTTCTCGCCATACGTATAGAGCGCCTGAGCATCGTCCTCAGAGGCACCACCCAGCACAGCACCTATCTTCAGCGCACAAGCCAGGAGCACAGAGGTCTTGAGGCGTATCATCTCGATATACTCCGCCTCTGTGACATCCATACGGCTCTCGAAATCAATATCATACTGCTGCCCCTCATCTATCTGCAGAGCCGTCTCGGTGAAGATATTCATCACCGACGGCATGTAGGCAGCAGGACAGCGCGAAACCAACTGGTAAGCCATGACCAGCATATTGTCTCCGCTGAGGATGGCAGTATTGTCGTTCCACACCTTATGCACACACGGTTTGCCCCTACGCACATCTGCCCTGTCCATCAGGTCATCGTGCAGGAGGGTGAAGTTGTGATAGAACTCCACACCCAAGGCCACCGGCATAATGCTCTCTACGTCTTCCTTATAGATATTATATGCCATGAGCATCAGCACGGGACGGATGCGCTTGCCGCCCAAAGAGAGCACATATCGGATAGGCTCATAAAGTCCGGCAGGCTTGCGGTCAAATGGCACATTGGCCAATGCCGTAGTCACAAGTCCGGTCAGTTCCTTCACACTGTACATTTTCATATCTGTAATCTCCTTCAAATACACGTTCATGATTAGGGCAAATGAACTCAGGCACGCACGCCGGTCCGCACCTCGCCACATTTCCCCGTGTCTGTCACACATAGGCAGGCTCTTTCCCGCCCACTGTACAAAGTTAGGAATAAAAAGTGAGAGCCGCCTGCTTATTACGAAGAAATGTGCTTCGAACCTGACTCATACAGTCTCTTTATCGAAAAATCTGCAGAAGAGCTCGGCCTGAAAGCACAACAAAACGGAGTCTTTTCCACACCTCACTTATCTCATAACCCTTTTCTGGCCTCCCACTATATATATACCGCGCAAGGGCACGCCTGTCACCTTACATCCCTTCAGATCATAGACGGGGACATCCCCAACTGTCGCTCTTACATCGGGGATGCGCGCAACCAGTTCGCCCTTTTCGTTCGGCCACAAATCATAAAGCAACTCACCATTATATTCAAAGCGAACGAGAACAGAGCGATAATCGTTGCTCACATTGTGATCCAACTGCAACTCCATATACCAAGCTTCAGTAGGACCGAAGACACAATCACGCCCATTCCAAGACGTAACACCCAATCCTCTGACGAGGGTGCGTCCATTAAATTCCACGAAAGTCAAAGGAACGGAGGCACCAAAGCACGACGTATTAATCTCTGCAATCATTCCATGCGTGTAAGGTTTGCCTCCAGCCAATTGCGCAGTCGGCAGCAGTTAAAGTCACAAGTGTCTTATACTGATATAGGTAGACACATTTATCAACCAATAAATGTGTGTTCAAAATGAACGAAAAGAAGTACAAGAAGTGCAGCGAAGAGTTCAAGCTATCGGTTCTTCGCGACTATTACGCCTCAGGCATGAGCATGTACGCCTGTGTAAAGAAGCATGGGCTAAGCACCCCTCGTCTGTTAGTGTGCTGGCTGCGCAAGTACGATTCTCGACCAGAATTCGTAACTTTGTCACCGAATCAATCAGAAGGTGATATGGCAAAGCTTAGCAAGGAGGACTACAAGGAAGAGGTCGTGGAGTTGAAGAAACGTATCCGGGCACTGGAGAAGGTGTTGGAATTCTCCAAGTTGGAGACCCTGGCCCGTGACATGATGATAGACAAGGCCGAGGAATACTTTGACATCCCCATCCGAAAAAAACCTGGGGCCAAGTAGCAACGGAGCTGGTCAACGGGCGCAACAGTAAGGTTGCGCTCGTATGCCGGCTATTTGGCCATTGCCGTCAGGCCTTCTACCAGTCGAAGGCCGACATTGAGAAGGAGGTGGAGCATGAACGCAGGATTGTAGGCAGCGTGAGGGAGATCCGCTCCGAGTATCCCCGCATAGGTGGCTACAAGCTGTGGCTGATGCTGATCTGCCTGTTCGGACGCGAGAACATGCCAGGCCGCGACAGCTTCCTTGCAATCCTGCGCCGCAGAGGACTGATGCTCCCACACCCGAAAGCCCGCCATACGACCAATTCCAACCACCGCTTCCACAAATGGAAGAACCTGACCAAGGGGCTGGTTCCCACTGCGGCAAACCAGCTGTGGGTGGCAGACATTACTTATATACCCCTTGCCGGCGGTGATGTCGCCTATCTGCATCTGATAACCGATGCCTATTCCCACATGATTGTAGGGTGGACGCTGTCGGGGAGCCTTAAGGCAGCGGTCAGCATACAGACCTTGCAGATGGCTCTGGAGCAGGCAATCAGACAGTCAGGCATGGAGTGTCTCACCAGGCTTGTCCACCACTCGGACCGTGGCATCCAGTATTGCTGTGACGCGTATGTGTCCATTCTGAAGGAGTACGGCATCCGGATTTCCATGACCGAGGACTACAAGCCCACGGACAATGCGATAGCCGAGCGTGCCAATGGCATCATCAAGTCAGAAGGTCTGTATCCCCGGAAGCAGCTCCCGACATTCGCTCAGGCGCAGGAGTTCATCTCCCGTTTCATACGCTTCTACAACTGCCGACGCCCCCACATGAGCATCGGGTACAAGACGCCTGCAGAGGTACACGGACAGCAAGGAGAGCAGAAAAGAATGTGGAAAAGCAAGTTTTATGATAAAAACAAGGTCGAAAACCAAAAAGAGTGCGTATCTTGGCAGCGCCAAACGGAAGACACCTCCTTCCCAGAAGGGGCAGGAGCGTCAACTCGAGCTGTGCAATTCCAAGGCAAGTGACAACTGATTCAGTATGACTTCTACAACACTGTCCACTGATTCAGTTTATGAATAGAAAAAGTGTCTAGTGAAATGGTTCTTCTGTAATTTAGTTGAA
>OOBO01001760.1_pt1 | contig 13782 bp, 14 predicted proteins | sample 1671031 | NCBI WGS metagenome assembly OOBO01 (sample SAMN06348115, study PRJEB24527) | human gut metagenome | biome: human gut; feature: ankylosing spondylitis patient; material: feces | host: Homo sapiens | place: China | collected 2015-10 | reverse complement strand
TCTGCATCACCTCGCTGGTCCTCATCAGCTCCTTCATGAGCCTGATGTTCCCCACTATCTACGGCATCGCCCTCGGCGGCATCATGCGTGGCGACCATCCCGGCGACTCCAAGATCGGAGCCAGCGGGCTGATCATGTCCATCCTCGGAGGCGCCCTCCTCACCCCGCTCCAGGGCATGGTCTCCGACCACACCAACATCTATACCTCCTACGCCGTCCCCGCCTTCTGCTTCGTGGTCGTGACCGCCTACGCCGTCTATGCCCACCGCTGCAAGGCCACGCTGTAGTTTTACAACCAAGTAACCTTAGCAAAAAAAAGGACTGTCTTACAGTCCTCTTTGTTGTACTTTGTTGTTTCCCTTTCAGCAGGTTATCGCGTGTCCACGAGTTGTTATAAGTTGTACTTGTTGTTTTAGTTGTTTTCCCTACCTCAGCAAGAAACGTCCCTAAACTCATGCTCCGCATTAAAGCAAGGACACGCCTTGCGCGGGTCGAAGGTATGATGCGACACGACGATCGCCCGCGGATACCGCCCCTTGAGCTCCCGCACCAACGTGAGCAGCGCACGCTTCTGCGCCTCCGTCCGCGTGTCCGCCGGCCTACCCTGGGCGTCCAAGCCACCCTCGTAGCAGACCCCGATGCTATGCCTGTTGTGGTTCAGACAGTGCGCCCCCACCTTCGCCTCGGGCCGTCCCCGCTCTACGGTTCCATCCCGCCGCACCACATAGTGGTAGCCAATGCCACTCCAGCCCCGCTTGCGGTGCCAAGAGTCAATCTGTTGCGCGCTCGACGTTTGGCTGGGCCGTACCGCCGAGCAATGAATAATGATCAATGTGATAGTTCTCATAGAAATTCAAGTGAGAGGTCACGACCCCTCCATCTTCCGTCAACGAGTTGAGGGCCGATGTGCAGAGGCCGTGACCACGAGTTAGAGTTTAGAGTTGCGTGATGGCTCCACCCGCTGCGCCGGTGATCACCATTTCAATGATTCGCAGCACATACAGTGCCACACGTTTCCAGTTCACTTTCATACGCGATGTTTTAAGATAGATGAATAGAATAAACTTCATAAACTGCTTGATTAGTCACCCAAGGTGCCACCGTTCTCACCACTGCTCGGCGGATTGGTGATTCCCGTGTCCGTCTTGCCGTCCTCACCCGTGTTGCTTCCTGCGCCACCCGACGGGTTGGAAGGCTCACCGGTGTTCTCGCCCGTACCCTCAGAAGGGTTAGAAGGCTTTCCCGTGTTGCCACCACCGTTGCCAGGACCCTTCTTCACGGCCTCGATGTCGATCACGTTCTCACCCTTCTTCTCCGCCTTCAAGGCAGCCGTTTGCAGCGATCGGCTCGCTACCGGGTTGAAGGCCGCGCGTCCGATGAGGTTCTCGAAGTCCGTACCCGGCGTGAAGATGATATTCACTGCCGTGATGTTCTTCGACGTGAACGTCTCACAGCTCTCCGCCCCTTCGCTGCTGATGGACAACCAGAAGTTGCCGAGCTCATCGAGCATCACCTTCTTGCCCTCTAACAGTTGCTCCACGAGACACGAGCACATGTCGCTCAGCACGCCCTTCACCTGTCCACGCTTGTAGCCACCATGCTCGGCGATGTGGGCCACGAAGTCGCGAAACGACATCACCTCCTTCACCTGCGCCTTGGCATACGCCTTCTCGGGGAGATTCGGCTTCAACGAATTACGCATCATGTACACACTGTAATTGATCATACGCTTGCCCATCGTCGGTATGGGACTTGATGTTTACGCAAGCAGTCATTGCGCCCGACAGAATTGGTTGTTGTTCCCTGACTGCGATGCAAAGGTACTAAGTTGAGAAGCCGAAATCAAATCTATTCATAACCGTTTACAATCCGTTTACAATCCATTCACAATCCGTTCATAATCGGTCTGATTTTGCTCAGAAATCACCCCCGATGGACGTGAAAGACGGATTTCTCGGTGCCTATATATAGATAAGGAGAAAAACCTCCCCAACCACCCCAAAAAATGAAGTTATATTCATCGGCCTACGAAGTTAACTTCATCGGGCTTTGAAGTTAACTTCATCGAGCAGCGTACTTCAGCCCCTCTATCGTGTATCCATAATCCAAAACAAATATTCAACCTTTTATGTGTGATTTGACCATCAATATTTACGGCGGAAACAACCAGATTCTGCCCAACGCCACCGAGGCTGTACAAAACCTCTATGTCTATGATCATGCCAACAAACTGCAGGTCGTCCAGACTACCAGCGACGCTCTTTCTTCTGAGGCAGAAAAGCTCTCTCGCTACATTGACAAGGACCATATCCCGGCGCACCTCAACAAGATTCGCGCGTGCAACAACGCCACCGATTTGGCCCAGGTCGTCGTCTCCCTGCTCGATCAAGAGCCCAAGCTCACCGAAGAGACCATTGTCAAGGAGAGCTTCATTCAATGCCTGCTTCCTTTCGCCATCAACATCACCACGGGAAGAAGCGTGAACAACATTCGCGCCCGCATCAACGATGCCTTGGAGGCCCGTCACAGGTCCCGCCCATGACGAAAAGTATTAACGACCCATTCATGTCCGATTAACGGCGATTCATGTGAACTCCGTGGCGGCTTGCCAGCCACTGTCCTTCCGAAGCCTTGTTCATGTTGTTTCCTTTGCAGCAGGATTTCTGTCCACCCAAGTGCCTTGCCGAAGGCGTTGTTACATATTGTACTTGTTGTTCTAGTTGTTTTCCCTTATCAGTAAGTTATATCCCCATCCGAGTGGCGGCATAGCGCAGAGCGATACTGCGGTGGGGAACAATGTCGTATTACAGTCCTTGTGACAGGTGCTGCAGGTTTTATTGGCAGCAACCTTGTCAAGCGACTCTTCCACGATGTCAAGAATCACCCATGGGTAAAATGATACATACCACATTGCATCCTATATGAGCAACTGTAAACGATAATAGTTAGGCGGAAAATTTGCATATACAAAATAAAATGAGTAATTTTGTCACCAAATGATATTATGTCACCAATATAATGCAGTGATATGACCAATAAGGATTTTTGGCAATCAATATCAACCATTATCAACAATGGATTTGATAAAGATGGAATAATAAAACTCGAAGATTATGCAGAACAGTTTTTCAACAAGCGATTATTATTTAAACGCTACTCACCAAGCGAACAGCATGGCTGCGCAACGGGAGGTAGCTTCCATGTTGTTGCATCCATACTCGCGGGAGCAGAAACTCCAACAAATCAACTCACTGCGCCAGAAGGCAGCTTCAAAAGAGATTGTCAACGAGCAGAGGCGCAAGCAGCAGTTATAGAACAATGGGCTAAAACTACAGGCTGTTGGGTTGATGGTGTTGATAAAGATTTTGAACAAACATTCGGTGAACAACTTGCCGAAGGTGGAGAAGCTCATGTGTATGACAATGGGAATACAATTATCAAACGAATAGGTCTTGATTATTACATTCTTCCAGTGTTGGCACTTGATCGGATAACCCTTCATAATACGTTGTTTCCAGAAACGCGACTAACTGTATTAGGTTTTGGTAGAACTATTGATGGTGATTTTCAAATTATAGTGCAACAGCCGTTTATACATGGTACGGCACTTTCTGATGACGAGATACGTGATTATGTAGAGTCACTTGGTTTTAAACTTATAAATCCTCGCAATTGGACTTATGCCACACCGAGTATTTACCTTAGTGACATGCATGATGAGAATCTTATCAAGTCGCCCCAAGGCAATATATTCGTTATTGATTGTGACATTCGCATAAATACGCCCAATCTTAAATCTGAAGGAGTACGTAAACTTTCAAATGAAGTAGAGTTCATAGTATGATTTTTATCCCCATCCGAGTGGCGGCATAGCGCAGAGCGATACTGCGGTGGGGAACAATGTCGTAATACCGTCCGAATGACGGTACCCCAAATTATTAACGACGATTAATGTCCGATTAACGGCGATTAATGTGAAAAGCCCCGGCGGCTTGCCCGCCACCAAAATCCAATCCATGTAGGACGTTCCCTTTTATAAAGAGTACCGCACCGCATGAATACTAATCACAAAAATCGCTAAAATCCTTTGTGATGTTAAATTTTAGCCTTACCTTTGCTGCTTAACAGAAATGGCAATAACGATGAACGGTGCTGAATGTATTAAAAAGTTGTCTCCTGTTCTATTTTGGGACATAGACAAATCACAGGCTGACATGGACAGGTATCCGTCCTTCTTTGTTCAGCGGGTTCTGGAGTATGGCAATTGGAATGATTGGAAACTTCTGCTGAGCTACTATGGCAAGGACCAGATCGTGGAAATCTGTAAACGGTTGCGTTCGCTCGACTCTATATGCCTTTCGTACATTTGTGCTATATCAAATACAAAAAAGGAGGAATACAGATGTTATCGAATGAAACAATAGACCTCTTGGTCTGACATTCAGAAGCGTAATAGTAGCCAAGGTTAGACAATTGCAATAACAAACTATCCCCATCCGAGTGGCGGCATAGCGCAGAGCGATACTGCGGTGGGGAACAATGTCGTATTACCGTCAGAACGACGGTACCCAAAAATATTAACGACAGATTAATGTCCGATTGACGGCGATTAATGTAAAAAAAGAAATGGCAACTACCCAATTAAACGAAATGCGTAAGAAGATGTTCCGTCAATTCGAAGAACTTCTAAAGGCCCGCAAGCCCGAAGACAGTTGCTTCTATTGCCACTCTTCTGAAGACCGCATTGTGTTATCCCATGCCTTGTTCTGGGTAATGACCCAAAACATAAGGGGGCGGATGGCAAAGCAGAAGTTCCTCTTGTTGCTTCGTCAATATCAGGAAGAGATGCTTGAAGCCTACCTCATAGAATCGCCAGATTTCTCTGACCTACTTCACTATTGCAATATCATGTACGACTGCCTGCCCAATATTCTCTTAGGCTTAAGCGAATTTCGTGGCGACAAAGACGCCCGAAGGCTCGCTGCAATATCCGTTGTCGCCTGCGGTTATGGTGGAGACATGCCGGAAGACCTTAGCTATGAATTGCTCGACGATATAGACTTCTATTACAACAAGGTCAAGTGCCGCAAGATAGAACGTATACTGCCATTGCTAAACAAACTGGTGGTGGATGAGCAAAAATCGTTCAACTATTAGAGACGTCAGTCCCTAAAAATATTAACGACACATTCATGTTCGATTAACTGCGATTAATGTGAAGACCCTTTGGCGGCTTGCCCGCCACAAATATTTGCGTCACAAAAATGATTACTATTCCCAATAAAGACTTCAAGTCATCCAACATAATGTTGCAGCAGATCATACATTCCACTACGAAGGTGAAAATGCTAAAGGTCTGCAAGAAGTTTGACCTGTACGTCAGTCCCAATCTTCGGAAGGACGAGACCAGCCGAAGAATCGCTTTGGAAGTCATGGACAACCCCATTGAGATCCTTAGCAGACTCAGTAAGACCGAGCTTCTGATCCTCGACGAGTTTGCGCGCGGCGGCGACATCTTTGTGGTGCGCAAGCAACGCAAGACCCCTTACATCCTCCAGAAGTACCTTCTCGTCGTCACGTATTGCGACGATGAAAAGAACGAATGGCACATGCTCATGCCTACGGAACTCCGCGAGTCCCTAGCTCCGAGCCTCCCATTCTTCTTAGCCTGTGCGATGAAAGGTGTCAAGGCTCCCTCTGCCAAAGAACTCAGAGTCATGTCCGCCTTACAGCGCTTCATGGGTGATGAGTAATGCGGTACGATGTTTTTTATCACTATTTGCTTAAAACATGCCTAAAAAATGAAAGGTTACCAATGGACCAACAGTGCTTAAGGATGAATTCTCTAAAATTTGAGTAAAAAGGCTAAATGGTCGAGACTCTTTTCAAAGTGATAGCATAAATATAAAAGTATTATTTAATAGAAACAATATGCTGGTTAGAACTATATATATTAAAGGCTTTCGTAACTATAGAGAAGTTAAGGTAAACCTCAATGAGCATAGTTTGATTATTGGTGCTAATGATGTAGGCAAGACCAATTTGATATATGCTCTACGTTTGCTTCTTGATAGAGGATTCTCTGATTATGATTATGAGTTGAATGAGTCTGACTTTTATGCCTATGAAGACACTCATGAGGTTATTATTCGGGCTTATATAGAAAATATTGTGGAAGACTGTGTTCTTGCTAGGATGCCTGGCAAAATCAGTGATGATGGAAAATTGGTTATACAATATGTTGCCACCTTAGATAATGGTAGGGTAGAATATAAGTTCTATTGTGGAAAGTCCGCTGATCAAGATGACTTAGTTGAAATAGATAGTCCTTACTATAGAAAATACCTGAATATAAAATATATAAGTAGTCGTCGTGAGTTTTGGGGGTATATCAACAAAATAAAAAAACAGCTTCTTCTGCAAGCAAAAGAAAATCGTACTCCCGAAGTTGCTGCTGAAGATGACTCGCTGTATAACGATATAGAGCAGCGACTTAAAGAGGTTGATACTAAAATACCAAATCTCTCATATATAAAGAATGCTACAGAACATTTGAATAACGAACTGGATAAGCTCTCAATTCATAATCGAGACCAAAAGATAGTTTTCGATACAGCATCAACAGATATAGACCGGGTTATACAAAGTGTCTCAGTAATATCAAAATATAAAGACAAGAAGATGATAATAGGAGGAGAAGGACGTATAAACCAACTATATCTTTCCTTGTGGGCTTCTCAAAATCAGCACACTGAAATTTCCAATGAGGTCTCAATAATATGTGTTGAAGAACCAGAGTCGTATCTTCATCCCCATCAACAAAGGGAACTTGCAGCTTATTTGGGAAAAGTGTTGCAAGGTCAAGTGCTTTTGACCACTCATTCCCCTTATATTGTTAGCGAGTTTAGTCCCAATTCGATTGTTAGACTATATAAAAATGACAATCATGATACATTAGTAGCATCATGTGGCTGTTCAGATGTAATTGCTGATCGTATAGATGATTTTGGTTATCGAATGAGTGTTATTCCTGCTGAGGCTTTTTTTGCAGATTGTGTTGTCTTAGTAGAGGGACCATCTGAATTAGTCTTCTATAAAACTCTTGCAAAGCAAATAGGAATTGAGTTGGACAGGTTGAACATATCGGTGCTTAGCGTTGATGGTGTTGGTTTTGACATTTATATAAAAATTCTCGATGCAATGTGCATCTATTGGGTGACTCGTACAGACAATGATATATTCAAAGTACCTAATAAATCATTGTACAGATATGCTGGGATAGAAAGGGGAATTGGGTTTTTGCTAAATGATTTCGAGTTCGACAATGAAGATGAAATTATAATAAACGATTTAAAGTCTAAATTGTATTTTACTGACAAAACGCATGTTCCAGACGAGGCAAGAACTGCAGCAAAAGAAATAACTTCTATTTTAGAAAAGTATGATATTTTGATAGCAAATGAAGGTCTTGAGGAAGATCTTTATAATAGTTCTATTCAAAACGAATTGAAAGAATTTTATGGCAAAGAACTCACTTGCGACGCGATCATTGCTAAAATGAAAGAGCACAAGGCTATTAACATGTACGAGTTTTTAAAAAAGAAGAAATCGTGTCTTTCGGTTTTGAAGGAAGACGCTTTAGCTTTACCACTTATCAGAGCCAAGGAATATATTGAAGAGCAATATGGAGCCTACTGAGATACAAAAGAAGATTATTGAGTATAGAGGCAACGTCGTTGTATTGGCGTCTCCTGGCAGTGGTAAAACGTTCGTCTTGTCAGAAAAAATTCGACGAGTATTAAGCGATGACTCTCTTTTGAGCTATCAAGGAGTGATTGCAATTTCTTATACACGAAAGGCATCAGCTAACTTGAAAAGACGCACAATAGGAAATGGCATGCCAACTAAAAATTCATTCTTTGGTACTATAGACAATTTCTGTCTTACTCAGATAGTTATATATTATGGACATTACGTCTTTGGAAGACCAAATAAGGAGGTCGAGGTTGTTGGTTTAGATGAAATCAACGAACAAGAGCGTAAATGTTTTGAGTGGATTACAAAACAACATCCTAATTATAACGAGATAGAAGATGCTCAAATTAAGGACTTACAGAAGTTATTTCTTAAAGGTTATGTGTTGGTTGATAGCTTAGAATTATTGGCTTTACATATAATAAAGAACAGTTCTGCATGTCGTCATTATTTCCAAGCTCGCTTCAAGTATATCTTTATAGATGAATATCAAGATGCTGATACATACACAAACGAGCTATTTCTTTCCTTTGTCGAATTAGGGATGACCGGGGTAGCTGTAGGCGACGAGAATCAGTCTATATTTGGTTTTGCAAATAAAAGTAGTATATACCTAATGTCATTGAAAGATAGAGAGGATTTCATGATGTTTCCATTACGTGACAATTTTCGATGTTCTACTCCTATCATTAACTATTCTAATAGGCTTTTAGATTCAAAGTCAACCGTTTATGAAACTAATCAAGATGGTGTTTACTTAATCCGAGTCAATGGCTCAGAGAAACAGATTTCAAGTTTTATAGACAATAGTATCGGCGAAATTAAGGCCAAATTAGGCGTTGATGAAAATAAGGAGATAGCGATTCTGGTTAAAAATGAACGTACCCAAAAGATTTTAGATGAGAGTTTGTCAACTCCACATAGACTTGTTCGTACGACGAAACTTGATTTGGATTTAAATCCGAGATCTCGACTTTTTGCATTGCTTCTGCGTTTCTACTTTGACGATAGAATTCCTTTTTTGGGTGTATTGGATGAATATGTCGACTATGATATGTTATCTGCGTTTACTAAACAAAGACTTCATCATGAAAGTAAAATGATCAAATCCATACCTGACGAAAACATTGATGAACTTATTAATCATTTCAAAACAATCGCTGATATAATATTGCCTAAAATGCAAGATGGCTCATCAATCACAAGACTGAAAAATGTTCTGTCTAATAATAAAGAACTAGAGTCGTACATGCCCATTCTGAGTGACGAAATACAGCTTATGACCCTTCATAAATCTAAAGGGTTGGAGTTTGATGTAGTATTTCACTTGAATATGTGTGAATGGGAGCTTCCTGTAAAGAGAGTTGAAAATAATGACTTCGACCATCCTTTGTATCTAAATTGGGAACAAGACTTGAAACTTCATTATGTAGGTATAACAAGAGCAAGAAAAGCTTGTTTTTTGGTTAGAGGAACCAAAAGAACAAATAGTCAGAATATTTTAAAAAAGGCAATGGATTCAGAGTTTCTTCGCTTAAATGGAGTTCATACTTTACGAAAAAAATTCTATTAAGTATTTTGCAATAAATTTAAAAAATGACACGATGATCGTACAAAAAGAAATAGAAGCGTAAGTATTCGGTGAAAGCCGTATTGTGCACCTAGAAAAAGTTTCGCACTTTTGCACCGCGATTTTAAAATGTTCAAATTATGGTACAAGGCAAGAAAACATTCAACAATAGCAAGCCAAAGTTCGCCGAGGTTGTGATCGGTGACAGTGAGGCGAAAGAGATGTGTGTTGCGGCGAATAGTCGCCCCTCCCGCAGTCCTTATCTAAAACTGGTCTATCCCAATGGCGTGACGCTCATCCTTCCTGCTGACACCAGCGTCGAGCAGCTTCGTGCTTATAGAGATGCCGATAGACAACACGGATACTGAAAGGTTGATCCGTGACATGGTGATGGGCAAGAAGTCTTATTTATTCTGCCGAGACTTGGATGCCTGCAGGTGGGCAGCGATGATGTACTCGTTGTTTGGTGCCTGCAAGGTACTGGGTAAAAATCCGGAGCGTTGGCTCTCTTATGTGCTGAAAAACATAAAGACGACGCCCAAGGATAAACTTTATACTCTTCTTCCTGAGTTTTGGGAAGACGAGGGATGATAAACATGAATTAAAATTTTAGTCAAATCAAGGTGTACTCCCCATTGGCATGAGCTGGTGGAGGGCAAAACCTCCTATGCTTGTCTCAAAATAGGCAATGACAATGCCGCCGTGCAAAGTTACTGCTTTATTTGAGATCATGCAATACGGTGTTCACCGAATACTTACATTTAAACATGGTATCTTTGTACTCTATATTATTGTCTTTGTGCTACTTTGTTGGAGCGTATATAGGAAGAAAGGATATTTTTTCTCCGAGGTTTATTTTTAATGTGTTTGCTTGGTTGAAAAATATTCCATACGCAGTTGATTATATCCGCATTAATAATATAACTGATGAAAATATTGATTCATATTTTCTTTTCAAGTTTATTTCTTTTATTTGTGTCAATGTAGGAATAACACTATATGAAAATAAATCAAGGAATAGAAAATATGTATATCAAGAAAATAAGCAACGTAAAAATTCAGCTTATTTGCGAACAGGAATCATAGTGTCAGTTATAGGAATTGCTATAAAAATTAAAACAATTTTAGAAGGTGGTGGCGTTTTTTATATACTAAGTCATCTCCAAGCAAGAAAGGAAATAATGGCAGGACAATATTATAATGAACTATTTGCTAATTCTTTATTGACATGTGGCGTATTGTTAACTTTGTTATGTTATATAAAAGAAAAGAATAAAAAGCATTTATATATCTTTGTTCTAATATTTGCTATAACAACTTTTGGTTTAATTGTGTTCGGGGCAAGAAGACCAGCTATGATGTTATTGATACAGGTAATCATGTTGTATCATTTTTCTTCATCAAAAATTAAGATTTGTTCAATTTTTAAAATAAAGTCTCTAATAACAATATGTGTCATATCTTTATTTGTATTATTGATGCCTATGCTTCGTTCCGCCTCGGGAACAGATTATGTAAATAATCCTACAAAATGGGTTGAAGGGGCCGTTGATAATGCGAATACTTTGTTTCGAGAATTTTCCTATTGTGATGGCGATTTATTTGCTTTCGATTATTTTAAAAATCATGAATATTGGTATGGTGCTTCATATCTTAATATACCTCTCCAAGTAATACCTAGGTCAATATATCCTCAGAAGCCACCTATGGACGATGGTATGTATTTATTAAATATGATGTATGGTGAAAAAGTAACTCCAAATATGGCTACTGCTGATTTGTATTACCAAACGTCTGTACCTTTCACGTTAGAGAGTTCTTTGTACTCAAATTTTGGATTGTTAGGTATTATCTTAGGGGCGCTTCTTGTCGGTATGTTTTATCAATATATATATAAGGTTTTAATATCATGTTGTTGTCCTATAGTCATGATATTAGTATATCAAGAGGTTATTTTTGTTTTTGTTCCGAGTGTATTACATGCTACTTCTGCTATTATTATATGTGGTGTGTATTGGATTATTTTCAAACTATTATTCAAGTTTAAAATCAGAAGAATACAATGAAACAATCATTATTACGAAAGATAGTTTATTCTAACATTTTTCTCACTGTAAATCGAAGCATATTATCTCTTTTTTATGATTCAAAATATTTAAAAGGTAAATTTTTTGAAGAACAGAGATATGGAATTGTATGGGCTTGGAAAGGCGTCTTGAGAAGTTTGTATTTAAGGAGAAGAGGAATCGTCTGGCCTATATCCTCACGATGTCGATTGGCTTCTGGAAAGAATATGAGAGTTTGTCCTAGTTCATTAAATATATTTCAGCAACCTGGTTGTTATTTCCAAAATTATCGAGGTAAGATAACTATTGGTGAGAATGTTTGGATTGCGCAAAATGTCGGTTTAATAACAGAAAATCATGATCCATATGATCCTGATAAACATCTAGATGCTAAGGATATAACAATAGGCGATGGGTGTTGGATTGGCATGAATGCTGTTATATTGCCAGGAGTGAAATTAGGAAATGGAACTATCGTGGGTGCGGGGGCAATTGTAACACATAGTTTCGAAGGTCATTGCATAATTGTTGGCAATCCTGCAAAGTTATTAAAACATTTAAAATGATTTGTACATGAAGAGCTTTTATTTAAAATCTATTCTTTTATTAACTTCAGGGTCTATGTTAGGGCAGATTATAGGATTTATTGGTTCTATGATAATGACTAGATTGTATACTACTTCCGAAATAGGTATAATGACAACAATAGTATCTATTTCAGGAATATTTGCCCCAGTTATAAATGCAAGATTTGATTTTGCTCTTGTTAAAGAGCAAAAAGAAGAATATATTTTTGCTTTAGTCAAAATGTCCATTTATATAGGTGTTATTATGAGTATGCTGATATCTTTGGCTTCTTATATTTATTTCACAGGTATAGATGGTTTTATTTCCCCTACAGTATCGGTTTTCTTTGTTTTCCTTATACTTGTTATTCAGGCTTTTTCAAATGTGTTTAAAAGTTACAATAATAATATAGGAGATTTCAAAACCATGACATCTGTTATAGTTCTGCGACGTTTTGCTGAAGAAATCTCGATGGCTATATTTGGACTTATGGGTTGGAAGGCCATTGGGCTGCTTGTGTCAAGAGTCATAGGCCAATATTTTGGGATGAAACGTGAAATCGTAAATATTAAGAAATTTTTCAAGCCCATAATTTCAGTACAATGGAAGTGTGTTCAAGAAGCTTATAAAATTCATAAAAGACAACTATATTATAGTGCACCAGCTGCATTAATGAATGCAGGCTCATACTCTTTAATTAGTCTTATTGTTGGTAAATATTTTGGGTTAGAAATGTTAGGAATTTATGCAATCTCATTTGCTGTTCTAGGATTACCTTTGTCAGTTATAAGTGGGAATGTCTCGAAAGTATATTTTAGTGAGGCTTCGAAGGAATATGCGATAAAAGGAACGTTTAATGAATCTACAAAGAAGACATTGGGGTTCTTGATGATTATAGCAGTTGTGCTTTTTTTTGTTATGTATTATTTGTTTCCAATATTAGTACCTGTTATTTATGGCGAAAAATACAAAATGGCTGGATTTATGATAAGAATCTTGGCTCCGATGTTTGCTGTTAGATTTGTTTCATCTGCAATTAATACTGGATTAGTAGTCTGTAATAAACAAAATTTTGAATTAATAATTCAAATTATGTTCATGTTGTCTGTAGCATTGTTAGCTTTCTTGTGTAATAATAGATTGTTGACAATTTCAACTTTTTTACTTGGAGTTAGTCTTACATATTCAATTGTATATTTAGTTAATTTAGTATCAATTTATTATTTCTCTAAAAGCAAATGACGCACAAGCATAGTGTTTGTAAACCAGCTATTTACGAGCAAGTAATCAAAGCGAACATCTCGCTTGATGGCATACTTGACCATATCTATGGCCTTGTCTGTCTTCTTCATCAGGTATTCGTCCACACGCTCCTTTACCGCCTGTCCCTCGTGGCTCTCGGTATAGCGAGCTTTACGCTGCTTATCAGTAAGTCCCTGAACCTTTTGCTTGTCTTTTCCCTCCTCACCATGAAGAGAGAAATCGAGAAAGAGCTGGCTAACTCCCTCGGACAACCTCATGGTAAGACACTTATAACCAAGGATGCTCTTTTGATGAACATGAGACCAAATTCTTCCTATGAGTTCAGTCTTCATACCAGTCTTAGGCGCATCAGTATCATCAATAATCAAACAAGCCGGCTTGTCATGATGAACAGTTGTGCTGCTTGATATCTTCTTTGTCAACTGAAGATTCATTGCATACAGTAACTTGCGCCATTTGACATTGCCATCATTCATAAAACGATAGAACATGTCTTTATCACAATTGTAAGCACTCAAATTAGGGCTCAATTTTGAAAGGTGTAACTTTGCTGCCAAATTT
>OOBO01001754.1_pt1 | contig 13795 bp, 13 predicted proteins | sample 1671031 | NCBI WGS metagenome assembly OOBO01 (sample SAMN06348115, study PRJEB24527) | human gut metagenome | biome: human gut; feature: ankylosing spondylitis patient; material: feces | host: Homo sapiens | place: China | collected 2015-10 | reverse complement strand
GATTTGGGCAATCTGTCCCACCCGAAACCATTGTTCATATCATCGAAGATACGTTGGATTTCATCCTTCGTTTTCTCGCCATGGCATAATTAAAGCGAGCTTTATTCTGCTCATTTGGCTTAACGAAAACGTTCCTTTCCTCCACGAAGGTTATAGAACTCGACAATTTCTCTTGCGGAAGATTCATAGTCGTTGGTCAGGATACAACGGTATGTGTATTCTCCTTCCCAAAGATTCTGCACACCATCCATCCGTTTCTGTCTTTGAATCACAAGTCGGTATGCTTTGCCCTTCCACTTCTCAACAAGGATAGAGTTCAATTCGAACTCAATGCCATTGATTTCCTCAGTCTTCCAGCCTCTGAGGGAAAAGATGTCATTGTAGAGCGAACTGCAGCGGTTTGCGCGGATACAGAAGGATTTGCTGTGTTTCTCTACTTCTTCCACGATTTCCTCGGAACATGATCCACGGTCAGTTCTGAAACGATTGACAGTAAGTCCGTTCTGTTCAAATCTCTCAAAAAATCTCTTCAGCGGGTCCTTCTGATGGAAGCGAAGGTTTTCGTTAAGCCAGATGAGCAGAGCTAAGTTTACTTAAGCTCTGCCATGGCGAGAAAACGTGCCATGAAATGGAACATTTGTATTGCCATCGCTATTCTCTATGCCGACAATCAAGTCACCAATAACCGCCACGCCAGGGCGATAGCCAAAGAACTTCTTATATGTAGGCTTTGTATCATACTTCTCTGTCTCTATGAACTGATGATCGAAATCAACATCATACATCTCACCCACTTTCAGTTGGCCAGATGCAAACATACAATTGAGCAGTAAAGTATTGAGAGTGTCAGCCGTATTGAAATCGTAGTTCTTACCCGCATCTGATGTGTATGAAATGTTTTCTTGCGTCAGCTCCTTTATCGCTCTGAGGATAGTATCAGAGCTACAAGTGCGAAGTGTCGGATGAAGCGAGAGATGGTTCATCAAATGAGTAGTGACATCCTCAATACATGAGCCACCACAGAAGTAGATACTCATGAGGGAACGGACGATTTCACTGTACTGATAACCGAACGAGCTACACCTTAGACCGAGTGTCGAGTCGATTACAGATGACAATGTGGAATCAAATTGCTCCATGATTGAAAATATTCCTCCAAAAGGAGTAAGTTTCTCAGATTTAATTTGTATCTTTGCCATGTCTGTCGTTGGATTCTCTTGTTTTTTTGCAACACTAAGATAAGTGAATTCTTCGACATGGCAAAGCCCCAGGCAACTTCTTGTTGTTCAGGTACTTAAAAAACTTAATTTATAATAGTGTTGCGGAATTAAGGCTGTAATGAACGTAATATCATTCTTTGCAGGTTGTGGAGGTCTTGACTTGGGATTTGAGCAAGCAGGGTTCCGAGTGGTTTGGGCTAACGAGTTCGAACCAAGTGTTCATGCGACCTATGAAAAGAATCATCCTAATACAATTCTCTGCAAAGAAGATGTAATTAGTTTAGACCCCAAAGATGTGCCAGATTGTGACGGCTTCATTGGTGGTCCTCCTTGTCAGTCTTGGAGCGTAGCAGGTAAACAACAGGGACTCGATGACAAGCGAGGCCTGTTGTTTTTCACTTACATTGGGATGATTAGGGCAAAGATGCCCAAGTTCTTTGTAATTGAGAATGTAAAGGGATTGCTCGATGAAAAGTTCAAAGATGTCTTTGACACCTTCCTTGCTCAACTGGACGAATTTGGTTATGATGTGAAATATCGTTTGCTCGATGCCGTTGACTATGAGGTTCCTCAGAATCGTGAACGTGTGTTCCTAATAGGTTTCCGTCACGACTTGGGAATTGACTACCATTTCCCTCAGCCTTCAACTAATAAGCCATTGACGCTAAAGGATGCTATAGGCGACATTGCTGTAACCCCTATTTTATGTGAAGAGGACGAGGTGATGACTGATTGCAACAGCTATTATAACGGCAACTTTGGGGCACATTATTATCGCGGCAATCGCCGTCGCAGCTGGGATAAGCCATCATTTACTATCCACGCAACAGGTTACAACATACCCTTGCATCCATCCTCGCCAAGCATGATTTACAATGCTCACGAGGATTGGTCGTTTATCAAGGGGAAGTGTCGTGAATACAGACGTTTGACCGTACGCGAATGTGCCAGAATTCAGACTTTCCCCGATTCCTTTGAGATAGATTGCCCCAACATCATTGATGCCTACAAGATGATAGGCAATGCTGTGCCTGTAAGAATGGCAGAGATCCTAGCTACTTCCATCAAAGATGCCATAGAAAAAGCTACCTCTGAACGTAAACAGCAACGTGGCGAGATAAAACCAGAGGATCGCGTGTTGGTTGGTTTCTACAAGGGCTATCCCCATTGGAAAATCATCACGCACCAAGGATTCTATTATGTTAGAGCAGATGGACGTAAAGGTTCAATGAGTGTTGAGGATTTGCAACCCCTCCCTAGATTGCTTCTGCTTCATTCTAACGGACGGATGCAGTTGTATGAACTGACAGATTCTGAGCCTAAATATTTTGGAAAGGATTATATAGAACGCTTAGGATTCCAGCCATCAGGAGACACATACATCGGCGTTGGTTTTGATGTTTCGTCAAAATACAAATTGAAGTCTGTAGGGATCATCAAAGATACTCTTAGGATTAAGCAACGTTATGCACCATATTTAACAACGATTAAAGAATTGATTAATAAGAAATAATATGCCATTAAAGTTCATAGATTTATTTGCCGGCTTGGGAGGCTTCCATTTCGCTCTTAGTGAATTAGGGCATGAATGCGTATTTGCGTCAGAATTACGTGAAGATTTAAGAAAACTATACGCTATTAATTTCCCTGGTACTAGAATAGAGGGAGATATAACGAGCATTAGACCAAAAGACATTCCTGCCCACGATATACTTTGTGCTGGTTTCCCTTGTCAACCATTCAGTCAGGCTGGCAAGCGACAAGGATTTAACGATGAGAAAAACAGAGGTAATTTGTTTACATATATCTGCAAAATAATAGAATATCATCGCCCACGATACGTTTTTCTTGAAAATGTTTCTAACTTGAAAGGACATGATGGGGGGAGTACATGGCAAACCATCCATAGGATGCTTGACAAAGAATTGAACTATGAAGTAGCTGAACCTGCGATATTATCACCTCATCAATGGGGAATACCACAACACCGTCGTCGTATATACATAGTATGTGAAAATAGAGAAATGGGAAATCTGAAATATTTCAGGTTCCCTATTCCACCAAAGTCATGGCCTAGCAATATAAAGCAGATTATTGACGAAGACGACTCTGATTTTATTAAACTCAAAACTGATACACGTCAACAACTGGCACTATGGCAGGAATTTATAGATTTAGCCATAGCTCATGGTCAGAAGATTCCTCGTTTCCCAATATGGGCAATGGAGTTTGGCGCTGACTACGAATTTAAAAAGAAGGCACCTGCGTTTCAATCTTTAAAAGAATTGAAAGGGAAACATGGTCATTTAGGCAGACCCATAGATGGGGTTGGCAAGGCCCAGTGTTTAGGGTGTCTTCCAATCTATTCACAAACAGATAAGGCTGAGTTTTTTCCTGACTGGAAAATTAGATACATAGAACAGAATCGAGAATTCTACAAAAAAAACAAAGAATGGCTCGATCCTTGGATATCTAAGATTCAGCATTTAGAGAACAGCCATCTTAAACTAGAATGGAATTGTGGTGATGATGCAAAACCCATATTGGAGGACAAAATTATACAGTTCCGTGCATCTGGTATACGAGTTAAATTACCAACTTTCTCTCCCGCATTGAATCTGGTTGGCACGCAAATTCCGATTTTTCTATGGATAGATTTACCCAAAGGTTCTTATAAACCAGGAGAGCCCTCTAAAGGACGATATATGACCAGAAAAGAAGCAGCCAAATTGCAGGGAATGATGAAACTCAAGTTTGGTGATGAGAGATTCCAATTGTCGGTAGCTCGTTCATATGCAGCCCTTGGTAATGCTGTGAATGTTACTATAGTCAAACATATTGCAAAAAACCTTCTTAGTTTATGATAAACCAAAACATTTCATCCGTTGACATAACAATCGGTGCAAACATGTACGGACGCATTCCCGATCTGCCCAACACACCCTCACATGTGCTGGCAGAGTTTGTGGATAATGCCCTACAGTCATCACGCGATAAGAAGGAGAAACTTCTTGCGGTTGATCCAGAGTATCGGCTTCGAATTGATATTAACTTTGAGTGGAATGGAAACACCAATCAAGCAACGGCAATCATAATCACAGATAATGCAGGTGGAATTGATGCTTCAAACTACACCAAAGCATTCAAACTTGCCAATACTCCAGAAAACAATGAGGGATTGAATGAGTTTGGTATGGGCTTGAAGACTGCTGCGCTTTGGCTTGGCAACAAATGGAGACTGAAAACTTCTGCACTAGGAGAAGTAGTTTCCCGTTCAATAACATTCGATCTTGATAAGGTGCTAGCCGACAGTCTCACCAAACTTGTAGTCAAAGAAGAGGAAGCAGAGATAGCAGAACATTACACCTCTATTCGGATAACTTCGCCAACGTCTAAGGCACCGACCAAGAAGGCTTTGGATAAGATAAGAACAGAACTAAGCAGTATTTATCGCAAATCTTTGCGTATTAATGAGGCTGACATCTATGTTGATGGCATAAAATTGGTATTTGAAGAGTCTGAAATACTCACAGCACCATCGGTAAAGAATCCAAATGGTCCTGCAATCTATTGGCGCAAGGATATTGATTTCAAGTTTAGAAAGTATCGTGCAACTGGTTTCATCGGCATACTAAAAGACATTAATAGTACAAAGAACGGATTTGTACTGTTGCGCCGTGGACGTGTTGTCTATGGCGCAGAAACAGACGGTCGTTACTATCCAAAGAGTCTTTCAGGTTCAACAGGAACATTCCGTTATAAGCGTATCTTTGGTGAGTTGGAATTGGAAGGATTTGCTGTTTCTTTCAATAAGAATGATTTGCAGGACAAAGAGAACCTTGAAGCTCTAATGGAGATGCTTCGTGGCGAGATTCACACCAAGGAGTTTGATCTTTACAATCAGGCAGAAGAGTATCGTTTGGACGAACGTCAAAAGAAAGTAAACAAGTTGGTAAAGTCGCACAATAATGACAAGAAGAAAAACGAAAAAGTTGAGGTCGTAACTAAGCCCCAACCTGTAATGATTACACATAGTAACCCAGAAGTATCTTCTCAGCCCACTATTGTTAATGATCCTAGAGACGGAGCACCTTTGGTTATGGGGCATTTTGATGATATTTACAACATCAATGGCAAGGATTATAAACTTCGTGTTGAGATGGTTGACAAAGGAAACGAATTGGTATGGCTCGATACCATGCAGCAAGACGAAAATGTAGTAACATGCAAAATCAACATGAACCATGTTTTCTTTCAGCATTTCCAAAACTCAGAGAAAGCCATTGTTGCTATCTTGAAAACTTTGGCGCTTGCAAAGTTTATGGCTAAGGAAGAAGGGAATGACTCAACAGCAGAACTCTTTGATTCATTCAACGCTTACATAAAAAAAACAAAAGTATAACGTATGCAGCATATTATTATAAACGATACGACTACTGGCACATCAGCAGTTGATGCATCCAACCGTTCTGTCTTGAACGATGTAGAATTTGGTGCTCATTTCAACTCATTTGTATTCTCGCAAATGGTAGGTCCAAAACCTGATGGCTCTTACAAGAAAAAGGGGATAACACCCGTTGGGGCAGCTACACTTCGTGAAGAAACAGCCCACATCCTTGCCCATTGCAATCCTCACAATGCTGTGCACAATCCGGAAACAACGCATCTGGTTGTTGGTTATGTCCAAAGTGGTAAGACAATGTCTTTTACAGGGCTTACAGCTCTTGCACTAGATAATCACTATCGTATGGTGGTTTACCTCGCTGGCTCTAAAACCAATCTTCTTGACCAAACATCCAAACGCCTGAAAAAGGATTTGATTAAGGAAAGTGGAGTCAACAATCGTGAGGTGTTCAAAATACACAAAGACCCCAAGATAGATGATCTTGACCAGATTGTGGGAAATCTCTACATGGACGAAACCATCCTCTTGATTCCTATTCTCAAGCATCATAAGCACATCGATGCTTTGACTACAATCTTCAAGTCGAACGACTTTATTGAAGCTATGGAGAACGAAACGGTTCTTATCATTGACGATGAAGCTGATCAAGCATCACTTAACAGCTATGGTCGTAAGAATAGCAAGAAAGCTGAAGACGAGGAAGAAGAGAAGTCTGCAACATACGATTCCATTATCAAGATGCGTAATGCTCTTCCTGGCAACACATATATCCAATATACGGCAACCCCACAAGCAAACATTCTTATCAGTATGAAGGACATGCTTTCTCCTAAAAGTCACACCCTTCTAACTCCAGGTGAAGGCTACATTGGCGGTAAGTTGTATTTTGGGCGTGGTGAAAACCATGATCTTTTTCGTGGGAAATTGATTCAGCAGATTCCAAATGAGGAAGTTTTCCACAAAACTAAGAATCCGCTTGATCGAATGCCAAAGTCGCTAAAGGATGCATTACTCATGCACATTTTAGCTGTAGCGATTGTAGTGAAATACCTTCGCCGAGATGGTGTAGGCTATCTCTCAATGATGGTACATCCTGCAACAGAAAAGAAGTACAATTCTAAGTTCAAAAAATGGATTGACGCACAGTTAAAATCTTGGCGTAAGTCTATTCGCAAGGATGATGGTAACGATGACAAACGAACACTTATTCAGAGATTGCGAGAATTATTTCCTGCAGCAATTGAGTTCTACAATGTTGACGAGCGTCCTGACTTTGACGAACTGATACCGTTGATTCAGAATGTTCTTTGTAGTTGGAAGGTTTATTTGGTCAATACAGATAAAGAGGCTCAGACAGAAATAGAATGGGATGAGTACGCCATGCACGTACTTGTGGGTGCAGAAATGTTGAACCGTGGTTTTACGGTTGAGAATCTTGCTACTACTTACATGCCTAGATACTCCACAGGTCCAGCAAATGCTGACACAATCCAGCAGCGTTGTCGTTTCTTTGGCTATAAGCGCGATTACATTGAATCATGCCGTGTGTATTTACCAAGTTGGACAATGAATGATTATAAGGCCTACATTGATCACGAGGAAGAGTTACGCTCTGTCCTTGCAACATGTGATAACCTTGCAGTTGCTGAGCGCAAGATACTTCTTTCCCCCAGAATGAGGGCCACACGAGCTAATGTGTTGCCCATAACCATTGTAAACAGTCAGTTGAATGGAGTTAAGGAAATGCAAGCATACGAGAGCAAAGAGCGTATTGAGCAAAACAGACGAGTGGCAGAGGCGTTTATTGAAAGGCACATCGAAGACTTTAATATCGAAGAAGATTATCATACAGATGACCGCTGTCATCGTGGTTTTCGAATGCCCGTTGATGATGCAATAGAGTTCCTTGATGACTTCCAGTTTGGGAACTATAAGGACGCCACTAGAAAGGCTGCGACGATACGCTACTTACGCTATTTAGCTGATAAAGAAGAAGAACCATTACAGTTCGTTTATTTCTACCAGATGGCATACAAGCGAATTGGTGCAAACCTTCGTTCTCGTAATTTTGATTACAACGCTTTGAGGATAACCGTTCCTCTGGCGACTGGTCGATCAACGAGTGGGGCAGACGTTTACCCTGGAGATTTGGCGATTGTCGGATCAGACTCTATTACCATTCAACTATACCACATTAAGTTGGATGGAGTAAAGCCTGTAGATTACCCTGATGATGCTTACTCGCTTGCAATCAGCTACCCAAAGTCATTTGCAACAAATTATGTTCTCTCAGAACAAGCTAATCAAGAGGACGAGGATGTTGAAGACGATGATTAAAATAAGGAATGACTATGCAAAATAAAGTTTTATTTGAGCAGTTCAAAGCTCTAGCAAAAATCACAACAGAAGACAAAAACTTTGCGGTTATTCCAATCATGGATACTAACCACAAATTGGGAATCTCGAAGGAGGGGTACCCCAAGTTCTTCGTATGTACTAACGATACAGTATCGTCCATCCCGAATACTACACTTGACATTCTGTCCGTTGAGTACAATCTGTCATGCACTTTTGTTGATGACAATGATACGAAAACGCCACACCATTACACCATCTTAACCCTCCGTTCTGTTGATCAGATACTACAGGAGGACTTTTTCGACATTGTTATTATGATGTTTGACAGAATGCCTGAGATTCCTTCAAAGCGCGAAATCGCCATTGAGGTTGAGAATCTAATCTCCATTTTTTCTGCTATGACGTGTCCGCCACGCAAGAAAATTCAAGGATTATGGACAGAACTACTGGTATTAGAACAAAGCTACATGCCAGAGCTATTGATAAAAGCATGGCACGAGTCGCCTACAGCTAAGTATGATTTTTCAATGGGACGCGACAAGGTGGAAGTTAAGAGCACAAGCAGCGAAACACGCATTCATCACTTTTCTTTGGATCAATTGTGTCCTTCCGCACATTCTCGTGTTGTCGTGGCTTCTGCAATAGTCAGAGAATCGGCACAGAGCAAGGATGGTTTGTCTGTCCGAGACCTTTACGATAAGATTTGCAGTAGAGTTAATTCTGTTGATGCACGAATGCACATGATGAGAGTGATTGCAGAAACCATTGGTACAGACATGCATCGACTCAATGAGGTTTTCTTTGATTACATTGAGGCATGTGATACGCTTCGATATTATGATTCCAAAGATGTGCCTGGAGTTGACAAGGATGGTGTTCACCCTGGAGTTACTGGCGTTGGTTTCAACAGCAATCTTTCAGGTATCCTGGATATTCAATCTCCTGATTCTGAATTCAAACGTGGTGAAAGCCCATTGTATAAAAGTTTGTTCAAATAAAACTACAGTCAATATGGATGAAGTAAATAAAATACAGGAATCAGAGCAGCAGACGCCCATTCTGCGTAAGAATCTTACATCTGCTGAATTGCTAAACATATTTGTATCAGAGATGAATGCCTCTGCCACCTTCAAATTTATTGATGGCCAGAAAAATCCTTGTCATATAATGTTCGAGGGCGTAGAGTATTACATCTATATTAAGAATCTTTCATCTGCTTATTTTAGCAACCCTGATGTTTCACGAGCCCAGTTGACAGGTGTTGACACATTGCTTCAGATAAAAAAGACAGAGGCTTTGTTTATCTTGCTTGGTTATGATTCGGACAACCAAGTGTTTGCAGCATGGAATCCTCATGTAGCTAAGCAGCGTATTGGTACTGCGTCAAGCCCTTCTCTTTATTCTCGTTTCTCATGGCAGAAGGAGGCGGTTGAACAGGGAGACTTCATCACACGTGAGTTAAAGAATGGTGGCTCCGTTCTTTTATTCCCTCAAGAATGCATCAGTCTATTCCTTGCCAATATTGAAATGTTTTTCCCTGATACATCTGAATATGTTGCTATGGGATCGAAACGCAGAAGTGAAGCCAATGCAGCTTATCGCGAGTTAACGAACACACAGCATCTGGGTGATTTTGCCAGATACTTAAATGCTGCTGGTTACGACCAGCCAACGGTACAGGAGCATGTGCGTGCCATAAAGCAACTTATTAACACTTCGCTCATTTCTAACAACAGAAGGATTTTTCTCGCTTGTGACACACTGGAGGAATATCGTAATGCCGTCAATGAATTCCTTTCATTGGATGAAATAAAACAGTTGGATGCCGAGATGGATAATACATTCTCATATGCCTTGCCTGCATACATCGACTTCTTGATAGTCGAATATAGTGAAAGCGAAGAGATCTCGGGAAATGGTGGCGAGGAATTGCCAGAGCCAACAGAGGAAGAACTGAGATTAACCCCTGAAGATGCGAATAGTGCTGAAGCAGATGAAATAGACTATGAAACTCCTTTTACTGACGCTCACGGTATTCTGACATGCATTGCTAATCCTACTTTAATAGACCTATTACGTGAAGATTTGGACTCTGAATATCCGCGTCCAATGTCTGCTTACGCTACAGTAGAAGATTTCTATGGCGATTTATTCCCCAATATGGAAATGTTCCATTGGCAATCACTATTTAAGAAAATAGACTGGAACAACCCTTATCCCACTTTGGATAGCATCCATATGTTATCGGAAAGAAAAAGTTCCGTTAGACAAAAGATTCGCATAGTGCTTGATGATGGTAGAGAGATTTGCGAAAAACGAGTTGTGAATACCCTAATCGAGGTAATCAAATATGCAGGTGTTGATAATGTTCGAGCACTCAATATTACAATGGGAAAGAATGGTGGTTCCCCTCTAATTGACACAGTAGTTAATCCGAAATATGCAAACGCATTCAAGGAATTAGGAAATGGGGTTTACGCTAACACGTGCTCAGATACAGTGACAAAATACTCACAAATTCAAAAGATAAATACGGCTCTAGGGCTTAATATGCAAATTTCTTTGGAATAAACAGTGTCAGAATTGATATTTTATTCCATTGAGACAATCAGAAGATTTTACAGTTATGGACATAAAAGGCTGCAATATATGGAACTTCGATTTAATAAAAAAGGCAATATAGTACGCTTAAAAGACATGTGCGACCATGTTATAGGGTCTGGTGTTTTGTATTACGAGGAATGCATGGGTGAAAGACATTACGTATTGACAGCAGCTCATTGCCTATATGAAGATGGCTACCTTTTTGGAGTTCTCCGTAAGAGTATATATGTAGAGGTCTACTCATACACTCATCAATGCTATGAACCTATAGCTATTAGCAACCTCTCCGATTCTGTAGCATGTTCACCAAAGAAAGACGCAGACTTTGCTATAATTGTATTGAATAAGGTTGATGTTGATTCTATAAATCCAACACGAACTTATCAACAATACAAATTGTTAACAATTGCGTAGGAACTAAAAATACCATGAATTCAATAGCAAAAATATTGAATTTAATGATTTTATTCGCAAAAATTAAATTTTTTCACCGGATGGCTGCAAGTTAGGTTAGAGAAAATTGACATGAGACCAAAAAGAAATTAGTTTTAAAACACCATATGAGTGCTTTTACGAACAAATTGAGTAAATTTGCAGTTGCTTGTTGAATTCACACAAAAATTAGGAAATCTAATTGCTATAGCTGAAAGAATGACTACGTTGAGAAATTCATATGGAAGCGGACATGGACGTGCTGCTTCGTACAAAGGGTTAGAAGAACGTCATGCCAAATTAGCTGTGGGCAGTTCAATAACATTGGTTGAGTTTTGTGGTGTACTCATGAAAGAACAAAAGACAAGAATATGGTCTAAAATGGCACATGAGGATTTATCGTAATAATAACAAGAAAAGATTTTAAAATGAACATAAATGAGTTAATAGGCGAAGCAACAGCCTACGATAAGAAGCAACAACTCGAAGTCAAGAGACCAAAGAGTTGGCTAAAAAGTGTTTCTGCCTTTGCCAATGGTGAGGGCGGAACTTTGGTATTTGGTATCAGTGACGATGACCAAGTGGTAGGACTTGCTGATGCTGAAAGTGACGCAGAGAGAATAAGTGAGGAGATAAAGATCAAACTTGACCCTATACCTGTCGTCAATCTCGAATTTAAGGACGTGGATGGCAAGAAGCTTGTGTTGCTTCATGTCTATAAAGGACAAGAGACACCATATTATTATATAGGTGACAAGCAACGATTGGCATTTGTAAGGGTCGGCAATGAATCTGTGGTAGCCGATAGGCTTCAATTGAAGAGCCTTGTTATGAGAGGTGCTGGTCGTTCGTTTGATGCTATCCCATCACCATACAAGTTTGAGGATATGTCTTTTTCTAAACTCAAATCAGTTCATTTTAAGCGATTGAACCAATCGTTTGATGATAGCGATTTCGTTTCGTGGGGAATAGTGGACAATAACGGAAAACTAACCAATGCTGGGGTTTTGTTGGCAGATGATTCTCCGATACGCCATTCTCGTATTTTCTGCACTCGTTGGAATGGACTTGACATGACAAGTGGTTTGGGCGAGGCATTGGATGATGCAGAACTAGAAGGTAGTGTCATCAGTCAGTTGCAAGATGCAGTCGCTTTTGTGAGAAACAACTCTCACAGAAGATGGTGGAAAGAAGCCGAGTATCGAGAAGAACTGCCAGATTACCCAGAGCGTGCCGTAACTGAAGTGATATGCAACGCCATCATTCATCGTGATTACATGGGGCTTGGCAGTGAAATTCATATAGATATGTATGACGATCGCATGGAAGTGTATTCCCCTGGTGGCATGTTTGATGGACGATTGATACAACAACTTAATCCTCTGACTGTGCCATCGAAACGTCGCAACCCTTTACTTGCAGACTTTTTCCATCGCTTGAAACTCATGGAACGTAGAGGCAGTGGAATGAAGAAGATTATTGGCGAGTATAAGCGTTTTGAGAACTTGGAAAATTATCATGCGCCTGAGTTTCGCTCCAATGCAACAGAATTTCATGTTACTCTATGGAACGTCAATTATGGGGCGGATGTCGTAAAAGATAGTTTTCATGTCGTAAAAGAGGCAAATGATGACGTAAAAGATGTCGTAAAAGAGGCAAATGATGACATAAAAGATGTCGTAAAAAGGAAAGTAAATGTCACTAAAGAATTTACAAAAGCTCAACGACAAATCTATAAGTTGATTTCGCGGATGCCACAAATCAGTGCTGCCCAAATGTCGGAATACATGGGGATTTCTTTACGACAAGTACAACGATACCTCAAACAACTTTCCGACCAAAACCTAATTGTAAGAGAAGGTGGTCGCAAAAATGGTGTTTGGAAAATATTGGATGATGAATATGAAGGCTTCTTCAACAGAATATAAATGATAAAGGCAGGTGGCTATATCCATTATAATGGGTTCGTCACCTGCTTTTTTGTGTTTTGTTTCCACCTATCAGGCAGCAAGTCCCGATACTTGCTTTGCGGTGTTCGTGGTGGCATCGCTGCCGCTTTGTTTATAATATCTGATATATATTTAAAGAAGTTGACACCTTGCAGCCTGCATGAGCATGCGAGCGAATATGATAGAAGGTTGGTTACTTCCTCGTATCACTGTGGATATGGCATTACATGATTGGACCCTCAATGTAGAGTTCTTTTCGGAAGCGCTTCATCACTTACGTACAGAGTCCATCTATTCTCAAATCGTAGACAAAGTTGTTATTGTACCTAAGGGTGCTGATATGCGGCACACAAAAGCTGTTAAAAGAGTTGCTACCGCATATTTAAAACTACTTTTTCCTCATGTTACTTCGGTGGAGATGCTTAATCTGGATGATTTCAATATGTATTGTTTGCAGCCTGCCATCAGTAGGCGTGACATTGTAAGGGAACAATGTAGCAATATAGATGCTGAGTCTTCATTCTCCAAACCAATGCCTGAATATTCCACAATACCTCACTAATCATATTTTTGGGGCTTCGGAGCAAACTAACAAGTTTTGTTCTGAAGCTCAATTTGTTAGTTTTCATTTGGGCATAGTCACACTCCAAGAATATGCCTGGCAAAAACGGAGCATGTCCACCCTCACGGGACGGTTGCCCCAACTCGCTTTTGATGCGGGAAACTGTTAAAAGCAGCAAAAAACGGAGCATTGCCGTTCACATCTCTGCTATTCTTACGTTATCATATATGGAGAGCTTCAGCAATACTCCTGCTTGAACCAAAGG
>OOBO01001750.1_pt1 | contig 13834 bp, 10 predicted proteins | sample 1671031 | NCBI WGS metagenome assembly OOBO01 (sample SAMN06348115, study PRJEB24527) | human gut metagenome | biome: human gut; feature: ankylosing spondylitis patient; material: feces | host: Homo sapiens | place: China | collected 2015-10 | reverse complement strand
ACATATTCTGTACTTGCTGCGAATAGGTCATAATCATACTCTCCTTTTGACAAATTGATGCCGTGCGGCAGAAGCTTCTCTCCCCTGCCGCCTTGCATTGACCGGGCCGTGCCGCTCTCTTTTCAGCGCCTCTCCCGGTACTACCACGCACAATTTTATTATAGAGGACGTTGGCCCAATTTGCAAGTCATTTCTGACAAATTTTTCGCAATCTTTTTTCCATTTTCGTTTTTCTGCGCAGGAGCGCAACTTCTCAATTCGGCTTTTTCTGCGGCTCCCGCCGCACCGGCGTGACGGCCCAGATGCAGGCGAAGCCCGCCGCCGCGCCCGCGATGGCGAGGATGTGCCGCCCCTGCCCGAATCCCCAGAGATCAGCGATGCAGGGGAACAAAAGGCTTCCCACGCTCTGGCCCAGCGCCAGAAAGCCGTAGTTCACCCCGGCGTGGGGCAGGCCGAACAGATCGGTGGAGAGGGCGGGCAGCACCGCCGCCAGCGCCGAGTAGCAGAACGTCAGCCCTGCATACACCGCCACGACGGCCCACCCCCGGGCAAACAGGAACACCGCCGAAAGCCCCAGCGACACGCCGAAGAGGATGAGGTCGGTGGGGCGGCGGCCGATCTTGTCGCTGAGCAGGGGCATCAGCAGCCGCCCGGCCGCACTGCCCACACTGCCCAGCACCACGGCCCAGAGGGCGGCGCCCTCGTCCAGCCCCCGCTCCATCCCAAGCTTCAGGATGATGGGGCTGAACAGCAGCACCGCCGGGGTGGAAAAGCAGACCGCTCCGGCGCAGAGCCAGTACTGCCGCGTGCCAAGCATCTGCCGGGGCGAGAGGTCGAGGGGCGGCGCGGCCTTAGCCTTTCCCTGCCGACTGGGCTGAGGTTTTTCGGGCGGCGGGTCGGTCAGCAATGCACTGCCCGCGAGGCAGACCGGCAGGGTCAGCGCACCCAGCGCCCAGAACGCGCCCCGGATGCCCTGCACCGGCCCGAAGCCCCGCAGGGCCGTGCGGACGAAGACGGTCAGGAACGCTCCGCTCAACCCCACTGCGCCCCCGATGACGCCGGTGGCGAGGCCCTTCCGGCCCTTGTACCACTTCTGGGCGCAGGACTGGATGGACGGATAGAGAAAGGCTGTGCCGAGCCCCGCCGGGATGCTGAACACCCCGAAAAAAGCACTCCCCTTCTCTGCCGGGAGAGCCGCCGCCGCGAAGAATCCGCCGCAGAGCAGGCCCGTCCCCCACAAAGCTGCAAAGCGTGGCCCCTGCTTATCCTGCAGAAAGCCGCCGATGACGCACCCGATGCCGAAAAATGCGATGAGCACTCCGAAGGCATAGCCTGCCCCCTGCTCGCTGAGGCCGTATTCCTCCATGACGGGTCTTTGGAACACGCCCCACGCGGCGGGCAGGCCTGTCAATACCTGGATGGCCGCGCCCGCCGCCAGGATGGCCCAGGGTCTTGTTTTCTGCATTTCGTGCATCACCTCAGGGAATAGTGTGTCCTTTTCGATTGACAAAAAGACAGTATCCTTTATAATTAGAAGCGTATCACAAAAATCATCTCTTTCGTCACGTTGCTTCTGTGCCTAAACCTCTCCGTCACGGCTCCGCCGTGCCACCTCCCCTATCGAGGGGAGGCTTTGGCATTTCGGAACACTTGATCTCTTCGCCAGAGGCTCCCCTAGTAGGGGAGCTGTCTGCGAAGCAGACTGAGAGGTTCGGCTCAGTATCTGCCATCCGCGACTGAGAGGGCTATACAGAAAGAGGACTCTATTATGAAAACTCAGGCCTTAAAAGGTATGCGCGACCTTCTGCCCAACGAGCAGACCCTGCGCGACTACATTCAGGGCAAAATTCTCGAGACTTACCGCGCATCCGGCTTCGAGCGCATCTCCACCCCCATGCTGGAGGATATGGAGAACCTCGACAAGTCCGACGGCGGCGACAACCTGAACCTCATCTTCAAGGTGCTCAAGCGCGGCGACAAGCTCACCGCCGCCCTGAACTCCGGCGACCCGAAAGAGCTCTCCGACATGGGTCTGCGCTATGATCTGACCCTGCCCCTGAGCCGCTTCTACGCTGCCAACAAGGACAAGCTCCCCCACCCCTTCAAGGTCATCCAGACCGACCGCGTCTTCCGCGCCGAGCGCCCCCAGAAGGGCCGTCTGCGCGAGTTCGTCCAGTGCGACATCGACATTCTGGGCGACGAGAGCCCCAACGCCGAGGTCGAGCTCATCGACGTGACCACCCGCGCCCTGCTGGGCATCGGCTTTGACGGCTTCACCGTCAACATCAACGACCGCCGCATCCTCCGCGGGATGCTGGAGAGCATGGGCTTTGCCGCTGACACGCTGGATTCCGTCTGCATCACCTTCGACAAGATGGATAAGATCGGTGCCGACGGCGTGAAGGCCGAGCTTCTCGAGAAGCAGCTGCCCGAGAGCGCGGTCAACGCGCTGGCCGACTTCATCGCCGCCGGTGAGGTGACGCTGGACGCCGTGGCCGCCCGCTGCGCAGACCCCGCCATCGCCGACGACCTCAAGTACGTCCTCGCTGCCGCCAACGCCATGGCCGCAGGCCGCTATCAGGTAGCCTACTGCCCCAGCCTCGTGCGCGGTCAGGGCTACTACACCGGCATGGTGTTTGAGATCACCTGCCCGCAGTTCAGCGGCGCAGTCGCCGGCGGCGGCCGCTATGACAACATGGTGGGCAAGTTCCTCGGCACGCAGGTGCCGGCAGTCGGCTTCTCCATCGGCTTTGAGCGCGTCTGCGGCATCCTGCTGGAGCAGGGCTATCAGATCCCCGGCGCAAAGCAGAAGATCGCACTGCTCTACGGCAAGGACGCCGACTTCACCGCCGTCCTGAGCAGGGCCGCTGCCCTGCGCGATACCTACAACGTCACCGTCCTGCCTCAGGGCAAGAAGCTCGGCAAGCAGCTGGGCCAGCTGGAAGCCGCAGGCTTTGCCGGTGCCGCCTTCATGGACAAGGACGAGGTAAAGGTCTTTGCCGCTCAGTAAGGGCTGAACAAATCAAAAGCACTGCACTCCCCAAAAGCGGGCGGGTGCAGTGCTTTTTTGCGTTTATGGCTATCGGGTCAGCCGGTTTTTTTGGCGTTGGGGTACACCCGCTCCATCCGGGCGTTATCAAAGTGCTCGTCGAGGAAGACGTCCAGCTGATTCGCCGGGGCGATGCCGCTGGTGCGGGCGTCGTACCGGGCCAGCGCCAGTGCCGAAAGCCCCATGTTCACGGCCATGAACACCGTCAGCACCACGGTCATCCAGGGCAGGATGTGCTTTTTCAGGTTTGCCATCAGTTTTGCGATGAGGGGGTAGCCGTACCGGATCCAGACCACCGCCGCGATGCCCCAGAAGAAGCAGTAGAGCAGGTTGACACGGCCTCCCAGATTGAACTTGAAGCCGCTGTAGTCCCAGAAGATGACGCCGAACAGCAGCTCACCCACGGCGCTGCAGATATACTCGTATGCGCCGCCCATCACGAAGCCGAACAGGAAGATGGAGCGGTCGCTCCGCTCCTCGCTGCCCCGCAGCAGGACCGCCGCCATGACCAGCGCCAGACCCCACACCACGCTGAAGGGTCCCCACACGAGGCTCGAGCGGCTCATCCAGACGCCCGCCGTCACCCGGCAGAACAGCGTCTCCACCACGTCGCCGAGGAAAGCCCCGATGACAAAGAGCCAGACGAGGTCGCCGAAGCTCAGGGCCTTTTCTTTCTGAGCAGTCGGCTCGGGCTGGACGATGGTCGGGTAAGCCCGCTGGATACGCTTTTCCACATGGGCGATGAGCCGCTGGCGCAGCTTGTCCGAGTGCTTTTCCAGCTCGAGGTTGAGCTGTTCCAGCCTCGGATGGCTGGCGGCGTACCGGTTGACAGCCAGCGCTGCGCCCAGCTGGTCGAGGACGGCCAGCGTCATCGCCGCCCAGACGCCGATATGCAGCAGCCAGCCCGGAAGGATCGCGCAGAGCCGCAGCAGCAGGACGTTGCCCCACAGCACGCTTGCCATGCCCAGCAGGCCCCAGAGCACCGAGTACTGCAGGCAGACGTAGCCGTCCAGATTGAACTTTTTATCCGAGTAGTCCCACCAGCGGCGGCGGTGCATCCTCTCGAGCAGCTTGGCCGTCACCCACTCCACCACGGTGGCGTTGGCCGCACAGCCGAGGAAGAGGGCCACCGGCGTCGAGCGCAGGTCGGCAAAGCCCACCGCCATCAGCACAGCCGCCGTGCCGTAGACGAAGCAGAACGGGCCGGACGCCACGCCGCGGTTGACGAAGGCGCGGCCCTTGATGGTCGCCACCACCGTCTCGGCTACCCAGCCGAGGAACGAGTAGACCAGATAGAGGACGCAGAGGGTATAAAAATTCAGCTCCATTGCCTGTTTCCTTTCCCATATAAACGGTTATAGGGCTATTGTATGCAGTTTTGGCCGCGTCAGCGCTGACGGAGAGGTCGGACTGCGGAGAACTTTCTCTGAGACCCGCGCGTTATCTGATAAAGCGACATTTTTCTCACGCAGCATCGACCAAAATCCCACTTTATCAAGGTGATAAACTGAGGCTTGCTGATAAAGTGGGTCACTTTATCAATCAGGGTCACTTTCTCAAATTGATAAAGTGACGTTTTATAATTATGGTACGTTATTTTTGGGTCACTTTCTCATATAATCTACCTCAGTAGAGCGTATCACTTCATCAGCCCCATCGTCCATGCCCGGACCAGCAGGCCCAGCAGGACGACGGCCAGCAGCACTACGGTGAGAGCGCGGCTCTGGGTGCGCTGACGCTTCCTGCGGCGGGCCGTGGTCTGCATATTCTGGCGGCTACGGCTGTTCCGGCCAGAAGCGTTCCGGCTGCGGCTGGATGTCCCCCGGCCCGAAGCGGCACGATTCCCGCCGCTCTGGCGCTTGCAGGATGTGCTGCCGCTTTTCTGGGACTTCTGACGGCGGGGCGCTTCGTCCTCAGCCTTCTTCTGAGGCTCGATGGTCTCCGACGCGCCGCAGCGGGACAGAAAGTCCTCCGCCATCCGGTAATACTTCTCGAGGTCGCCGGTGGTCAGGGCCGTTCCCTCATAGCCCGCTTCCAGCTCCTCCACGGCCTCGTTGAACCGGATCGCCGCCTGTGCGGCTGCGGTCCTGTCGGAGGCGTGGGCGGCCTCATTGCGGGCCATCCGCACCGCGTTGCAGGCGCGGCGGGCCGCTGCCGGGTGGGGCGTACTGCCCAGCAGGTCCAGAGGCCGGGCGGCGTCCTTTTCCGGGTCCAGCAGGATGCGCATACAGAGGGTGGTATCCAGCTGCTGCCAGCCGGTGCGGCCATTCAGCTCCGGCAGGCGCTCGTAGTAGTCGGGGCTCTCCTTCTGGCGCTGGGCCAGATGCTTCAGCAGGGCGTCCACGCTGTGAGCGCCGGGCTTTTCCTCCCAGTGCCAGCGCAGCAGCTTCCGGCTGATGTCGTCGCAGGCCGCTTTGATCTCGAACGCGGCCTGCAAAGCTTCGTCAGTCATAACTTCACTTCTCCTTTGTCCAACCTCTCAGTCTGCTCCGCAGACAAGGCCGGGTTGCGGCACCCAGCATCCACAGCGCTTCGCTTGCGCCTTACTGGCCGCTGCCCCAACAGCGACTCCCTGTTTCCGCCACTGGCGGCGGTCGTCGTTGTTGCCCCTAGTAGGGGAGCCTCTGGCGAAAAGATAAAGCTTTTCCGCCATGCCAAGGCCTCCCCTCGATAGGGGAGGTGGCAGCGCGGCAGCGCTGACGGAGAGGTTATTCCTTAAATTAAAAGCGGAGGAAGCCTCTGCCTCCTCCGCCGTACATCCTATTTTACATCATGAACTGAGAATACACGAAGCCGCACAGGGCGATGCCCGCACACACGATGGCGGTAATGGGCGGCACCCAGCGGATGAGCGTCTCAGCGATGCTGTCGCGGGGGTCTTCCTCTTCGCCGTCGTCCTCCTCGTCCAGCGGCTTTGCCTGCAGGCGGGACGGCGCGGCGGCGGGAGTCGAGGGTACCACACGGGTGCCGTACTTCTCCATCTCTTCGTCCGGCGCAAAGGACTTGGCCGGGCGCACCGGCTCCGGCTGGCGGGGCAGAACGCGGGTCGCCTCCTGCTCCGGAGCGCGGGACACCACGCGGGTCGCGTCCATCTCAGCGGCAGGCGCATAGCCGGGCGCAGGCTCCGCCGCCCGGGGCGGGATGATACGGGTGGCTTCCTCCTGCTCCGCACCCACGATACGGGTGGGCTCCTCAGCAGGCGCAGCGGGGCGTACCGGCTGGGCCGCAGGCTGCGGCTCGGGCTGGCGCACCGGGGCTTCCGGCTGCAGCAGGGTGTTCAGCGCGTTCTGCAAAAGGATGCGGTCGCTGCCGCACTCGGAGCAGTAGACGGTGTCCTCTTCCTTCGGGTGGAAGGCACCGCAGGCGCAGTACCAGCCGTTCTCGAAGACCTGGGGCATGAACTTCATGCCGGTGCGGTTCATCCGGGCTTCGAGGGCCTTCTGCATCTCGACGCTCAGGCGGCGGGGGGCCGGCAGGCGCACCCGCTTGATGCTCTCGAGGTGGACGACCTTCCTGCCGCTGTAGACATTGCGCAGGGTGACGTCCACGCTGGTGATGGCCTTCTGGGTGACGAAGACGGCATCGTCCATGCCGAAGCTCTCGCCGGGCTTTGCGGTAAGGTCACGGTACTCGAACTCGTCCTCACAGAGGATGACGCCGTCCACGCCCTTGCACTTGAAGTGGATCTCCAGTGCCGTCAGGGTCACGCGGGAAATGTTCTTAAAGGTCAGACAGACCGCGTGTTCGCCGCTGACTTCGCCCTTGAGCAGCTCCACGCAGACGAACTGCACCGGGCTGCCCGGGGTGTAATAGTTGGCCCGTGTCCGCGCGACCGGTTCAAAATTTTCCTCCACAACACTCTCCCCTTTCTCTTGGTTTACTGGTTGGCTTCGCCTTCATCCGGCGTTTCGGGGGCCGGGGCTTCCTGCGGGGCGGCATCCACTGCCTCAGCAGGTTCGGCAGGTTCCGCAGCCTCTGCAGTCTCGGCCTGTTCCACAGGCTGGACAGCGGGCTGAGCCTCGGCGGGCTTTGCGTCGGGGTCCTCACGCTGGGGCAGGGTCTCGCCTGCCATCACGGCGTTGAACTCCTTCTCGTTCAGCTTCTCGCGCTCCATCAGGGCCTGTGCCAGCGCATGGAGCTGGTCGATATGCTCCGTCAGGGTGCGGCGGCAGGTCTCGTAGGCCTCGTCGATGATGTCCCGCATCTCGCTGTCGATCTCAGCGGCGGTGGTCTCGCTGTAGCCCTTGCCCTGACCGAGGTCGCGGCCCAGGAAGGTCTCCTCCTGAGAGGTGCCGTAGACCACAGGGCCAAGGCGCTCGGAGAAGCCGTACTTGGTGATCATCTGGCGGGCGATGTTCGTCGCCTGCTGCAGGTCGTTGGACGCACCGGTGGAGATGTCGTCCAGGATAAGCTGCTCGGCTACGCGGCCGCCCAGACTGGACACGATGTCCTCGAACATCTCGCCCTTGGTGACGTAGCTGCGGTCTTTCTCGGGCAGATACATGGTGTAGCCGCCGGCCTGACCGCGGGGGATGATGGTGATCTCATGCACACGGGGGTGGTGCTTGCAGTAGAAGCCCGCCACAGCGTGGCCCGCCTCGTGGTAGGCGGTGAGCTTTTTCTCTTCGGGGGTGACGACCCGGCTCTTCTTCTCGGGGCCGGCCATGACCTTCATGGAAGCCTCTTCGATGTCCTCCATGGTGATGGCCTTGCGGCTGCGGCGGGCAGCCAGCAGAGCGGCCTCGTTGACGAGGTTCTCGAGGTCAGCGCCCGCAAAGCCTGCGGTGCGCTGTGCGATGACCTTGAGGGAGACATCCGGGGCGAGGGGCTTGTTCTTGGTGTGGACTTTCAGGATCTCCTCGCGGCCCTTGACGTCGGGCAGGCCGACGTAGACCTGACGGTCGAAGCGGCCCGGACGGAGCAGGGCTTTATCGAGGATGTCGGCACGGTTGGTGGCTGCCATGACGATGACGCCGTCGTTGGCCTCGAAGCCGTCCATCTCGACCAGCAGCTGGTTCAGGGTCTGCTCACGCTCGTCGTGACCGCCGCCGAGACCGGCACCGCGCTGACGGCCCACAGCATCGATCTCATCAATGAAGATGATGCAGGGCATGGTCTTTTTTGCCTTGTCGAAGAGGTCGCGCACACGGGATGCGCCGACGCCGACGTACATCTCGACGAAGTCAGAGCCGGAGATGGAGTAGAACGGCACACCGGCCTCACCGGCGCAGGCGCGGGCCAGCAGGGTCTTGCCGGTACCCGGAGGGCCGACGAGCAGCACGCCGTGAGGGATGCGTGCGCCCAGAGAGTTGAACTTGTCGGGGCTCTTGAGGAACTCCACGACCTCTTTCAGCTCTTCCTTCTCTTCGTCTTCACCGGCCACATCGGCAAAGGTGGCGGTCTTCTTGTTCTCGTGCTCGTCCTTGACCTTGGCTTTGCCGACATTCATGATGCCGCCGCCACCGCCGACGCCGCCCCGCATCATCGAGAACAGCAAAAAGCCGGTGCAGCCCAGCATCCCCAGATAGAAGATGATCTCCATCCAGGGGATGGTCTCCTTGAGGGAAGTGTAGTCGTAGGTCATGGGCGCGTCGGGGTTCGCCGCGTCGTAGGACTCGATATACTTGTCCACGTTCTCGATGAAAACGTAGGCGTAGGGCAGCTTGTAGCGGACGGTGACGGTGCCGTCGTCCTCCTGCACTGCGCCGGTGGACTCCGACGAGGAGGAGAACATCCCGCTCAGCAGACCGCCGGTAGACTGCACCGTGCTCTGGGTGGAGGAGACGTCCGGCAGGGGCAGGTCGCCTTCCTTCAGGTTCAGGGTGATGACGCTGGTGTTGCGGTCCAGCGTGAAGGACGTGACCTGATTGTGCTCAAAGTAATGGACGACGGTGGAGTAGCTCATGGTCGAGCCGCTGGTGCTGCCCGACCCGCTGCCCATCACCGACCAGACCATCAGCACGGCGGCCAGCGCCAGTGCGAGGATGAGCGGATTGATACGAGGTCTCTTAGGTTGCAAAAGGATCAACTCCAGTTCTGGTTTTATTTCTTACTTTTCGTAGACGCTGGGTTTGAGTACGCCGATGTAGGGCAGGTTGCGGTACTTCTCGTCGTAGTCGAGGCCGTAGCCCACCACGAACTCGTCCGGCACCGCGAAGCCCTCGTAGTCCGGGGCGATGTCGGCCTTGCGGCGGCTGGGCTTGTCGAGGATGGTGCAGATCTTCACCGAGTTCGGGTTGCGCATCTTGAGCATCGGCACGAGGTTCGACAGGGTGATGCCGGTGTCGAGGATGTCCTCCACGATGAGCACGTCCTTGCCGGAGAGGTCGCCGTCCAGATCCTTGATGATCTTGACGAGGCCGGTGCTGGTGGTGTTGCCGCCGCCGTAGCTGGACACCACCATGAAGTCGATGCTGCACGGGATGCTCACGGCGCGCATCAGGTCGGCCATAAAGACCACCGAGCCCTTGAGGATGGAGACGAGGACGAGGTTCCTGCCCTCATAGTCTTTGCTGATCTGAGCGCCCAGCTCAGCCACTTTCGCTTTCAGCTCCTCTTCCGAAACGAGGACCTTCAAAATATCGTCATGCATGCTCATGATTCGATTCCTCCAAAATTTTCTAGTTCCACCTGCAGCAGCTGCCCGGTGTCCGGCCCGGGGGCCAGCCCATCGGCAAAGCCCTCTCCGCAGACCCACAGCACCTGTCTGCCTGCCGCCAGCAGCGGCAGCGTGTCCCGTTCCCGGGGCGGGATGCCCGCCTCGTTCATCCATTTGCGCAGCTCCCGATCTACCCCCCGCCCGGCCGGACGGAAGCGGTCGCCGGGCTGACGGCAGCGCAGCCGCAGAACAGGACATATCGAGTTTATTTTAGCATAATCTGCCTGATTTTTTAAGTCTTTTTTATGAACACCCTGTGTTTTTTCTTCAAAACAGGCCGAAACCACCCGGATATGCAGCGTTCTGCCGCCGGGCAGCGGATAATCGCCGCCCTCCGGCAGGGATACTTCAAATTTCGGACAGTCCGCTTTTTCGCCCTGCCGACGGGTGTTCTGATCGGCTTCCTCCCGCCAGAGCACGCCGTCCCGGGCGCAGAAGCGGACGGCGTCGGTGAGCTGCACCGCGCCGCTGCCCTTTTCCACAAGGTCGGCCAGCAGGCGGATATATTTTTCCTCCGCGTCCCGCACCGGCTCCACAAGGCTGTGGAGGGCCATGTCGAGGATGAGCGGGTCGGCCTGCCGCAGAGGCTCTGACATCCACACGGGCTGGCCGCTGCGCAGGGCGTATCCCGCCCCGCCGGGCAGGCTTTCTGCGTCCGCTGCCCGGGCCGAAGCCAGCAGCGCATCCGCCTGCCGGGCGAAGTATTCGTCCGCCTTGGCGGCTTTCTCACAGAAGCGGGCCAGATTGCGCTCGGCGGCGCTGTTGACCCCGCAGAGGGCGGGCAGTGCGCCGTGGCGCAGACGGTTGCGGGCGTAGTCGTCGGCGTCGTTGGTCTCGTCGGTGACCCAGCGTTCGCCGCAGGCGCGGCAGACGGCCTCGGTGTCGGCCCTCGTCAGGCAGAGCAGAGGCCGCAGATAGCCCGGGCGGCTGGGCCGGATGCCCGCCGCACCGTGGAGGCCGGTGCCTCTGGCCAGCCGGAACAGCAGCGTCTCAGCCTGGTCACTCCCAGTATGGGCAGTTGCGACGGCATCTATCCCGTCGGCCAGCACCCGCTCAAAGCAGGCATACCGCAGGCGGCGCGCCCAGTCCTCCCCCGCCCGGGGCTTTCCTGCCTCGGCTTCCAGCTCAGCGGCATGGAACACCCGCAGCGGCAGGCCCAGCCGGGCGCAGACCTCCCGGACGAAGGCTTCGTCCCGGTCCGCCGTCTCCCCCCGTAGGCCGTGGTTGACGTGGCAGACCGTGAGGGCGATGCCCTTCTCCTCGGCCAGCGGGCGGATGAGGCAGAGCAGGGCCATGCTGTCGGCCCCGCCCGAAACAGCCAGCGCGAGATGCTTTTTGCCGTCCAGCAGCTTTTCCCGGACGCAGAAGCCGCGCACCGTCTGTAAGATCTCTTCGTAGTTCATCAGCGTTTGAAGTCCACATCCATAAAGCGGGTGTGGGCGCCGTCCCAGCCCAGCGGCACCGTGCTGGTCTCGCCGTGACGGTTCTTTGCCACGATGCACTCGGCGGTGTCGGCGTCCACCTCCGCGCCGTCGGGGTTCTGGCTGGCGTAGTAGGAGTCGCGGTAGAGGAAGAGGACGCAGTCGGCGTCCTGCTCGATGGAGCCGGAGTCACGCAGGTCCGACAGCTGGGGGCGGTGGCTGGAGTTGTTGCCCTGCTTTTCCACCGCACGGGACAGCTGGCTCAGAGCGATGATCGGCACATTCATCTCTTTGGCCATGATCTTGAGGTTTCGGGTGATGGAGCTGATCTCCTGCACGCGGTTCTCGCTGCGCTGGCCGCTGGTCATCAGCTGTAAATAGTCGATGACGATGAGGCCCACGTTGGGGCGGGCAGGGTCCTGATTGACCCGGCGGATCTTCGCCTTCATCTCGGTGATGGTGATGCCCGAGGTGTCGTCCATATAGATCGGTGCGTCGTGGAGCTTTTCGGTGGCGAGGGCCAGATACTCCCAGTCCTCGGCCCGGAGCGCACCGGTGCGGAACGCCTGACTGTCGATGCCCGCTTCAGCGGAGAGGATGCGGTTGGTCAGCTGCTCCTTCGTCATTTCGAGGCTGAAGATGGCCACCGGCACCTTCTGCTGCATGGCCACGCGGGTAGCGATGTTCAGCGCGAAGCTGGTCTTGCCCATACCGGGGCGGGCAGCGAGGATGATGAGGTCGCCGCGGCCAAGGCCGGTGAGGACGGTGTCCAGCAGCCGGAAGCCGGTGGGGATGCCCTTGTACTTGTCGGCGTCGGGGCCGCTGATCTTTTGCAGATTTGTCAGCGTCTCCACCATGCTGGAAGAAAGGGGCGTCAGGGCGCTGGAATCGCGGCCGGAGCGGATCTCATAGATGCGCTGCTCGGCGTTTTCCAGCAGCAGGTCGGCGTCGGGCTCGTCGCCCGCGTCCTGCAAAATGTCCTTTGCAACGCCCATCAGCTGGCGCACCAGATACTTTTCCTGCACGATCTGCGCATACGCCTTGACGTTGGAGATGCTGGGGACCGTCTCGGCGAGGCCGGTCAGGTAGACTTTCGCCTCGTCGGCGCTGGGGAACACGCCGTCCGAGATGACGGCGTCCAGCAGGGTGACGAAGTCGATGGTCTGGTCGCTGGTAAAGAGGCGGAGCATCTCGGAGTAGATCTGAGCGTTCTGCCGGGTGTAGAACATCTCGGGCCGGATGATCTCGACGAGGTCGGTCAGGGTCTCGGGTTTCAGCAGCACCGCGCCCAGCACGCTCTGCTCTGCCTGCATATTGTAGGGCAGGTTGATGCCCACGCTCTCGAGGTTGAGTTCGTTATAATGTCGTTCGTTCGGCATGGTCCTTTATCCTTTTGCATTGTTGTCGTATCCGTCCAGAAACAGGCCGTCCACAATATTGCAGAACACCTCCGGCTGCCTGAGCGGATGTGCTCTGCCCTTCCACCACATGGTCGTGCGGCTGGCGGAAAGCACCCGGACTTCCCCGTTTTTCAGGGTATAGGTCACGGTCAGTTCCGGGTCTGTGGTGTCCGGCGCCCCCAGCTTATAGTTCAGCAGGTTGGCCGCTTTGACCAGCAGCTCAACATTCTCAGTGTCCGTGACCGTAACGGAACCGCTGTCCAGGCTCACCAGGGTGACGCTCTGCACATCCTCCGCCTTGGGCAGCCCCAGCAGCGGCACTCCATACCGGCCGATCCAGACCGCTGACGCGATCAGTACCGACAGCACCACGGTCAGCAGGGTCTGCAGCCACGCGGAATGCTTCTTTTGTACTTGCTTCATTTTCCGTTCCTCCCGGAAAAGCCAAAAAGCGCCCCCTGCTGTGAGGGGGCGCAGATTGGCAGAAAAATCAGGCCTGTTCCACTTCCACCTGGATCTTGAAGGAAGCCACAACGCCCACATGCAGGCGCACCTTGCCGTTGAACACACCGGCATCCTTGATGTCGCGGGTCTCCATCTCGATCTTCTTCTTGTCGATGGGAGCACCGGCCAGCTGTGCCAGAGCCTCGGCCACTTCCTTGCCGGTGACCTTGCCGTGCAGACGGCCGGAGGCACCGCCCTTGGCCTTGATGGTCACGGTCTTGCCTTCGATCTTGGCGGCCAGTGCCTTGGCAGCGGCCACATTCTCAGCTTCGTGGAAATCGGCTGCGGCTTCCTTGCCGCGGGCCACGTTCACAGCGCTGGCATCGGCCACAGCCGCCAGCTTGCGCGGGAACAGGTAGTTGCGGGCGTAGCCGTCGGACACCTCATGGATCTCGTCCTTTTTGCCAATGCCCTTGATATCCTGCTTGAGAATCACTTTCATGTTTATCCCTCACTTTTCACCGGAACCCCGGTGCCGTTCTTGTGTTTATAGTATAGCGCATTTGTCGGCTTTGAGCAAGAGGGGCAGCCAACCATTTAAAATGGTCTCCGCTTCGCTCTGACCATATTCATCGGAAGTTTATGATTTATTTCGTGTTTGTCGCAGCCTGCGGGCTGCTCCAAACACCCTTTCACGCAAGGAGCTGCTGCCGTTGATAACTTCTCCCTGCAAAAAGTTGTGCAGAATGTTTTCTCTCCGGCCCCTCTTGTGAAAAATGCACTTCCGGAACGCCCGCAGGCGTTCCGGAAGTGCAAAAATCCAATTTATTTCCGCTATTTCTGGCCAGAGCACATGCGGCGG
>OOBO01001741.1_pt1 | contig 13905 bp, 10 predicted proteins | sample 1671031 | NCBI WGS metagenome assembly OOBO01 (sample SAMN06348115, study PRJEB24527) | human gut metagenome | biome: human gut; feature: ankylosing spondylitis patient; material: feces | host: Homo sapiens | place: China | collected 2015-10 | reverse complement strand
GGTGGGAAACAAAGACATACCTATATTAGGAATCAACATGGGGCGGCTCGGCTTCTTAGCCGATGTGTCTCCGGAAGAAATCAAAGAATGTATCGACGACATCTACAACCACACATACAAAATTGATGAGCGTAGCGTCATCGAAGTGAAATACGAAGGTCCGGAACTCTCCGGATACCCATACGCCCTGAACGAAGTGGCTGTCCTGAAACGGGACAACTCCTCCATGATTTCCATCCGGGTGGAAGTGAATGGTGAATTTCTAGCCACTTATCAGGCTGACGGCCTCATCATCAACACACCCACGGGTTCCACCGGTTATGCCTTGAGCGTAGGAGGCCCCATCATCGTGCCCCAATCCGGTACATTCTGCATTACGCCCGTAGCCTCCCACAGCCTGAACGCACGCCCCATCACACTCCGCGACCAAGTAGAACTCACGCTATCGGTAGAATCCCGCAACCATAATTTCCTCGTGGCTATAGACGGACGCAGCGAAGCCTGCACCGAAGCCACGCGCCTCATCCTTCGCCGAGCTCCCTATAATATAAAGGTATTGCAACGCAAGAACCATTCGTTTTATTCCACCTTGCGTGAAAAGCTTATGTGGGGCACCGACCCAAGGGAAGAATCATGTTGAACGCCTTTCGCTCCTCTACGTCAACCTATTCCACCCTACGTTTGCTCCAATGGCTGTGGAATATCCTGCGGCACCACCGGTTGCAAACGGGACTGAACACCCTGCTCGGCTGTTCCACCGTATTGTTGGATTTCATGTTCATTGCTGCCACCAAATGGACCATCGACATCGCGACCTATAAAGCCCCCGGAAGTTTATCCATAGCCGCCGCACTACTCATCGGTATCCTGTTGTCACAGCTCTGTATCCATTTCGCTTCACGCTGGATCAAGGCCATTTTGGGAGTCAAGGCACAAAACCACATGCAACGGTTCTATTTCGACCGTTTGCTCCACAGCGAGTGGAAAGACCGGAACCGACGACACAGCGGAGACCTTCTGAATAGGCTGGAGCGAGATGTCACCGACGTGGTGAATGCCGTCACCGAGACGGCTCCTTCCATTATCGCCGTGTGCATACGGTTGGTAGGTGCGTTCTTATTCCTGTATTCCATGGATGCTTCATTGGCTTGTCTCACCATAGCCATCATTCCGCTCTTCATGGTATTGAGCAAGGTCTATATGAAACGTATGCGCAAACTGACCCGCGAAATCAGGAACACGGACAGCCGTATCCAAAGCATACTGCAAGAAACGATACAACACCAGATGGTTGTACAGACATTGGAACAACAGTCCGTTATGGTACAACGGTTAGATAACATACAACAGGACTTACGCAACCAAATCAAGACGCGCACCCGCTTTTCGTCCATTTCCTCGTCTTTCCTCAGCGCCGGATTCATGGGGTGCTACCTTGTGGCCTTTCTGTGGGGAGCCGCCCGACTGCACGAGGGGACAATCACCTACGGCATGATGATAGCCTTTATCCAACTCGTAGGACAAATACAAGGCCCGTTCCGAGACATGAGCCGTTTCATTCCTATTTTCGTCAACGCTTTTACAGCCGGCGAACGTCTCATGCAATTAGAAGAGATTCCTTTGGAAAAACATCCCGAAGAAATCCGGATAGGCTCGCCCTCCGGCATACGCTTCCATCAAGTCTCATACGCATACGACAAGGGAAGCCGCCACATACTGCAAGATTTCACCTACGATTTCCCGCCGGGCAGCCATACGGCCGTGATAGGGGAAACCGGTGCAGGGAAAACGACTTTAATACGCCTGATGCTTTCCTTAATCCATCCCACAGCGGGAAAAATCATATTATACGACAACCATGGCAGGCAATCCGAATGCCATGCAGGTACCCGCTCCAACTTCACCTACGTCCCCCAAGGAAATACCCTCTTTAGCGGTACCATACGGGAAAACCTGTTGCTCGGCAATCCGTACGCCACAGATGAAGAAATGCAAACCGCACTCATCCACGCCTGTGCCGATTTCGTATTCCAACTCCCCGAAGGCTTGGACAGCCGTTGCGGCGAACAAGGTACGGGATTAAGCGAAGGACAGTCACAACGTATCGCCATCGCCCGCGCTTTACTGCGTCCGAGCGGTATTTTACTATTCGACGAGGCCACTTCCTCACTCGACACCGCAACTGAAAAACGGCTATGGCAAAATATCTGTAACCATTATGGCGATAAGACCCTGATTTTTGTCACCCACCGGGTGAACATTATTACATCCGAAACACGCATATTGAAACTCAGCAAATAAAAAGGAAAAACTTTGGCCAGCCCATACAAAAACACTATCTTTGTCCCGTAACAGGTGTCCTGTCTGCCGACCGGCATTCCGGATGAAAAGGGAATCGGGTGCAAATCCCGGACAGTCCCGCTGCTGTAATTTCCAGAAAGCGTATCAAAAGAAAGACTCATACCACTGCCTCAAATCCATCACGAGGTCGGGAAGGTTTTTGATACGGGAATAAGTCAGAAAACCTGCCTGTTCAAACTGCGGCATCTCGCTTCGAGGGTTAGGCGATGATTCCACTCAGATTCTAAGAACCGTCTTTTCTATCACAAAGGTCGGCTTATTTCGTCCACAACATAACGGACGAATGCGGCACCTTTCAGAACATGACGCTTGGAAGATGTCTGTCACACGACAACGCTTATTTAACCCCCTCCAAAGGCCGAAGCGATTCGCCCTTGCGTCTGCCATGCTATCTGCTATCAATCAATTTTACCAGACGCAGAAATAAACGGGAACGATGGAGACAGACAGAAGAATTCACATTCAAAAAGAAATGGCATCCGGGTTGGATATACTTCGGATGCCATTCTTTTTTATCAGGTTGATACTAAGAAAGCAACATGCTTTTCCATATATTCTACCTTTTTACATAATTTATCCGTTCTTTTATTCTGCGAATAGTTTCTTTTTCATACCTTAGCAAATGTTTCTCCAAATGATATTCCACAAATGCAAATGAGTACATATAAATATAACTTACAAAATTTCCATGCCATAGAAAGGGCGGAAATCACTATCGAGGGTATTACCGTACTGGCCGGAGAAAACGGTTGCGGTAAAAGTACATTGTCAAAATGGCTATACTACATAGTAAACGAAGTATATAATTTCGAACAAAATTTATTTAAAGACTACATCAAAATAGACCGAATGTATTTTGCTGCTCGGAACATGGGCTTGTATAGTCCTATCAAATACGATGATGTATCATCTGCGAATAAAAACTTTTTAATTTACAGGAACTCTACCAAGCAACTTCATCAAATAGAACCTACTTCAGACAACAGCATAGAAAAAGCACATGACATATTCTTACAGTCACTTCAAATCTTCACAGAACACCTTTCTGAATTTTTGGAAAATAACAGGTCTAATGCACGCCGGGAACGTATCCTGAGATACCTTGACATCAGTCCCGAAGAAAAAGAACCGGCACAAGCCATTGAAGAATATAATGAACTACATCAACGGTTGGCCAACCGCTTGGCCTATAATCTCCATCAAGCCATAAACAGTCGGCCGTCTGATGCGTTCTTTGAACTCATCCGCAAAGACTACAAAGAAACAGGGAGATTCCCATCTGCAATCCAAATCACAGAAGACGACGTGGAAGTCTTCCATAACGGACAAGTTTCCAGCTTGTTCAATCTCCACCGAGCCATTTACATCGATACTCCCATAGCTCTTACAGCAGGCGAAACAGACAATATTTTCTGGAACGAATTGCAGAAAATGGCTATGGATAATCCCCTCGAAGGAGGAACAGATACTCAAAAATTACTTCGACGAATCAAACTGCTTCTAAACGGGGAAACCATACTGACGGAAGATAATCTATTCGATGGACAAGAACTCCGGTATGTATCGAATGACCGGATGATCAACATCGAACTTGCAAAAGCTGCTACGGGATTCAAGACTTTCTCCTACCTCCAAAGATTACTGGAGAACGGCTACCTTACCCCTGAAACATTGTTACTCATCGACGAACCGGAAGCCCACCTCCACCCTCAGTGGATTGTCGAATATGCCAGGCTGTTAGTCTTGTTGCATAAAACCATCGGTCTTAAAATCATGATGGCCACGCACAATCCGGACATGGTGGCTGCCATCCGTTCCATTTCCGAGAGAGAGGGAATTCTCGACCATACAAACTTCTTCTTAGCGTCTCCGGGAGACACTCCCCACAAATATATTTATAAGAATTTAAATCACGAAATCGGAGAGATATTCCAATCATTCAACATTGCGTTAGACAGAATAAGGACTTATGGAACCAATGATTTATGATAACCACGTTGTCAGGGAACACAGCCTTTATGCCCGATGTCCCTCCACGCTCAACGAGATTTCTAACCGTGATTATCCGGGCACAGACTATTTCAATCCCGATATCATTGGTTTAGACATGGATGATTACGAAAGAAGAACCTGCTATGGCCACGCAAACAATACGGTCGATGCCGTTATCGGTATTTGTACGTGTCAAAACAAGAAAAAGAGTAGTCCACGCTTGCTGTTAGTGGAACTGAGAATGGGTTACGAAAAGGCCAACAACCTTTCTAAAAGCGAAATGGAAAGGAAAATACTCCATACAAAAGAGTTGCTTAGTGCAGAAAAGACTATCAACAGAGAGTCTGTTTTCATATTCGACGAACGAGTTGCCGCACAAGCACGACATTGGTTTGCCCAACGCAGTGCGGAAGGAGGAGGTGAATTACGGCACATAGTGGTTTATTCTGTCAAAGACTTCAACAGGGCGGTCCTCTCATACGATGACATGCCATACACCCCCATCAATTCCCCGGAGCATATCCAAAAAAGCCTGAAAGAACTTGCCGACCAAAAGCAATGGCCGTCCTTTTTTGAGAAAGTTTGTTTTTGGTTCAAGAAAGCAGAACAATACAGGTACACCATGCCTTTTGAATATAAAAGCATAAAAGAAGCCGTCTCGCAAGTCTGGTCTACTTTCAGGGCAAACTCAAAACTGGAAGAGGATGACGAATTGTACGCCCAAATCATCGAAGAAGACTTTTTCAAGAAATAATGGCATTCACATCATCCGCTATTCTGACGGGACAACACAAAAACGGATCGTGGACTGACGTTTCCCGTCCCTCTCATCCCCATGCGGCCACCCTTTGCGTATGCAAAACGGTGGCCGTAAAACTTATACAAACGACACTTTGAAAGCGTATCCTTCCGGTTAACCTTCAAAAAGGAAGTAAACCATACGGATTCTAGCCATTCATTGGGATTCAAAGCCCGTAATTTAGAGTAACATTTCGCATAAATATGCAAAGAAGCCCTCTCTTCTCTGCATAAAACCTGCATATATGCAAATCAATCTCAGCCGAACGGAAATTCATTCGACTGAAAGCGATTTTCCGTTGTGCGCACAATGAAAGCAAGTCCTAAGCCAACCACCTCATAAGTCGTTGGAAACGGAAATAAAAACAAGCCGTAAACCGCCTTTCCATCTCTAATTGAAACGGAAACACCTCCAAAAACAGAAAACAGAATGACAACGAAACAGGCTTGCCGCTTTCCCGACCGTAAAACCGTACGCACAAACCTCCGGCACGACCGACAAAAGAACGGTACAAGACCTTCTTTCGTTACAAAACGACAAAAAACCGCCGCACGAGAATCCGTTATTTTCACCCCCTCCCTCTCCCGGACGGAAATAACGGATTCTCGGACAACCGGATTTAACATTTTGACACTTTGCCCATGTCGTGCCACTGCATAAAAAGTGGTATATTTGTACCGTCATGCCACCGGACCGTACTGGGGCCGCCGTCGGCATACACAAGAAACAAACCATCAAACCGCATCATCATGAAACAATCCATCGTAACAGGCATGGGAGAAGCCTTGTGGGACATGCTGCCCGAAGGCAAGAAGATAGGAGGCGCACCGGCCAATTTCGCCTACCACATCTCGCAATTCGGTATAGACAGCCGGGTCGTGAGTGCCGTGGGAAAGGACACGGCGGGGAGCGAGCTATTGGAGAACTTACGGGACAAATCGCTGAAAGGACTTATCGAGAGAACGGACTTCCCCACAGGAAGCGTAGAGGTGGAAGTGAACGAAAAGGGCATCCCCTGCTACAACATCCGGGAAGACGTGGCTTGGGACCATATTCCCTTCACGCCGCAAACGGCAGAACTGGCCCGCCAGACGCAAGCCATATGTTTCGGTTCGCTGGCCCAACGGCATCCCGCCTCACGCTCCACCATCCACCGGTTTCTTGACACCATGCCGGACGGGGACGGACAATACAAGATATTCGACATCAACCTCCGGCAAGGTTTCTATACACAGGAGATTATCTCCACCAGTCTGCAAAAGTGCAACATCCTTAAAATCAACGACGAAGAACTCGACATCGTGACACGGCTGTTCGCCTTGCCCGGCATGGGCCAGGAAGAAAGATGCAGGACGCTGCTGAAGCGATACACGCTGAAGGCTTTGATTCTCACCTGCGGCGCACGAGGCAGTTTCGTATTCACCCCGGAAGAGACATCCTACCGAGACACCCCGAAAGTGGAAGTGGCCGACACCGTAGGCGCAGGCGACTCCTTCACAGCCGCCTTCACGGCCGCTATCCTTTCCGGCGGAACCGTCCGCGAAGCACACCGCCTCGCAGTGGACGTTTCGGCTTACGTATGTACGCAAAAAGGAGCCATGCCCCTGCTCCCCGGTACATTCACGAAACGGATATAAAAATATCATCTTCACGCATTACACATACATTGCCATGTATGCCAACAAAAGGACATTCTATGAAAGAAGCAAACAAAATAATACTTTACCAAGACGATGACGAAATAACCCGTGTGTCGGTTCGTTTTGCCGATGAGGATTTGTGGCTGACACAAAATCAGTTGGCAGACATATATTGCACCACACAGGAGAATATTTCCATGCATATAAGAAATATATATGCTGACCGAGAGCTTGATGAAAATCGAACTTATAAGAAATTCTTATTAGTTCGCCAAGAGGGTTAACCATCAGGTAATTATCTACAACCGTGTGGACAATAAAAAACCTTTTGTAGGAATGACCAACTTCAAAGGGAACTATGTAACCCGGGATGATGTAAAGATTGCCAAAAATTACTTGTCGGAAATAGAACTGCAACGCTTGTTTCCGGCTTCTTGGACTTCGCTGAATTTCAAGCATTAGAAATGAATCCTATGACAATGAAAGATTGGATAGAGGCACTCGACAATCAGATTATCGCCCATAAACGAAAAGTTCTGATAGGCAAAGGCAATGTCTCACATAAACAAGCCATAGAAGAAGCTGAAAAAGAATTTGAAATTTACCGCAAACGAGAAATGGACATGTTGGAGAGCGACTTTGACAAAGAGGTGAAAAGACTAAAAGACAAGGAACAAACACAATAGAAAAAGTCAAAAATCAGCACGTATCCCAGAAAAGACATCCACAAAAATCCATAAATACCGACACAAGCCCGATGAAGAAGACTGCTTCGTGACAAGCAGTCTTCTTCATCGGGTTATTTTATCACTCTACTTCCCACTCGAAAACACCGGCCGAATTGTCTTTCGGCAACACGACTTCCAGCTTCATGGCCGTAGTCTGCACCGGCGTGAATTCCACCGTGTTGGGCACGCCTTTTTTCGTCCCGTACGTGCCGGCTGCCGACACCGGTGTCCAACCGCCTTGTTCGTCCTTGTAATACAGTTTCCAACTTTGAGGCACGCGGCAACCTCCCCACGGCTCATCGTCGAACCAATATACGGTGGAGGAAGACACTTTGGACGGTTTCGGGAACTCGTAAGTAATCCACTCCGTCGAGTTCTTTTTCGGCCACCAATGATAATAGGCCATGGAACGGTCGTTTTCGTCCACCGGCACCAACCGGTCGTTAATGGCAGACAAGGCCGTAGTCTTGTGCGAAGCGTCCACACGGCTCTCCGAGGCCAGCGTAGCCGGCATGGACGGGCTTGTCGCGCTCACCTCCTGCGGCAGCCATACCATCATGTTGCCGGAACCACGATGCGCCCAAGCATAATAAGGAATAAGCGTCAGTTCGACATCCGAAGCCGTCAGACGGCCTTCGGCATCATAACCCAACACCTGCGCCCCCGTCTTGATTTCCGTCAGGCCGCAAAGCATATCCGGTTTCTCTACCGTCTCGAACTGCGGACGGCGGTTCACCAGCACACTCATAATGTCGAAATCATTGTCGGGCCACTCAGCGCAGTACACCAACGGGCCGCGCTCCACAGCCACACGCCCGCGGTCGGCCTCCACTTTGGCATGTGCTTTCACCACGCGAGGTTCCATATCGAAATGCACTTCCACTTTGTCGCCCTTCTTCCACCGGCGTTCTATCGTGAAATAACCGTCTTGCAATTCGCTTTCCACCGGTTGGCCGTTCACTTTCACACTGTATCCCAGACGCTTGCCGTCGCTGTAACGGTACAAATCGCTCGGTACGACTTGTCCGCGCACCCAACCGGGGATGCGGATTTTCATGGCAAACGCACCGACCTTGTTCTTCTTCACGCTCACGGCCACGTCGCCATCCCAAGGATAACGGGTCTGCTGCTCCAAGACGACACTCTTCTTGCCCACCTCAAGGTTGGCTTCGTTGGACATGAACAGGTTGACATATACGTCCTTATCCTTCACGGCATATACATAACCGGGCAAGGAAGGGATGAAACGGCAAATATTGGACGGACAACAGGCACAACCGAACCAAGGCTGACGCTGATGCTGCCCCCGGCTCTCCAAGGGATTGGGATAGAAGAAACCGCCGCCGTCCAACGAAACGCCCGAAATCAACCCGTTATACAAGGAACGCTCCAATACGTCGTAATACTTGGATTCCCCGTGCAGGAGGAACAAACGGTAGTTGACATAGACGTTGCCGATGGCCGCGCACGTCTCGCAATAAGCCGACATGTTGGGCAGTTCATAATTCGCACCGAAAGCCTCACCGTTGGCCGTTGCCCCGATACCGCCGGTGATGTAATACTTCTTGCCCACGATATTGTCCCAAATCCGGTCGATGGCATGGATGTAAGCCGTATCGCCCGTGAGGGCTGCCACATCGGCCATCCCGGCATACATGTAAGTGGCCCGCACGGCATGTCCCACGGCCTCATCCTGCTCCACCACGGGCTTGTGCGCCTGGCTGTAAGCATCGCGCCGAGAAGTGTGGCCACGTTGATCGAGGAAGAACTTCGCCTCGTCCAGATACTTGCGGTCGCCCGTCACGATATAGAGTTTGGCCAAGGCCATTTCGGCTATCTGATGGCCGGGCACAAGAACCTGTTGCCCTTCCCCCGGGCCGATTTCACGACACACGCAGTCGGCATAACGGATGGCAATATCCAGAAAGTTCCGTTTTCCCGTGGCTTGGTAATGCGCGATGGCACCCTCCACCATGTGACCGAGGTTATAAAACTCGTGGCTCAAATCCTCCACTTTTTCCCAACGTCGGCTTCCCGACCAGGCGTGCGGATGTTTGGGATTCATCGTGCGGCTCGTGTACAAATAGCCGTCTGGCTCCTGTGCTGCCGCCACAATGGCCAGCACGCTGTCGATATACGATTTCAGCTTCTTGTCCGGATAGGTCTGCAGCAAGTAGCTTGCGCCTTCTATCGTCTTGTACACGTCCGTATCGTCGAACGGAAGACCTTCCACCTTGTAATTTTCGCTCGGATGAGCCGCTTTGACAAAGTTTTCATATCGGCCGCTCTCTTCACATTTACTGAAGGCCAAAGGAATCGTAACCTCACGACTCGCCTTCAAGCGTTGTCCCCAAAAGGAATCCGTCACCTTGACGGACGTGAAAGGTACGGGAGAATAAGGATAACCGTGGGGCGCATCTTGCGCCTGCATATTTCCCCACAAGGAAAATACAAAAATAGCAGTCAGCAATTTTTTCTTCATGGTAGGTAAAAAATAAAAATATTGATTTCACGGCAAAGTTAGTAAAACTAATTATCTTTGCAGCATGAAACCATAGAATTATTAACCCATGAGAAACAAAATCTTATTCTTGAAACGAACCGCATGGACTTTCTGCACCGCTGCTTTTTCCATTGCCACCCACGGGCAAAACACGGCACAAATCATGGAAGTGCCGTTTACCCAAGTACGAATTCAGGACGCGTTCTGGTCTCCGCGCATCGAGACGAACCGCACGGTGTCCATTCCCTCGGCCTTCCGGGAGTGCGAGAAGAACGGCCGTTTCGACAACTTCGCCATCGCAGGCGGACTGAAAGAGGGCGAGCACCGGGGCGACTTTTCGTTCGACGACACCGACCCTTATAAAATCATCGAAGGAGCGTCTTACTCTCTGGCCGTAAAATACGATGCACGACTGGATGCCTATCTGGACAGTGTCATCGCACTGATAGCCGCCGCACAGGAATCCGACGGTTACCTGACTACTTGTGTGACCAACCGCTGTACCCGTCTTTCGGGTTGGTGGGGGACACACCGTTGGGAGAAAATCAACAGCCACGAACTTTACAATTCAGGACATCTTTACGAAGCTGCCGTGGCCCACTATCGCGCCACTGGCAAACGTTCCCTGCTGGACGTGGCCATCAAAAACGCCGATTTGGTATGCCGGGTATTCGGTCCCGACGAAGGGCAGAAACATGTGCCTTCAGGACATCCCATCGTGGAAATGGCTCTGGCCAAGCTGTACAAAGTCACCGGAAAAGAAGAATACCTCCACACGGCCCGGTATTTCGTGGAAGAAACGGGACGATGCACCGACGGACATGCCCCCAGTGCATACAGCCAGGACCACAAACCCATTCTCGAACAAGATGAAATAGTGGGGCATGCCGTGCGGGCCGGTTACCTGTATTCCGGTGTGGCCGACGTGGCCGCACTGACCGGCGACACGGCTTATTTCCATGCCCTTACGCGCATTTGGGAAAACATGGCCGGACGCAAACTGTACCTCACCGGCGGTATCGGATCCCGTGCCCAAGGCGAAGGCTTCGGCCCAGATTATGAATTGAACAACCATACAGCCTATTGCGAAACTTGCGCCTCCATCGCCAACGTGTACTGGAACCACCGCATGTTCCTTGCCACGGGCGACTCCCGATACGAGGATGTATTGGAACGTGCTCTCTACAATGGGGTCATTTCGGGCGTGTCGCTTAGCGGCGACCGCTTCTTCTACGACAATCCTTTGGAAAGCATGGGGCAGCACGAACGGCAGGCCTGGTTCGGTTGTGCCTGCTGTCCGGGCAATGTCACCCGTTTCATGGCTTCCGTTCCTAATTACATGTATGCCACACAAGGCAAGGACGTCTTCGTCAACCTATATATACAAAGTACGTCCCATCTCTCCACTTCCCAAAATAAAATAGAAATCCGCCAGACAACGGATTATCCATGGGACGGAAAAATCCGCATGACCGTACATCCTGAAAAGAAGCAAACCTTTGCCTTGCGATGCCGCATCCCGGGATGGGCACAAGACCGTCCGGTACCGACTGACCTGTATCACTACACCGGAAAAGGAAAGGGCTACACCATACAAGTCAACGGCAAGGACGCGGAGTTCCGTGTGGAAAACGGTTATGCCGTAATCTTGCGAAAATGGAAGAAAGGCGACACGGTAGAACTGGATTTCCCGATGGACGTACGCCGGGTGGAAGCCCGTGGCGAAGTGGAAGACGACCGGGGAAAAACCGCCATCGAACGGGGACCCATCGTCTACTGCATAGAAGACAAAGACCAGCCGGACAGTTTGATTTTCAACAAATTCATTCCAACCGGAACGACGATTTCCGCCACTTACGCCCCGGATATGCTTAACGGCATCGTCACGTTGGAAGGCACGGCCCAAGCCGTCGGACGTGACGGAAAGGCGACGGACGTACCGTTCAAAGCCATTCCTTATTCCGTATGGAACAACCGTGGCGCGGCACAAATGGCCGTATGGATTCCCACATCGCCGGAATATGCCCGTCCCGAACCTTTGCCGACCATCGCTAGCCGGGCACGTACGCTGACGATTCAAGCCCCTCTCCAAAAAGACGCTCCCGAATCTGCTGCCACAGAAGGTTGGGCTTGGGGCGTAAACGACCAATGGGAACCGAAACGTTCGTCGGACACGTCCAAACCTTACCATTACTGGTGGCTCAAGCGCGGCACGGAAGAAACGTTGGCCTACGACTTCGATCAAGCTTACACCGTATCGGGCGTAGAAGTGTACTGGCTGGACTTCGACCATTACGACGGCAACTTCCGTGTACCCGCCTCGTGGAAACTCTATTATAAAGACGGTGACAGTTGGAAAGAAGTGGAAGCCACCACGCCGTACACCACAACCAAGGACGCTTACAACCGTCTCGACTTCAAACCGGTCAAGACCACCGGACTGAAAATCGCCGCGCAACTTCAAAAAGGTGAGTCTGGCGGCGTGTTGGAATGGAAGGTCATTCCGGCTACTAAATAACCTCAACACAATACCACTGTCGGCGGTTTGTCCGTGTTTGGGAACAAACCGCCGACATATATTTCTAAACATACCTTACGGAACATCCCCGGTTCCGCTATACGATGCACACCCTCATGTCTTATACCCGTCCTCTCCTTTCCTTATCCGGCTTAAAGTCTGCGGTGTCATGTTCAAATAAGAAGCCAAATGCTTCAAGGATACGGCTTGTAACCTTTTCCCTTCCCACTCCATCATCCTCCTATAACGTTTCACCACATTGGCCTCGCACAAATAACAGTTCCTCATCCAAAGCCTCTTGACATAATGGGCATACCAACGGGTCATTATTTTATCCCATAAAACAACCTTATCAGACAACACCGATGCAACCCCATCACTTAATCTCCAAAGCACGGAATCCTGTTCCGCATATAAATTCCATACCATTTCCGGTGCCTGCAAAAACCAATCCATACTGACAAAATCATGTGGAACGGCGAAGCCGCAAACACAGTCCATCCCCTCGTGCCGACTATCCTTTTTCCCAATACGAAGCACGCCTTTTTCTACCCACAGGAGCGTTTTCTGCCCCTCAGTCACAACTCTTTCATTCTTCTTTACCACCAGTTGCGTCCAATTACGGTTCAACAATGTACGTTCCGCATCCGAAAAGACATGGTTCTTCCCGAAAAAGGACAAATATTCATTGATAAGTTCTTCTGTGACTTCCGCAAATCCTTCCATCCGTTAAAAAATTAAGTCCCGTAAAGGTAAGGCTATTCCATCCATTCGTGGGACAATAATCGACCAATCCTGAACGAAATTCGTTCAATTTTCACTTTACTTTCCGGAAATGTATCAATAGAGATAAGAATGAATCTAAATTCATTTTTTGCTCCGAAAATGAACTTGGATTCATTTCTTCATTTTTTGCAATGTTTTTCCTCTGTTTTTCTTTGGAACATATACAACAGAACAATACTTTTGCAACGTAATATTAACCGTTTAAATAAACTCTTATGAAAAAACTTATTTGCATAATGTGTCTAATCGGCTTGACTTTTTCATGTACAGAGGATTTACCACAAGACACCTCCTTTTTAACAAGTATCTCAAAAAAAAGAGCTAATATAACAGACTCTTTATATATTGATTTGCATTCAGATATCGCATCATTAGGAGAAACCATTGAACCAGATGTTAGTTATCCTAAAAAATTGGCAAATGCGACATATTATATCATTGGAAATTTGGGAACTCCTCCTGAATACACAAACAAATATGGAACCTTAACATGCACACAAGGAGCAATATTCACCCGGGAAAAGCTCGGAGGAATAGAGAATAGTAGTATCAAAGCCAGATTGGAACTTTTATTACCA
>OOBO01001735.1_pt1 | contig 13958 bp, 8 predicted proteins | sample 1671031 | NCBI WGS metagenome assembly OOBO01 (sample SAMN06348115, study PRJEB24527) | human gut metagenome | biome: human gut; feature: ankylosing spondylitis patient; material: feces | host: Homo sapiens | place: China | collected 2015-10 | reverse complement strand
ATCGTGGCGGCGCTGCCCACCATCCAGTATCTGCTGGAGAATGGGGCGGCGGTCATCGCCTGCTCCCACCTGGGCAAGCCCAAGAACGGCCCCGACCCCAAGCTGAGCCTAGCCCCGGTGGCGAAGCGCCTCAGCGAGCTGCTGGGCCGGGAAGTGATCTTCGCCCATGACGTAGTGGGCCCCGACGCCCAAACCAAGGCGGCCGCCCTGCAGCCGGGACAGATCCTGCTGCTGGAGAACACCCGCTTTGAGCCCGGCGAGACCAAGAACGACCCGGAGTTGGCCAGGAAGCTGGCCGACATGGCGGATCTGTATGTGTCCGACGCCTTCGGTGCCGTGCACCGGGCCCACGCCTCCACCGCCGGCGTGGCGGCGTACCTGCCCGCTGTCTCCGGCTTCCTGATCCAGAAGGAGCTGGAGTTCCTGGGCGGTGCCATCGCCGACCCCAAGCGGCCTCTGGTGGCCATCCTGGGCGGCAGCAAGGTCTCCTCCAAGATCGGCGTCATCAACAACCTGCTGAACATCGCCGATACCATCATCATCGGCGGCGGCATGGCCTATACGTTCTCCGCCGCCCAGGGCGGCAAGGTGGGCGACAGCCTGCTGGAGGCCGACTGGGAGAGCTACGCCAATGAGATGGTGGAGAAGGCAAAGGAGAAGGGCGTAAAGCTGCTGCTGCCGGTGGACACCGTCTGCGCGGACGCCTTCGCCCCCGACGCCAAGAGTCAGGTGGTGAAGGCCGGGGAGATCCCCGACGGCTGGCAGGGCCTGGATATCGGTCCGGAGACGGTGAAGCTGTACTGCGGCGCCGTGGCGGACGCGGGCACCGTCATCTGGAACGGCCCCATGGGCGTCTTTGAGTTCCCGGCCTTCGCCAAGGGTACTGAGGCTGTGGCCGAGGCCCTGAGCCGTACGGACGCCATCACCATCATCGGCGGCGGCGACAGCGCGGCGGCTGTGGAGCAGCTGGGCTACGCCGACAAGATGACCCACATCTCCACCGGTGGCGGGGCCTCCCTGGAATTCCTGGAGGGTAAGGAACTGCCCGGCGTGGCCTGCCTCCCGGATGCTTAAAGAGGGGGACTGTGTCCCCCCTTTACATTCCTCCTCACCAATCTGCGGACTGGTGACACCGCCCAGGGCGGCTGAGGCAAAGTATTTTCGCCACGCGCGCCCTGAGGCGAAAATGAATTTGAATGTTGCGGCCGCTTGCGGCGGCCGCGCCGAATCCGTCCCCAAACGCGCTTCATTTGACTTGACAAACGGGCTGGAATTCTGTATAAAAAAAAGGGCCTTTCGGGGAAAATGCCCTGGAAACGGCCAAAACCTGCGCATCAGATCGCGGAGAACGCGATTGCGGATAGATGAAGACATAAAGGAGAAGAGATCACCATGAATCGCAGATATCGCAAAACGGTTATCGCCGGAAACTGGAAAATGAACATGACCGCCACTGAGACGAAGAAATTCGCCGAGGAGCTGAAGAAGATCATGCCCCGGGCCAAGTGGTGCGACACCCTGATCTGTGTCCCTGCCTGCAACATTCAGACCGCCGCCAAGGCGTTCAAGGACCTGCGGATCTCCGTGGGCGCCGAGAACGTGTATTTTGAGGAGAAGGGCGCCTACACCGGCGAGATCTCCGCCGACATGCTGAAGGACCTGGGCGTGAAGTACGTCATCGTGGGCCACAGCGAGCGGCGGCAGTATTTCTGCGAGACCGATACCACCGTCAACAAGAAGGTCCACGCCGTGCTGAACGCCGGCATGAACCCCATCATCTGCGTGGGCGAGAGCCTGGAGCAGCGGGAGACCGGCATCACCGACGAGTGGATTGCCCTTCAGGTGAAGAGCGCCCTGTACGGCGTGCCCGCCGACAAGCTGCGCCGCTGCATCATCGCCTATGAGCCCATCTGGGCCATCGGCACCGGCAAGACCGCAACTGCCGAGCAGGCCGGCGAGGTCTGCACCAACATCCGTGCCACCATCCGCAGCCTGTACGGCGCCCGGGTGGCCCGCAGCGTCACCATCCAGTACGGCGGCTCCATGAACCCCAAGAACGCGGCGGAGCTGCTGGCCCAGCCGGACATCGACGGCGGCCTGATCGGCGGTGCCGCCCTGAAGCCCGACCAGTTCGTGGACATCATCAACGCAGCCAACCAGGAGTGAGCTCCGGCAGAGCGGTTTTGTGAGAAAGCGAGCGAGACGAGATTTCAATGAACAAAACACCAACAACCCTCATCATCATGGACGGCTTCGGCCTGCGGCAGGAGACGGAGGGCAACGCCATCCGCGCCGCCGCCACGCCCCGGCTGGACCAGTTTTTCCGGGAGTATGCCCACACCACGCTCCGGGCCTCCGGCCTGGACGTGGGCCTGCCGGACGGGCAGATGGGCAACAGCGAGGTGGGCCACACCAACATCGGCGCCGGCCGGGTGGTGTTCCAGGACCTGCCCCGGATCACCAAGGCCATTGCCGACGGGAGCTTTGATGAAAATCCCGCCTACCGGCACGCCATGGACGCCTGCCTGGAGAAGGGCACGTCCCTGCACCTGATGGGCCTGCTGTCCGACGGCGGCGTCCACTCCCACCTGGAGCACCTGTTCGCCCTGCTGCGGCTGGCGAAGCGAAGGGGCCTGGAGCATGTGTATCTCCACGCCTTTCTGGATGGGCGGGACGTATCCCCCACCTCCGGCGCAGACTTTGTGGCGCAGACCGTGGCACAGTGCCGGGAGATCGGCGTGGGCAAGATCGCCACGGTCATGGGCCGGTACTATGCCATGGACCGGGACAAGCGCTGGGACCGGGTGGAGGCGGCTTACGACGCCATGGTGTACGGCGAGGGCGCCGTGCAGAATCCAGACCCGGTGGCCGCGGTACGGGAGTCCTATGACCGGGGCGTCACCGACGAATTCGTGGAACCCGTGGTCTGTGATGCCGAGGGCACCATCTCCGACAATGACAGCGTGATCTTCTTCAACTTCCGGCCCGACCGGGCCCGGGAGATCACCCGCACGCTGGTGGACCCGGAATTTGACGGGTTCACACGGCAGTATTTCCCCGTGCACTTCGTCTGCACCACGGAGTATGACGCCGCCATGCCCAATGTGACGGTGGCCTTCCCCCGGCTGGTTGTCCGCAACGGCCTCGGCGAATACCTCAGCACACTGGGTATGACGCAGCTCCGCATTGCGGAAACGGAGAAATATGCCCATGTGACCTTTTTCTTTAACGGTGGCAGTGAGACGCAGTTCCCCGGCGAGGACCGGGTGCTGGTCCCCTCCCCCAAGGTGGCGACCTATGACCTCCAGCCGGAGATGAGCGCCTACGAGGTGTGCGACAAATGCGTGGAGCGCATTGAATCCGGCGCTTACGATGTCATCATTCTGAACTTTGCCAACTGCGACATGGTGGGCCACACCGGCGTCTATGACGCGGCGGTGAAGGCCGTGGAGACCGTAGACAGCTGCGTGGGCCGGGTGGTGGACGCCACACTGAAGATGGGCGGCATCGCCATGATCACCGCCGACCACGGCAACGCCGAGCAGATGGCGGAGCCGGATGGCAGCCCTATGACCGCCCATACCACCAATCCCGTACCTTTCATTCTCTGCGGCGCGGGGACCGAGCTGCGCCCCAACGGCCGCTTGGCGGACATTGCCCCCACCATGCTGGACGTGATGGGCCTGGCCTGTCCAGAGGAGATGGACGGCAAGACGCTGATCGTGAAGTGACCAATTTCTGAGAGAAAAGAGACCGCTTTCCAGCGGTCTCTTTTTGTATAATTCCTGGAAATCCTGCCCATACTTCCCTCAGACCCAAGATCGAGGGAGGTATGATACATGGCAAATAAAGTCAAATCCCTGCTGGGCGGGCCAGGCTTTTACGCGGTCCTAGCCCTGTGCGTCCTGGCGGTGGGCGTGGGCGGCTACTTTCTGCTGTTTGGGGAACCGGCACAGACGGAAGCGCCCACCGGCCCGGACACGGCAGCCTCCGCACCGGTGGAGGACCTGCCGGAGCACGAACCGGTGGTGGAGACCGTGCCTCCGGAGGAACCGGAGGAGGAGACGGAGCCCGTCGTCATGCCGGAGGTGACCATCCCGGTGGATGACACGCCCGTGGTGGCAGAGGAGCCCCATGTGGTGGTCCTGCCCATCCAGGGAGAGGTGCTGACGGCATTCTCCGTGGACCAGCTGCTGTACAATGAGACGCTGGACGACTGGCGGACCCACGACGGGGTGGATATCGCCGCGGCGGAAGGCGATGCCGTCCTGGCCGCCTGCGCCGGGACGGTCTCCTCCATCACCGACGATCCCCTGATGGGCACCACCGTGGTGATCCAGCACAGCGGCGGCTATGAGACCACCTATGCCAATCTCCAGGCGGAGCCCGCCGTGGAGACGGGCGACACGGTGTCCGCCGGGCAGACCATCGGCGCAGTGGGAACCACCGCCGCGGCGGAGGCCGCCCAGGGCGCCCATCTGCACTTCTCCGTTGCAAAGGATGGGGAAGCTGTGGACCCGGACGCATTTCTCAACAGCTGACGCAGCAGCGGCGGAACGGCCTTTGCCGTTCCGCCGCTGCTTTTCTCTGGAGTCAGGCCGCCCGGCTGCCGATCCGCTCGGCAACGGCCCGCATGGTCCGGCGCAGGAAGATAGCGCTCAGTACCAGGGACACCAGTTCGGAGATGGGGAAGGCCAGCCACACCAGCGTCAGGACGCCGGTGTGGGACAACAGCCATGCCACCGGCAGCAGCACCACCAGCTGGCGGCACACAGAGGTAATCAGACTGTACAGCGGGTTGCCGATAGCCTGACACACGGAACCGGCAATGATGTCGAAGCCCGCCAGCACGAAGGACACGGAGATGATCCGCAGAGCCACGGAGCCGATGGAGAGCATCTCCTCCGAGGCGTTGAAGAACATCAGCAGCTGCTGGGGGAAGAGCTGGAAAATCAGGCATCCCACAGCCATGATGGCCATGGCGGTGCAGATGGTCAGCTTGATGGTCCGCTTCACCCGGGGCAGGCTGGCGGCGCCGTAGTTATAGCTGACGATGGGCACCATGCCGTTGTTCAGGCCGAACACCGGCATGAAGACGAAGCTCTGAAGCTTGAAGTATGCGCCGAACACGGCGGTGGCCGTCTTGGTGAAGGAGAAGAGGATCTTGTTCATGCCGAACACCATGGCGGAGCCGATGGACTGCATGACGATGGAGGGGAAGCCCACCCGGTAGATCTCCGCCGCCACCTTGCCGTGCCAGCGGATCTCCCGGGGCAGGATGTGGATGTCCGGATTGCATTTGAGGTTCAGCACCAGGGCAGCGGCGGCAGCCACAATCTGCCCTGCCACCGTGGCAATGGCGGCGCCGGCCACCTCCATCCGGGGCAGGCCGAACCAGCCGAAGATCAGGATGGGGTCCAGCACGATGTTGATGAGGGCGCCGGTAAGCTGGGTGCACATGGCCAGGAACGTGCGGCCGGTGGACTGCAGCAACCGCTCAAAGCAGAACTGGCTGAAAATACCGATGGAGCAGCCCAGGCAGATGGAGGCGTAATCCACGCCGTAGTCGATAATCACCTGTTCTCCCCCGGCCTGCAGCTCAAAGAAGGTCCGGGAGAAGAAGATGCCGATCAGGGCGAATAGCGCGAAATTGCACAGGGCCAGAAAGATGCCCGTGTTGGCAGCCCGGTCCGCCATGGCCTGATTCTTCTCTCCCAGGGACCGGGAGAGGAGCGCGTTGATGCCCACAGCGGTGCCTGCGCCGAAGGCGATCATCAGGTTCTGCAGGGGGAAGGCCAGGGACACGGCATTCAGGGCATCCTCGCTGATCTGTGCCACGAACACGCTGTCCACCACATTGTAGCAGGCCTGGACCAGCATGGAGATCATCATGGGGACCGCCATGTTGGTCAGCAGCCGTCCGATGGGCAGCACGCCCATCTTGTTCTCCTGGGGCGCCGCGCCCTGGGGGAATTTTTCTGCCATGGAAATTCCAACATCCTTTCTCATTCAGAGAGACGTGACACGGGGACCACCCCGCGCCACGTCTCATATTTTGATTTCTCTATTAGGTTGCGGCTCCGGAAAGCCGGGCATCCGGAAGGATGCGTGGACGATTTATTTTTTCAGCTCACCGGTGGCCAGCTGAGTGAGATACGCGTTGAGGAAGCCGTCCAGATCGCCGTCCATAACGTTGTCGATGTTGCCGGTCTCATAGCCGGTGCGGGTGTCCTTCACCATCTGGTAGGGCATGAACACGTAGGAGCGGATCTGGCTGCCCCACTCGATCTTCATCTGCACGCCCTTGATATCGGAGATCTTCTCCGCGTGCTGCTGCTGCTTCAGCTCCACCAGCTTGGCCCGCAGCATCTTCATGCAGTTGTCCTTGTTCTGAAACTGGCTGCGCTCCTGCTGGCTGGCCACCACGATGCCCGTGGGCTTGTGGATGAGGCGCACGGCGGATGAGGTCTTGTTCACGTGCTGGCCGCCGGCGCCGCTGGCCCGGTAGACCTGCATCTCAATGTCCTCCTCCCGGATCTCCACCTCGTCGTCATCCTCGATCTCGGGCATGACCTCCACCGCAGCAAAGCTGGTCTGCCGGCGGGCGTTGGCATCAAAGGGAGACACCCGGACCAGCCGGTGGACGCCGTTCTCACTCTTCAAAAGGCCGTAGGCATTATCCCCCTGGATGGCAATGGACGCGGACTTGATGCCCGCCTCGTCGCCGTCCTCATAGTCCAGGATCTGATAGGTGAAGTCGTGGCGCTCCGTCCAGCGGGTGTACATCCGGTAGAGCATCTGGGCCCAGTCCTGGGCCTCGGTGCCGCCGGCGCCGGCATGGAAGGTCAGGATGGCGCTGTGGCCGTCGTACTCCCCAGAGAGGAGCGTGGCCATCCGGGACTCCTCAATCTTTTCTTCCAGGGTCTGGAAACCGGACTTCAGCTCTTCCAGCAGCTCCTCATCCTCCGCCTCCTGGCCCATCTCGCACAGGGCCGTCAGATCCTGCCACTCGGTCACCAGCTTGTCCTGGCGGGCGATCTTGTTCTGCAGCTGCTTGAGGCGCTGCTGCACCTTCTGGGATCGCTCCAGGTCGTTCCAGAAGCCGTCCTGGGCGGTCTCGTCCTCCAGCTTTCGGGCCTCCGCGCGGGCGCTGTCCATGTCCAGCGCGGCGGAGAGCTTCTCCAGCTCGGGCCCCAGGTCCCGGAGCCTCTGCTTATATTCGTCGTATTCGATCAAAGCCATGTGCTCTCTCCACTTCCTCAAATTTCATTAGCCATAGTATTATATCGGAGGAACGTTTGTTTGTAAAGAAAAACCCGTAAAAAAACGGAAAATCCCGGGCCGTCTGTGTATTTCAGGGGATAATTTCGTTTTCCAGGATGCGGCCGGACCGGAATCTTTTTTCCCGAATGGCGAAAAGTTCATAATTTGTTCATGATTGCCGGGCACTTTCCCGGTATGTTACATGTAGAGAGATAGAAGCTGGAAGCAAGCCTTTTGGAATATGATGGAGGAAAGAGGACTATGAAAACATTTTGGAAGAAAAAGCTCCCGGCGTGTCTGCTGGCGCTGGCGCTGCTGGCCGGAACCGTTCCCATGGCGTCTGCGGCCTCGGCGGATCTGACGTACGATGTGGACGAGGACAGCGGCGTCTGGCTGGATGCGGATGACTTTCAGGAAATCTATGAGGACGACAACGGCGGATACCTTGAATACGTGGAATTCACCGATTATGATGACTTTGACGATTACGGCTATTTCACCTTCGAGGACTTTGACCGTTACGGGTTCGACGACGTGGATTCCAAGGCGCTGGAGAACTACGAATTCTACTATGACCGTGCTGATGCGGACGATTACGACATCGACCTGGACACGCTGCGGTTTGAGACCTATGACAACATCGACAGCGACACACTGGATTTTGATGTCAGGCTGTACGGCGACGAAGGGTCATTCTATGCAACGGTCCGCATTGATGTGGAGGGTGGCTCCCGCTCCGGCTCCGGCGACGTGGAGCTGACCTACAAGGTGGACCCCGGCGACGATGTGACGGTGGACGCCGAGGACTTCTGGGATCTCTTCGACGAGGAAGACGGCCGCTATGACGAGCTGGAGTATGTGGAGTTCACCAGCTACGATGATTTCGATGACTTCGGATATTTCGGCGCAGACGGATACGACAGCGATGACTATATCCCGGACTATGAGCTCAATGACAGCGATCTGGACGATGCCATGTTCTATTACGACGAGAACGACGTCTGGTACGACTATGACTTTGAACTGGACACGCTGACGTTCTACGCCGACCGGAACGCCGACGCGGACACCCTGGCCTTTGACTTCACCATGCACGGCGTGGACGGTGACAAGGTATATGGCACTCTGTACATCGAGGTCGGCAAGGGCAGCGGCACCAGCAGCAAGGGCGACCTGACCTATCAGGTGGACCCGGACGACGATGTGACGCTGGACGCGGAGGATTTCTACGATTTCTTCTACGACGAGTCGGATTACGACGAACTGGAATACGTGGAGTTCACCGACTATGACGACTTTGACGATTACGGCTGTTTCTACGCCGACGGATACGATTCCGACGACTACACCCGGGATTACGAGCTGAACGACAGTGACCTGGACGACGCCGTGTTTTACTATGATGAGGACGATATCTGGGACGACTATGACTTCGAGCTGGACACGCTGACCTTTGCGGCGGACCGGAATGCCGATGAAGACACCCTGACCTTTGACGTCACCATGCGCGGCGTGAAAGGCGACAAGATCTCCGCCACCCTCACCATTGAGATCGGCAAGGGCAGCAGCACCGGCACCAAGGTGAAGGGCGACATCATTTACGAGGTGGATCCCGACGACAGCGTGACCTTTGACCGGGACGACTTCTGGGATTTCCTGGATGACGAGACCGGGGACGATCTGGAGTATGTACGGTTCACCGACGCCGACGGACTGGACGACTGGGGCGAGCTGTACAGCTACGACTACGATGATGACCGGACGTACTTTGACGAGAGCGACCTGGACGACGGTTATTTCTACTACGACAGCAAGGACCTGTTCTACGACGAGGACTTCACCCTGGATGACCTGACCTTTGTGGCGGACAGGGACGCCGACGGCAAGGTGGTGGAGCTGGACTTCACTGCCTACGGTGAGGACGGCGACAAGGCCTACGGCACCGTGGCCATCGCCATCGGCGATGTGGGGGGAACCGGCGTGGCCGCAGAGGGCGGCGATATCCGCTATTATACGGATTACAGCGGCCGAGTGCAGATCAACGCCAACGACATCGCCCGGTTCTTTGAGGAGAGCTACCCCGGCTATACCCTGCAGTATGTCACCTTTAAAGATGCGCCCACTTACGGCAGCCTGTACTACAACTACTACGGTACCAGCAGCTACGGCAGCTCCAGCAGCCTGCGCATCACCGACGACAACTGCGACGACATAGATTTCTACTTCAGTCCCTCCAGCAGCCAGCACGCCCTCAGCGAGCTGACATACATACCCAGCGGCGTCAACTACTGCGCCCAGATCCCCTTCACCGCTTACGGCTCCGGCAGCCGTTCTGTGTCCGGCACCATCCTCATCAGCGTGAACCTCAGCGAGGTGCCCGACGTTTACGGCCCCACGCCCAGAAACACGGCCGTCACCTTCCCCGCCGCCTCCATCTACACGGCGGTGGCCCAGTCCAGCGGCCTGGGTCTGGCCAGCATCCAGCTGCTGGAACTGCCCGCCACCAACGAGGGTGTCATCTACGTGGGCAGCGGCACCTCCAAGCGGGCGGACACCGAGACCCTGTACGGCTACTCCAGCGGCAGCGAGCGGATCAGCCAGCTGCGGTTCGTGCCGGCCAGCGGCTTCACCGGATCTGTGGAAATCCCCTATGTGGCCTGCAACAGCAGCGGCGATCCCATTGCCAGCGGCAAGCTTTGCCTGGGCATTGTCAGCGCTATGGAGGACTTCTCTGATATCACCTCCTCCACCTGGTGCTATAAATATGTACTGGAGCTCAGCGACGCCGACGTGATCGACGGATACAGCGACGGCACCTTCAAGCCCGACAACCAGGTGACCTACGGCGCGGCGCTGAAGCTCATCATGCTGGCCGCTGGCTATGACGAGCAGAAGCCGGTGAACTCCAACGTGTTCAGCGGCTATCTGGCCCGGGCGCAAGCGGACGGGCTGGTGTCCGGCAGCGTGAACCTGAACGCCCCCATCACCCGGCTGGCGGTCAGCCAGATCGCGGCCAAGGCCATGGGCCTCAGCATCAGCAACCTGTCCAGCGTCCGTCCCTTCACCGACACCACGGACCCCTATGTCCAGGCGCTGAATGCCGCAGGCATCGTGGAGGGCTACTTCAGCAACGGCACCAGCACCTTCAAGCCCTACAACACTCTGACCCGGGGCCAGATCTCCGCCATCGTCTGGCGGATGGAGCAAGCCCAGTAAACCTGGAAAACAACAGCGGACCGCTGAAGCGGTCCGCTGTTCTCTGTTATACAAAAGCACCGCAGAAAACTAAATGCATCTTTCCCCGCTCCTTTGGGGCAACCGGAAACGATGCGCCAAACCTTTCACCACAGCATTTGCCCTTATCTACGATGCGCCCAATGCGTATAAAGGTTTATGGGGGAGCGCGATCACTTCAGCAGGGCGCTGTACACATCCTGAGGGATGGTGAACTCCACCATGCCCATGTAGCCTGCAGCCACTGCGTACTCGTCGAACACCAGAACCAGATCGCCGTCGGCGTTCCAGTAAAAGCTCTGCTCCGGGTCAATAGCGGTGAATTCGTCCGTCAGATAGCTCAGGGATGCGTCCGCGGCCATCTGCTCCTCCATCTGCCGCAGGACTTCCGCGGACAAGACAGAGACGTAGTCCGCATCAGGCCGGAACAGATCGCTGAGGGTGACGGCTTCACCCGTAGCTTTGTTGATGTGGTAGAATCGGGTGAAATTGTAGCCGCTGGCCTCGGTCCTCGTGGCATCGATCCGCAGAGTGAACCAAGTATCGCTGTCCGTCACCACAGAGGAGGTCACATCCAGGCCCTGGTAGCTCTCGCCCGCAGCCTCGCAGTCCGTCTGGAACTGGGCGATCAGCTGATCGGTATAGGCCTGCACCTGGTCGTTGATCTCGTCTGCAGCGCCGCTGCCGCCCAGCTCCGGGACGTGGACGTCGGCAGTGCTGTGACCATCGTCATACTGGTAATCCCGGAAGGTGATGACCCGCACCACGGCGCCCAGCACCGGGATTTCTTCCATGGCGGCAGCCGCCGCGGGAGATACATTGGGAATGGCCACGAATACGGCCAGGGCCGCGGCTACGCCGACCAGCCAGCGATAGGAACGTTTTTGCTTGTTTTCTTTCATGTTCGTCTCCTTTAAAGCGGCGCAGGTGTCCCGCACCTTTCCGGCATACGTCTCCGGCAGGGGGAAGGGTTCCTGCTTCGCCCGCTCTTTCAGTCGCTTGTCGAATGGCTCCACCTTGCGCACCTCATTCCTCGTATAATAGTTGTTTTAACCGGGACCGCCCTCGGGAGAGACGGGTCTTCACCGCCGCCTCGCTGATGCCCAGAACGGCGCTGATCTCCCGGATGGAGAGGTCCTCATAATAAAACAGGGTCACGACCGCCCGCAGGTCGCTGTTCAGCGCCATGACCGCCTGCCATAGAGACAGGCGCTCCGCCTGGTCTGCCGCCGGAGCCGGCAGGAAGTCCTGGATATCCGCCAGGTCCACCGTGGTCCTCCGCTTCCGGCAGAACTCATAGCACTTGTTGACCAGAATTTTCAGGATCCAGGGTCGGAACCGCGCCGGGTCCCGCAGGCTGCCGCGGCCGGCATAGGCGGCGCAGATGGCCTCTTGCACGGCGTCCTCCGCATCTTCGTCCTGGTGAAGGATAGCCTTGGCAGTGCGGAACATGGTCTCCTGGTTTCGGATTACCTGGTCGCAGAATATTTCTTTGTCCAACAAAAAATTTGTCATGGCGGGACTGAGCGCTCCTTTGGGTTCGTTTGACCGGTCACTTATTAGGATGCGGTTTCCGCCGAAAAGGTGACAGCCGGAAGAAAGAAAAACAAAAAACCGTCCGCCTCTTTCCGGCGGACGGTTTCAGGCTCAGACAGACAGGGACTCGGCCAGCTCCAGGCCGGGGTTGTGCTTGGTGAGAAAGCCCACGGACCACTCCCCGCCGAATGCCACCAGCAGGCGGCCCTTGAAGTCCTCCAGCAGGGCGGCGCCGGTGCACAGCACCAGATCCTCCGGCTTGCAGGGGCAGGCGGTGATGACCCGCAGGTGCTCGTAGGGCAGTCCCTCCATGTAGAGCTCTACGCCGTACTCGCTCCTCATCCGGTACTGGAACACGTCGAACTGCAGGGTGCCCACGACGCCCACGATGACCTCCTCCAGGCCGGCGCCGGGCAGCTTGAAAATCTGGATGGCGCCCTCCTGGGCGATCTGCTCCGTGCCCTTGATGAACTGCTTGCGCTTCATGGTGTCCTTGGGAGACACCCGCATGAAGTGCTCCGGCTCGAAGGTGGGGATGCCGGAGAACTTGAATTTCTTTCCAGGCACCGTCACCGTGTCGCCGATGGAGAAGATGCCGGGGTCAAACACGCCGATGATGTCCCCGGCGTAGGCCTCGTCGATGATCTCCCGCTCCGCGGCCATCATCTGCTGGGGCTGTGAGAGGCGCAGCTTTTTGTTGCCCTGGACATGAAAATACTCCGTGTCCCGCTCAAACTTGCCGGAGCAGATGCGCATGAAGGCCAGCCGGTCCCGGTGGGCCTTGTTCATATTGGCCTGGATCTTGAACACGAAGGCGGAGAAGTCCTCGCTGAACACATCCACCTCCCCCTGGTCGCTGACACGGGGCAGGGGCGGCGTGGTCATGCGGAGGAACTCCTCCAGGAACGGCTCCACGCCGAAGGTGGTGAGGGCGGAGCCGAAGAACACGGGGGACAGGGTGCCGTTCCGCACAGCCTCCATGTCAAACTCCCGTCCGGCCCCCAGCAGCTCCACCTCCTCCCGGAGGGCGGCGGCCTTTTGTGCGCCGATCATGTCCTCCAGCGCCGGGTCGTCCAGGGCCACCTCGGCGGAGCCGACCTTCTTGCCCCGCTCCTCCGCCTGGAAGAACAGGATGCGCTGCTTCTCCCGGTCGTAGACGCCCTGGAACTCCTTGCCGGAGCCGATGGGCCAGTTGACGGCATAGGTGTCGATGCCCAGCTCCCGCTCCACCTCCTCGCACAGTTCCAGGGGGTCTTTGGTCTCCCGGTCCATCTTGTTGATGAAGGTGAAGATGGGGATGTGGCGGATGGCGCAGACCCTAAACAGCTTCCGGGTCTGGGGCTCCACACCCTTGGCGCCGTCAATGACCATGACGGCGGAGTCCGCGGCCATCAGGGTCCGGTAGGTGTCCTCGGAGAAATCCTGGTGGCCAGGGGTGTCCAGGATGTTGATGCAGAAGCCGCTGTGCTGGAACTGCAGCACGGAGGACGTGACGGAGATGCCCCGCTGCTTCTCGATCTCCATCCAGTCAGAGGTGGCGGCGCGGGCCCGCTTTCCCTTGACCTCGCCCGCCTGGGCGATGGCCCCGCCGTACAGCAGGAACTTCTCTGTCAGCGTGGTCTTGCCGGCGTCCGGATGGGAGATGATGGCGAAGGTCCTCCGCCGGGAAATTTCAGTGCGTAGTTCAGACATGGAATATCCTCCAGAAAAATATCAGAGTATGGGCCATCTTCGACCCACGGCGCTTTTGCGCCGCCCAAGCGTTTTGCCAAGGCAAAACCTTGGCGAAGGGCGGATTCACTCCGCCCGGAGCAAACGCAAATCAGGGCTCCCGCAAAAGCGCCAGCTTTTGTGGGACGATGATGGCGAGGGTCCTCCGCCGGGAAATTTCAGTGCGTAGTTCAGACATGGAATATCCTCCAGAA
>OOBO01001732.1_pt1 | contig 13988 bp, 10 predicted proteins | sample 1671031 | NCBI WGS metagenome assembly OOBO01 (sample SAMN06348115, study PRJEB24527) | human gut metagenome | biome: human gut; feature: ankylosing spondylitis patient; material: feces | host: Homo sapiens | place: China | collected 2015-10 | reverse complement strand
TCACGGCCTCTTGAACCCCATTCAAGCGCGCTACCAAAACTGCGCTACACCCGGATATCGTCCTCTGCCTCCCTACCGAAGCATTGGCGACAAAAGATATTATACGCATCTTTCCGGGTTTTGTCAACACTTTTCTGCATCTTTTTCTGATTTTTTCAAGAAAAGTATGATTTTCATCGTATGAGCGCCGCTTTACTTTTTTGCTTTTGCACCAGTTTCCGCTTCTGCGGCCCGCAGCTGCCTGTCCTTTTCCAGCAGGGGCTTGAGGTACTGGCCGGTAAAGCTGCCGGGCACCTCGGCCACCTGCTCGGGCGTACCCTCGGCAATCACCAAGCCGCCGGCGCTGCCGCCTTCAGGGCCAAGGTCAATGATGTGGTCGGCACACTTGATGAGATCCAGGTTGTGCTCAATGACAATGACCGTGTTGCCCGCATCCACCAGCTTCTGCAGCACCTCGATCAGGCGATGCACGTCCGCAATGTGCAGGCCGGTGGTGGGCTCATCGAGGATATACACCGTCTTGCCGGTGCTGCGGCGGGCCAGCTCATTGGCCAGCTTGACACGCTGGGCTTCGCCGCCGGACAGGGTGGTGGCGCTCTGGCCAAGGGTCACATAGCCAAGACCCACATCCAGAAGGGTCTGCAGCTTGCGGGCGATCTTGGGCTGGTTGGCAAAGAACACCACCGCCTCCTCCACGGTCATATTCAGCACGTCGGAGATGGTCTTTTCCTTATACTTTACCTCCAGCGTCTCGCGGTTATAGCGCGCGCCCTTGCATACCTCACAGGGAACATAAACATCCGGCAGGAAGTGCATCTCGATCTGCAGGATGCCATTGCCTTCGCAGGCCTCACAGCGGCCGCCCTTGACATTGAAACTGAACCTTCCCGGGCCGTAGCCGCGCATCTTTGCATCCTGGGTCTCGGCAAAGACGGCGCGGATATCGTTGAACACGCCGGTATAGGTGGCCGGGTTGGAGCGGGGCGTACGGCCGATGGGCTGCTGGTCGATGCCAATGACCTTATCCACGAACTCCAGGCCCTCCACCCCGTCGCACTTGCCCGCACGGCTGCGGGCACCGTTCAGCTCACAGGCCAGCGTCTTGTACAGGATCTCGTTGATCAGGCTGGACTTGCCAGAACCGGAAATGCCGGTCACACAGACGAACTCCCCCAGCGGGAACCGGACATCAATGTTGCGCAGGTTGTTTTCCCGGGCACCTTTCACGGTCAGGAAGTTTCCATTGCCGGTGCGGCGGGTCTGGGGCACGGCAATGCGCTTGCGGCCGGAAAGGTAATCGCCGGTGATGCTCCGCTTGGCCTTACAGATATCCTTCACAGAGCCCGCCGCCACGATCTCGCCGCCGTGAACGCCCGCGCCGGGGCCCACATCCACGATATAGTCCGCGCTGCGCATGGTATCCTCGTCGTGCTCGACCACGATGACGGTATTACCGAGATCCCGCAGGTTCTTCAGGGTTGCAATGAGCTTGTCGTTATCGCGCTGGTGCAGGCCGATGCTGGGCTCGTCCAGCACATAGAGCACGCCGGACAGCGCACTGCCGATCTGGGTGGTGAGGCGGATGCGCTGGCTTTCGCCGCCGGACAGGGTGCCAGCCGCGCGGGCCAGGGTCAGGTAGTCCAGACCCACGCTCTGCAAAAACTGCAGGCGGTTCCGGATCTCCTTCATGATCTGACCGCCGATCTGCCTCTGCTTCTCGGTCAGGTTCGGCTCATTTTCGGCAATGAATTTCAGTTCATCCCGGATAGACATTTCGCAGAACTCGCTGATGTTCTTATCCCCAACGGTCACTGCCAGCACCACCGGCTTCAGGCGCTTGCCGTGGCAGTCCGGGCACTCCACGCCGGACATGAAGCTGCCGATCTCTTCCTTCATCCACTCGCTGCTCGTCTCCCGGAAGCGGCGCTCCAGGTTCTCCACAATGCCCTCAAACGTATTATAGTAGACACCGCTGCCGAACTCGTTGGTTCGGTGCATCTCGATCTTTTCGCCGTTGGTGCCGTAGAGCAGAGCGTTCACCGCCTCGGTGCTCATATCTTTGATGGGCGTATCCAGCGTAAAGCCGTATTTTTTCCCCAGACCAAGGTAGTACATTTCGCTGACAGAGCCCTCGGCGTAGTACCAGCCGCTGGCCTTGATGGCCCCCTGCCGGATGGACAGGTTCTTATTGGGCAGGATGCGCTCCTCGTCCACCCGCATAAACGTACCAAGGCCCGTGCACTTCTCACAGGCACCCTGGGGGTTGTTGAAGGAGAAGAGCCGGGGCGACAGATCCCCGATGGAGATGCCGTGCTCCGGGCAGGCAAAGTTCTGGCTGAAGGTCATGCACTCCCCACCGATGACATCGATCTCAGCGATGCCGCCGGTCAGGGCCAGCGCAGTTTCCAGCGAATCTGCCAGACGGCCCCGGATGCCCTTGCGCATGGCAAGGCGATCCACCACGATCTCCACCGTGTGCTTGATGTTCTTTTCCAGCGTGATCTCTTCGTCCAGATCATACAGATTGCCGTCGATCCTCACACGGGAGTAGCCGCCCCGCCGGGCGGCATCCAGCTCCTTCTGCTGCGTGCCCTTTCGCTGGCGCACCACAGGAGCCAGCACCTGGAATTTGGTGCCGTCCTCCAGCTTGAGCACGGCATCCACCATCTCATCCACAGTCTGCTGGCTGATGACACGACCGCACACCGGGCAGTGGGGCACGCCCACCCGGGCATACAGCAGGCGCAGGTAATCATAGATCTCGGTCACAGTGCCCACAGTAGAGCGGGGGTTGTGGCTGGTGGTCTTCTGGTCAATGGAAATGGCCGGCGACAGGCCGGTGATCTCATCCACATCGGGCTTGTCCATCCGGCCCAGGAACATCCGGGCGTAGCTGGAAAGGCTCTCCACATAGCGGCGCTGGCCATCGGCATAAATGGTATCGAAGGCAAGGCTCGACTTGCCGGAACCGGACAGGCCGGTCATAACAATGAATTTTTCGCGCGGGAGGGTCAGATCAATATTCTTCAGGTTGTGCTCCCGTGCGCCTTTGATGACGATCTTATCGTTTGCCAAGGTACTTTCTCCCTCTTCTCTGTGTCTGTGCATGGTTCTGCCTGCGCTCGGTCTCGGCATCCGAGTCCACGGTGGGGTTCTCGCCCCGGCGCAGGCGGTCGATCTGGTCACGCAGGAAGGCCGCATGCTCAAATTCCAGCAGCTTGGCAGCCTCCTTCATCTCCCGTGTCAGGCGCTCGATGGCAGCTTCACGCTCCAGTTTGCCCATGCGGCGGGTATTCCGCTTTGCGTTCTCCGCCTTATCGCTGATCTCAATGCTGTCCGCAATGGCCTTGACGATGGTCTTAGGCACGATGCCGTGCTCTTCATTGTAGGCCATCTGAATGGCACGGCGGCGCTCGGTCTCTGTGATGGCACGGTCCATGCTGTCCGTCACCTCATCGGCGTACATAATGACCAGACCCTCGGCGTTGCGGGCCGCGCGGCCAATGGTCTGGATGAGGCTGGTCTCACTGCGCAGGAAGCCTTCCTTGTCGGCATCCAGGATCGCCACAAGGCTGACCTCGGGCAGATCCAGGCCCTCACGCAGGAGGTTGATGCCCACCACCACATCGATGGAGCCCAGGCGCAGATCTTTGATGATCTCCATCCGTTCAAAGGTATCCACCTCGTGGTGCATATATTTGACCCTGATGCCCTGCTCGGTCAAAAAGTCGGTCAGGTCCTCGGCCATCTTCTTGGTCAGGGTGGTCACAAGAACGCGCTCGTTTTTTGCCGTGCGGGCGTTGATCTCGCCCAGCAGGTCAGTCACCTGCCCCTCCACAGGCCGCACCGAGATCAGCGGGTCCAGCAGGCCGGTGGGCCGGATGACCTGCTGCGCGATCCGGGTGCTGTTCCGGCGCTCGTACTCGCCCGGCGTGGCCGAGACGAACACCATCTGGTTCAGTTTGCTTTCCACCTCCTCAAACTTGAGGGGGCGGTTGTCAAAGGCCGACGGCAGACGGAAGCCATACTCCACCAGCGTCTTTTTGCGGGCATAGTCGCCGCCGTACATGGCGCGCACCTGCGGCAGGGTCACATGGCTCTCATCCACAAAAAGCAGAAAATCCTCCGGGAAATAATCCAGCAGGGTGGTGGGCATACTGCCCGGCGCACGGCCCGACAGCACCGCCGAGTAGTTCTCGATACCCTTGCAGATTCCCACTTCGGTCAGCATCTCGATGTCGTAGTTCGTTCGCTGCTGGATGCGCTGGGCTTCAATGAGCTTGCCCTCGGCGGTAAACTTCTTCACCTGCTCGTCGCACTCGGCGCGGATCTTTTCAATGGCCGCTGCTTTTTTATCGGCACTGACGATGTAGTGACTGGCCGGGAAGATGGCCACATGCTTCACCACGTTCTGCCGGGCGCCGGTAACGGGGTTGAACTCCGTGATGCGGTCGATCTCATCCCCGAAGAACTCCACCCGGATGGCAAGGTCGCTCATGTAGGCCAGATAGATATCCACCGTGTCGCCGTGAACACGGAACTTATTGCGGATAAAATTGATGTCGTTCCGCTCATATTGCAGGGTGACCAGCTTTTTGCACAGGTCATCCCGCTCCATCTGCATCCCGGGCCGCAGGCTGATGACCATGCTGCGGTAATCGATGGGGTCACCCAGAGAGTAGATACAGGACACCGATGCCACAATGATGACATCCCGCCGCTCCGAAAGCGCCGCCGTGGCCGAATGGCGCAGGCGGTCGATCTCATCGTTGATGGCGCTGTCTTTTTCAATGTAGGTATCGGTGCTGGGAATGTAGGCTTCGGGCTGGTAGTAATCGTAGTAGGAAACAAAATACTCCACCGCATTGTCCGGGAAGAACGAGCGGAACTCGGTGCAGAGCTGGGCCGCCAGCGTCTTATTATGGGCCAGCACCAGCGTGGGGCGGTTGCACCGGGCGATCACGTTGGCCATGGTAAAGGTCTTTCCGCTGCCGGTCACACCCAGCAGGGTCTGGCAGCGGTCGCCCCGCTCAACGCCCTCTACCAGCTGCTCAATGGCCTGGGGCTGGTCACCCGTGGGGGCATAGTTGGAGACGAGATGGAACTGTTCATCGGCCATGTCTCGGTTCTCCTTTCTGTTCTCAGATGGAACTACAAATAGTTGTGCTTTTCATGTTGATTATAACACAATTATTTTATAATATCAATACGGCCTGAGCATCTCCCCGGTCTGGAAATCGTAGAACGGCAGGCGGTTGGCCTCCCGCATGGAGAAATATTCGCTCTCGGTCAGGATGATGTGATCCCGCAGATGCACCTTGACCAGCCCCAGTGCCCGGACGATATTCTCGGTGGCCATCAGATCCTCCCGCGAGGGCAGGGCCACGCCGTTGGGGTGGTTATGGCAGAGCACCACACTGTCGGTACCGCCCTTGAGGGCTGCCGCCACCACATCCTTGATCTCCAGACTCACCCGGTCGCTGGTGCCGTCCCGCAGCCAGAACAGCCCCTTGATGCGGCTGCGGCCATCCAGCGCAGCCAGCAGGGCGCGTTCCTGCACAGTCCCGGCAAACTGTGCCATCAGGTATTCGACCAGCTGGTCGGTGGTCTTCATGCACTTTTTGCCGTTGACCGCACACTGGGTATAGTATCTGCCGACCTGCGGCAAAAGATGCAGCATCCGGGCGGTAGATGGGCCTACCCCCTCCACCGTCAGCAGATCCTCCTCGGAGGCATCCAGCACCCCGGCAAAGTCTCCGAACCGGTCCATGAGGACATGGGCAAGGCCGTTGGTGTCCTTGCGGGTGTTGGTGATGTAAAGGACATATTCCAGCGCTTCATGGGGTGCCAGACTTTCCAGTCCGTACTGCTCCACCCGGGCGCGCATCCGCTGGCGGTGCCCCGTATGCGGGCTGCTTTCCTTCGCCATGGTCATTCTCCTTTTGCGTTATTACCTTAATAGTACCGTTTTTTCAGCAAAACACAAGGGGGCACAGGAAATATTCTGCGTTGACTTCAAAGAAAGGGTGGTTTATTATAGAGAAAAGGCTTTTTATGAATCAATATCCCTCTCAGTCAAAGCCTGCGGCTTTGCCAACTCTCCCAGAGGTGGATCTGCGAAGCAAAGACGGAGAGGGCTTGTCTTTCATCCAACAAAAGGAACGATTTTATGAAACAATTTACTGCCACCGCAAACGACGAGGGCGTGCGGCTTTCCCGCTTTGTCCAGAGCGTGACCCGCGATCTCCCCACCAGCCTGCTGTACAAGAGCTTCCGCAACAAGCGGGTCAAGGTCAACGGCAAAAAGGGAGCCCCCGAGGATCGGCTCAAGGCGGGCGACCTCATTGAGCTGTACATCAACGATGAATTCTTCCCGCCCGAGGGCGCAAAGCCTGCGGCCCGCAAGCCCGCCCCCAAAAAGCAGCAGAACCAGCCCAGGGTGACCGTCATCTACGAGGACGAGAACATTGCCGTGCTGTACAAGCCCACCCACCTGCTCTGCCACAGCGACCGCACCGGCGATGCCAACCTTGTGGACGCATTCACCCAGTATCTGGCCCAGAAGGGCGAGTACGACGCAGGCGGCGAGAATCGCTTCAAGCCCGGCATCTGCAACCGGCTGGACCGTGGCACCGAGGGCCTTGTCATCGCTGCCAAGAGCTACGCCGCCCTGCGGGACATGAACGAGATCATCCGCACCGACCTGCTCAAAAAGGAATACTACACCATCACCGTGGGCATCCCCCAGAGCGGGCGGTTCACGGCCTGGTGGGAGCACGACGAAAAGAACAACAAGGTCAGCATCCATGCCCACCAATCTCAGGATGAGCGCCGCAAGCAGATCATCACCGATGTGGACGTGCTGCGCACCGCCGGGCCGTTTGCCCTGTGCAGGATCGGCCTGGTCACGGGCCGCACCCACCAGATCCGCGCGCATCTGGCCTATCTGGGCAAGCCGGTGCTGGGAGATATCAAATACGGCAACCGCAAGATGAACGAGCGCACCGGCACCCGGACGCAGGCTCTCTGCGCCGTCCGCATCAGCTTCCTGGATATCCCGGAGGAGAACACTCTGCACTACCTCACCGGCAAGGTCATCAAGCTGAAAGACCCCCAGATCGTCAAACAGTTCGACGCGCTGGATAAAAATAAAGAAGGAGCAACATCATGGCAGACCTGAACGCCTATTTCAAAAGCATCATCGACCAGGACCGCGAGGCCGTGGTTATCTGCGACCTGGATCACACCATCCTCTATATGAACCCTGCCGCTGTGGTGGATTACGGCAAATACGGCGGAGCCGCCCTGCTGGGCAAAAGCCTTCTGGCCTGCCACAACCCCCATTCGGTGGAAGCCATCCGCAAGGTGGTGGACTGGTTTGCCGCTGATGCAGGCCATAACATCGTCTATACCTACTACAATCCAAAGCATGTCCGTGATGTCTACATGGTTGCCCTGCGGGACGAGGACGGTACCCTGATCGGCTACTACGAGAAGCATGATTCCCGAAAAGCTGAAACTATGAAGCAGTACGATTTGTTCTGACAAAGAAAGGCGAACTCCACACAAAAAAGACTTTGCCGCCTACCCCCCGTGCGAAGATGCTACTCTGCTATACCTCCCGCATAGACAAAACGAACGCCTGCCGGGCTTTTCTCACACGGCAGGCGTTCGTTCGTTTTTATGGGGTCGATTCGTTACTTTGCCAGCAGCTCATCAGCCAGCACATCCATCTGTGCCTCAGCGGCAGCATTGGCGGCAGAGCGGATGGTCACAACGGCATCACAGACGGTGATGTTCTTCATGCCGTCCAGCTCGGCACGCATCAGCTTTGCAGCCATGGGGGCCCAGGTGCCGTTCTCCATCAGGCCAACGGTGCGGCCCTGGAAGTTCTTGGTCTTGAGGTGTGCCAGCAGATTCTCCATCGGCGGGAAGAGGAAGCCATCGTAGGTGGCACAGGCCAGCACGATCCGGCCACAGCGGAAGGCCTCAGTGACGGCATAGGAGACATCGGTGCGGGTCAGATCCATCTCCACCACCTTGGCACCCTTGGCGCGCAGCTTCTCAGCCATGGTGTGGGCGGCGGCTTTGGTGTGGCCGTGGATGGAAGCGCTGGCCACCAGGATCTTCTCCGGCTCCTCAGCCTTGTAGCTGGACCACAGGTCATAGTAGTTCAGGTACTTGCTCAGATCGCCGGTCAGCACGGGGCCGTGCAGGGGGCAGATGGTGGCGATATCCAGCGCGGCGGCCTTTTTCAGCAGAGCCTGCACCTGCGGGCCGTACTTGCCCACGATGTTCAGGTAGTAGCGGCGGGCCTCGCTGGCCCAGTCGGCGTTTTCGTCAAACCTGGCCACTGCACCAAACCGGCCAAAGCCGTCTGCAGAGAAAAGCACCTTTTCACTGCTCTCATAGCTCACCATGACCTCAGGCCAATGCACCATGGGGGCAAGCACAAAGGTCAGGGTGTGGGTGCCCAGGCTCAGGCTCTCGCCGTCCTTCACCACCACGCGGCGCTCCTTGGCAACGGCATCCGCCCCAAAGAACTGATCCATATACAGGAAAGTTTTGGCGTTGCCCACCACCTGCATTTCCGGGTAGAGGGCGGCCAGTCTGGCGATGTTGGCACCGTGGTCAGGCTCCATGTGGCTGACCACCAGATAATCCGGCTTGCGTCCGGCCAGTGCCTCGGTCAGGTTGGCAAGCCAGGGCTCCGTGGCACGGTTGTCCACCGTATCCAGAATGGCGGTCTTTTCGTCCAGAATGACATAGGAATTGTAGCTCACGCCGGTGGGCACCGGGTACTGGCTCTCGAACAGGTCAATGGTGGTATCGTCCACACCCACGCCCAGAATGGCTTCGCTGATCTTTTTCACGCTCATAGCAGACATCCTCTCTATCCATATTGCTGTGCCGGAAAAGTGGCAGCATAATACTAATAGCGGTTCCTAGTATAGCACATTGTTAAAGATTATTCAAGCTCCTCCGGCAGTCTTGCTGCCACCGGCCGGCCGGGCTCGTTGTCCAGCTCCAGCAGGGCTGCTGCGCTGGCATCATCCAGGCTCTGGACACTGCGGAGCTTGCGGCTGATGGCCCGGCTGCGGACACCAATGAGGTTGTCCAGCTCTTCATCGGTCTGGCGCAGACGCTGCTGCATCTTGGAGAGCCCCTGCCCGAACTTGTCGAACTCCGTCTTAACGGCACCCAGCAGCTGCCAGACCTCGCCGGAGCGCTTCTGGATGGCAAGGGTCTTGAAGCCCATCTGCAGGCTGTTGAGCAGAGCCGCCATGGTGCTGGGGCCTGCAATGTTCACCTGATAATCCCGCTGCAGCACCTCCAGCAGACCGGCGTTCACCACCTCGGCGTACAATCCTTCAAAAGGCAGGAAGAGGATGCCAAAGGTCGTGGTGTAGGGCGGCTCCACATACTTTTCCCGGATATCCTTTGCCTCGCTCCGCAGCACCAGCTCCAGCGCATGGCGGGCATTCTCCACCGCCTGCGCATCGCCGGAGGCCTGGGCATCCTGCAAGTGCGCATAGGTGTCGCCGGGGAATTTGGAGTCGATGGGCAGCCAGACCGTGCCGCCGTCCGCGCCCGGCATCTTGATGGCATATTCCACCCGCTGGGTGCTGCCCGGAATGGTGGCCACATTGGTCTCGTACTGCTCCGGAGCCAGGATCTCTTCCAGAATGGCCCCCAGCTGGATCTCGCCCAGAATGCCGCGAGTCTTAACGCCCGAGAGCACCTGCTTCAGCCCGCCCACATCGGCGGCAAGGTTCTGCATCTCGCCCAGCCCCTTGTACACCTGTTCCAGCTGGTCATTCACAGCCTTGAAGCTCTCGGTCACCCGCTTCTGCAGGGCATCCTGCAGTTGCTCGTCCACAGTGTGGCGGATCTCATCCAGCTTTTTGGCGTTCTCGGCCTGCAGGGCGGTCATGTTTTCCGCAAGGGTCTTGCGCAGCTCTTCCAGCTTCTGGGTGTTGGCGGCCTCCAGACTCTGGAGCCGCTGGGTCAGGATCTGCTGCTGGCCGCTCTGACCCTGTGCCAGCGTGGTGCTCATGCTCTGCACCGAGGTCTGCAGCGTCTCACTGACGCTGCGGATGGCGGTATAGTTCTGCTCCGCCATTGCCGCCTGTCTGGCCGCAAAGTCTTTTGCCTGTGCATCGAGCTGCTGCTGCATCCAGCGCTTGAGCTCCTCGTAGTCTCCCCCGTTCCGGGGCTTGTTCAGTTTCCAGAGCACCACTGCCAGCAGCAGGCAGATGATGACCAGCAGCAGGGTGTACAATCCAGCTAAAAATTCCATTGATTATAAGTCCTCGAAATCGACCAATTCTTTCCGGGTATCCAGCGCATCGCCATAAAGGCCCACGCCGTCCACCTCGCACTCGCCCGACTGGTTATCATAGGGGTCGGAGCGGAACCCGTACATCGGCGGGTCAAAGGGTGCCTCAAAGGCGCGGTTTGCCACCATGCGCCCGGTGTCCAGATTGCCGAAGTAGTGGCGGCGCAGCTCTTCCTCGCCCTGCCGTGCCATGGAGGCACCAAACGAGCAGTCGGCATACATCCAGCCCTTGGGGGCAATGTAGAACATGGCCCAGTCGTGGCATCCCACGCCGGTGGGCGACACCGACAGGCCGCTCTGCCAGCGGGCCGGAATGCCCACCAGACGGCAGAGGGTGATGAAGGTCAGGGCCATAATGCCGCAGTCACCGCGCCGGTCCCGCGCGCAGCGGTCGGGCAGGCATTCCTGCACAAAGTAGGCGGGCTGATAGTGATACCGCACGTTCAGGGTAACGTAATCATAGATGCGCTTTGCCTTTTCCGCCGGGTCAGTGATCCCTTCGGTCAGCTGTGCGGCCAGCGCCCGCAGGTAGGGCGTGAACACGATATGCGGGGCCTGCTCCTCCGTATCAAAGGTCGGCTGTTCCGGTGCAGGCACAAAGTCCAGCGGGTCAGCATAGACTGCCGTTGTCTTGTAACGGTACTGCACCCCGAAGCGGCGGTTTTCGGTCAGGTCAGCCTCCCAGCAGACGGTGCGCTGGGGGGCGTTTGCATCGGCGATGCGGCCCGGCTGCTCGGTAAAGCTCTGCAGCTCGATCTCGCTCTGGGCCAGGCATTCTGCCGGGATGGGCAGCCAGGCGCGGACGTGCACGCTCTCCCGGCCCTCTGCCTTTGCCTTGGCCAGAGCGGCGGCAAAGGCCTCATCCGACATTCCCACGCTGGTCTTCAGCGTGATGCGGGCACTGGCCTGCCCTTCCCGCTCCATCTGGTCATGGATGCGGCGGCGGCGCTCCCGGGCCAGCGCGGCCGGGGCGGGCGGGTCGAGCTGACGGGCGGCAAGGTCGGCGTGGGTGGCGATCAGCGTCTCGGCAAAGCGGTCAAGGTAGTGCTTCTCCCCTTCCACGAACCGCCAGTCCACCCGGCCATCCTGCACCAGCTGGCGGAACTCCTCCACCGTGAAATCCCGCACAAGGCCCTGCATCCGGGCCACGGCCTGTGCCTCGTTCCAGCAGTATTCCTGCGGCAGACGGCACATGATCTCCTTCTGCACCAGCAAGGCATCCCGCAGCGCGTCCACGCCGTGGGGCACAGGGTTGGCGGGCTGCTCGTACTCCGGCATTTCCAACCCCTGACTGCGGGGGCTGTTCTGGGTCTCCGTCCAGTCCTCGGCCAGATATTCATCGATCCGTGCCATAGCTTCTTTGTAATAGCCCGCGGCCTTCAGCCGCTCCACATCATCGGGCAGACCGACGTTCAGATGCACAAATGCTTCGTTCAGATCTTTCATCCTGTTTCATCCTTTCTCTCAGGCGCACTGCTCTTCCCAGAAAGCAGTGGCTTCCACCAGCCAGTTCTCGGCATCTGTTCCTGTGCCGATGCCGCAGACGTGAGGTGCATTGTTGAACACCCGGTAAACATGCTTGACGTGATTGGCCTGCAGGGCAGCTTCCAGCTGCGGTCCCTGCCGCCAGTAGACCAGCTCTTTCAGCAGCGTGTCGTTCACGCCGTGCCAGTGGTAGGTGGCGGGGTAGTCCGGCGTGATCTCATCCGAAAGGTTCCGGGTATAGTATTTGGGGCCGTATGCGCCGATATCCTGAATGACATGGTAGATGGGCTTGATGTAGGTCATATCGTTGATGGGGTAGCCCAGCAGCAGGGCGGCAGGCTTTGGCACATTGTAATGCTTATACCCCACCGATTCCGTGCCGAACAGGCCCGTCAGGTGGCCGCCCATGGAATATCCCACGATGGCGTACTGCTCTGGCTGGATGCCAAACTCCGCAGCGTGTTCCTCAATGTACTGCATGGCCCGGCCGATGTCCTCCAGCGGAGCATCATCGGAAGCATCCGTCCAGACGCGATACCGCAGAATAAAGGCGGCATAGCCCAGCTCATGCAGCTGCCAGGCCGTGCAGGCCCCCTCCTCCAGCTCGGCGCTCTCATTGGCACCGCTGCCAGCCAGGATCAGCGCAAACTTGGCATTTTCGGCCTTGGCCGGGAAATAGAACAGGCCGGTGTTGTTTTTGGTGCGGTCCGCCGCCTTTTCCGCATCCGTGTAGAACGAGTGGGTGACCTGAACGCCATTGTTGTAGTTCTCAATGACCAGATTCAGCCCCTTGGCACAGCCTTCGGCCACATACTCGTTGGTGTAGCCCTCCACAGTGGTCATCTCCCACAGGGCCTGACCCGGCGGGCAGTCCTTATCCTGCGAGTAGGTGTAGAAGCCGGCGTTCTTGATGCCCGGGTTGTTGCGCACTTCCTTCATGGTGGTCTGGGCCGTGATGTTGGGCTCTCCCTTTTCCATTACGGCACCGGCGGGCAGGGCCAGCAGTGCCAGCAGACACAGCACCATCGCGACGATTCGTTTTGCCTGTTTCATGTTCCGTTCCTTTCCCCCGGCACCGCCCTGATTGCATTCTCCCACACAGAGGACTATAATATGAGACTGCACAGGCGGCACCGGTTGGTTTTTTTCTATTGTATCACACCCGCCGGTATTGTCAAAACAAATCTGCCCACAAAATCCATGCGTTGTGATCTCCGCGCTTCCGGGGGCCGGGTATTCAGATTCCGGATACTCTGCCCGGTCTGAGGTGAACAGGTTTCCATTGTGATTTGCGGCAGATTCTGCTATACTGAAAAAAGATATTGCACACGCAATGAGGGGAAACCGGGGCACTGCGGCTCCGTTCAGGATAGGAAATATGAGTGAGATCACAGTCCGGCCCATGATGCCGGAGGATTGGACTGCCGTGTCCAAAATATATCTGGAGGGCATTGCCACCGAGCACGCCACCTTCCAGACCAACTGCCCGCCCTACACCGCCTGGGACGCATCCCATACCCGGGAATGCCGCCTGGTGGTGCTGGACGATGGGGTCGTAGCCGGCTGGGCAGCCCTGCATCGGGTAGACCCCCGCTGGTGCTACCGCGGCGTGGCCGAGGTGAGCATCTATGTCGGGGAGAAATTCCGGGGCAAGGGACTGGGCTTTCACCTGCTCACAGCGCTCTGCCGCGAGGCCGAACAGGCCGGGTACTGGACGCTGCAGTCCACGGTACTGCAGGACAACGCCCCCTCCCGGGGCCTGCATCTGAAATGCGGTTTCCGCGTGGTGGGCCGCCGGGAGCGCATTGCCCGGGACTGCCACGGCCGCTGGCTGGACACCTACCTGATGGAGCGGCGGTGTGCAGCGGACGAACCGTCGGGCTATAAAAAGCTGTAAGGCGCTTTTTGCGGGAAAGATTTACAGTTTCTTCAAAAAGTGACCTTGAAAATCCACAAAAATATGATATACTAACGTAACGATACCAAAGCGATAGAAAGGAGGCGCACGGAATGGCACCGACCAAAGAGCGTCCGGCAACCAAGACGATTGCCACAAACCGGGAAGCGCGCCACGAGTATTTCGTTCTGGAAGCGCTGGAGACCGGCGTTGAGCTGAAAGGCACCGAGGTCAAGAGCCTGCGTGCCGGCGGCGTTAACCTGAAAG